>Ga0194131_10006728_pt1 | contig 15832 bp, 15 predicted proteins | sample TA2KigO120mmetaG_FD_148631 | JGI IMG/M metagenome (GOLD analysis project Ga0194131, IMG submission 148631) | Freshwater microbial communities from Lake Tanganyika, Tanzania - TA2015053 Kigoma Offshore 120m | ecosystem: Environmental > Aquatic > Freshwater > Lake | place: Tanzania: Lake... | reverse complement strand
AGCGGAGTCTGCGGCACTCGCACGCGGCATGGTTCTGGCGCAGGCGGGCACGGCGATGCTCGCGCAGGCAAACCAGGCACCCCAATTTATCTTGGCTCTGCTGAGGAGCTAGAGCCAGTGAGTCGTAATTCAATCGATTCGGGATAGCCGTGACGGCTAAATGATTAGCATGTAGTCGATACCTGGCACCAACTAGGCACCACTAAGCACCAACTAGGCACAAACTACTTTTACCAGGCACCAAAAATCAGCATGACACCTGGGTATCATATTAGGAGTGCAACGTGGGCGTAGTAATCAACAGTAATATTTCATCGATCACGGCGGGACGGATTCTCGCTGAGAATCGGGCGGGTCTTGAACAGGCGATGGAACGCTTGGCCTCCGGCAAGCGCATCAACGGAGCTAAAGATGATGCGGCGGGTATGGCGGTCGCAGCGAAGATGGGAGCGGATATCCGCAGCCTGAGTCAAGCGATCCGAAATACCAACGATGCAATCTCGATGGTCAGCACCTATGACGGTGCAGCGACCGAAATCGAGACCATCCTCATTCGCATGCGAGAGCTTGCGGTTCAAGTCAAGAACGGAACATATGAGGATGCCGATCGGACAAACGCCAACTACGAGTATGAGGCGCTGCGGACTGAAATTCAGCGCATCAATTCGGTAACGGCGTTCAACCGACAGGTGATCGCTTCGACGGCGGGCGATAACGAGTTCGCCATGTTCTTGGGGGCCGATGTCTCTAAAACTGGCAATACGGTCACGTTCTCAGCCCACACGCTGGATCTGAACGTCTCTGGCACAGCGGGTAACGATACGAGTCCGGCATCAGTTCTAAGCACTTCGTCTGCATTGCTGAGCATCACGACCACCACACTCGCAACGAGTGCTGTAGCGGCGGTTGATGAGGCCATTACTAAATTAAATATCAAGCGTTCGCAGGCCGGTGCTCTGATCAACCGACTAGAGCATACAGTTTCGAATCTAATGAATATCAATCAACGCTTACAGGAGGCGCAATCGCAAATCGTCGACGCAGACTATGCGGAGGAGTCGGCAACCCTTGCGAAAGGCATGGTCTTACAGCAGGCCGGCACCGCGATGCTTGCGCAAGCGAACCAGTCTCCACAGTACGTTTTGATGCTTCTCCGATAACAGTCATTAGGAGAAAAATATGTCAGTCAGCATCAATAAAGTCGTCGAAGAGCTGTCGAAGCGCGAGCCGGGAGCGGCTAAGCCCGCTACCGTCTCGTTGGCGGTCACGAGACAACTTGAGCAAGAGAGCAACTCGTCGGGAAAATCTGGAAAGCCACTCTCAATAGCTGAGCAAACCGCTGCCCTATCAACACGATACGCTGAGGCAGGACTATCGGTGTCTGTGAACTTTCAAACCGTCGATGGGCACCTGGTGTATGTCGTAAAAGACAGTCGGACCGGCGATGTCATTCGCCAGATCCCAAGCGAGGAGGCACTACGAATTGCGAAACATTTAGATCGTTTGACCGGAGTAATGCTTGATAAAAGCGTGGAGTAAATAATGGCACCATTAGTTCAACAGGGTTTAAAGGCCTATAAAGCGGTGGAGTCGGAAGCGACTGCACACGGCGGAAAAGGCGCGGAGTTAGTCGTCCTTCTTTATGATGGGATTCTCGAATCTCTGGTTGCAGGGAAGGGGCATCTCCAAAGAAAGGAGTATCGAGATTTAGGTCGACAGTTCGCGAGAGCGTTGACGATCATCTCGGGGCTCCGCGAAACATTAAATTTCGAGCAAGGTCAACCTGTCGCCACAGACTTGCTTCGATTTTATAATGCACTGACCAGTCAGATTATTCATGCGCAGACCAAGCGTGATATTGAACTGCTGGAAAAGTGCGTGGAGTGGGTTAAGTCTGTGCGGGGGGCCTGGGCAGAGCTCGCTCAGAACCCGTCGCATAGCACGTCTCACACGAGCGAGGAGTCGGAACCGAGTCGGTTGGCAGCGGCACGCAGTGGTGCCGCGGTCGCCGCTGCCTGCTAGAGGCGGGTTCGACTCCATCTCGTAAGGAGAGCGGCCGGGGGAGCATTTGCCCCCCCGGCCGTAATTCTGATTGAATGTCAATCGAGTATGGAGATGACATTCAATCTTCTTGGTGAGAGAGCGCTAGAGGACGGGAATCTTGAGGACGCGGAGCTCAACTTTGCTCAGGCGCTCCGTCAAAATCCGCTGGATTCGATAGCACTGGATGGTCTAGGAAGGGTGTGTCTGCGGCGCCACGCGTTCGCGTTGGCCGCGGAGCTATTCCAAAAAGCGCTCGACTTAAATCCGCGCCAGGTTGTCTCGCAATTAAATTTGGCGCGTTCACTCAACGAACTCGGCCAATATGAGCGGACGCTAGACGTCCTTGAGCGGTCCGCTGACGATGTGCGATCGCTGCCTGAATGGTTACTACTTCGCGGAAACGCGCTGCGAGCTTGCGGTCGTTACCAAGAGTCTCTCGAGTGCTACTCGTTAGGACTCACGCTCACCAAAACCGATGGCGTTGAGTTCCTCGTCAACAAAGCGAATGTATTGACCGAGCAAAAAAACTTTGAGTTAGCGGGGAAGGCTTTAGTGGAGGCCTCCACGCGTGAGCCTGATAACCATCATGTCCTCTTCAATTTGTCGTTGTTGCGTCTGCGCGTAGGTGATTGGGGTGAGGGTTGGCCGCTCCATGAGCATCGGCCGCAGGTAATCGCGGATATCGCGCGAGCATCTCAGTCTTCTTTAGCGACGAAAGTTCCTCACTCGATTAAACAGCCGAAAAAAATTCTCTTGTTCTTTGAGCAAGGTCTCGGCGATACAATTCAGTTCCTGCGTTTCGTAAATCACGAGTATTTTTGTGACAGGAGCGTCACGATTTGTGTGCCGACATCGCTGCGTCGGTTAGCTGAGTTCAGTTTCCCATCGTGCCGAGTTACCGATCAAAAAGACATAAATCCGGAAAATTTCGATCAATCTTTGTCGCTATTAAGTATCCCGGCCTTTATTAGGTTCGATTCTGAGCGCGATGTTTATTCGACACCTTATCTACGTGCGGATCCCCTCCGGGTAGCGGAAGCCAGAAAATCCCTCCAAGTTGAGCGAAAAGGCTTAGCTATCGGAATCCAATGGCGTGGTAGCGACAATCCGAAACTGAAAAATCGGTCGATTCCGCTGGGCATATTCGACAAAATTCTTCCCGAAGGGGCGGTCGTATTTTCTCTAAGAAAAGAGGTGACGCGTGAGGAGAAGCTCTGGCTGCAATCCCGAGAGGTCATCGATTTAAGTGATTCGATGAGTGATTTTTTCGAGACGGCGGCATTCATCGAGAATTTAGATGTCGTTGTAACCTGCGATACGAGTATCGCGCACCTTGCCGGTGCTCTTGGAAAACGCGTTGTGGTGCTTCTTCCGTACGCCGGTGGGTGGGTGTGGATGGAAAGTAGACAGGACTCTCCCTGGTACTCATCGATGAGTTTAGTCAGGCAACAAAGCCCAGGCCACTGGGAATCGTGCGCGGACACGATTCGTAGGCAGAGACTACTTTGAGAATTCTGATTAATTGCTTATGAGTCGTCACATCCGTTTTTTTGGACGAATCAACTCGCAAGGAGGCGGGGTTTTTTTTAAGTCTTTTGTTGAGTCAGCCATTCTATCGTGGCGATCGAAGTCAGATCAATATCGTCTTACGACCGTAGATCCAGCCGATTACGAGTCATTGAAAATAGCGGTGACGGCATCAAAAGCTGACGATCTCAATATTTGGTTCTGGCCGCACCCGTCAGCGAAGTTAGTTCTCGGAAAAAAAGTAGTGTGGGCGGTTTTCGAGAGTGATCGACTGCCGGCTCAGTACCTCGAGTCACTTAAGAGATTTGATGTGATATGGACTCCTAGCGAATGGGGGAAATCGGTCTTAATCGCGTGCGGTATAGCGCCCGAGAGTATTGATGTGGTACCCGAGGGTGTGAATCCTTCGGTGTTTATTTCGAAAGAAAAGAGGCGGTTTCCGACCGACCGTCCCTTCCGATTTTTAACGATCGGAAAATATGAAGAGCGAAAAGGATATCGATTCCTACTCGATTGTTTTGCGCAGTGCTTCGGTGGACGCTCGGATGTCGAATTGCTCGTGAAGTGTGATTACTTTCTCGATCATGCACAGCGGCGAGATCAGTTTGAAGCTGAGGTACGCCGTCGAGGCTTGAACAACGTACTCGCGGCGTGGGGCGATTGGAACGATTTCGACTATAGGAGCTTGTATTCCGAGGCGGACGCGTTTGTGTTGCCGACCCGGGCTGAAGGGTGGGGTCTGCCCATCATTGAGGCCCTAGCGTGCGGGCTTCCGGTGATCACGACTTCGTATAGTGGGCAGACGGAGTATTTGTCAGCGATTTGCGGGGAGTATTTTCCGATCGCGCATTCGCTTGTTCCGATTCAGGATCCCGACTTTCTGCAGTATTGGGCCGGCGTCGATGAGTGCGGTGCGCTCTGGGCGGAGCCTGATCGCGACTCCCTAAGTCAGGGACTCATCGACGTGGTGGATGCCTTCGTGCCTTGGGTTGGAAGATCTGAACGAGCGAGTGAGATCATTCGGCAGCGGTTCAGCTGGGATCAAGCGGCGCTGCAGGGTCTGGCCGCGCTCACGGCTCGAGCGGCGCTCTAGGATCGACATCACCCACCGACTGGTTACCCGATCAGCGGCAAGGCAGAGTCGAGAGAGCTTGTTGTTGTATAAAAACAACATTATAACCCTCTCAATCCGTCTGTCTTGGTGCCGACTAAAGAAGTGTTCGGAAGAAATCCCGAAGGAGCACCCGATATGATGGCCGCAGCCCGCAGAGCTTATACGACAGCTGATTTGAATTTCCGCTCGGAAAGTTCGAGCAAGCGCGATCATGTGCTCATGATGTACGACGCTGCTATCGATGCGATTCGTCTGGCGCGGGAGCATGCGATTCGTCAGGAAAAACGTGCGGTCAGCGCGTCTACTACCCGGGCACTCACGATCCTCTCGGGCCTTCGGGAGACACTCGACCTTGGCAACGGGGGTTCCGTTGCCGTTCATCTCAACGACTTTTATCAGTTTTTGATGCGTCGATTGGTCCGTGCCGGAGGCGCGACCTCGACCGATGATTTTACGGAGTGCGAGGATCTGTTGAGTCAGGTCCGCGAGGCCTGGGCCGCCATCAGCCCGCAGACGACCGGCGAAGTCAATCGCCGGATGTTCGTGCTCCACTCGTAAACACTCCGAATCCTCTTTGGCCAGCTTTACTGAGGCGTCGCCAAAGTCGTTTTGATTGGTCACCTTCAAAAAGCGGGGGCTACCTCGGCTGAGCTGCTGCGCGACGGATTTGACCCGCTTTTCTGATTGTCTGCACCTCGTGCGGCCGATATTGCGGGACCTCATCGGGCGTGCCCGCGAATCAAGAGGGCATCTCGTGCGCCCGATAAGACCACAGTTGTATTTATTTTTAAGTGCGCCTAGCCCTCTCCCTCGGCGCTTTCGCATGAACACATTCCCGTCCCCAAACGAGGCGCGTGAACGGGGACATCAATCCTTTCCAGGAGGAATGTTTCATGGCTATTCCCCTTCAGAAGCCAGTCGTATTAACGGATCCAAGAGCACGGGGCCCGTGACACCAGAGGGCCTTGCGGCGTCGAGTCAAAACGCGCTGAAACTTGGCATTTTTTCCAAACGTCGGTTTCTCCCCGAGGAGAATCCTGCAGACTTTCATGCGCTGATGGAGTGATTGGTCGCCGTCTACAACCCGGCAACGTTAATCGAAATTATCTACGTTGATCGGATGGGCATGGCGCGTTGGAAGCTCGCGCGTTTCGAGCGAGCTGAGGTGGCGGTGATCGAGCTGCAACGCAACTTCTTTTATTTTGCATCGGAAGAGGATAAGTGGCAGCGGTTCGGGGGTCGAATGCTCCCTCATAGAATTGCCGCGCTCGACGAGGAGACCCGTCAGAAATACATCGCGGAGCGTAACGCCGTCGTCACCGCGGCGCTCGGGTTTCCGGAGGATCCCGAGAAGTTCTCCCGACAGGCGGCGGCGCTACATCGCGAGTTCGATTTGGCGGCGCGGCAATTGAGAGAAGAGTAATCCCGTAGAGTGGATTCGGTGGCGATGCGACCGCTGAAATCGCGTGCGCCGACAGATTGCTCGGACGCGCTCGAGGTGGAGGACCAGGGCGTTTTGAAAAAACGAACCCGAGAGCGCATCACTCCGACCGGACTCAGTCACCCCCTCCCCAGACGTCGGGGGAGGGGGTGGCACCCCCGCAAACCGTGGGTGAGGTCAACCGTCGAATGTTCGTCGTTTATTTCGGATCCTTTGCTACTATCGCCGCGGAATAGTTCCAGATTGAACGCAAAACGGAACTTTCCGCGGACGACGGTCCGCAGGGGAGGGGAGCATGTTGGCCAAGATCCCGCAGGCCCAAGAGGCCGCGGCCGATCCACTCGAGTCACTGGCCGGTGAATCTGGTGCGATGCGCGCATTGCGGGCGCTCGTCCGTCGGGTGGCCGCGAGCGACAGCACGGTGTTGGTCCTTGGCGAGTCGGGGACCGGCAAGGAGCTGGTCGCCCAATCCATCCACCGACTTTCCGCGCGGGGTAGGCACTCCTTCGTCCCGGTGAATTGCGGGGCGATTCCGCATGACCTTTTGGAGAGCGAGCTCTTTGGGCACACCAAGGGCGCCTTCACGGGTGCGCTGACCGACCGGCGGGGTCGGTTCGAGATGGCTGACTCCGGTACGTTGTTTCTCGATGAGATCGGCGACATGCGCATCGAGATGCAGGTCAAGCTGCTGCGCGTCCTGCAGGAGCGGATCATCGATCGAGTCGGCGATGATCGGCCCTTCGCGGTCGATGTCCGCGTGATCGCCGCGACCCATCGACACCTCGAAGAAGCCATCGGTGCCGGCGAGTTCCGCGCCGATCTTTATTACCGGCTCAATGTGATTCCGTTGTACGTGCCGCCGCTGCGCGAGCGGGGCGAGGACGTACTCCTTTTATTCAACCATTTTGCGCGGCGTTGCGCGGTCGCGGGCCGGCCTCCCATTCGGGCGGCCGCAGATCTCGGCGAGTGGATGATTCACTACCACTGGCCCGGGAATTGTCGCGAGCTTTTGAACTTTGTCGAGCGACTGTCGGTGTTGTGGCCGGGCGAAGAAATGTCGCTCGGGCGGATCCCCTCGACGATGTTGCCGCGGGTGCGCGGCGCGCCGCCGCCGAGCGTCGAGGAGCAGCGCGCGGTGCTCGAAATGTGGCAGATGGATCACGATGACACCGCGGACGGCGAAGAGGCCCCTGCGGTGGCGATCAATTGGGCGGCGAAGATCGATCCTCCCCGCATCAACATCGAAGGCGGCTTGATGACGGCCGTCGATCTGAAAAAACTGCTGGCGGATTACGAGGAGTCCTGGATCCGCGAGTCATTGAAAGTCAGCCTCGGCAACATCACCCACGCGGCCGATCTGCTCGGCTTGCCACGCACCACCTTCATCGAACGGTTGCGTAAATACGAGCTGTCGGCTTCTCGACGGTAAGCGCAAAAAGAGTCGGAGGGTTGCGCTAACCCTCTAATTCTTATCGCTTTTTATTGTTTGGCACGGAGATTGCTTCACTCCACACGGTCCCGACCACTGGTGAACTCGTGTCCGCACTCGGTATAGAAGTTTCTGCTGCAGCTGCCTTTTCGGCAGCGCCCCCGGCGCCCTCCGGCGCGGTGGTGTACGGCGATCCGTTCACGGAGCAGTTGCTCGCCCTCGGCGCGCGCGTCGCGCGGACCGACGTCACGGTGCTGATCGGCGGCCCTTCCGGGACCGGCAAAGAAGTGCTCGCTCGGTATATCCACGATCGTTCGCTGCGCGCAGAAGGACGCTTCGTCGCCTTCAACTGCGCCTGTCTACCCGAATCGATGGTCGAAGATTTGCTCTTCGGGCATGAAAAGGGCGCTTTCACCGGGGCCACGCAGCGCTTCGGGGGATTCTTTGAACAAGCCGATGGCGGTACGCTGTTTCTCGACGAAGTCGGCGAGATGCCGCTGTCGCTGCAGGCCAAGTTGTTGCGCGTTTTACAGGAGCGCGAGTTCACGCCGCTCGGCGCGACCCAACCGATCAAGACGCGGTTTCGGTTGTTGGCTGCCACCAATCGCAATCTGAAAGCCGATGTGCAGGCGGGGCGCTTCCGTGAAGATCTTTACTACCGCCTCAATATATTCCCACTGCAGTTGCGCCCTTTGAATCAGCGGCGGGGCGACATCATCCCGCTCGCGCGCGCGATGTTGAAGCGACACGCGTACATCGCCGGTGATCTGCAACTCGATCTCAGCGCGATCGAAGCGCTGTGTGCCTACGACTGGCCGGGCAACGTTCGTGAACTCGAGAACGTGGTCCAGCGCGCGATGGTGGTTGCCGATGGGCCGACGCTGTCGGCCGTTCATCTTGGCCTCGAGAGCGCGTTGCCGGCGGAGAGTCAATTCACGGCGATGGCTTGGGCGAATCAGGCGGTCTCTGCCGATCTCGCCGAGGTCCCGGCGGTTGCGCCGGCTACCGAGACCAGAGCGGCGCCGTCCTTGGCCGATCGTCGCGCGATGCAAGAGGCCGAACTCATCATGGAAACGCTCAAGGCCTCACCGACCAAAACGATGGCGGCCGAGCGGCTCGGAATCTCCGAGCGTACTTTGCGGTACAAGCTCGCGCGCCTGCGTGAGCACGGTCTGATGGCGGCGGGTCTATGAGCATCCCTTCGGTCGCCATGCAGCAGGCTCTCGATCAATTGCGCGCCATGCGCGAAGCGGTACGGCCGCCCGCGAGCCCCGAGATCGATTCGCTGCGCGGTTCGATCGCCCCCGGTGCGCCATCGACTGGCGTTCAGGATCCTTCATTTCTCGACACCATGCGTTCGGCGGTCGACTCGGTCAACGAACAGCAGAAGTTGTCGCGCGATCTGCAAAACGCTTATGTCCGTGGCGAGGATGTGCCGCTGACCGACGTGGCGATTGCCATGCAGAAATCCTCTGTCGCCTTCGAAGCCACCGTGCAGGTGCGCAATAAGGTTCTCGAGGCGTACAAAGAAATCATGAACATGACGGTGTAATGCCATGGCAGCGGTAGAAGCAGATGTGCTGAAGGGTCGGCTCGATGCCGAGAGCCCGGGGGGTGGGGTGATGGTGAGCACTTCGCGTGCAGCCTCGGCGGCAGCCGATGGCGCTGCGCCCGCGCCGTCTTTGTTGCCTGCGCCCGTCGGTGATTTGCTGCAGCGTCCAGCCGTACGCTCGACGCTGCCCTATGTTGGCCTCGGGCTCGTGTTACTGCTCGCGGTGATGGCCTACATCACGATGTCGACACCGCCGCCGCGCGCACTCTATCCCTCGATGGCGGATTCCGACAAGGAAGCCGCACAGCAGTTGCTGCAGAAGAACGGCATCGATGTCACGCTCGATCCGAGCAGCGGTTCGTTGACCGTGCCTGCCACCGAGTTTCACGAAGCGCGCATCATGCTGGCCGCGGCGGGTCTGCCCAAAGAGTCGGCCGGCAACTCCTCTTCCGTGCTCGGCGAAGCGATGCCGCTCGGCACCAGTCAATTCATGGAGCAGGCGCGCTACAACGCGGCGATCGAAGAAGAGCTCTCGCAAAGTATTCGTCGGATCAACACCATTCAGGACGCGCGGGTTCATCTCGCGCTGCCGCGTCAGAGTGCTTTTGTGCGTGACCGTGCGGACCCCAAGGCCTCGGTCATCGTCACTCCGTATGCGGGTCGTGCGGTGAGTGACGGCCAGGTCCAGGCCATCATTCATCTGGTATCCTCGAGCATCCCGTATATGACGCCCGGTAACGTGTCGGTCGTCGATCAGTTTGGTCGCTTGCTCACGGAGGCGCCCGGCACGAAAGATCTCAACGCCAAGCAGCTCGAGTTGCGTCAGAAAATGGAAGCCGACTACGTCGATCGCATCAACCAAATTCTTGCGCCTATTTTTGGTGTGGCGAACGTGCGCGCGCAGGTCAATGCGGATCTCGATTTCTCGGTGATCGAGCAGACGGTCGAAAATTACGACCCCGAGAACGCCGGCACGCGAGTGCGCTCCGAGCAGCTCAAGCAGAGTCGCACCACCGAGCCGAGTTCGTCGGGTATTCCCGGTTCGTTGTCGAACGAGCCGCCTGCGCCCGTGGTCCCGACCGCGGCTGCCAACGCGCCGGCTGACCCCGCCGCCAATCCTCCGCCGCCGGGTGCCGCGGCTGAGCCCGTCATTCGCGGTCAGGAGAGCAGCGAGAGTCGTAATTTCGAGATGGATCGCACGGTGCGATACGTGGTGGATCCGGCGCCGCGCCTGCGTCGTCTGACAGTGGGTGTTGCCATCAACGATGCGATCGCTGCACCTGGTGCAGCGACGCCGCCGACCCGCCGACCCTTGGCCGCGGCAGAAATTGCTCGGCTGACGAATCTTGTGCAGGGTGCGGTGGGTTTCAGCGGTCCGCGGGGTGACGTCGTGAACATCATTAGCACCAATTTCGAACCGCCGCGCGTCGAGACGCCGCTGCCGGTGTGGGAGCGACCGCAGTACCTCGATCTTGCCAAATATGTGAGCGTGGCGCTGGCGATCGCTTTGCTCGCGCTGCTCGTCGTGCGACCGATCATCAATCGCCTCACTTACGTGTTGCCGCCGCCCGAGATGTCGCGCGAGAAGCTGCTCGCGGCCTTGGCCGAGAGTGGTGTAGATGTGGGCTTGCTGACCAATGCCACCGCCGGCGCCGTGGTGGGCGGCGAGGGTGCGGTGGCTGCAGGCGCGGCAGGCGTCGATGCTCAGCTCGATGGCGGCGCCGAAGGCGAAATGACCCTGCGCCAGGGCGAGTCGATCGAAGAATTCCGTGCGCGCTTGAAGCCGCGCAAGAAGAGCACGGCGATTTCCGCGGAACTCCTCGACACGGCCAACAGTTACGACGACAAGGTCACGGTCGTGCGCATGATGGTTTCGCAGGATGCCAAGCGCGTCGCACTGGTGCTCAAGAACCTCGTCGCCAAAGATATTCGCTGACTGAGGGGTCACGCACATGGCTGAACAGAACACGGCTTCTTTGGCGACGCCCGCCGGTCCCGATCCGGAACAGGTGGCGGCCGAAGTGGCCGCACTTTCGAATACCCAGCGCGCAGCCGTCATGCTGATGCTGCTCGGTGAGGAAGAGGCGGCCAGCGTCATTCGCCACTTGGCACCGAAAGAGGTGCAGCACCTGAGCGCCGCGATGATCTCGGTGGCCGATCTTTCCCAAGAGGCGGTCAGTGCGGTGCTCGACGGCTTCATCGCCACCATCAAGAAGCAGACCAATATCGGCGGTGGTGTGGATTATATCGAAAGCATGTTGCGCACCGCGGTCGGTGAAGACAAGGCTAGCAGTGTACTCAGCCGTATCATGCCGGTCTCGGCGAACCGTGGTCTTGAAGTGCTGCAGTGGATGGACGCTCGCTCCATCACCGAGATGATCGTTCACGAGCATCCGCAGATCATTGCCATTGTGCTCGCGTTTCTCGATCACGATGTGGCGGCTGACGTGCTGCGCTATTTGCCCGAAACCGTGCGCCCCGAAGTGATTGCGCGGGTGGCCTCGCTCGAGACCATCCAGCCGACCGCGATGCAGGAACTCGAAGCGGTCATGCGCAAGCAGTTCTCGTCCAATTCGTCGCTGAAATCTTCGAGCGTGGGTGGCGTGAAAGCCGCAGCGAAGATCATGAATTACGTCAAGACCGACATTGAGCAGGTCATGATGCGCAACCTCTTGTCCAAGGATGCCGATCTTGCGCAGCGGATCCAGGACAATATGTTCGCCTTCGAAAATCTCGAAGGATGCGATAACCGCAGCATCCAGACGCTGATGCGCAACGTGCCGACCGAATTGCTCATGGTCGCTCTCAAAGGCGCAGACGATCTTCTCAAAGACAAGTTTCTGCTCAACATGTCGCAGCGTGCGCGCGAGATGTTCGTCGAAGAAATGGAGGCAAAAGGACCGATTCGGCTCTCCGAAGTCGAGGAGGCGCGCAAGCAGATTGTCCGTTCGGCACGTAAGCTCGCGGATGCGGGCGAGATGATGCTGGGCGGCGGCGCAGATTACGTTTGATCCCGGGCTGAACGGCAGTGACTGAACACAGCGGTGTCGGCGTGCGGGTGACCGGCGCGTTCAAGCCGGCGGGGAATCTGCCTCGCGGGCAGAGCGGGGCAGAGGCTGCGTTTGCGGCCCGTCATTTCGCGGTGCGTCGCGCGGGGTTTTTGCTGCGCGAGCTCGCGCGGCAACAAGAGGCGCCCGCTGACGCCGAACTCCCCGAGTTCGCAACGATCACGTCCGCAGAGGAATTCACCGTGGGTATGGCGGGTGATGAGGTCGCGATGCCACTCGAGGTGGTTTCTTTGGCCGACATGTCGGGCGGCATTGCCGCCGAAGAGCATGAGAGGCTCGTAGCCGAAGCAGAAGAACGCGGGCGCATGACCGCTGCGAACGAATTCGCCGCGGCACTCGATCAAGCGATCGCGGCGCTGGATACCGCTGGCCGAACGCTGTCGCAGATGCAGGCTGAATTCGAGCGCAACATGATGGTTCCGCTCGCGCAGGCGAGTCTGCATATCGCAGGCGAGCTCGCTCGTCAGGTTCTCACCGACGAGGCAGGACTCGCGCGGTATCTCGAATCGGTCTCTGAGACGCTCGAGCAAGCACGCGTTGACGATGCCAATTCGTTGGTCACCATTCGTATGAATCCCGAGGATGTGGCGCTACTCGATCGCTCGTCGCGTAAGCCGGAGCATCTGCGGCTGCTGGTCGATGCGGTCGTCCCCCGAGGCGGTGTGATCGCTGCCAGTGGCGACAAAGCGATCGACGATCGTTTCGAGAACCGCGTGCACGAGATTCGCGAAGCGGTGCTCGCGGCTATGGCGGAATTGCGGCGTGAGGGTCACGCATGAGCGCGGCGCTACTCGACGCTTGGCAGCAGCGACTTCAGCACGTCAAAATTTCCGAACCTGGTGTCTGCGGAGTGCTGACTCGGGTCACTGGCATGTTGCTCGCGGTGCGCGGTGTGCGCGCGCCGCTCGGCGCGTATTGCGAGATCATGGCCGAGCTGGGCGCGGGCGTCGTCTGCGAGGTCGTGGGCTTCGACGGTGAAGAGGTCATGTTGATGCCGCTCGCCAAGGTGCAGGGCCTGCTGCCTGGTGCCGGGGTACGCGTGTTGACTCTGACTGCCAGAGTGGGCGTGGGCAAAGAATTACTCGGTCGCGTCGTCGATGGGCTCGGCGAACCCCTTGATGGCAAACCGCCGATCGATCCCGAGGTCTTCGTTCCGCTGCGCGCCGAGCGCCGTAATCCCCTCGAGCGCTCGCCGATCACCGAGGTGCTCGATGTCGGTGTGCGCGCGATCAACGCGTTTTTGACCATTGGTCGCGGTCAGCGTATTGGTCTCATCTCCGGTAGCGGCGTCGGCAAGAGCATGCTGCTTGGCATGATGACCAAATTCACCTCCGCCGACGTCGTCGTCATCGGCATGATCGGCGAGCGCGGTCGAGAGGTGCTGGATTTCGTCAACGAAACCTTGGGCCCCGAGGGATGTGACCGGGCCGTGGTGATCGCGGCACCCGGCGACTGTTCGCCGGTGATCCGCTTGCGGGCGACGCATTACACCTGCGCGGTCGCCGAATTTTTCCGTGATCAAGGAAAGAACGTACTGTTGCTGATGGATTCGCTGACGCGCGTGGCCCACGCTCAGCGCGAGGTCGGCCTCGCGGTGGGCGAACCGCCGACCACCAAAGGCTATACGCCATCGGTATTTTCTTTGATCAACGAACTGATCGAGCGCGCCGGCAGCGTGGCTGCCGGTGGCAGCATTACCGGGATCTATACCATCCTGGCCGAGGGTGACGATGCCAACGATCCGATCGCCGACGGCGCGCGGGCGATTCTCGATGGCCATGTGCTGCTGTCGCGTGATCTGGCTGCGCTCGGGCAATATCCCGCGATCGATATCAATGTCTCGATCTCGCGTCTCGCCAATCGCCTGATCTCGACGGAGCAGCGCACGCTGGTGCGCAAGTTCCGCCGCTTGATGGCGACCTGGGAAGAGAACCGTGATCTGGTCTCGGTCGGCGCCTACCGTGTGGGTACCAATCCAGATCTCGACGAAGCCTTGCAGCGCAAGAACGCGCTACGTGATTTTTTGATGCAAGAGGTCGACGAGCAAGTTGACTTCTCTGGCGGCTTCCAGCAGCTCGCGCGAGTCCTGTCATGAGCACTCGGCAGCGAATCCGCGCGTCGCGTCTGCAGCGCATTGCGCGCGTCACCGACGCGCTCGCGAAGTCGGCCGAGATGGTCGCTACCGAACGGCGACAAGCTTTGGCGTCGGAGCAGGAGCGTCTCGAGACCGTCGAGCGCTACTGCGGCGACTATGGCGACATGATCGTCGAAGGCGAGAAAGCCGGTCGTACGGTCGGGAGCCTGCGCCTGTACCGCGATTTCTCGGGCTGGCTGTCGACGCTCTCGGTCGATCAGAAGAACAAGGTTGCCCAGGCAGAATTTTTGTTCGAAGCCGCGTTGGAAGAAGCGCAGGGCAGTCGCAAGTTCGCCGATGCGATCGATCACGCGGCCGACAAGTCGCAGCAGGTGGCGGTCCGCGAGGCGGCGCTTCGCGATCAACAGGTTCTCGATGGCCTGTTTCAGGCACGACCCATGGTTCGGCTGGCATCCGGTTTGCAACGCAAGTGAGTGTCTCTACAAACCGGCAATAAAGTTCCTAGATCATGGCTGCTACACAATCATTGATGACGTTGTCCTCAGCGTCGGTCCGACCGGCGATAAATCCCATTCTTATGGGAGATTCCCCGGCAAATACGGAGGATGCCGGTGCGCTCTTTGCCGCACTGATGCGCGAGGCGGGGCCTCCCGCCGCAGACTCCGCGGGCACTGCGGGTGAATCGGCGGGCGCGCAGACCGGCAACGACTTGCCGGGATTGCCGCCGCGTTTCGCAGCTCGCGGCTATCAACCGGAACCGGTGGTGGCTGATTCGAAACTCGAAGAATTTGCGGTCACCATGGGAATCGATCGTTCACTCGCGCGTTTGCTGCTGAGTGAAACCACGAACGATAGCGTGGTGGTCGACGTCGTCGCTGACGAGGAAGTCGCCGTAGTTGACGCGAAGAGCACAGAAGCCGCGCTCGAACGGACGACGGTCGAGGCGATCTCCATGGCGATTCCGCCGTCGCTGCCGCCGCCGTCACCTTTGCTACCGGCTCTTCTGTCTGGCGAATCGTTCGCGGATGCTTCGGTCACGCCGATCGCCGATGAAGATTTGCTGCGGTGGCGCGCCTTCGGTTTTCGCGGCATGACCGAGCCGACGACGCCGGACGCGTCGCCAAGAGAGACTTCCTCGATCCAGGCTAAAACACGCCTGTCCGAAGTGCCGGCGGTTAATGAGTTGCCCGTGGCAAATGTGAAATCGTCAGCAATTGCCAAGCCCGTAGATGCTGTGATCCCGGTCGCGATGAGGCTGACGACGGCTGAAGAGCCATTGACGTTGCTGCCGCAAAACGGTTCGTCACCGGTGCTTCGAGCAGTCGAGGCGAGAACAGGAATGCCGATCGTCGATGCGAGGGCGGTACAGACTTTCGCTGTCGAAAGTCCGTCGGTCGCGAGTCCTGCCGCCGACACGGTAGCGCTGTCGACCGAAGTGCCGGTCAAAAAAGATTTAGGTATGGGTCGATTGCTGTCGTTGACGATGCCAGCGCGCGGCGCTGACAGTCTGGTGGACCGCGGCGATACCGCTGGAAATACGAGTCTGCAGGTGGCGATGACGCC
>Ga0194131_10006725_pt1 | contig 15835 bp, 16 predicted proteins | sample TA2KigO120mmetaG_FD_148631 | JGI IMG/M metagenome (GOLD analysis project Ga0194131, IMG submission 148631) | Freshwater microbial communities from Lake Tanganyika, Tanzania - TA2015053 Kigoma Offshore 120m | ecosystem: Environmental > Aquatic > Freshwater > Lake | place: Tanzania: Lake... | reverse complement strand
GTCGATGATCAGCGCCTGCAAGGGCCCATTCGGGTCGCCTTTGGGCGCCGGGATACGCTTGACGATGGCCTCGAGCAGCTCGGGCACGTTCTCGCCAGTCTTGGCCGAGACGCGGACTGCATCCTGCGCTTCGATGCCGATGATTTCTTCGACTTCGCGAATGACTTTTGGCGGATCAGCCGACGGCAGATCGATTTTGTTGATGACCGGCAGCACCTCGAGCCCCTGCTCGATCGCGGTGTAGCAATTGGCGACGCTCTGCGCCTCGACCCCTTGCGAGGCATCGACCACGAGCAGTGCGCCGTCGCAGGCCGCCAGCGAGCGTGACACCTCGTAGGAAAAGTCGACATGCCCCGGCGTATCGATGAGATTGAGCTGATAGCGCTGGCCATCTGCCGCGTTATAGTAGAGCGTGACGCTCTGCGCCTTGATGGTGATGCCGCGCTCACGTTCGAGCGCCATCGAGTCGAGCACCTGGCTCTGCATTTCGCGGGCCTCGAGCCCCCCACAGAGCTGGATCAGTCGATCGGCGAGCGTGGACTTGCCGTGATCGACGTGGGCGATGATCGAAAAATTGCGGATGTTCTGCATTCGGGCTCAGGTGATCCCCCGGCCAAAGACTCCGGGGCTTGCAAAAAGCGGCGAATTATACCGGTTGGCGGGCCCGGCGCCCTCAACGAACGTGAAACAAACGCTCGATCTCGCCCGGATCGAGTCGAGTGACAGCGATCGGCGCGCCGTCCCACAGCAAAACCGGGATTTTGTGGCCGTAGCGACGCAGCATTTCCGGGTCGGAGTCGACATCGAGCGTCTCGAGCGGTGGCAGCGCCAGCGTGCCGCCGAGCTGCGCCAACTCGTCGGCAAATTCCTCGCAGAGCCCGCAACCCTCGCGCGTCAGCAGCATGAGGCGGCCAGGATTGACAGTCACGGACCCTGCGGCGCGAATGCCGGACGCGGCTGAACGACCCCAACGGCTTCGCGTGGCCGTCCGGGGACTCCGGGTCGCGCGGGCTCGGCGGGACGAGCCGGTACCCCGGGTTCGCCCGGCGCGAGTTCGGCCACGATCAAGCGCGCCGTCTGTACCGGAATCTCGCCGATCACCACCACGTGATGCCCGTGCAGAAAGGTCGAAAACGCCGTGGAGGCACCGATCTGTCGCTCGAGCGCGATTTCCTTGGCTGAGCGCGGCGGCAGGCGCGCGCCGATGAACACCGACACCGAGGCAAGGCCATCCGAGAGCACGATATGCGAGACCGGATCGTCAGTCCCGGGCAAAGTTTGTTCGCCACGCTGCGTCACCTGAAATCCGCGCGGCGCGGTGCGCAGACTCCACACCGCAGCGGAATCATTGACGGTGCGCAAGCGCCCGCCGTCGTCATTTTCGATACGCCGAAAGCCCTCGGTAGATACCGCCGGCTGGAACGTATCATCGGGAATGTCGGCGACCCGCTGCAAATTGGCGAACGCGATACGCTCGAGCACCTGTCCGCTGCGATCGTAGACCTCGGACTTCAGCGGCAAGCACGTGCGGGCGTCGATCCAGACACGATAGCCATAGCGGTAGGGATCGAGCGGTACCAAAGAAATCAGCCGCGCATCGCGCTCGATGAGCCGCGTCCGCTGCACCTCATCGAGTCGATAAAAGCGCGCCGTGCGTTCATCTAAGCGCGGGAAATTCGACAACGGACCACCGCGCCGGGGCCGGCGTTCAATGATTACCGTGCGCTGATCGGGCAATACGTAGGAGAGTTCTTCGCCCAAGCGGATGAACTCGCGCCGCGAGCCATCAAGCGACACGAGCCGCTCGGCGACCTCGCCATTTTTGACCCGATGGTGAATCCGCAGCGATTCGGACTGTCCGCCACGCTCATGAAAAAACGTGCCTTCGTAACTTTGCTCAGCGAGCGCGCGATTCATGCGCTCCAGCCAATCGCGAGCGTCATCGGCGAAAGCCGCGATCGGCAGCATCACCCATACCCCGGCAAGCAGCGACGCCCAGCGCCGCAGGGCGCGTAGCGCGAAGCTTGCCGCGAGACTCACCGAGCGCCCCCGGCCGGCGCCTCGGCCGTGGGCGCACCGACGGCAATGACGGCGCTCATCGACGAATGTCGCAACATCGGCGCCGACACCGCAGTGTGCGCCCCGACATAACCCGCAAGCGGAAACGCCGGGTTGTCAGCGCCCGTCTTGAGCGGCGGCGTGACATAGCTCATCGGCTCGCCGTTGCCCGCAGGTTCAGCGGACGTCGCCGCCGGCACCGGCGTTTTGGCGAGCAAAGATTCGCTCGGCATGGCCGGGATGATGACTTCTTCGACCTTGCTCTTGGGTACCTTGGGCAGCATCGAACTGGTGGCTACGGTCTCGGGCGGCGCCGCGCGGAACCAGAACAGACCGAACACGCCCACCACGGCGATGGCGGCCGCGAGCCCGAGCCCACTCGCCGGCACCGCCCAGCGCGGCAGGCGCGGCGCGCGCTCGCGTTGCGCGCGGTCACCTTCGGCGATCTCGGCAGCAACCTTTGCGGCCAAGCGCTTGCCGGCTACGGTTTCGCTGCGCAGCACGCTGCCGATCAGCGCATAGTTTGCCCAACTGCGTCGCAGGTTCTCATCGCGCGCCAGGCGCCGCGCGAGCAGCTCGCATTCGGCCTCTGGCAGTTCGCCATCGAACATCGCCGACAACTGGCTCTCGCGTTGCACGAGCAGATCGGCGCTGCCGTCACTGCCGGCGGTACCCTGAATGGTATTTCCGTTCATCCCGTTACCTCTCCCCGCCCGAGGCCACCCTCAAACACTTCGCGCAGACGGGCATCGATGGCCTCGCGAGCACGAAAGATTCGGGAGCGTACGGTCCCCACCGGACACTCCATGGCGTTGGCGATTTCCTCGTAAGACATGCCCTCCAGCTCACGCAGCTGGATGGCGGTTCGCAAATCTTCGGGCAGTGAATCGATGGCCGCGGTCACGATGGAGCGGATCTCCTCGGTGAGCGCCAAGGCCTCGGGCGTGGCCGTGTCTTTCATGCGTGCCAGGACCTCGCTCGACTCTTCGCCCTCGGGGCGATCGATCTCGAAACTGAGCGGGCTGCGATCACGGGCGGCGAGCGCATTTTTGGCCGTGTTGATGGCGATGCGGTAAAGCCAGGTGTAAAACGCGCTGTCGCCGCGGAAGCGTGGCAACGCGCGATAGGCCTTGATGAAGGCCTCTTGGGCAATGTCCTCGGCCTCGGCCGGATCGCGTACGTAGCGCAGTACGAGCTTGACGACCTTGTGCTGATAACGCCGCACCAGCGCATCGAAGGCCCCGGCGTCGCCCCGTTGCGCAAGTTGCACGAGGCTGGGATCGCTTTGTTCCCCGTTGTTCACGGCAGACCACTCGGGGCCCGCGGGCACATTTCGAGGGACTGTCGAACTGGCAACGTGCATGGCGTTCGGTGAGACCCGAGCCCTTTGCAAAAGTTCGCAAGCGAGGGAGTTTTGGCGCGGCAGATCACGGCAGGGTTCTCATTGGCGGCCAGTCTAACCGCATGGCGGAGCGCCATCAGCCCTGTCGGATACCCTCGATCAGGCCCCGCAAGGCCGGATCGGGATGCGGCTGCCCGGCGAGCAAGTAGCGGGCGAGTTCGGGGTCCTGCAGCTCGAGCAGCCACTCGAAGCCCTGCAGCTCGGCCGTGCTCGCCTGCGGGTGGCGCCGATCGAGCCAGCGCTCGAGCAACACGTCGAGCTCTTTCATGCCGCGCCGACAGCGCCAACGCAGCCGCCCGTCACTCACCGCAATCTGCTCAAGTGTGTTCGCGCTCGGCCATCATTTTTTTGATTTCGGCGATGGCCTTGGCCGGATTGAGATCTTTGGGGCAGGCCTCGGTGCAGTTCATGATGGTGTGACACCGATACAGCCGAAATGGGTCTTCGAGCGCATCGAGTCGCTCACCCGTGGCATCGTCACGGCTGTCGATGATCCAGCGATAGGCCGCAAGCAACGCCGCCGGACCGAGATAGCGATCGCCGTTCCACCAATAGCTCGGGCAGGACGTCGAGCAGCAGGCGCAAAGAATACAGGCCGAGGGCCGGTCGATCTTTTCTTGCTCTTCGGGGGCCTGCAGCCGCTCGCGATCGGGCGGCGCCGGCGTGCGCGACTGCAACCAGGGCTTGACCGAAGCGTACTGCGCATAGAACTGGGTGAGATCGGGCACCAAATCCTTGACCACCGGCATGTGCGGCAGCGGATAGATCTTGACCGCGCCTTTCACCTCGCCGCAGCTTTTGGTGCAAGCGAGCGTGTTGGTGCCATCGATGTTCATCGCACAGCTGCCGCAGATACCCTCACGACAGGAGCGACGAAACGTCAGCGACGGATCGATTTCGTTTTTGATCTTGATCAGCGCATCGAGCACCATCGGCCCGCAACGGTCCATGTCGACCTCGAAGGTGTCGACGCGCGGGTTCTCGCCCGAATCGGGATCGTAGCGGTACACCTTGAAGGTGCACACGTTGGTCGCACCCGCGGGCGCCTTGTGCACCTTGCCGTGGCGGTTGATGCGCGAATTTTCGGGCAGTCTCAGCTGGACCATTTCTTTGATCCTCGAATGTCAGTAGGTACGCGCTTTGGGCGGGATCGGCTCGACATCGGCCGTCAGCGTGTTGAGGTGCACGCCGCGGTAATCAATACGGGTGTGCCCCTTGTCATCGACCCAGCACAGCGTGTGCTTCATCCAGTTGACGTCGTCGCGATCCTTGAAATCTTCGCGAGCATGCGCGCCGCGGCTTTCCTTGCGATTTTCGGCAGAGCGAACCGTGGCCACCGCCTGGCCGAGCAAGTTGTCGAGCTCGAGCGTCTCGATGAGATCGGTATTCCAGATCAGCCCGCGATCGCTAGTCCGCACGTTGGCGAACGAGTCGACCGTCGCCTGCAATCTTTCACAGCCTTCCTGCAGCGAGCTGCCGGTACGGAACACGGCGGCATCGGTCTGCATGATCTTCTGCATCTCTAGACGCACTTGGGCGGTCGGTCGATCACCCTTGGCATTGCGGAATTTATCGAGACGCGCAAGCGCGAGATCGCCTGCATCCTCGGGCAGCGGTTTGTGCGAGCTGCCCGGCTTGACGATCGAGGCGGCGTGCCGACCCGCTTCGCGACCGAACACCACGAGGTCGAGCAAAGAATTGGAACCGAGGCGGTTCGCGCCGTGCACCGACACGCAGGCAGCCTCGCCCACGGCCATGAGTCCCGGCACCACGGTATCGGCGTCATCATTTTTGAGCGTGACCACTTCGCCGTGATAATTGCAGGGAATTCCGCCCATGTTGTAGTGCACGGTGGGCAGCACCGGGATCGGTTCCTTGTTGACGTCGACACCCGCAAAGATGCGCGCCGTCTCGGCGATGCCGGGCAGACGCTGCTTGATGACCTCGGGTCCGAGATGCTCGAGATGCAGATGGATGTGATCGGCCTCTTTGCCGACGCCACGACCCTCGCGAATCTCGATGGTCATCGAACGCGAGACCACATCGCGCGAGGCGAGATCTTTGGCGTTCGGCGCATAGCGCTCCATGAACCGCTCGCCACGCGAGTTGGTGAGATAACCGCCCTCGCCGCGCGAGCCTTCGGTGATGAGACAGCCCGCGCCATAAATGCCGGTCGGATGGAACTGCACGAACTCCATGTCCTGCAGCGGCAAACCGGCGCGCAGCGCCATGCCGCCGCCATCACCGGTGCAGGTATGCGCCGACGTGCAGGAGAAATACGCGCGGCCGTAACCACCGGTCGCGAGAATGACGAGATGGGCTCGGAAGCGGTGCAGAGTGCCCTCGGCGAGATTGAGCGCCACCACGCCGCGACACTCGCCGTTTTCCATGATGAGGTCGATGGCAAAATATTCGATGAAGAACTCGGCTTCGTTCTTGATCGACTGCTGATAGAGCGTGTGCAGCATCGCGTGTCCGGTGCGGTCGGCTGCTGCGCAGGTGCGCTGCGCGATACCCTTGCCGTACTGAGTCGTCATGCCACCGAAGGGACGCTGATAAATACGCCCATCGGGCGTGCGCGAGAACGGCACGCCATAGTGTTCGAGCTCGATGACGGCGGCCGGCGCCTCCTTGCACATGAACTCGATCGCATCCTGATCGCCGAGCCAGTCCGACCCCTTGATGGTGTCGTAGAAGTGATAGCGCCAGTCATCCTCGCCCATGTTGCCGAGCGCGGCCGAGATGCCACCCTGCGCCGCCACCGTATGACTGCGGGTCGGGAATACTTTGGTCAGGCAGGCGGTCGACAACCCGGCCTCGGCGAGGCCCAACGTCGCACGCAACCCGGCGCCGCCCGCGCCAACCACGACGACGTCATAGGTGTGATTAATGAATCTGTAGGCAGTCATCGAGCCTTATCCCTGGGCAAGCGTCGTGAAGGCGATCCGCAGCACGGCATAGCTGGCGGCGAACGCAACGACGACATGAATGAAAGTATTGGCAAGCAGGGCCGTAAGCTTGACGGCCTTGTTGGGTACGTAATCTTCGAGCACCACTTGCACGCCGAGCGCCGAATGCCAGGCGATCGTCCCGACGAGCAGCACCAGCAGCACCGGATTGAGACCGCTCGCGATCCACTCGCGCACCGCGAACTGATCGGTCGTCGGCAGATGCACGACCTGAAAGGCAAACCACAGCGTAAGCGGCACGAGCGCCACGGCGCTCACGCGCTGCGCCCACCAATGCGCCACACCCTGCTTGGCCGAGCCACGACCGAGCACCTTGCCGAGCGGCGTACGCAGACTCATCGCGGCACCCCCGCGAAGAACGCCGCGTAAACGAAGGCGAGCGCGAGCACCACGCTCACCGCGATGACGACCGCGGCACTGCGTCGCGCCTCGGCTTTTTCGAGGCCGCGACCGAGATCCCAATTGAGATGACGCAGTCCATTGCAAAGGTGATAGCAAAACGCGATCAACCAGCCGGCGAGCAGCAACTTGCCGAACCCACTACCGATCACGGCGACGGCCAGGGCATAGCCCGCCTCATCACCCGCGGCGGCCATGAGCCACCACGCGAGCAACAGCAAACCGACCGACAGCACGATGCCGCTCGCACGGTGGGCGATCGAGGTCGCCATGGTGTACGCAAATCGGTAAACGCCGAGGTGGGGGGATAGGGGTCGTTGAGGCATCGGTAAGTTTCCCGTGATCAGAAATCGATGCAGCGGCCGTTCTTTTCCCAGTCGCCGAAACGCGTCGGCTCGGGTCCGCTCGGTCCGCCGATTTCGGTCGGCGCACTCGGCACTGAGTCGGTCGCATGTGGGGTCGTCGCGGCGGGCGCAGGCGCGGTCGCTGACGCGGGCCGCCCCACCCCCTGGGGATCGTTCTGCATCGGGGGTCGATGATGCCAGAAGCCTTGCATCCCGACCACCCGCAAGCGGCTGAACTTCGTGCACAATCCGCGCTCCAAACCCACCACTCTCACAGGCTTTTTTTCGCAACCCTGCGCAAGGTCTCGCGTGCACCGCCCCGTCGCCGACATCACCCCTCTCCACCACCTCGGCGTGCTTGCCGTACGTGGCGTCGATGCCCGCAAATTCCTCAGCGGTCAGCTCTCGCAGGACGTACTTGGGCTCGCTGCCGAGCGCGTCGAACTCGCCGGTCTGCACAACGCGCAGGGTCGGGTGCTGGCGCTGCTGCGACTCGTGGCGCAAGGTCCCGACGATGTGCTTTGTGTGCTGCCGCGCGCCTTGCTCGCCGACACGCTGACCCAACTACGCAAATTTCTGCTGCGCGCCAAAGCCACGCTCAGCGACGAATCTGCGCTCTGGCAGATCGAGGGGCTCGCTTCGACAGCGCAGGCGCTACCGGACACCGTGGGCAGCGCGATGCGTGCACCGCCGGATAAAGGCGACAAGGATCACGGCGAGATCGTGGTCTGGCGTCATGCACACGACGGGCGGCTGCTGCGTTTGCGCGCCGCTGCCGAGCAGCCGCAAAACACCCCCGCGGATGCCCTGCTCGCTTGGCAGCGCGCCGACCTCGCCGCCGGTATCCCCGAGATCACGCCCGCGACCCGCGGCGAGTTCGTCGCACAAATGCTCAACCTCGATGTGCTCGGCGGTATCTCGTTCACCAAGGGCTGCTACACCGGTCAAGAGGTCATCGCCCGCGCGCACTATCGCGGTCGCGTCAAGCGTCGTGCTCAAAGATTTCGGCTCGCGCCTGGGCTGCTGCCCGCGCCCGGTGACAAGCTCGAACTCGAGATCGATGTGGCCGGCACAAAGATTCGGCGCAGCGCACGAGTCGTGAACGCCGTGGGTGATCCGGCGGGCCTTGCGGACATCGACGACCTTGCTGGCATCGAGTGCCTCGCCGTCGCAGCCTTTGCGACAGCCGAAGCCACGACCACCGATGCGGCCACCGCCGACGCCGCAACCGAGGGGTCTGCAAACGCGACGCCGGCGCATGCCGCCCGCGTGCTGCCGATGAGTTATTCGCTGCCCGACTAAGCTCGCTTACCGACAGCGCACCAGGCCTACTCCGGCCGCATCTGCGGGAACAGCAGCACGTCGCGAATCGAGGGCGAGTCCGTCAGGAACATCACCAGCCGATCGATGCCGACGCCGAGTCCCGCTGTTGGCGGCAAGCCGTATTCGAGCGCGCGCACGTAATCGGCGTCGTAGAACATGGCCTCGTCGTCACCTGATTCTTTGCGTGCCACCTGCGCCTGAAAGCGTGCCGCCTGCTCCTCGGCGTCGTTGAGCTCGGAGAACCCGTTGGCAAGCTCGCGCCCACCGACAAAGAATTCGAAGCGATCCGTGAGGAAAGGATCAGCATCGTTGGCCCGCGACAGCGGCGACACCTCAGCGGGATACGCGCAGACGAAGGTCGGATCGAGCAGTGTCTGCTCGCCGGTCTTCTCGAAGATTTCGATCTGCAGCTTGCCCGGGCCATCGCCCGGCTTCCACGGGATGCCGCGGGCCTCGCAGGCCGCGCGCAAGTAGGCCAGGTCGCGCAGCCGAGACCGATCGAGATCCGGATTTTCGCGCAGGATGAGATCTTCGACACTGATGCGCGCAAACGGCCCGGACAGATTGTATTGTCGGCCTTGCGAGCTGAACTGCAGCGAACCCACGACGGCTTCCGCGGCACCGCGCAGCATGCGCTCCACGAGGTCCATCAGGTCGTGATAATCGGCATAAGCCTGATACAGCTCGAGCATCGTGAACTCGGGGTTATGCCGCGTCGAGAAACCCTCGTTGCGGAAATTGCGATTGATTTCATAGACGCGCTCGAAGCCGCCCACGGTGAGCCGCTTGAGATAGAGCTCGGGGGCGATGCGCAGATACATGTCGATATCGAGCGCGTTGTGATGGGTCACGAAGGGCCGCGCCGTAGCGCCGCCCGGAATCGGCTGCATCATCGGCGTCTCGACTTCCATGAAGCCGAGCGCATCGAGCATGTCGCGCAGATAACGAATGAGACGCGTGCGCTTGCGGAAAATCACGCGGCTCTCCTCGTTCATGATGAGATCGACATAGCGCTGGCGATAGCGCGCCTCGGTGTCGGCGAGCCCATGCCACTTGTCGGGCAGCGGTCGCAGCGACTTCACCAACAGGCGCAGCGAATCGACCCGAACCGAAAGCTCACCCGTCTTGGTGTGAAACAGCGTGCCTTCGGCGCCCACGATGTCGCCGATGTCCCAGCCTTTGAAGGCTTCGTAACTCTCGGCTAGCGCCTCGCGCTGCAAAAAGAGCTGGATCTGCCCGGAGGAGTCTTGAACTTTGACGAAGCTCGCCTTGCCCATGATGCGACGCAGCATCATGCGACCGGCGACGCGCACGCGCACCGCCTGCGCCTCGAGTGCAGCGGCCTCCACGCCATCGAAACCCAGATGCAGCTCGGCCGCGAGCGAATCGCGGCGAAAATCATTGGGAAACGCGGGCTCAGTACCCTGGCGCAAGGCGGCGAGCTTCTGGCGCCGCTCGGCAATCAGTTTGTTGTCGTCGGTGTCGCTCACGTCACACCCCCCGCCTTCAGCGAGGCCTCAAGAAATTGATCGAGATCACCATCAAGCACTGCCGTGGTGTTGCCGACCTCGACATTGGTCCGCAAATCTTTGATGCGCGACTGGTCGAGCACGTAGGAGCGGATCTGGTGCCCCCAACTCACATCCGACTTCGACTCTTCGAGCACTTTGGCCGCGGCGTTGCGCTTGTTGACCTCGAGCTCGTAGAGCTTCGCCTTCAACATTTTCATGGCGGTGGCGCGGTTCTTGTGCTGGCTGCGTTCGTTCTGGCACGCAACCACGATCCCCGAGGGCAGGTGCCGAATGCGCACCGCGGATTCGGTCTTGTTGACGTGCTGACCGCCGGCACCGCTCGATCGATAGACATCCATCTCGAGATCGGCAGGGTTGATCTCGATGTTGATGTCATCGTCGATTTCCGGCGAGACGAACACCGACGCAAACGAGGTGTGACGCCGATTGCCCGAATCGAAGGGCGACTTGCGCACCAGACGATGCACGCCGGTTTCGGTGCGCAGCCAACCGTAGGCGTGATCGCCCTTGAATTCGATGGTGGCACTTTTGACGCCGGCCACTTCGCCGGCGCTCGAGTCGATGACCTCGGCCGTGAAACCGCGCGTGCCCGCCCACTTGAGATACATGCGCATCAGCATCTGCGCCCAGTCCTGCGCTTCGGTGCCGCCGGCGCCCGCCTGGATATCGAGGTAGGCATTGTGCGAGTCCATCTCGCCGCGGAACATGCGCTTGAGTTCGAGCTTGCGCACCTTCGATTCGACCTCGGGCAGTTCGCGCTCGACTTCGCGCGCCGTGGCTTCGTCGTCTTCGGCCTCCGCGAGCTCGAGCAACTCGGCGGAGTCGCGGACGGAGTTCGTGGCGAGATCCATGGCCTCGAGCTCTGCGGCGAGCTTGGCGCGCTCACGGCCGAGCTCTTGGGCCTTCTCGGGTTTTTGCCAAACGGCGGGATCTTCGAGTTCGCGGCTGACTTCTTCGAGCCGCTCTTTTTTCAGATCGTACTCAAAGTACCCCCCTTAAGGAGCTGACGCGCTCCTGGAGGTCTGCAAGGGATCGCTTGATGAGTCCGAGTTCGATCATGGTGCGCTCATTCTAGCAGATGATCGACCAGCAACTGCAGGCGCCGCTCGCCGTTCCACTCGTTTACATCGAGCCGATAGACGAGGTGCACGCGCTCGCCGAGCGCTGGCGCACCGTCGCTGCCGAGCAGGTTCGGCCTGCCCTGCAGCAAGTTGAAGGCGATGGCATCGAAGCGCCGGTTCGAGCCCTCCGGTTCCACCCAGAGCTTGAGGTGAGTGTCGGCGAGCACCCGCGTTTTGTGTACCCGAAAAACCTGATCGAAGGTTGGCTCGGGAAAGGCCTGCCCCCACGGTCCTCCCTCGCGCAGCGCCTCAGCCGTCGCCAGGGAGAAATCTTCGATACCGAGTTCGCCATCGGTTTCGAGGCGATCCGCCAGCGAACCGCCCGCCTGCCAACGCAAGACCTCGGCGTCGAACTCGCGCGCAAACTCATCGAGTCTCGCGGTGTCGAGCGTGAGTCCTGCGGCCATCGCGTGTCCGCCGAATTTCGGCAAGAGCCCTGGGAGCCGCGTCGAGATCGCCTCGAGCACATCGCGCGCATGGACCCCGGTGACCGAGCGCATCGAGCCTCGCAGTTGACCCTCGCCCGCGTCCGCAAAAGCAATCACCGGCCGGCGCACCCGATCTTTGATACGCCCGGCGACGATGCCGACCACCCCTTGGTGCCACTCGTGATCGTAGAGACAAAGACCATGACGCGATGCGGCACCGCCGCGCCGTTCGAGCACATCGGGATCATCGAGGAAGCGGACGGCCGCCATCGCCTGCTCCTGCATCTTGGCTTCGATCGTCCGCCGCTCTTTGTTGAGCTCGTCGAGTCGTGCCGCGAGCATCAGCGCCTCGGGCAACGAGTCGGTGAGCAGACAACGAATGCCGAGCGACATGTCATCGAGACGTCCGGCCGCATTGAGTCGTGGCCCCGCGATGAAGCCGAGATCTGCTGCGATGATTTGCGGCAGTTGCTTGCGGCCGATCTCGAGCAACGCGCGCAGACCCGCGGTGCAGCGCCCGGCACGAATGCGCGCGAGGCCCTGCGCGACGAGGATGCGATTATTGGCATCAAGCGGCACGATGTCGGCGACGGTGCCGAGTGCCACGAGATCGAGCCAGGTCGCCGGCGATGGCAGCAACGGCTCGGCAAGCGCCCGATGCAGCGCCGCCATGACGTAAAACGCGACGCCCACACCGGCGAGCGAGCGCGACGCAAACTGCGCGCCCGGAACATTGGGGTTGACGATGACATTGGCGGCCGGCAAATCGGCGCCGGCGAGGTGATGATCGGTCACCAGCACATCGATGCCGAGCGCACGCGCCGCGGCGACGCCCGGCAAGCTCGAGATGCCGTTGTCGACCGTGATCAGCAAGGCCGGATTTTGCTTGACCGCGAGAGCGACGATCTCCGGCGTCAGTCCGTAGCCAAACTCGAAACGATTGGGCACCAAAAAATCGACGTCCGCGTAGCCCCAAGCGCGCAAGCAGCGGACGATGAGCGCCGAACTGGTTGCGCCGTCGGCATCAAAATCGCCAATGACCAAAATCCGCCGACCGCTTGCCCGATGCACGAGCAGCAACTCGATTGCAGCATCGATGCCATCGAGCGTACCGACCGGCAGCAGCCTATCGAGACCGGTACGCAGCAGTGCACTATCTTTGATGCCGCGCGCTGCATAGGCGCGGGCCAGCACCGGATTGAGTCCCGCGAACACGGCGCTCGCGGCGGGCTCGGCGCTACGGCGAACGATCTTGAGCTTCATAGGCCCGCGTACTTCATGGGCGTATGTATTTCATGCGCTATCGGCAACTGCTGCGAATACGCTGCGCAGCGGCCGCCAAAATCGATAGCAATCGGTCGCCGAGGCAGTGATCGACCGATCATTCGCCACTACCGCGAAGCGCTCAAGGCGACCGGCAGCGAGCGCCGCAGCAGCGGGCGCAATGACCTCGCGATCAAAGATTTCTGGCGAAACTCCAGCGAGCGGCGCAACCACGCAGACCGTGGCCTCATCAGCCGTCGTCGACTTAGGCGGTAACGCGAGCGGCAGGGCCAGCGGTTCGCACTCGAGCCCGGCAAGCCGGGCGAGCGATTGTGTCCAGATATCGTTTGCCATCAGCCGCGTAAACCTCGCCTCGGGCGAGGCCGCAAGCGAAGCCGTCAGCGGGTCGCGTGGCGGCATCCCACCGCCCCACAACCAAAGCGTACTGACCCGCGGATCCCCCCGCAGCTCGCGGCGCCGATTGAGCGGCAGCTCATGCAACCACATCTCGATTTCGCTCGCGAGCGCGCGCAGCGCAACGCTTTCGGCGCCGCTTGGCAGCGCGCTCTCGATACCCTCGCCGATGAGTCGTCCGGGATCAACGGTTTCCGCTCCTGGCGCGCTGCAACCAATCAACACGAATCCCGCCGAACCCGCAGGCTGCAGCGCAAGCTGATCGGCACCGAACACCTTGGCGAAAGATTCCACGAGTTCCTGCGCCTCGGACGGTGGCAAGCACAAAATACCGTTCGCCGGAAAGTGCAAAGTTTTGAGGCCTGCCAGCAGATGCAGAGGCGTCGCGAGCCAGGCCTCGCTCGGCGCCGCTGCGGAGGTGGCGTTCGCTGCAGGGATCCCGATCGCCGCCGCAATGATGCTTGCCGCATCGACGAGCGCAAGATCCGCGCGCCCCACACCACGAGCGAGCATGCCGCGCCAGTCACCGCGCAAGGGGCGCGGCGGCGCAAAGCGCAGCGTCGTCAACGGCGAGGACGACTGCGCCTGCGGCGCTGCGGCTGCATGCAGAAAAAAATCCGGGAGGACGAGCACGAGTTCGCGCACATCGCGTATGTTATCGAAGCATGCGCCTGACAGTGACGCCGAGTGACACCCGACTGCTCATCCGCGGTTACGCGGCGGGCAAGTTGCGCATCGGCGATCGTGAGATCACCTCGTCCGTCGTGCTGAGCGCGACGCTACTGCATACCGATCTCGTGCCGCAGCAACCCGCCGAGCTGGCCGAGGCCGATCTCGCGCCCGTTTTCGCCGATCAGCCTGAAGTGGTGGTCATCGGCTGGGCGGGCGGCCAGACATTTTTGCCCGCCGCGCAGCGGCGCTGGTTTCTCGAACGCGGTATCGGCATCGAGGTCATGGAACTCGGCGCTGCCTGTCGTACCTACAACGTGCTAGTAGCCGATGGCCGACGCGTAGTCGCCATCCTGTTCCCGCGCTGAGTCGATCTCGGCGCACTGCAGGTTACGCACTTCAGGTTGCGCCGATCAGCCCCGCCTGCAGCGGCACGAATGACACCGCGCCGAGTCGCTCCCGCTCAAAACCCTGCTCGCGCCGCGTGATCCGAATGAGTTCCTGCTTGTCGCCGCCCACTGGCATCACGAGTCGCCCGCCAATCGCGAGCTGCTGCGTCAGGGTCTCGGGCACCGTCAGCGGCGCGGCCGCCACCAAAATACCGTCGTAGGGCCCCTGCGCCTTCCAGCCCTCGTAGCCGTCACCATGACGGAAACGCACGTTTTTGACACCCAATTCTTTGAGCCGAGCCTTGGTCCGCAGCAGCAGCGGCTCGATACGCTCGATGGTGCAGATGCGCGTCACCAAGCCTGCGAGCACTGCGGTCTGGTAACCGCAGCCGGTGCCGACCTCGAGTACATTACTGGGCGGACCCGCCTCGAGCAGCACCTCGGTCATGCGTGCCACGATATAGGGTTGCGAAATGGTCTGTCCAAAGCCGATCGGCAACGCGGTGTCTTCGTAGGCCCGACTCGCGAGCGCCTCATCGACAAAGATATGCCGCGGAATGTTGCGAATGCGGTCAAGCACCGCCGGATTCTTCACGCCCTGTTCCGTAAGACGTTGCAGCAGACGCTCGCGCGTGCGCGCCGAGGTCATGCCGATGCCATTGAGACGCTGATCCATCATTCGCCAAAATTCATTCGCCAATGCCCTGCAGCCAGTCGCGCACGGTATCAAGCGCAGCGTGGCGCGTGAGATCGACCTGCAGCGGCGTCACCGACACATAACCCTCGGCAACGGCATTAAAGTCGGTACCGGGACCATCGTCCTGACCCTCGCCCGCCATACCGACCCAGTAGACCACGCGGCCGCGCGGATCCATGGCCTTTACCGCACGCTCGGCACGGTGCCGATGCCCGAGCCGCGTGGTCTTGAAGCCGCGCAGTTCACCGAAGGGTCGATGCGGTACGTTTACATTGAGGATCATGGTGCGCTCGAGCGGTCGCTCGAGCAGACGCTCGACGATCAGCCGCGCCACTTTGGCGGCGGCGCTGTAATCCATCTCGCCATGCTCGGGACGACGCAATGAAAAAGCGACTGTGGGCAGTCCGAGAAAACGACCCTCGATGGCCGCTGCGATGGTGCCCGAGTAAAGCGCATCGTCGCCAAGGTTCTCGCCGTTGTTGATGCCCGAGACCACCATGTCGTGATCGAAATCAAAGAGCCCGGAGATCGCGAGGTGTACGCAGTCGGTCGGCGTGCCCGAGACGAAGTAGGCGTTCTGTTCGAACTCGGTGACGCGCAGCGGCTGCTCGAGGGTGAGCGCATTGCTCGCACCGCTGTGATTGCGCTCGGGCGCCACCACCGTGAGCTCGGCGAGACCCGTGAGTGCGGCGCGCAGGGCGATGATGCCCGACGCCCGATAACCGTCATCGTTGCTTACGAGGATCTTCATCGAGCGTTTTTTCTTGGAGACCGGAGAGGGCCGCCAATATACTGAAAGCTCGGCACTCGAGGTAGAGGATGCGCAA
>Ga0194131_10006713_pt1 | contig 15854 bp, 14 predicted proteins | sample TA2KigO120mmetaG_FD_148631 | JGI IMG/M metagenome (GOLD analysis project Ga0194131, IMG submission 148631) | Freshwater microbial communities from Lake Tanganyika, Tanzania - TA2015053 Kigoma Offshore 120m | ecosystem: Environmental > Aquatic > Freshwater > Lake | place: Tanzania: Lake... | reverse complement strand
TGGCGCGGCGGCTGCGGGAGCCGGCTTCGGCTGCGGAGGCGTGGCATCGGGCTTCGGCGCCGCGGCGGCTGGCGCCGGCTTCGGTGCCGGCGCCGGAGGCGACTCCGACACCGCGGGCTCGGCTACCGGCTTCAGGGTTTCGGCCGGCGGCGCCGGATCGGCCAGACGGTTCGGATAGGTGAGGTTCTCACCGGCGGTGAGCGGCGTCGCGCCCGTACTCGCCACGGCCAGCGGCGACGGGAGCTGTGCCGCGGCGGTCGGATCGACGGCGGCTTGCTCGGACGCCGGGGGCGGATCGTCGGCGCGCTGCGGCACGCCGCGCCCGACCATCACCCCGGCGAGAAAAACGACAACGGCCACGATCGTGGCCGCCATGAAGAAGAACACGAGCTGCTTACCGTTGAGCTGAATCTCGTGAAGTGACTCATCCGGCATCGGTAAGCTGCGGTCATTCTAACATAGCCACGCGGTCACGCCGCGCGCGCGATCGCGCCATCGCGCGCCGCGCCGCGCGACGCGCGGGTCGCGGCACGGCCACGGATCACGATCGAGTCGATCGCACCCGCACGACGATGAGGCATTGTCCGGCGCCGGTGGCGCGGCACTGTTCGGTGTCGACGTCGACGTCCACGTCGAACTCCTCCATCAGCTGCCGGATCGCGGACGCGTAGAACTCGCAGAGCGGCTGGGGCACCCGGTCGCGCACCTCGCAGAACAACGATCCGCGGATGTCGACGGCGCCGCGGTCCTGCCGCCACCGTACGATCGCGCGGCTGCCCGTGTAGGTGCGGCGCACCATCGCCCGCGCCACGCGCATCACGAGGTACACGCGCAGGGCGCGCGGCACCGCGCGGAGCACCCGTTGGCGGTACGGGGGCATGTCGCCCACGGTCCACTCCGCCGCGTACTGGCCCGCCCGCGCCGTCACGAGTCGATAGGCCTCGCCCTCCTGGCGCAGGAAGCTGAGCACGGCGGCCAGCGGCGCCAGGCCGATGCGTCCGTCGCGCAGGTTGGCCGGGTTGAGCCAGGCCTCGTAGAACTCGAGCCGCGTGGGCAGCAGGTCGGCTATCGCCTGATGCAGGCTCGCGACGAGCAGGCGGCCGATCCCCGCGTCAGTCATGTTGTATAAATGGGGTCGGAGGTCATTTTCCGGTGACACCTCGTGTGAAGCGCGGCGGCAGTGTCACCAAGAAATGACCTCCGACCCCGTTTTTTCGGCCGCCATCCTCGTGGGCGGCGCCGCGCGCCGGCTCGGCCGCGTCGACAAGAGCGCGCTCGTGGTCGGTGCGGCCTCGATTCTCGAGCGACAATTGTCGGTGCTGCGCGGGCTCACCCCACACATCCTGATCGTCACGAGCGACCGGGAGCGTGTGCCGGCGGCGCCCGCCGGCGTCGCGGTCGTCGTCGATCGGGTGGCGGGCGCGGGCGCGCTGGGGGGCGTGCTGACAGCGCTGGAGGAGGCGGCGACCGACCAGGTGTTCGTCATCGGATGCGATATGCCCTTCGTGACCGCACCCTTCGTGCGCCACGTCGTCGAGCGCGGGCGTGACGTCGACGTCGCCGTGCCGCGGGACGCGCGCGGACGTCATCCGCTCTGCTCCTCGTACGCGCGACGCGCGGCCGGGCATGTCCGGGCGCGCATCGAGGCCGGCGCCCTGCGCGTCGGCGACGCGCTCGAGGGTCTCGACGTGCGGGAGATCGGGCCGAACGAGCTGGCGCCCTTCGATCCGGACGGTCGACTGCTGCTCAATGTGAACACGCCCGACGACTACGCGCGGGCGCGCCTGGCTGCCGCGGACAGCGTACCATGATTCTTCCCGTTCACGAGCGTCTGCGCGCGCATCTCACGCGCGTGCTGACGGGGCTCTACGCGCTCGACGCCGAGGCGGCGCCGACCATCGCCCTGGAGTATCCGCCGAACCGCGCGCTCGGCGATCTCGGCACGCCGGTTGCCTTCGAGCTGGCGCGCCGACTCAAGAAGCCGCCGCGCGCGATCGCGCAGGAGATCGCCGCCGCGTTCGGCGCCCTCGAGGGCGTCGCGCAGGTCGTGGCCGCGCCCAACGGCTATCTGAACGTCTTCTTCGAGCGCCGGCAGTTCCTGCTCGATCGTCTGACGCCGGCGCCGGCGCCCCAGCCGGGCGCCCCCGGCAAGGCGATCGTCGAGCACACCGCGATCAACCCGAACAAGGCGGCGCACATCGGGCACCTGCGGAACTCGGCGCTCGGCGACACGCTCGCGCGCGTGCTGCGCTTCCGCGGCGTGTCGGTCGAGGTGCAGAACTACATCGACGACACCGGCGCCCAGGTCGCCGACGTGGTCGTCGGCTTCCGCGTCCTGGAGGGCCGGACGTTCGCGGAGATCCGGCAGCTCGCCGACTCGACGCGCTTCGACTACTACTGCTGGGATCTGTACGCGCGCGTCACCGAGTGGTACGAGGAGGACAAGACGCGCCTCTCGCACCGCGCCCGGACGCTCCACGACGTCGAGCACGGCGGGAACGACGCCGCCGAGATCGGCGCATGGATCGCCGACCGCATCGTCCGCTGCCATCTGCAGACGATGGGGCGGATGAACGTCGACTACGACCTGCTCACGTGGGAGGGCGACATCCTGCGGCTGCAGTTCTGGGCCCAGGCCTTCGAAGTGCTGAAGGCGAGCGGCGCCGTCTACCTGAAGCGCGACGGCCCGCTGGCGGGCTGCTGGGTGATGCCCATCGAGGACGACGAACCCAGAGCCTCCAGCGAGCCCGCCTCCGACGTCGACGAAGAGGGCGCGGACGAGCGCGAGAAGGTGATCGTCCGGTCGAACGGGGTCGTGACGTACGTCGGCAAGGACATCGCGAATCAGTTCTGGAAGCTCGGGCTGCTCGGGCGCGACTTCCGGTACCGCGTGTTCGCCGAGCGGCCGGGCGGACCGCTCTGGGCCACCTGCTCGTCGGACGGCGAACGGAACCACCCCCCCTTCGGCGGCGCGACCTTCGTCTACAACGTCATCGACGTCCGGCAGTCGTATCTGCAGAAGCTGCTGAAGCAGGCGCTCATCGCCGTCGGGCATCCCGACGGCGCGGAGCGGTCGCACCACTTCTCGTACGAGATGGTGGCGTTGTCGCACGCCACCGCCCGCGAGCTGGGGTTCGCGCCGCCGCCCGGCTCCGACGAGGCGAAGCGGCCCTTCGTGTCGGTGTCGGGGCGCAGGGGACTCGGCGTCAAGGCCGACGACCTGCTCGACACGCTGATGCGGAACGCCGCGCGCGAGGTGGCGTCGCGCAACCCGGAGCTCGGCGAGGCGGAGCGCGACCGCATCGCGCAGATGATCGGCATCGCCGCCGTCCGCTACTTTCTCATCAAGTTCTCGACGAACAAGATGATCGTCTTCGATCTGGAGGAGGCGCTCAGCTTCGAGGGCGAGAGCGGGCCCTACATCCAGTACGCGGTCGTGCGCGCCAACAACATCTTCCAGAAGCTGCAGCAGCGCGACGGGCTCGACGAGCGCGCCCTGCTCGCGACCCTGGGAGAGATGCCGGCCGGCGAGCTCGCCGGCGAGTACGGCAGCCACGAGATCTTGACGCTCGCGCTCGAGGCCGCCCGCCTCGACGAGGTCGTCGCGCAGGTCGTGCGTTCGCTCGAGTTTTCGGTGCTGGCCAAGTACGCCTTCTCCCTTGCGCAGGCGTTCAACGCGTTCTACCATCGCTCGCCAATCCTGAACGAGGAGCGCCAGGACGTGCGCCGCTGGCGCGCGGCGGCGGTGCTGTTCCTGCGCAATCAGCTCGCGCGGGCATTGGATCTCATGGGCATCGCGGTTCCGCCGAGGATGTAGACACAGTGAGCACGCCATGCCGCTGATCGCCGTTGCACGGTGCCGCAAGCTGCACGACTACGAGGAATCGGTCCGCCGTGCGGGCGGCGAGCCGTGGGTGCTCGACCTCGCCGCCGATCGGCCCGCCGACGTCGTGGCGCGCGCGGCGGGAGTTCTGCTGACCGGCGGCGCCGACATCGAGCCGTCGCTGTACGGCGAGGCGCCGCACCCGAGCTTTTCGGCCGCCGAACCGGGCCGCGACGCGTACGAGATCGAGCTGGTGCGCCGCGCGCTCGAAGCCGATTTGCCCGTGCTCGCGATCTGCCGCGGCGTGCAGGTGCTGAACGTGGCGCGGGGCGGCACGCTCATCCAGGACATTCCGTCGCAGGTGCCGAGCGCGCTGACCCACAAGCGGGAGGGCGCCGACGAGCCGGTCACGCTGGCCCATGAGGTGTGGCTCGACAAGGGATCGCTGCTGATGAAGCTGATGAGCGACAGCCTCAGCGACCCCGAAAGCTGCCAGGTGAACAGCCGGCATCACCAGGCGATCAAGGCCACCGGCGAAGGGCTCGTGACGGTGGCCACCGCACCCGACGGCATCATCGAGGCCGTGGAGGATCCGGCGCGCCGCTTCTGCCTCGGCGTGCAGTGGCATCCGGAGAACTTCTACCGTACGGGCGAGTTCCGGGCGCTGTTCGAGGGATTCATGAAGGCGGCCACGCGCTGACGCGCGGGGGACGCGGAATCGCGTCAGTCGTCGCGCGCGAAGGCGGCCACCGTCTCGACATGGGCCGTGTTGGGGAACAGATCGATTCCGGTCAGCCCGTCGAGCCGGTAGCGCGCGTCGAGGAGCGCGCGCGTGTCGCGCGCCAGCGTCGCCACGTCGCACGACACGTAGAGCACGCGCGCCGGACGACGGCCGGCGATGCCGGCGAGCGCCTCCTTCGACAACCCGGTCCGCGGCGGATCGACGATGAACGTCCCGTCCCGCTGGCCCCCTTCCCCCTTCCCCCCTGCCCCCTGCAGAAACACCTCCACACTGCGCTGCACGACGCGCACGCGGCTCCCGAACGGCTCCGCATTGGCCGACAGTGACTGCCCGCCGACGCGATCGCCCTCGACGAGCGTCACACCGTCGAACCCGGCCGCGGCCAGCGACAGCCCGAACAGCCCGACGCCCGCATACAGATCGACGACGGGGCCGGGCGGCACCAGCGCCACGACGTGACGCACGAGCGGCTCCAGCAGAAAGCGGTTGCCCTGAAAGAACGCGCGGACGTCGCGCCGGAGCCGCAGTGCCGTCGCGGCATCGCCCGGCCGTACGTGCAGCACGTCGCCGACGGCGGGAACGCCGGCGAGGGTCTCGACGCCGGGCCGATCCGCACGGTCGGCCGACAGGCCCGTCAGCGCGCCCGCGGCGGCGAGCGCCGCGAAGGGCGCGGCAGGGGTGCCCGCCCGCAGCTCCAGATGGCACGCGCGCTCGTCTCCCGGGATGTTCTCCGCAAGGTCGATCCCGCGCAGCCCCGCCAGGCGCTCGCGCGCGAGGATGCGCTCGGCGGCGGCAATCCAGGCGGCGGTCTCGGGCAGGAGCTGGCCGGTCGACGCCGCGTCGCACAGCGCGTGCGTCCCTTCCCGGAAGAATCCGAGGCGCGCCCCCTGCGCGTGCAGCCGCGCGCGCATCCGGTAGCCTCGCTCGGGCGACCCGAGCACCTCGGGCGGCGCGGCGAGCGGCACGCGGCCGATCCGGCCGAACGCGTCCTGGACGATCTCGCCTTTGAGGCGCCGTTGCCGCTCGTACGCGATGTGGGCGAACACGCTGCCGCCGCAGCGCCAGTCGGACGCGGCGTCCCGCCGATCCAGCGACGCCTCCAGCACGTCGACGGCCTCGGCGTACGCGACGCCGCGGCCGAGGCGATCGATGCGCGCGCGCACCCGCTCGCCCGGAATCGCGCCGCGCACGAGCACGACCCGCCCCTCGTGCCGGCCCAGCATCCACCCGCCGGCGGCCGGCTTGTCGACGTTCAGGTCGATCTCGGAACCGAGACTGAGCGCCATCTGGTGCAACGCACCATCGCACTACTCGAATGTGATGGTGGGCAGTTGAAAGTGCTCGCGCAGGAGGCGGTCGACGCAGGCCTCGTGCGATTGCCGAAACACCTCGGCGGCCATGCGCGGGCGAAACGGCGCCAGCTGCTCGTCGGCCTCGGCAGCCAGCCGCTCGAGCAGCGCCGGCTCGCTTGCCGCGCGGGCCGCCGCGATCAGCCGCCTGTCGAGATCGCGCAGCCGCTGGACGAGCGCCTCGCGCCGCTCCCCCCGCACGGTCCGGGCGCCCGCCCGGGCGGCGTCGAGCTCGCGGACCGTCGCGTCGAGCGTCGCGTCGAGCGCCGCCCGCGCCTCGCCGGACCGCAGCGCCGTCAGACGCGCCACGACCCGCTCCAGGTGCGCCGGGAGCGACGCCTGTTGGTGACGCTCGGCCGCCGTCCCGTCCGCTGCACCCACGCCGACCGCCCGCCGCCACTCGTCGAAGACGTCGAGCACGTCGGCCTCGCAGAACTCGACCCGCACGGGCCGACGCCGGGGCCCCTTCGCATAGTAGCGCTCGACGTAGCGATCGATGCCGCGGTAGACGACCTTCAGCGGGATGCCGCGCCCGGCCCAGTCGCACACGCGCTCGAAGGCGGGACCGACGATGCGAATCAGGTGGCCGTCGTTCTTGCGGCAGAGATAGCGCTCGACGTCGCGGCAGTACGACGCACGGTCGTCGCTCACGCGCCCGGGTTCTCCTCTACAGCCACAGCACTTCTCCGGCAGTGACCGTCACGACGCCGGCGCTCGTCCGCACCAGCAAGGCGCCGGTGGCGTCGATGTCCTCAGCCACGCCCTCGGCCGCCGCGCCTGCCTCCTCCCAGCGGACGCGCCGCCCGAGCGTCCGTGCCGCCTGCCGTCGCCACGCGTCGATGACCGCGGGCGTGCGGCCCTGCGTGAGGTCGCCGTAGCGCCGCGCCAGCGCGGCCAGGCATTCGGCCAGGAGCAGGCCCCGATCCACGGCACGCCCCAGCTCCTCCTCGAGGCTGGTCGCGCGGGGCGCCACCTCGGGCGGATAGGCGGCCGGCATGACGTTGATCCCGATGCCCAGAATCACATGCGCCATCGCGTCGCCGGCCTCGGCCAGCACCCCCGCGAGCTTGCGCGCACCGGCATAGACGTCGTTCGGCCACTTGAGCGCGACCTCGAGGCCCGTCGCGGCATCGATCCCCTCCGCGACCGCCACGCCGGCGGCGACCGTCAGCGCGCGAACCGCCTCGCGCCGCGGCCGGAGTACCGTCGACAGGTACAGGCCCGCACCCGGCGGCGACGCCCAGATTCGGCCTTGGCGGCCGCGCCCGGACGACTGCTCGTGCGCGGCCACGACGCAGCCCTCCGGCGCGTCGCGCTCGGCCAGCCACGCCGCGACGTCGTTGGTCGACGAAACGCTCGCATACCAGCGGATCGACCGCCCGAAGGGGCCGAGGCGATCGGCGGCCCGGGCCAGCGGCTCGGCGAACTCGGCAGGAAGAGACTCGGGAACCGGACGGTTCGAAGGGTTCATGGATGCTGGGGTGCTCGGGTGCTCGGCTTCCGGTTCATGGGGTTCAGGGTGCATCCATGCACGGCTGGGTCAGTGGTTCACGCCGAACCCGGGCACCGTGGCCGTCAACCGTGAACCGTGAACGGGAACCGTGAACCGGGCCCGAGCACCCGAGCACCCAGGCACCCAGGCACCAGCCCTACAGCGGTTCGACCTCAAAGCTCAGATCCACGGCGGGCGCCGAGTGGGTGAGCGCGCCGATCGACACCGAGTCGGCCCCGGTGGCCGCGAGCTCCGGCATCCGCGCCAGCGTCACGCCGCCCGAGATCTCGGTCTTGGCCACGCCGCGGCACCGCGTGACCGCCTCGATGATGTCGGGCGTGGTGAAGTTGTCGAACAGCACGATCTCGGCCCCCGCGCGGAGCGCCTCGTCCACCTCGTCGAGGGTCTGGGCTTCCACCTCGGTCGGCATCTCGCGGTTCGCCTTCCGCATGAGCGCGACGGCCGCAGCCACGCCTCCGGCCAGACGGACATGGTTGTCCTTGATCAGGATCGCGTCGTCGAGACCACTGCGATGATTCACCCCGCCGCCCACCCGCACGGCGTACTTCTCGAGCGCCCGCAGCAGCGGCGTCGTCTTGCGCGTGTCGAGGACGGTGATCCGGCCGCCGGCGGCCTCGACGAACTGGCGCGTGAGCGTCGCGATGCCCGACAGCCGCTGCAGGAAGTTGAGCGCCGTGCGCTCCGCCGTCAGCATCCCGGCGGCGTAGCCGCCGTACTCGGCCACGACGGTCGACGGCTCGCACCAGTCGCCATCCTGCCGGTGCGTCGTGACGGTCACCGCCGGATCCATCTGCAGGAACGTCTCGGTGGCGACGCCGAGACCGGCGAGGACGCAGCGCGACTTCGCCACGAGTACGCCACGCGCCTTCTGGCCGCGGTCGATCACCCCTTCGGTCGTCACGTCGCCCCAGCCGAAGTCCTCGGCGAGCGCGCGGCGGACGAGCTCGCGATAGACGCCGGGATCGAGCGGCTCGAGGGGCGGAATACCGGTCACGCCGCGGGCTCCTCGGCGAACGTCAGGTCCGCCTCCGTCCGATCGGCGAAGCTCAGCTCGCGGATGTGGACGGCCGCCTTGAGGTCGTGCGCCGCCGGCGTGAGCGTCTCGAACGCGCGCGGCAGCACCGCGCGCTCGATGATCGCCTTGACCGGCTTCTTCGCGAGCGCCTTGACGCGGCGGACTTCGGCGAGGGCCGCCTGCGTCTGCGCAAAGACCTCGACGGCGGCGGCGTCGCCGCTGCCAATCGCCGCGACCACCTCCTCCCGCGTCGGCCACGCCGCGCGGTGGATCGATCCCGGCCGCCACCACGACCACACTTCCTCCGTCACGAACGGGAGAACGGGCGCGAACAGGCGCAGCATGGTCGAGAGCGCCACCAGCATGGCGCTATTGGCCGAGGCGGCTCCCTCGTGCGTCAGGTCGCCGTAGCGGCGGGCTTTCACGAGCTCGAGGTAATCGTCGCAGAACGCCCAGAAGAAGCGCTCGGTCCGCTCGAGCACCCGCGCGTAGTCGTACGCCTCGAGCTGCTCGGTCGCTTCCTGCACGAGCTGCGAGAGGCTCGTCAGCATGCCGCGGTCGAGCGGCTCCACGATCGGGCCGCGCGGCTCCGCCCGCAGCAGCGCGAAACGGGCGGCGTTCAGGATCTTGATCGCCAGCCGCCGGCCCACCTTCATCTGCCCCGCGTCGAAGATCGTGTCGGTGCCCGGCCGGCCGCTCGCCGCCCAGTAGCGCACGCCGTCGGAGCCGTGCTCCTCGAGCAGCGCCATCGGGGTCACGACGTTCCCCTTCGACTTCGACATCTTCTTGCGGTCGGGATCGGTGACGAACCCGGAGATCGCCGCGTGCGCCCACGGCAGCCACCCGTGCTCCAGGTGCGACCGGAGGACGGTCGAGAACAGCCACGTGCGGATGATGTCGTGCGCCTGGGGGCGCAGGTCCATCGGAAACGCGCGGCGGAACAGCTCGTCGTCGTCGAGCCATCCGCTGACGATCTGCGGCGTCATCGACGACGTGGCCCAGGTATCCATGATGTCGGGGTCGCCGGCGAACCCGCCAGGCGTCCCGCGCTGATCCTCGCGGAACCCCGCAGGGACGTCGGTCGACGGGTCGACGGGCAGGCGCGACTCCTCCGGGACCATCGGCCGCGTGTAGTCGACGGTGCCGTCCTGCTGCACGTGGTACCAGACGGGGAACGGCACCCCGAAGAACCGCTGCCGGCTGATGCACCAGTCGCCGGTGAGGCCGTTGACCCAGTTCTCGAAGCGGTGCCGCATGTACTCGGGATGCCACTGGAGCTCCCGCCCCCGCGCGAGCAGTCCGTCGCGGCAGTCCATCGTCTTGATGAACCACTGGCGGCTGGTGATGATCTCGAGCGGCCGCTCCCCTTTCTCGTAGAACTTCACCGGATGCGTGATCGGCTTCGGGTCGCCGACGAGATCGGCCGACTCCCGCAGCAGTTCGACGATCCGCGTGCGCGCCTTGCTGACGGACAGCCCGGCAAGCTGGTCGTACGCCTGCTGCGCCCGGGCGGCGTCGCGCGACTCCCAGCCGGGCGCGCCCCAGGTGAGGGGCCGCAACACGCCGTTCGGCTGGAGGACGCCGCGCACCGGCAGCCCCAGCTCGCGCCACCACGTGACGTCGGTGATGTCGCCGAACGTGCAGATCATGGCGATGCCGGTCCCCTTGGCAGGGTCCGCGAGCGGATGCGGCTTCACCGGCACCGGCACGCCGAAGAGCGGCGTCAGCACCTCCGATCCGAACAACGGCTGGTACCGCTCGTCGTCGGGATGCGCCACGAGCGCCACGCAGGCCGGAATGAGCTCCGGCCGCGTCGTCTCGATCTCCAGCGGCGCGCCGCTCGACCGATGGAACCGGAGGCGATGATACGCGCCCGGCTGCTCCCGGTCCTCCAGCTCGGCCTGCGCGACGGCCGTCCGGAAGTCGACGTCCCACAGCGTGGGGGCCTCGAGCTGATACGCGACGCCACGCGCCAGAAGCCGCAGGAACGCCGCCTGCGAGACCCTCTGGGCCCGCTTCCCGATGGTCGTGTAGGTCATCGACCAGTCGACCGACAGGCCCAGGTGGCGCCAAAGGCGCTCGAACGCCTCTTCGTCCTCGTGGGTCAGCCGCAGACAGAGCTCGACGAAGTTCGGCCGCGAGACGGCCACGGGCTGCTTGCCCGGTTTGTCTGGCGGCTGGAACGAGGGGTCGTACGCGAGCGACGGATCGCAGCGCACGCCGTAGTAGTTCTGCACGCGCCGCTCGGTCGGCAGGCCGTTGTCGTCCCATCCCATCGGATAGAACACGGCCTTGCCGCGCATGCGGTGAAACCGCGCGACCACGTCGGTGTGCGTGAAGGAGAACACGTGTCCGATGTGCAGCGAGCCGCTGATCGTCGGCGGCGGCGTATCGACGGAGTACACCTCTGCGCGCCCCTTCGATCGGTCGAAGCGGTACGTGCCGTCGTTCTCCCAGCGCGCGGTCCACTTGGCTTCGAGCCCCTCGAGCGCGGGTTTTTCCGGGAGCACGACGGGATGCTCGGGACTGCCGACCTCAGACATGCCTGTTTCGAATGCGTTCGATTTCTTCGCGCACGAGCCGCTCCGCCACCTCCGACACCACGTCGGCAACGACCGCGCGCACGGCATCGGGCGCCAGCGCCGCGATCACCCGGCGCGTGAGCTCCTCGACGAGCGCCTCGGTGATGCGCGGCTCTCCGCCTCCGGTGACGAGGCGCACCGGCTGCGCGCCGGGCTCGCCCTCTTCGAGCGCGAGCAGCGCCGCGAACGCGTCCGCGATCGGGCTCGGCGCCGCCGGCCGCCCGCTGCCCTCCGCGGGCGCTGCCTCCGCCTGCTCGGGCACCTGCGGCGGAGGGGCCGTCTCGCGCGCGCTCAGGAGATGGTCGAGCCGCTCGAGGTAGGCGTCAACCGGGTCGGATTCGCCGGGCACCTCCCCGGCGGGCCTCCCCGGACCCTGCCCGCCTCGAGCGGGGTCGACGGGCTTGCCCTGAGCAGCGTCGAAGGGCTCGCTCACGCCGACTCCACGCGGGTTCGGACGTGCTTCCGGATGAAGTCGACGATCTCCTGCATCGGCGTGCCGGGCAGGAAGATGCCCGGCACGCCGATCTCCTGGAGCCGCGGGATGTCGACATCCGGAATGATGCCGCCCACCACGACGAGTACGTCGCCCAGCCCCTTCTCCCGGAGCAGCGTCATCACCGCCGGGCAGATGTGCATGTGGGCGCCGGACAGGATCGAGAGGCCGATCACGTCCGCGTCCTCCTGCAGCGCCGCCGTGACGATCTGCTCCGGTGTCTGCCGCAGCCCGGTGTAGATCACTTCCATGCCGGCGTCGCGCAGCGCGCGGGCGATCACGCGGGCGCCGCGGTCGTGGCCGTCGAGGCCGGGCTTGGCGATGACGACGCGGATCTTGGCCATGGGCGTCAGATGACCGGGACCTCCTCGTACTCGCCCCAGACCTGACGGAGCGCGTCGCACATCTCGCCGATCGTCGCATAGGCGCGCACCGCCTCGAGCAGGAGCGGCATCAGGTTCGCGCGCCCCCGGGCGTTGTCCTGGAGGCGCCCGAGCGCGGCCCGCACGGCCGCCTCGTCCCGCCTCGCCCGCACGTCGGCCAGCCGCGCGCGCTGCTTCTCGCCGACCGTGTGGTCGATGTAGAGCGTCCCGATCGGCTCTTCGTCTGGCTCGACGAATCCGTTCACGCCGACGATCACCTTCTCGCCGCGCTCGACGGCCTGCTGGAACCGGTAGGCGCTCTCGGCGATCTCCTTCTGCGGATACCCGCGTTCGATCGCCTCGACCATGCCGCCCATGGCGTCGATCCGCTCGAAGTAGCCGAGTGCCTCCTCCTCGAGCTCGCGCGTCAGCGCCTCGACGAAGTACGAGCCGCCGAGCGGGTCGACGACGTTGGCGACCCCGGTCTCGCAGGCAATGATCTGCTGCGTGCGCAGGGCGAGCGTCGCCGCCTCGGCCGTCGGGAGCGCCAGCGCCTCGTCCAGCGAATTGGTGTGCAGCGACTGCGCCCCGCCGAGGACGGCGGCCAGCGCCTGGAGCGCCGTCCGCACCACGTTGTTGTACGGCTGCTGCGCCGTGAGCGAAACGCCCGCGGTCTGAGCGTGGAACCGCAGCTGCCACGACCGCGGACTGCGCGCGCCGAACCGGTCGCGCATGACGCGCGCCCAGATCCGCCGCGCCGCCCGGTACTTGGCGATCTCCTCGAAGAAGTCGCTGTGCGAGTTGAAGAAGAAGGAGATGCGCGGCGCGAACGCGTCGACGTCGAGCCCGGCATCGATCCCGTACTGCACGTACTCGATGCCGTCGCGCAGCGTGAAGGCGAGCTCCTGGGCGGCGGTCGCGCCGGCCTCGCGGATGTGATACCCGCTCACCGAGATGGTGTTCCACTTCGGCACCTGCTCGGCGCAGAAGGCGAACACGTCGGTCACGAGGCGCATCGACGGGCGCGGCGGGTAGATGTACTCCTTCTGCGCGATGAACTCCTTGAGGATGTCGTTCTGGATCGTGCCCGAGAGCGTCTGCCAGCCGACGCCCTGCTTCTCGGCCACGACGAGGTACATCGCGAAGATCATCGCGGCCGGCGAGTTGATCGTCATCGACGTGGTGACCGCGCCGAGATCGATCCCGTCGAAGAGCGCTTCCATGTCGGCGAGCGACGTGACGTTGACGCCGCACTTCCCCACCTCGCCGAGCGACAGCTCGTGGTCGGGATCGCGCCCCATCAGCGTCGGCAGGTCGAAGGCGACGCTGAGGCCGGTGCCGCCGGCCGCGAGCAGCTGCGCGTAACGCGCGTTGGTCTCTTCCGGCGTCCCGAACCCGGCAAACTGGCGCATCGTCCAGAGCTTGCCGCGGTAGCCGGTCGCGTGGATGCCCCGCGCGTACGGAAACTCGCCCGGGTCGCCGAGGTCGCGCTCGTAGTCGAGCCCCGCCACCTCAGCGGGCGTGTAGAGCGGCGCGATGGGACGCCCCGACACGGTCGTGAACGACTCGCGCCGGGCCGCGCGCTCGGCGAGGTCGTGCTCGGGCGTCGAGCTCTTCATCGTGTTCATTCTAGCCGGGTCTCACGGGAACCCGGCCTACAATACGGGGCGCATGGCTGAACATGGCAGCATCTTCCGGGCGATGCTCCAGGAGTTCGACGACGCCGCCCGCCTCCTCCACCTCGATCCCGGCATCTGGAAGATCCTCACCCACCCCAAGCGGCAGATCATCGTCTCGTGTCCGGTGCTGATGGACAACGGCGAGATCGAGGTGTTCACCGGCTATCGGGTGCAGTACAGCATCGCGCTGGGACCTGCCAAGGGCGGCATTCGGTATCACCCCGACGTCACGCTCGACGAGGTCACCGCGCTCGCCGCGTGGATGACCTGGAAGTGTGCGGTCGCCCACATCCCGTTCGGCGGCGGCAAGGGCGGCATCATCTGCGACCCCACGCGCATGTCGCGGCGCGAGCTGGAGGCGCTCACGCGCCGCTACGTCGCCGAGATCATGGATGCGATCGGCCCCGAGAAGGACGTTCCGGCGCCCGACGTCAACACGAACGAGCAGGTGATGGCGTGGGTCATGGACACCTACAGCATGCACGTCGGCCACACGTCGACGGCGGTGGTCACCGGCAAGCCGCTCGAGCTGGGCGGGTCGGTGGGCCGCCGCGAGGCGACGGGGCGCGGCGTGATGATCGTGACGCGCGAGGCGGCCAAGCATCTCGGCCTCGACCTGACGGGCGCCACGGTCGCGATCCAGGGATTCGGCAACGTCGGCTCCGTGTCGGCCGACCTGCTGGCGAAGGCGGGCGCCACGATCGTGGGCGTCACCGACCATGCCGGCGGCGTCTACAACGCCACGGGGATCGACATCCCGACGCTGCTGGAGCACGCGGCGGCGCACAAGACGGTCGACGGCTTCACGGGGGGCGAGCGGCTCACCAACGAGGAGCTGTTCGCGCTCGACGCCGACGTGCTGATCCCGGCCGCGCTCGAGAACCAGGTGACCGTCGACAACGCGCCCGGCATCAAGGCCCGCATCGTGGTCGAGGCCGCCAACGGCCCGGTGACCCCGGCGGCGAACAACATCCTCCACGAGCGCGGGATCTTCGTCGTCCCGGACATCCTCGCCAACTCGGGCGGCGTGACCGTGTCGTACTTCGAGTGGGTGCAGGATCGCTACGGCTACTTCTGGGAGGAAGCCGACGTCAACACGCGGCTCGAGAAGAAGATGCAGGAGGCGTTCGACGACGTGCTGCAGACGTCGCTGAAGTACAAGGTGGACCTGCGCACCGCCGCCTACATCGTGGCGATCTCGCGCGTCGGCACCGTGACGCAGTTGCGGGGGATGTACGCATAGGTGCGATCCCTTTCGGTTGTCGGTGCGATCCTGCTCGAGCCCCTTTCCTCCTCGACTCACCGCTGAGCCGGGCGTAATCCTGGCGCCTGGTCGGCCGTCACCGCGGACATCTGGGTCAGAGGGAGGAAACGATGACGCGAGGATCGCCGGTTCGCGCCCGCAGCACGTGGGTCTGGCTTGCCGTGACGGTCGCGGCGGCCGCGGCCCTCACCGCTCGTTCAGGGGAGCTCGCGCATCCAACCCGCAGCACGCCGCTTCCCGCCGCCAGCTTAGACGCCGCGCCCGCGGTCGCCGGGCATCCGGGCGACGTTCATCCGCAGACCCTGGGCCGCCCCTGCCGCCACCAGCGACCCGGGGCGCTCAGCGAGCCGTGTCTCGCCGCCCTCCGCGCGCTTTTCTCGCTGTTCGACACGGATGGCGACGGCACCATCGGGATCGGCGAGCTCGGGACGCTGCTGCGCACGGTGGGGCTGAACCTGACCGAGGCGGAGCTTCAACAGCTGTTCGCCCTCGCGGATGCGGATGGCAGCGGAGCCGTCGATTTCAGCGAGTTCATCGAGGTGTTGTCGCGGCGGCGGTGACGGCCGCCACGTCAAACAGCGGAATCGTTTTCCATCGAACTGTCCGCCTGACGGGGGAGCTTTCGGTTGCCTCCAACCGCAGGTACTACCAGCGCTTGAGCGAAGCGTTGGCGGAATACAGGACCACGCCCGCCGCGAGCCCGACCGCGCCGCCGAGGAGCTGCGCGCCCGTCGCACCGGCCAGAATCGCGAGTGACACGAGGATTGCGAGCGCGGGCACGAGCGGACCGCCCGGCGCACGGAATGCAGCCGGGGATGCGGGCAGGGGCGCGTCGCGCAGCCGGAGGGCCGCGGCGCACGTGCCGGTGTAGATCACGAGCCGCGCCACGCCGCTCGCCAGCGCCAGCACGACGAACGACCCCGAAAGCGCCAGCGCGAGAACCACGGCGGTCATGCACACGATCGCGCTCGACGGCGTCCGGTACCGCGGATGGATCGTGGTGAGGAACCGCGGCAGCTCGCCGTTCTCCGC
>Ga0194131_10006710_pt1 | contig 15859 bp, 10 predicted proteins | sample TA2KigO120mmetaG_FD_148631 | JGI IMG/M metagenome (GOLD analysis project Ga0194131, IMG submission 148631) | Freshwater microbial communities from Lake Tanganyika, Tanzania - TA2015053 Kigoma Offshore 120m | ecosystem: Environmental > Aquatic > Freshwater > Lake | place: Tanzania: Lake... | reverse complement strand
CCGTCGCCAGTCACAAAACGCTTTCGCATGGCTGGTGACTGCCGTCGAGGCCCAACTTGCCGGAAAGCCAGCGCCATCGCTGGCCAAGGCGTGAACGGTTACGGCAGGGTGCTATCCACCAGTATCAGTTCGCTCGGTATGAGCTGTTGCACGAAGCGAGCCTGTTCCAGGCTACCAGCCTCCACAAGGGTCCAGGAAGCCGTTTGTGGCGCGAGCAGTTCGCAGAGGTGCGACCGTATACCTTCATCGGCCGCTATGAGTAATCGTCGTGACATGATTATCTCCCGTTTCTTGTCTTCGTTGGCTTGAAAACTCTCTGAGAGTTCCAGCGAGTCTCGGCCGGACGAGGGGACAGGAAGATGGGAGATGCTAAGGTCTGAGAGGTGCCATCGGATGCAAGGAAAACGAGTCGTGACTGGTGCCGGTTCATGCCAGCACGCCATGTAATGGCTCGCCCCCATGGGCGATCGGGATCGGGCGTCCAACGCGGTCGTTCACCGTCAGGTGCGGGTTGATGCCGAGCAAATGGTAGACTGTGGCGACCAGATCGGCAGGCCGAACCAGATGGTTCACTGGGAACGCGCCATGGGGATCGGAGGCACCGTAAACGGTACCGGGCTTGGTGCCGCCGCCGGTCAGGAGGCTGAAACCACATTGCGGCCAATGATCGCGACCGGCTCTGCCATTGACTCTGGGCGTGCGGCCCATCTCGCCCATCACGATTACCAGAGTCGAATCAAGAAGGCCGCGCTGCTCGAGATCTTCGATCAACGCCGGATACACCTGATCCAGAAGAGGGAGATTGACATCCTTCAACATGCCAAAATTGTTTTCGTGCATGTCGTAGGCGTGGCCGTAATGGCGGAAGATCTCCTGATGAACGCTGATGAAAGGCACTCCGGCTTCGACCAGACGACGCGCCACCAGCATGCTGGCGCCGAACAGATTACGGCCGTAGCGATCGCGCACGCGCTCTGGTTCTTTGGAGAGGTCGAAGGCATCTCGCGTCTTGCTCGATGTCAGTATGGCAAAGGCCCGCTGCTGGAACCGGTCCAGGCGGCCAATAGCCGTGGTTCGGCGGGATTCAGCAAACACGTCGTCCAGCTGCCGCAACAGCGAGCGCCTTCCGGCAAAGCGGTCTACCGTGATCTCAGGATTGTTGGCCAATCCCGGCACAGCCGGTTCGCCAAGGGGCATCACCGGGTCGTAGTCCCTTGTCCTGGGTTCGCGCGCGAATGTCGGATTGCACAAAGAAAAGAGCGGGTCATACTGGCTGCCCAGGTAGCCTCCATAGGGCCCGCCTCGGCGATAGCCTCCTTGTCCCCAGCCCGGATAACAGGGCAGGCACACCGCTCCCGGCATGTTCCGTGGTCCAATGCCCAGATACTGGCAAACGGCGCCAATATCAGGCGGGTCGGATGGCTGGGCCGGCAATTGTGGATTGCCGCCGGTAAATCCGGTCATGATCGCCAGCGGATCGTGGGAGTCATAGGTATGGGAAATCGTACGAATCAAACAAGCCTTGTGCATCAGCCGAGTGGTGCTGGGAAGATGCTCGCAAATGCGCAATCCAGTCAGCGACGTTGCGATCGGCCTGAACTCACCGCGGATCTCCGCCGGGGCGAGCGGTTTCATGTCAAACATGTCCAGATGGCTTGGTCCACCAAGCAAATTGAACAGGATTACCGACTTCGCCCGCCCTGGCGGACGCTGTCTCCCCCGCTCGGCCGCCCACAAGAGTCGTGGCAGCGTCAGTCCGCCGAAAAGCGAAAGGCCACCTACACGCAGAAACTCCCGGCGTTTCAGTCCATCACACAATTTGGAGCCGTAGCCGAGGACGCTCAGCATCAGGATCTCCCTTATTGGGGCCAATCGAGAGCAAAGTTACTGCTTTCAAACACAGGATTCTAGAGCACGCGACAGTTGGCATCAAGCGCCTGATTCAATAGAGAGGCGAGCAACGACAACTGGCTGGAAGAATACCCGATAACAGCGGAGCGAGGCGTGGTAGAGATATCCAGAGACGCTCAGAACAACTCACGAATAGGACTGCCCGGGCCGACGATGCTTACCGGACGGCCCGAGGCATCCTCGTAATGTGTGTCGAGCGGGATGTCGAGCGCCCGATACAGCGTGGCCAGCAGATCGCTCGGGGAGATCGGTCGCTCGCGAACCTTGCCGCCGCGCGGCTCGCTGGCGCCGACGACCTGCCCGCCCCTGAGACCTCCGCCGCCGATCAGTACCGAAAAGCAATCCGACCAGTGGTCGCGGCCGGCGTGCCCGTTGGTCAGCGGCGTGCGCCCAAATTCTCCCGCGCAATACAGCACCACATCGTCGAGCATGCCCCGAGCTTCCAGGTCTTCAACCAGTGTCGCGATCGCAGCATCGAAGGGAGGCAGCTGTTCTGCCAGACCGCTCGCTATGTGATCGTGGTGGTCCCAGTAACCGGTGTTGATCGTCACGCAGGTGCTGCCTGCCTCCACCAACCGTCGAGCCAGGAGAGCACTCTGGCCATAGCGGTGGCGGCCATACTGGTCGCGAAGCCGTGAACTCTCCTGGCTGAGATCGAAGGCGCGACGCACCCGGTCGCCCGTTACCATCTCCAGCGCCTGCGTCTTGAGTCTGTTCAGGCCCTCGAGGGTTCCGGTTTGATCGACGTCGCGTTGCAGCGTGTCCAGTTCCCGGAGCAATCGTGCGCGATTGCCAACGCTCTGCAGGCTCAATCCTCGAGGCAGGACCAGGTTGGGCACGCGAAACTCGCGCGCATTCGGGTCCGCGCCCACCTCGAACGGGTTGTAGGACGCCCCCAGGTAAACAGCGCCTTGATAGCCGAAGGCCTCCGCCTGCGGGATTGCCACGTACGCCGGCACATGGGGCTGGCCCGCCCCGCGCGCGCGGGCAATCACCGACCCGAAGGAAGGGTTTTGCGGCGCATTCCGGGCCAGGGTCGGTCCAAAGTAGCCGGTCTGCATCCAGTGCGCCGAAGGGGCATGAATCGCGTTTCTGTGGTTCACGGAGCGAACGATCGACAGATGGTTCATGACGCGCGCCTGGCGTGGAAAGCGCTCGCTGATCTCGATGCCGGGGACCGCCGTGGCAATGGGCTGGTAGGGCCCCCGGTACTCCGCGGGCGCGCCAGGTTTCAGATCATACGTGTCCTGCTGGCTCATGCCGCCGTGCGTCCAGAAGACGATCAGTGACTTGCTGGAGGACGCCTGCCGGGAACCGGCTGCCTTCAGGCGCACCCAGTCAAGGAGGCTCAGGCCCAGAATCGACGCGCCCAGTTCCAGGAAGTTCCGGCGACTGATGCCTGTGACGACCTGTCGCATTGCGTTGCCTCAACGATCTAGTGGTTGAACAAGAACTCGTTCGTGGCCAGCAGAGACCAGAGCAGATTGCCGTAGGCTTCGTTCCGATCAGCCTGCGATTCAAGAAAGCCGACCGCAATGCCCAGCTCTCTTGGCCGCGGCGTACGAGCAAACACCCGGGCGAAGATGTCGTGCACGTTGTCGCGATGGGACTTCTTGTTCCCGGCCAGCTGCGCCACGTATCCCTTGGCGGCGGTCAGTTTTTCCTGGAGTTCGACGGAGCTGACCAGCTCCAGGGTTTGGCCCAGCGCGGGCGCGTCCACGCGCTCGCATTCACAAGCAGAGTTGCGCGCGGGCCTACCGAAGACATCCAGGAAATGACTGGGCACCGCCTCGTCAGGCAGGTCGATGGCCCTGGTTCCCGGCGGAAAATTGCCAGCCACGTTTCTGAACGTCGTCGGCGCATCGAGCACGTGCCCGATGGCATCGAGCAGGACTTCCGCCGGCAGTCGACGCGGATAATAGCGGGCAAAGCTCTGCACGTCATTTCGATTGCTTGCATTGGGCTGGGAGCTGAGACCGTAGGCCGCCGAGTTGCAGATGACACGGATCAAGTGCTTGATGTCATGGCCGTGGTCGACGAACTCGCGCGCCAGGGCGTCGAGCAACTGGGGATTGCTCGGCGGGTTGGTGCTCCGAGAGTCGTCGATCGGGTGAATGATGCCGCGGCCCATGAAGTGCCCCCACAGCCGATTGGCCATCGCCCGGGCAAAATAGGGGTTGTCACGGGCCGTCATCCAGCGGGCCAGGCTGCGACGCGGATCGTCGTAGCGGCCAAGCTCGAATTCCCGGTTGTCCGGCGGACGAGGTCGCATGACTCGACCGGTGCGCGGATGCACGACCTGGCCTTCGTCAGCCAGATAGATCGTCTCGCTCGTGGGTACCTCGGCGTCCGCAAAGCCACCCTTGCGTCCAACGCGGGCGAAGACAGCAGCGAGATGATAGTAGTCGGCCTGGCTCCAGCGCTCCGAAGGGTGATGATGGCATTGGGCGCACTGAATACGGATGCCCAGAAACGCCTGGGCGACGGATTCCACGTAATCCTGGGTCGTGCGCACGGTTCGATACCAGACCGTGGGCGGATTCACGTCCTGACTGCCGGACGCTGTGAGGATCTCCGAGACAAAGCGATCGTAAGGCATGTTGGCAGCAAAACAATCGCGAATCCAGGCGGCAAACAGAGCCGTGCCCGCGCGCTGGCGGCTCGTGCTGTAGCCGCGGCCTCGATTCCGGAGTATGTCCGCCCACTTGAGCGCAAAATAGCTGGCATACTCCGGTTGCTCCAGCAGGTCGTCGATGAGCCGCGCCCGCTTGTTCTTCCGGGTGTCGGCCAGGTATGCCTTCACCCTGTCATGACTTGGCAGAGTCCCGCAGATGTCCAGCGACGCGCGACGGATAAACTCGCTATCGCTTGCTACGGCCGACGGCGTGATGCCGAGCCGCTTCCATTGAGCCGCGAGATGCCGATCGACCTGCGACACGACGTTGTCTTTCTCCCAGGCTTCAAGGGACATTCGGCCGGCGGCCCCCCCCTGCGCGTATGGCACCGTCCCGAAGAAGACAGCGATCTGGTCCGCGTAACGGACCATGACGGCGAATTGCCCGCTGCGCTCCTTCAGCTGCACAACCCCCGCATCACTTACCTCGGCAAGCTCGGATTCATTCGACTGGTACAGTGCCTGGCGGGTCACGTCGCGCGCTGTGCCTCCCGTGAAATGGGCGGTGACCTGCAACTGCTGGCGACGGCGCTCTCCGGTGAACGTGCCGCGATCAGGCGCCACGGTGATTCGTTCCAGGACAGGGTCGGAAGGCGAGGCCGGTGCCGAGCCATTCGCGATCCAGCGCACCAGCGTCTGGTAATCTTCGGAACCGATCTCCAGCCGCCTCCCGCCGCCGTGCGCGACTGTGCCGGTTGCCTTGAGCAGCAGCAGACTCTGTTGCGGAGCTGCCGGCAGCAGGCGGCGGCCGCGCGCCTCCTGCACGATCGCCTCATAATCCATGTCCGGCTCGAAGCCAAGCAGCGACAACTTGAAACCATTCTGGCCGGTCGCCTTGCCGTGGCATCCACCGCTGTTACAGCCGAGTCTGGTGAGCAGCGGCACAACGTCGGTAGCAAAATACACCGGTTCCGACGCGCCTGCCGTGCTGGATTCCGGGCTGCCCCATGCGCAAGAACCATGCATTAGCACGATGAGCGATGCGATGGCCAGCTTGCTCCGGCCAGCGGTCCGAGGCCGGCAAGGAACAAGGAAGGAGCGGATGCCGTGGTTCATTTCGAGGGCTCCTTGCGTCTGCAGATCCATCCCCCACTTTATCATTCCGTGATCTCCAGATCCACAAACCGGCTGGCCCGATAAACCGGCCGATCCTCGACCGTGCCCACGGCCACCAGACGGAGCGACGTGAGCCGCCCCAGCGAGGCGTTGTCCGTGGCGATTACCTGAAGCGATCCCGAGCTGGACTGGCCGACGAGAGTTACACCCCGGGCGCGAATGCCGGTGACTCCGCCGGGTGCGGCAAGCTCCGTGTGAATCTTGCCGATGAATCCGTGCTTCCGCTCTGCCGTGAAATTGAGCTGGATGATCTTGCCGCGGCCGATCTTGCGAGGAGCGCGCGGGTCTATCTCCAGAGCGATCCGCGCCGGACGGACATGGATGGTGATCGGATTGCTCACCAGCTTCACCCCTACCTTTGCTGAACCAGCACTGGCCCCTCCAGTTGCCGCCGGCAAAGGCATCTCGGTCTCGCCCAGCACCGCAAAGGTGTAGGGACCGGGCGGCAGCGACTCCGGCAAGTACAGGCTAAGCCAGCCTTTTGACTTCCCCGCCGGGATCGTGGCAATCGCGTTCTCCACGACCCGGGGCAGCCCGGTCGCTGTCAGGTGGACTGGCTCGGTCGGACCTTGGAAGCGCTGTTCGACGTCGATGGCGATGTCGATCACGCTTTCCTGATCGACCACCGCTTCGCTCGTGGAGGCCGTCAAGAGAAGAGGCATCTGCGGCGCAGTCGCGAGCGTGACTTCCTGCGTGAGCCGACCGGAAGGGCGCGGCCGTCCCGGCCAGATCATCGTCCCGCCTCGCGCCGGCCTGGCGATCTCCTTGCCACCGATGTCGGCATGTCCCACGATGTTCACGGCGCCGATAAATGATGGGCAGTCCTGGTTGGCTGTCAAAACCAAGGGGGCACGGTCTTGTCCCGGGCCTATCCAGATGTCGGGGGCCTCGATTCCCGGCGGCAATTCCCCGGCCGTGACGCGGATCGGTCCGGTCAGACCACGGCGACGAATCGCGAGCACTTCCAGCATTTCCCGCCCGCCCCGCCGGACATTCAGTCCCGCCGGCCGGTCCAGCCGACGGGAAATCACGGCCAGATCGAAGTCTCGTTCCTCCCGGCGGACGCTGAGCCGATACAGCCGGCGCGAATCGTGCTTCTGTCCGCCGATCAGGTTGCGCACCACGATCAAGTAACGGCCGTCCGCCGGTGCCACCCAGCGCCCGCTCGGATCGGCGTGCATGGTCGGAAACCGATATCCTCCGATATTCTCCAGGCAATCCGCCAGCTTCTTCAGCTCGCGCCCCCCAGACGGGTCGAGCACGGCAACCGCCAGGTCGACGGGTGAACCGATCCGCTCGCCGAACGCCTCGAGCCACAACACCTCTCCGCGCCGAACCTGCACACCGTACCAGTGCCGCTCGTCGCCGTCGCTCAGCTGTCCGCTGACCTCGCACGGGACGGGGATTTCCTGGGCGCGGTCCGGTACGTGGTTGTCCGCCGCGGCGGCCGTCACAGGGACATCCGTCAGGCCGATCATCACCGGTGCGTGGCCACCGGGATAGTAGTAAGCAAAGCCATCCACCGAAAGCTGGGGCGGCTGTAGCGGGAGCGGGACGCGATCATGACGCCCGGTCTCCGGCGGGGTCACCTCGACCTCGACGCAATCCAGGTTACGTGGTCTCTTCGGCTTCGCCCCGACTTCAGGCTGCAGCAGGTTTCTGCCGTACAGCTTCACGCGCGTGGAGCGGCCCCGTGTCACGACGCAGGGGACGCTGAATTCCACTCGTGGCCTGGTGTCGATATCGAGGCGATAGAAACACGAGACGCTTCCCAGAAAGCTGAGGTCGAAAACCTTTGCGAAGTAAGTCCCGTCGGCGGGCGCCAGGAAATCCACCAGCGGATCGACGTCCGCGTATCCGCGATTCGCTGCCAGCCGTTTGCCGTCGGCGTCGTAGACTTCGAGCACCGCGCGCAACTGGGAGTCGATGCGCTTGGCAAAACATTCGAGAACGACTCGTTGACCGGCCTTGGCCGTGAATCGGTAACAGTCCACGTCCCCGGCTTTCTGAATCTGCCCGTTCAGCACCATGTCCAGCGCAGCCTCCTGTGCGCGCTCGAACGTGTCGTTTGGTTCTCGTTCCAGCTGTTCTGCCCGGTTGCTCACAAAGAATGCTCGAGGCGAACTGATGCCATGAAGCCCCACAGCGCTCAGGTCGTAGACCCCCGGCGGCGTATCCTTGGGGATGGTCAGCGTGAAACGATTCGCGGCGGTTTTCTTGGCTGTCAACCCTGGAACGGTCGACCGAATGTCCTGCAGACCCTCCAGGTCGATCCCGGTCATGGCCACGTCGACTGAAGTCCCCGCCTGTCCCCCGCTTGGAAAGATTGAATGGAGCACGGGACACGGCAGTTCGGCTCGCGCATTGGCATCAGTCCCCAGTGCGATGAGGCACGCTGCGAAACCAAGAATTGTGCCGGCGGTTTTCCTGGCGGATTTCATGGATCTTTCTTTCCCTCGGCAAAAGCGCAAGGCTCAGGCAGGACGGTTCAGCGATCCAGCGCCATCGGGTGTGTTCAAAACAACGGTAACAAGCAGCAACTTTCTCGATTGCAACAATCCTACCTGTGCTCAAATGAGCGGTCAACTCGCACTGGCAGCAGGCATGTTGAAATTCCTTGACCGATGGAAAGACCGCCAATTCAAGCGAAGAGGCCGCGCCAATGACGTGCCGCCGCAAGACGCTTGCGGGAACATGACAAAAAAGCAACACTCCCGGGCAGGGACGCACGACAATCCGTGTAAAAAGTGAAACATGCTGACCCTGGCGTGGGTAACGGAGGAATAGCCGCCTCGTCGCCAACCGTGGGGGAGAAACAATCATGAGCAATAGGAAGGCGATGTGCCTGTTTCTGACCCTGGCTGCATGTTGGCTCCTGAATGACGATGCGGCAGTTTCCTCCAATAACGCCCAGCGGCCGCCCAAGGAAAAAGCCTTGGGCGAAAAGGTCGCCAACACCGATTCGCTACGCGATGTGCGCGGCAATCGCCGTTCCCTGCATGGCTTCAATGGTCACAAGGCGGTTGTCCTGGTGTTCCTCGGCACGGAATGTCCCGTGGCGAACCTGTACCTGCCGGGCCTGAGCGAAATCGCAGAGCGCTTTCGCTCCAGGAAAGTTCAATTCCTTGGCGTCTACGCCAACGAGAACGAAGATCTCAACGATATAGCCGCGCATGCCTCCGATAGAGAAATACCGTTTCCGGTGATGAAGGATACGGGCCAGCGCCTGTCAAACCAACTTGGCATCAAGCGCGTGCCGTCCGCTGTCGTGCTTGACGGCGACTTTACGCTGCGGTACCGAGGCCGAATCGACGACCAGTACGGCGTGTCTTCGCGGCGACCGAAGGCCAGCCGAGCTGACCTGGCCGACGCCATTGACGAGGTGCTTGCGGGCCGCAAAGTTACCATTGCTGAAACCGAGGCGGATGGCTGCCTCTTGGACCGCTCTCGCCGTCAGGTCAAGACACAGGTAACCTACGCCAGGCACGTCGCTCCCATTCTTCAGAATCGTTGCCAGATGTGTCATCGTCCGGGACAGGTTGGGCCATTTTCGCTGCTTACCTACGGCGATGCGGTCAAGCACTCGGCCATGATCGGCGAAGTGACGGCGCAGCGGCGAATGCCTCCCTGGCACGCTGACCCGCGCTATGGACGTTTCAGCAATTCCCGTCACCTGTCTGTCGAGGAGATCGACGTTCTGCGCGGCTGGATCGAAGGCGGTCTGGCGCGCGGCGACGACAAGGACCTGCCCAGCCCAGCAAAGTGGCCCCAAGGCTGGGTCCACGGCGAGCCTGACCTTGTCTTCGCCATGCCGGAAGAGTTTTCGGTCCCGGCCCAGGGCGTTCTGCCCTACAAGAACTGGATCATCGACACGAATTTCAAGGAAGACAAATGGGTGCGCATTGCGGAGGCACGTCCCGGAGCGCCGGAAGTCGTGCATCACGTTGTGGTCTACATCTTGAAAGAGGGCCAGCGCGGTCCGGTAGGCCGCGACGGCGGCCTGGCCATCCTGGTTGGCTGGGCGCCGGGCGACCTCGGCCTGGTGGCGCCGCCCGACACGGCCGTGCGCATTCCCAAGGGCGCCCGCCTGCGACTGGAAATGCATTACACTCCCAACGGCAAGGCGGTCAAGGACCGCACCGCCGTCGGCCTTACCTTTTCCTCAAAGCCGCCGAAATTCGAGATGCTCCTCAACGAATTCGCCAACATGGCGTTCGAGATTCCGCCACACCATCCGCACTTCAAGGCAGAAGCTACATTCCGCATCCGCGCCGACGCACGCCTGATCTCGCTCACGCCCCACATGCACTGGCGCGGCAAGGATTTCCGCTACGAGGTGATCTATCCGGACGGCAAGCGGCAAACGCTGTTGTCCGTGCCGCGCTGGGACTTCAACTGGCAGAGCGTTTATCGCGTCGAGGAGCCGCTCAAACTGCCGAAAGGCGCAAAACTGCACGCCATCGCCCACTGGGATAACTCGGTCAACAATCCCTTGAATCCCGATCCGAGCAAGCAGGTCCGTTTCGGTCTGCAATCGTGGGAAGAAATGATGGTGGGCTTCGCGGCCTATGTTTGGGAACGACCTGAAACCGCGGCGGAACTGGCCAAGAATCCTCCGAGTCAGGCCGACCTTTTCTTCGACCGCCTTGACGTCAACGGCGATGACGTCATCACGGCGGAGGAAATCCCTGAGCGGCTGCGGCCCCTGCTGCGCGCCTCCGGTATCACGCTTCCCGCGCGATTATCACGCGCCGAGTTCGCCAGGCTGTTCGAGGCGATGCGACTGCTCGCACCGCGCAAACGCCCCGTCCCAGGCAAGAATCCGTCGTGATCAGTTGCTCCATGTCGCATCCTCTTGCGCGGCAGTTAACTGATCCACGCGTGCCTGCAGTTCAGCAACCTGCTGCTGCGCCGCCGCTATCCCCGACTGGACCTGAGCGAGAGTTGCCTGCAGATCGGTCAGCGTCTGGGCCGCGACCTTGCAGGACTGAGTGGCGCCGTCGAGTTCCCGGCGGGCCAGGTCCAGGGCGGCGCTGGCGCTCGCCAGGGCCGGCGCATCCTGCGTCATGGCCTGCTCCGCGGCCAGGTAGATCGGGTTGTGAGCCGCCAGCGCCTTCTGGGCCAGAACGAAACTCGCCCTGGCTTGCTTCACCTTACGTTCGAGAGCGGGTTTCCTGGCCTCGATGCGGTTGCTTCGCAGGGCCTTGAGCGCCAGCCGGTAGGCAGTGGTGGCCTGGCTCACGCGCGCTTGCAGCGTCGCGCGGCGGCCGGCCTCCACCTGGAAGACTTGCGTGCTTTGCAGGGCCACGGCGAGACTTTTTTCCGCCACGACCAGGTCGGCTGATTTGCCCGCGTGCAATTGTTCGGCCTCGTGAAGGGCCGTCGTCGCCGTCTGGATGCTTTCCTCCAGGCGCAGCGCTTCGGTGCGGCTTGCATTCAGTTGCGTTTGCGCCTGCTGGAGTTGCAGGTTGGCATGCGTCAACTGCTGACCAAGCTCGGCGACGAGCTGTTGCTGCTGGCCTTGCGTGCTGTTCTCATCGACCGTCGGAGTCGTGGACTGAGTTTGTTCCTGGGGAAGATTGCTTGCTTGCGACCCCGCCAACCAGACGGAAACCTTTATCGAGTTGAAGTCGATGTACAGCGTCGGATTCTCGGCCCGCACTTGTTCGTAGATCCACTGCTTGGCGGCAAAGGTGGCTTGCTCGATGGTGGCCGTGCGTGGCACGTTGGGCAGAGGGATATTATAGAAGCGATACGGGAACCACCGGCCGGGGATGGCACACTCGCCATTGAAACTCCATCCGGAATATTGGTTCTGGTCTGGCGCGGGCGCCGGTGGCGGAGTCGGCGTCGGCGCGGGAACCGGCGTCGGCGCGGGCGGCAGATTGTTCAGCGGCGTTCCCTCGATGGTGATGCCTTCGTCAGGTCCAAACTCGACTCGGACAGTACGCCCCTCGACTCGCGACTTCAAGACATCTTCGATGAGCTTGAATGCCTTGTCTTCGAGAATCTTGACGATGGGAGACGTGGCAACGCCGTAACGCATTCCCGCGGCAAGCACGTTGTATGTGGCCTTGAAAACTCTGAACAAGACCAGATCGGTCTCGGCCTGCCATTTCTCGACCATGTCATCCACAGCTTGCCCGGTGGCGGTTCGCGCGGATGCAGTGGATTCCGGCGCGGCTGGGACCGGAACCTCGACGACAACCTTGCCATTGCTCTTGTAGGCGTTGCCGTACGCTATGCCATTCCAATAGAGTTTGCCATCGCGTTTTAAGGTGAACAATTCATTTGGCGAATCAACATGGAACGCGGCGACGCTTGTGGCAATCTGGGAGTAATTGCCGCCCGCCGGCATCACGTACAACCGGCCCGCGCTGCCGCCCTCGAGCCAGTACAGGGTGCCGTCATTGCTTACCTGGAACTGGCTCACGGTCGAGGTGAGCATGCGGTAGTTGCCGCCCGCCGGCATCACGTACAACCGGCCCGCGCTGCCGCCCTCGAGCCAGTACAGGGTGCCGTCATTGCTTACCTGGAACTGGCTCACGGTCGAGGTGAGCATGCGGTAGTTGCCGCCCGCCGGCATCATGTACAACCGGCCCGCGCTGCCGCCCTCGAGCCAGTACAGGGTGCCGTCGTTGCTTACCTGGAACTGGCTCACGGTCGAGGTGAGCATGGGGTAGTTGCCGCCCGCCGGCATCATGTACAACCGGCCCGCGCTGCCGCCCTCGAGCCAGTACAGGGTGCCGTCGTTGCTTACCTGGAACTGGCTCACGGTCGAGGTGAGCATGCGGTAGTTGCCGCCCGCCGGCATCACGTACAACCGGCCCGCGCTGCCGCCCTCGAGCCAGTACAGGGTGCCATCCTTGCAGAGCTGGAATCGAGTGACCGACGAGCTGAGAATCTGCCAGCCGCCAGTCGAAGCAGTGTAGCGATATAGGTAGCCATCGCTCGTTTGCACAAAAAGGCTGTCGCCGTGTTCCGCCACGGCCGTTTCATGCGTGCTGCCCGACGAAGATTCCAAACGATCGCTCGTCCCAAAGTCAAGCACTCGATCCGCTTCCAAGGTCCCAATCCGGAAGGCATCAGCTCTTGCCCCACCACTCAAGATGTCATTGCCGGCCCCACCATCGAGTAACGTCGGCAAAGCGATCGCCTGCGTCCCCTGGTCCATGCGGATGAAATCGTCTCCGCCCAGACCGACGACCTCAATCTTGCGGATCAGGGTGGCTTCGACGGAGGAATGGACGCCGGTGGCCATGGCGATTTCGGCATTCACCACCGAAATCCGCCCCGCGTCCTGGCGGACGTGGATCGTGTCGGCAAGGTCGGTCCCCTCAACGCGCAACAGGCCATCCGGAGTCAGGGCGGCGGTCAGGCTGGCGGCCGGCAACTCACGGGTCTCGAGACTTTCGACCGCGAGCGGCGCCGTGCTACGGCGTGACGTAACTCGTTGGTACTTCTTGCAAAACAGCGATTGCAGCCAGCGAGCGGTCATCGGATACCTCAGCCACCAGGATGACGACGATTCAAGCGACGATTCTGACAGCCTAGATGCCGGTTTCCTGCCCCGAACTGACGCGCATCGGCAAATTCGTTTTGACGATGTCAGTCTTGCGCCCGGAATTGACGGTGGCTATGGACCACTTCTGACAGTGGCCTGGCTCACGTGGGCCTGCAGCACCGTACGGCTGCCGGCCCATAACTGAATGATCTGCGAACTGTGCATGGACTGCATTGGCACAGCCCGACGCGCTTGCGAGGGAAGATGGTCACCTTCGCTGACGCGTCGGGCTCACGAATGCCGCCGCGCTTGGGCGGCGCAATGCGCCTTTGGCAAGAAAGACGGATCTCGCCAACAAGTCAATTGAATGCTCCTGTGAGATCGACATCTCTGATGTCATCCTTGGCTGGAGCGGAGAGCTTGGCGAAGTACCAATCCGGGGTATTGTCGAACTCTTCGAAATCCTTACCAAAAAACTTGTCGGTGAAGCTGTCCTGCAGGACCGAGGAGGCGTTGAGCTTGGGCACTCCGGGAACGCCGGCCCGCAACTTGGCCACGCGCGTCGCGAAGCTCAGGTCGGTGCGGCTCCAGAAGGCCGACAGGGCATCCAGAACCGCGCGATTGGTCTCGAACGTCGTCGTCCCGCCAATCAGGATGTCCTCCCCGCTGAAGCCACCCAGCAAATCTCTGCCCAGACCGCCAATGAGCAAATCCCGGCCCGAACTGCCGAGGATCTCGTCCTCACCCGCGCCGCCGATCAACACATTGCTGCCGCGGCGTGCGCGTAGTTCGTCGGCCCCGCCATTCCCCATGAGAAGATTGGACTCGGATCCGATCAGGATGTCCGCGGCTGAGCCGCCAAGGACATCGCGGATGTTGCGGACGCCGCCGAGGATGTTGCTCGCTGAATCGGCAGTCAAGAACTTCCCATGTTCCGAGAAAGTAGCCGTCCCCAGGTTGACCTCGACGGAAGTCGTGTACGCGGAGTAATGCAGCGTGTTGCGACCGGCGCCGCCGTCGATCCAGCCGGACATTCCCTTGCCGTTGGCCAGATTGAAGGTGTCTTTTTTAGCTCCGCCGGTCAGGTTCTCGATTCCCGAGAAAGCCATGGCGTTGACTTTGCCCGCGTTCCCTGCCACGGTCCAGCTATTGTCGAGGTTGGGGCCGACGAGGGTGTCCGTCGCCGTGCCCCCGACAATTCTCTCGACTGCTCCGAACTGGATCGTGTCATTCAGCTTGCCGGCGCTCGCACTCGAAAGCATCCACGTGCTGTCGGAGTTGGGGCCTTGAACCCGGTCCGAGCCCGCGCCGCCGCCAAAGGAAACTGCGAAGGCCGGCGTCTCTTGAACAATCAAGGCGTCGTTGCTCGCCTTCCCTCTCAGGACCAGGCTTTCAAGGCCGTCGAGGCCAATCGCCCGGCCATTCACCGTCACCTGCGAAGACCCCAGGACAAAGCTATTTGCTGCGGCCCTGCCGTTGACGACCAGCCTGTCGGTGCCGTTGCCACCCAGCACCAGCGTCGTCTTGTTCAGGTTGTTAATGGTAATCGTGTCATTGCCGTCATGCCCAAAAATGTGAACTTGCTGGATGGCGGACAAGGGGATGCTGCTGCTGACGATCTTGCCGTTCAGGGTGACTTGCAGTTTCGTGCCATCGCCGCTGGGGCCGAGGACAATGGCATCCGTGGCGTTGGTTCCGCCGACACGGGCGATGCCGCCGGCAAACGTGACACCGTTCATGGGCTGAACACCGTGCAATTGAACCGCGTCGATTTCTTCCCAGGTGGATTGGTCATCGATCCTCGAGGGCTTCAAGTTGCGGCCGAAAGGCCAGGCGCGAAGACAGGCTCTCGGAACCAATGGGCAAGCGGGTTCGGCTGCCGAACCGACGCATGAAACGGAACGCGAACAGGTGGCGGAGCGACTGAAACATGGCAGTCTCCTTGCGGTTTGGGGGCATGCAACGCTTCTGATAACCTGGATGCCCCTTTTCCCCACCGAACTGACGCGCGCTAGCAGAGTTTTCTCAAAATCCGATTCGACGACGCCGATTCCCGATAACAGAAAAGGCCGAGGAAAAGGAGCGGTGACATCTTGCATACCTGGCGCGTGCCTGAGAGAATCTCTCAGACACCGCGGCTAACCGGCACGAGAACCAACTACCCATGGACTTCGACTCATCATTCGCCGACGTTTTGGCCCGCCTGCATGCCGGCGATGAAGCGGCGGCAGCAGAGATTTTCTCCCGCTATTCGCAACGGCTCATTGCCGTGGCCTCTGCCAAGCTGGGCGGGGCCATGCGCCGCAAGGTCGATGCCGAGGACCTGGCGCAATCAGCCATGAAGAGTTTCTTTCGGGCCGAGGCCGAAGGCGGCCTGTGCCTGGATAGCTGGTCCGACCTCTGGGCGCTGCTCACCACCATCACCCTGCGAAAATGTGGCCACCAGGTGCGTCAGTTTTTCAGGGCGAAATCGTCAAATTCTCTCCAGCTTGGCTGCGCCGGCCAGCGTTTCTGCGAGAAAATCTGCATTTAGGGCGGCGGCTTTGCGCTTGCGGGCGATGCTGTCTTTGCGCGGATGCTGCTTGAGCAAGCTCAAGGCCATCTTTCGCAACAAAGCAAAGTTCTCGGCGGCATTGCGCTGTTGAATGCGACTG
>Ga0194131_10006709_pt1 | contig 15863 bp, 16 predicted proteins | sample TA2KigO120mmetaG_FD_148631 | JGI IMG/M metagenome (GOLD analysis project Ga0194131, IMG submission 148631) | Freshwater microbial communities from Lake Tanganyika, Tanzania - TA2015053 Kigoma Offshore 120m | ecosystem: Environmental > Aquatic > Freshwater > Lake | place: Tanzania: Lake... | reverse complement strand
GTCCGCGGATCGCGAGCGGATCGCCGCGACGGCGAACGCGCTCACCCGGGGGAGCGGGATCTTCGGCGCGCTCGACCGGGCCGCGGCGGCGCGGTACGCCGCACTGCTGGACGAGCAGCAGCAGCGAATCGTCGGAGCGCTCGACAAGGACGCGCGTGCGGTGGCCGAGCGCGAGGTCTCGCGGCTGGAAGCGATCCCGGCGGACGACCCGTCGGCGCTCCCGCGCATCGAGGCGGTCGCGAAAACGCTCGAGCCGACGCTCGCGCGGCTCGCGGGCGGGCGGGACGCTCCCTATCGGCGCCGGATCGCGCAGAAGCGCGAGGGGACGCTGACGACGCTCATCGGGGCCCGCCTCGCCTCGCTGGACGGCCACCCCCCGGGTAAGGCCGGGCTCGCGCAGAGCGCGCAGTGGGCCGCCGACGTGCGGGCGGACTTCGGCGCGTACGAAAGCACCGACGCGTTCCGGCGCGCCATGGCGCGGTTCCGCGAGGCGCGCAATCGGCTGCTGCGCGCCTCGTTGCCGGAGTTCGAGGCGGCGGTGAAGCGCAACGGCGCCGACGTCGCGGCGCTGCGCCGTCAATATCTGTCGTGGGAAGGCGATGCCGGTCTGGCGTCCGCGCTGCAGTACGACGCGGCTGCGCTGGGAGCCGGGAGGTGACCATGCCCCTCCGTGGATCCGCGATCCTCCTACCGCTGACGATGTTCGCCACCGCGCTCGCGCTCGGGGCGCCGCCGATCCCGGGTGCCTCTGCGCGCGGCTACAGGCCGCCGCCACCACCGCCGCCACCGGTTTTCCGGCCGCCCGTCGTCAGGCCGCCCGCCCAGCGGCCGCCGGTGTACCAGCCGCCGCGATCGCGCGGGCCCTCCGTTCCCCCCGCGGCCAGATCACCCTACGGGCCGCGCAGGCAGGAACAGCTCCAGCAGTCGCGGCAGGCGGAGCAGCACGCGGCCGCGGCGCGCCTGCAGCGGCAACGGGCGGCCGAAGAGCAGCGGAGGGTAAGCGAGCGGCGGACGCGGCTGCGTCAGCAGCGTTCGCACGAACGGCAGCGCGCCGAGGTCAGGAAGAACGCGGCCGACGCGAGAAGCGCGCGCGATGCGGGGACCGTGGCCGTGCTGAGCGGCGTAGCTCCGACCACGCTGTCGCCCGAGCTTCGGACCAGGCTGAACGCCCTGAAGACAGGCACGCCCGGCACCGGCATGTCGGGGGCGGCGGCCAACATGCCGCATGACTTCAAACGCGGGGCGGCGAAGCCCGGGACGGACGCGGCCACACACCGCTTGCCCTACGACAGTGGGCGAAGGGCGAGAGAGATCGTCGTCACGAAGCCGACGCGATTCGTTCGCGTGCATGCGGAAGGCAATCAGGCGCGTCCCTGGATCATGCGCCCCGAGGACCTGAAGGATCGGAATGGACGGCCGCTCACGCCCAGACAGATCCAGGACAAGTTCGCCATACCGTACGTGCCCAAGTACATATCGGACGTCCACGTGCCAGCCAATACGCGGCTTCGCGTCGGCGGGACGGCGCCGCAGCAGGGCTGGGGGGCGGGCGCGGGAACGCAATACGAGCTCAAGGACCGCCTCCCCGACAGCGCGTTCAGGAACAAGCGGCCGTTGGAGTGAAGCGCACGGACTCGACGGACTCTCCCTCCGGTCAGCGTGTCGTTCGTCCGACGGCGTGTCGCACGAACGCCCCGCGCCGGGAGAGAGCGCGACGCGCGCTAACGCGGCCTCTCGTCCGAGAACTCGATCGTCGTGTGCTCGTCGTCGACACACGTCACCGTGACGCGGACTTTCGCGCCCAGCCCCATTGCGCTCACGGCCGGCTCGCACGTCGGCGGCAGGGCGAACCGCCGGCGCAGATCGTGGTCCCCCGCGCGCTGCAGCTCGACGAACTCCGCGAGCGAGACATCCACCGTCGCCGTGAGCGCGACGAGACCGACGAGGAGCTGAGAGCGCCAGTCCATGGACGCGCGTGCGCCTCGTATCCCGACGCGCTATTTCCCTGCCACGGTCAGGAGTTGGGCGGCACAGACCTCGGCGACGTCCACATCCGCGTCGGCCGCGCCGACGGTCGCCCAGCCGCTCTTCACGACCATGTCGCGCTGCTCCCAGGACGACGTCATCGCGCGCAGGTCGGCGAGCTTCCGCGCGCTATTCGGATCGTGCTTCGACTTATCGAGACACACGGAGACGAGCGCCGCGGTCCTGGCCTCGGCGGCGCGCTGGAGAGCGAGGCGCTCGGCAGTTCCGCCCGTCACCCAGCCGCCCCACGCGAAGCCGATCACCATCGTCATGACGCTGCCGGCGACCACGGCCCAAATCGTCGGTTTCCACGAAACCATGTGCCCTCCGTAGGCGGTCGGATCGACTCGATCCTTGGGACCATTGCAATTGGAGGCCCGAAGTCTCAACTGCGGAGAGAACGTCTTGACGGCGCGACATTACGAGCGATTGCCCGGTGCTCGACGCGGCACGCCGCCTCCTGGCTGCGACAACATGTCGCGGGTGGCGGGGTGACCGCAGCCCGCGTCAACTCCTGCACACTCGATGTCAGCGAGCGTCGCGCGCGTTGACGCTGTAACTCCTCGCCTCGGCGCGCGCATGCACGCCAACTCCTCGACGGCACGCACCATGCGTTCGTTCCGCCCGGCGCGACCGTGGAACGTCCCTTGCTCTGGCGTCCGCGGCCCGCTCCCGATTCGGGCGGGCACGCGGAACGTGCGCGTGTCGCGTCAGCCTTTTCGTGGTGACCAGCGTCCCGACGCCCGTCGTCTCCGCCCGAGGAGGAACGACCGGTGTCGCTCATACGCCAGGTGCTCACGCTCGCGATCGCGGCATCACTCGCGCTGCCCGGCCATGCCGCGGCGGCGGTCACCGACAGCGGCACGCATCCGCCGCCCACGAGCGGCCCGTACGCGTACTACGCCACGCACGGCGCGTTCGCGCCGACGATCAACGGCTTCCCCGGCGTGGGCGGCAGCTTCGTCGATCCGGTGTTCGGCAGCACGATCCGCCGCCTCACCAACGAGGTCGGCCAGCAGTCGGACGCCGAGATCTATTCGCGCAAGGGCTGGTTCAACGCCGACAGCACGCTCGTCCATCACCGCGCGCCGAACGGGCGCCGGTTCATCGACACCGGGTCGGGGCAGGTCGTGCGCAGCGGCGTGCCGGGCAACGTGGACAGCTCGTTCGCGGCCGACGATGCCGACACCTGGTACGACTGGTCCTACGGCAGTCCGAACCTCATGAAGTACTCCGTGAGCAGCGGGCGGAGCAGCGTGGTGAAGACGTTCCCCGGCGCGTTCGGCGAGCTGGGCGGCTCCGTCGACTGGCAGGACCGCTCGGGGCGGTACATGGTGCTCAACGTCGCGGGCGCCATCCGCGTGTGGGACCGGCAGGCCGACGTGCTGTACGCGGGCGGCATTCCCGACAGCTTCGGCGGCGGCTGGGCCAGCATCTCGCCCGACGGCAACTACGTGCTGATGAGCGTGTCGGGCTCGCCGTCGCTCTCGCAATCGTTCCGCATCGTCACGGCAGCCGGTCGGTGAACACCTCGCCGGTGACGTTCTGGACGCTGTGCGGCGGCCACGCGGACGCGGTGAGCGCCTCCAACGGCAAGACGTACTGGGTGAGCCTCGACTGCCACTCGACCGGCGCGCTCTACGCCGTCGACGTCACGATCCCCCAGAGCGCGGGCAACGTGGCGAAGCAGCTCGCCGACAACCGCCGGCTCGTGAGCCTCACCTGGTCGGACGACGTCCACGTCTCGCGGATCTCGCGCGGCAGCATGCAGGACTGGGTGGTCGTGAGCGTGGAGAGCGGCGGCGACGGCTTCACCGCCGGCGTGGCCGGGTGGTATCCGTTCAAGCAGGAGCTCTTCATGGTGAACGTGCTGAGCGGCGCGGTGCAGCGGCTCGCGCACCACCGGTCGCGCGGGGACCTCGGCGCGAACTACTTCTGGCAGCCGCGCGTCTCCGCGAGCTGGGACGGCTCCTACATCGCGTGGACCTCGAACTTCGGCTTCAGCCAGAGCGGCTACGCCGATCTGTACGTGATCGACACCGACATCCCGGCCGCGAGCGTGCCCGCGTCGACGCCGTCGACATCCACGTCGACGTCGACATCCCCGTCGACGTCGACGTCGACATCCCCGTCGACGTCGACGTCCACGGGGAGCCTGAGCGAGGCGCAGCTGAACCAGATCGCCTACGCGCGCAACTGGAACGGCACGTACGGCGGTGGCGGCATCTCGGCCGAGCTCTTCTACCAGCAACGGTTCGGCGGCGGCTCGTCGGGCGGCTCGTCGTCGTCGAGCGGCTCGACGTCCGCGGCGCCGTCGTCGCTGAGCGCCGCGCAGCTCGCGCAAATCGAGTTCGCCCGGAACTGGGACGGCAGCTACCCGGGCGGGCTTTCGGCGGCGGCGTACTACCAGGCCCGCTTCGGCGGCGGCGGCTCGTCGAGCGCGTCGTCGGGCGGCGCGAGCAGCGCGTCGAGCGCGCCGGGCGGGCTCAGCGAGGCGCAGCTGAACCAGATCGCGTTCGCGCGCAACTGGGACGGCAGCTACGGCCCCGGCATGTCGGCCTCGGCGTTCTACGAGCTGCAGAAGAACGCGGGGAAGTTCTAGCGCGATACACTGTCGGCATGCCGATCAGGATCACCAAGCTGCTGCACGCCGGCGTCCGCGTCGGACCCGGCGACGACAACGTGAAGAAGGCGCTCGACTTCTACGAAGGGTTGCTCGGGCTCGAGCGCGACCAGTACCGCCCGCACGTCCCCGGCGTGCCCGGTCACTGGATGAACATCACGGAGGGCGACCGGAGCCTGCAGGTGCACCTCTTCGGCGCGGAGGGCGTCTCGCCGCTGGGGCGCAGCACGACGGAGGACCCGACGCGGCATCACACCGCGTACGCGGTCGAGGATCTCGCGGAAGCCGAGCGCGAGCTGAAGGCCCGCGGCATCTACTACTGGACCTTCGACAGCGTGGTGAGCGACGCCTCCCGGCAGGTGTTCTTCGAGGATCCGTTCGGCAACATGATCGAGCTGCAGCAGCAGGGCCGGGCGCACGACGCACCGCCGCGGTAAGCGCCGTGGATTGCGCCCTCTGTAAGCGCGGCCGCGTCGAGCGCGGGACGACGACGGCGACGTTCGACGCCGAAGGCACGACCGTCGTGATCCGCAACGTCCCCGCCGAGCTCTGCGACACGTGCGGCGAAGGGTCGTTCGACGAGCGCACCAGCGAGCGGCTCGTCGAGCTCGCCGCCGATGCGGCGACGTGGTCGGGCGCGCCCGTGCAGATCTGCGACTACACCGAGGCGTGAGCCGCCACTCGGTCGCCTGGAGCCACCGTCCCGTCGACACCTGACGTCAGCGACCGCCACGATCCCGACGCTGTAACAACTCGCCTCACCGACCGCCGCGCGCCCAAGTGCGCGTGACCACGACGCGATTCCCCCGCGCGACGCCGCGCGCCAGGTCTGGAACGTCCCTTGCCCTGCGCCCCGCGGAACGCAATCCGTTCGCAAGGGGTGACCGTGATCTCGAAGCGCACGCGCATCGCAACGTTGTTGCTGTGCACGGTTGTCGTCGCCGCGGTCCTGCCGTTCGGAGTCGCGACCGCGTATCTCAGCGACTCCGGCAGTCATCCGCCGCCGAGCACCGGCGGCTTCGCCTACTACGCCACGTTCGGCACCTTCGGCCCCGATCAGGCGGGCTTCCCCGCGGTCGGCGGCGCGTTCACCGATCCCATCTTCGGCAGCGCGGTCCGCCGGCTCACCAACGAGCTGCCGCAGTCCTCGTCGAGCGAGATCTACGCGAAGAACGGCTTCATCAACGCCGACGGGTCGGTGATGTATCACCGCGCCCCCGGCGGCAAGCGCTTCATCTCGACGTCCAGCGGGCAGGTGATCCGCACCGGCGTGCCCGGAAACTACGACTCCTCGTTCGCGCCGGACGATCCGGATGTCTGGTACTGGTTCAACTGGAACGGGACCGCGCTGAACCGCTATCGCATCAGCACCGGCGCCAGCACGGTCGTGAAGAACTTCTCCGACGCGCTGGGCGAGCTGGGCGGCTCGGTCGACTGGATCGACGGCTCCGGGACGTACATGGTGCTGCGCCTGGGCAACGCCATCCGCGTCTACGACGTGAAGGCCGACGTCCTGTACTCGGGCAGCATCCCCGCGAGCTACATGGCGAGCGGAGGCTGGATCGCCATCTCGCCGGACGGACGCTACGTCGTGACGACCGGCGGCAGCCAGCAGAAGCACTCGTTCCTGATCGACCACGGCAGCCGCAACGTGAGCACCTCGCCGGTGACGTTCTGGACGCTCTGCGGCAGCCACGGTGACCTGGTGAGCGCGTCGAACGGGCGCACGTACTTCGTGACGTTCGACTGCCACACGACCGGCGGCGTCTACGCCGCGGACGTCAGCCTCCCGCAGAGCGCGTCGAACGTGGCCAAGCAGCTGTCGGACAACCGGAAGCTCGTCCAGCTCGCGTCGTGGAGCGACGCCGACGGCCACTTCTCCGGCGTGGCGCGCGGCAGCCTGCGCGACTGGGCGTTCATGAGCGTGAACAGCGGCGACGACGCCACCAACGGCTCGATCTCCGGGTGGCGCCCGTACAAGGCCGAGATCCTCATGATGAACGTGCTCACGGGCGAGGTGCGGCGGCTCGCGCACCACCGCTCGCGGAGCCTGGACGCGAGCTACTATCACCAGCCGCGCGTCTCCGCGAGCTTCGACGGCAGCGTGATCACGTGGGCCTCGAACTTCGGCTACAGCGGCAACGGCTACGTCGACATCTACGCGATCCACGTCGGCACGACGGCCTCGGGCGGCGGCTCCGGCTCCGGCGACTCGGGCGGCGGCTCATCGTCGGGCGGCGCGCTCAGCGCGGCGCAGCTCGCGGTGATCGCCTACGCCCGCAACGGCAACGGCTCGTACTTCGGCGACCAGGTGAGCGCGGCGGTCGCGTACCAGCGCGTGACGGGCGCGGCGCCGTCGGGGGGCGGCGGCTCGTCGTCCAGCGGCTCGGGCGGCGCGCTGAGCGCCGCGCAGCTCGCGGTGATCGCCTACGCCAGCAACGGCAACGGCTCGTATTTCGCCGATCAGGTGAGCGCGGCGGTCGCGTACCAGCGCGTGACGGGCGCGGCGCCGTCGGGGGGCGGCGGCTCGTCGTCCGGCGGCTCGGGCGGTGCGCTGAGCGCCGCGCAGCTCGCGCAGATCGCCTACGCCCGCAACGGCAACGGCTCGTACTTCGGCGACCAGGTGAGCGCGGCGGTCGCCTACCAGCGCGTGACGGGCGCGGCGCCGTCGGGCGGTGGCGGCTCGTCCAGCGGGTCCTCGGGTGGCGCGCTGAGCGCCGCGCAGCTCGCGCAGATCGCGTACGCGCGCAACGGCAACGGCTCGTACTTCGCGGATCAGGTCAGCGCGTCCGTCGCATGGGCGCGCGTGTCGGGTCAGTAGCGGGCGCTTCGTGGTAGGGTCCGCGGCATGAAAGCCGTGGGCCTCTACCGCTATCTGCCGATCGACGATCCGGAGTCGCTCCTCGATCTCGAGCTGCCGGCGCCCGTGGCCGGCGGCCGGGATCTGCTCGTCGCCGTGCGGGCGGTCTCGGTGAACCCGGTCGACTACAAGATGCGCGGGCCGAAGGACCAGGTCGAGACGACGCCGCGCATCCTCGGCTGGGACGTCGCCGGCGTCGTGCAGGCGGTCGGGCCGCAGGTGACGCTGTTCAAGCCGGGCGACGCCGTGTATTACGCCGGCGCGCGCATGCGGCAGGGGGGGAACAGCGAGCTGCATCTCGTCGACGAGCGCATCGTCGGCCGCAAGCCGGCCTCGCTCGACTTCGCCGCCGCCGCGGCGCTGCCGCTCACCACGCTCACCGCGTGGGAAGGCATGTTCGAGCGCATCGGGATCTCGAAGGACGGCGCGCACGCCGGCCGCACGATCCTCGTGATCGGCGGCGCGGGCGGCGTGGGCTCGATCGCGATCCAGCTCGCGAAGCAGCTCGCGCGGCTCACGGTGATCGCCACCGCCTCGCGTCCCGAGTCCTCGAAGTGGGCGCGTGAGCTGGGCGCCGATCACGTGGTCGACCACTCGAAGGATCTCGCGGCGCAGCTCGCGGCGCTCGGCACGCCCGAAGTCGACTACGTCCTCGTGCTCAGCAACATCGAGCCGTACGTCGCCGCGTTCCCGGCGATCGTGGCGCCGCAAGGGAAGATCTGCGCGATCGTCGGCACCGCGACGCCGCTCGACCTCGGACCGCTCATGGCCAAGAGCGTGACGTTCGCGTGGGAGCTCATGTTCACCCGGCCCCAGTTCGAGACCGCGGACATGAGCGTGCAGCACGAGATCCTCGAGCAGGCGGCGGCGCTCGTGGACACGGGCGTGCTGCGCACGACGATGACCGAGAACCTCGGCGCGATCACCGCCGCCAACCTCAAGCGCGCGCACCGGGCGCTCGAGGGCGGGCGGGTCATCGGCAAGCTCGTGCTCGCCGGCTTCCCGGCGTAGTACTCTCGCCCCGTGAAGATCACCGGGATCGAGACCTTCGTCGTCGACGCGGGGTGGCGGCCGTGGCAGTTCGTCGCGGTGCGCACCGACCAGGGCATCACGGGCTACGGGGAGTGCTCCGACGGCCGCAATCCGTACGGCGTCGTGTCGACGGTCGGCGACTTCGCCGCCCTCCTCGTCGGCCGGGACCCGCGGCCGATCGAGATGCGCTACCAGGACATGTACCGGATGGCGCGCCAGAGCCACGGCGGCATCGCGGCCAAGGCCATCGCGGGCATCGAGCTCGCGCTGTGGGACATCAAGGGCAAGGCGCTCGGCGTGCCGGTCTACGAGCTGTTCGGCGGGCCCGTGCGCGAGCGGCAGATGGTGTACTGGTCGCACTGCGGCACCTCGCGCGCGCGCGACTACAAGACCATCGGCGTGCCGCCGCTCCGGTCGATGGACGACATCGCGAAGCTCGGCGAAGAGGTGGTGCGCCGCGGCTTCAAGGCGCTGAAGACGAACATCGTCTATCCCGGCGATCCGGCGAGCGTGCACTTCGGCGGTTTCGGCGGCCCGCCCGGCTCGACCGACCAGAACGTCACCCCCCAGATGCTCGAGCACATCGCGACGCTCATCGGCACGTTCCGCAAGGCGGTGGGCCCGCACACCGGCATCGCGCTCGACCTGAACTTCAACTTCAAGGCCGAGGCGGCGCGGCGGATCTGCAAGGTCCTCGAGCCGTTCGACATGATGTGGGTCGAGGTCGACATGTACGACGCGCGCGCGCTCCGCGAGGTGAAGGACGCGGCGAGCATGCCGATCTGCTCCGGCGAGAACCTGTACGGCCTGCGCGACTATCGCCCGCACTTCGAGGCCCGCGCGATGGACGTCGTGATGATCGACGTGCCCTGGAACGGCTTCGCGCGCTCGCGGGCGGTGGCGGAGCTGGCGGAGAGCTACGAGCTGAACGTCGCCCCGCACAACTACTACAGCCACCTGTCGACCTACCACTCCGCGCACCTGTGCGCGTCGGTGCCCAACGTGAAGATCATGGAGATCGACATCGACGACGTGCCGTGGAAGGACGAGCTCGTCGACCATCCGCCGGTGATCGAGCAGGGCGAGATGGTGATGCCGACGCGGCCGGGGTGGGGCGCGGACCTCAACGAGGACGTCGCCCGCAAGCACGTGTGGGAGAAGGGGCGCCCGCCGGGCTACACGCCCCTGGGGCGCTGACATGGCGCGGCCGCCGGCCGGGCCCCCGTTTCGCGCCGATCACGTCGGCAGCCTCCTGCGCCCCGCCTCGCTGAAGCGCTTGCGCGACGAGGTGAAGGCGGGGCGCACGCCGGCCGCCGCGCTCCGCGCCGCGGAGGACGCGGCGATCCGGGAGGTCGTCGCGCTGCAGGAAGCCGCGGGCCTCCAGGGCATCACCGACGGCGAGCAGCGGCGGCAGTCGTGGCACATGGACTTCCTCATGCGCCTCGGCGGCCTCACGAGCGAGGGCAAGGCCATCCCCGTCAGGTTCACGAGCCAGGCCGGGGAGGTGAACTTCACGCGCGCGGATCTCGCGATCACCGGCAAGGTCACGCGCCCCGCGCCGATCTTCGTCGACGGCTTCCGGTACCTGACGTCCCTTGTGTCGCGCACGGCCAAGATCACGCTGCCGTCGCCGTCGATGCTGTACACGCAGGTCACGCGCGCGAACATCGACCCCGGGGTCTATCCCGACCTCGACGCGTTCGCGGAGGATACGGCGGCGGCCTACCGCGCGGAGATCGCGGACCTCTACGCCGCGGGCTGCCGCTATCTGCAGCTCGACGACGTGGCGCTCGCGTACCTCTGCGACCCCGGCATGCGCGCGCAGGCCGCGGCGGCGGGCGACGATCCGGACGCGGCGCTGCGCCTCTACGTGACGATGGTGCGCGCCACGCTGCGCGACAAGCCGGCGGACATGGCGGTCTGCACGCACCTCTGCCGCGGCAACTTCCGCTCGAGCTGGCGCGCGCAGGGCGGCTACGAGCGGATCGCGGAGACGATCTTCACCGAGCTGCCGTACGACGGCTTCTTCCTCGAGTTCGACGACGCGCGCTCCGGCGACTTCTCGCCGCTGCGCCACGTGCCGCGCGGCGGCCCGCGCGTCGTGCTCGGGCTCGTGACGTCGAAATCGGGCGTGCTGGAGGCGAAGGACGACCTCAAGCGCCGCATCGACGAAGCCGCGACGTACGTCCCGCTCGAACAGCTCTGCCTGAGCCCGCAGTGCGGGTTCTCGTCGACCGTGGAGGGCAACGCGGTCACGGTCGAGCAGCAGAAGGCCAAGCTGGCGCTCTGCGTGGACGTCGCGCGCGACGTCTGGGGCGGGGTCTAAGCGCCCCGGTGCACCAGGACGTCCTCGGCGCCATCAGCGTCGGGATCATCGCGGCGACGCTGCTCGCGCTCGTCGCGCAGCGGCTCAAGCAGCCGCTGATCCTCGGCTACATCCTCGGCGGCGCGCTCCTGGGGCCGCACCTCGGCTTCGGGATCGTCCACGACGAGGCCAGCATCGAGCTCATCTCCGAGATGGGCCTGATCCTGCTCCTCTTCATCATCGGGCTCGAGATCAGCATTCCGCGGCTGCTGCAGGCGGGACGCACCATCCTCGTCGCCGGCCTGCTCCAGTTCCCGATCTGCGCGCTGCTCGCCTGGCTCGCCTTCGCCGACCTCGGCTCCGGGCGCTTCGACCGCCTCTACCTCGCCATCGCGCTCAGCCTCTCGTCCACGCTCATCGTCGTGAAGCTGCTGGCCGACAAGTTCGAGCTGGCGACGTTCGCGGGGCGTGTGACACTCGGCATCCTCATCTTCCAGGACTTGTGGGCCATCGCGTTCCTCGCGGTGCAGCCCAACCTCGCGAACCTCCAGGCGGGGCCCCTCCTGACGTCGCTGCTCGCGGGCGCGGCCCTGGTGGCGGTCGCCGTGCTGCTCTCGCGCTTCGTGCTGCCGAACCTCTTCCGCAGCATCGCGAAGTCCACCGAGCTCGTGCTCCTCGGTGCGATGGCGTGGTGCTTCCTCGTCGCCGGGGTCGCGGGGTGGGTGGGGCTCTCGAAGGAGATGGGCGCGCTCATCGCGGGCATGGTGATCGCCGGGTTCCCGTACGGCACCGAGGTCACCGCGCGGCTCACCGGCGTGCGGGACTTCTTCATCACGCTGTTCTTCGTCGCGCTCGGCCTCAAGACCCCGGCGCCGACCGCGCGCCTCCTCGTCCTCGCGCTCGCCGCCGCCGCGCTCGTGGTCGTCGCCCGCTTCGTGGCGATCGGGTCCCTCTTCGCGCTGCTGCGCCTCGACGTCCGCACGGCGGGCGTGGTCGCGATCAACCTCGCGCAGATCAGCGAGTTCTCGCTGGTCATCGTGGCGCTCGGCGCCGGCTACGGCCACGTCAGCACGGATGTCGCGTCGGTGGTGATCTACACGCTGCTGATCACCTCCGTGGTCTCGACCTACGGCATCCTCTTCAATCACGAGCTGGCGGGCGCGATGGCCCGCGTGGCCGCGCGCCTCGGGCTCCCGGTGTACACGGGCCCCGCGCCGGCGGCCGAGCCCGCGGCGGACGCCGACGAGCACGGGCACGGGCACGGCGGGGCCGGCGACATCTTCTTCCTCGGCGTCTCGCGCGAGGGCCTCGCGATCCTCCAGCACCTCGAGCGGGAGTCGCCCGCGATGAAGCGGCGCATCGTCGCGGTCGACTACAACCCGGAGACGCTGGAGGCGCTGCTGGCCGACGGCGTCGCGTGCTACTACGGCGACATCGCGAACGTCGACACCCTGCGGCACGCCGGCATCGAGCGGGCGCGCATCGTGGTCTCGAGCGTGTCCGACTGGTTCCTGCGCGGCGTCAGCAACCAGGCGCTCGTGCGGCTCGTGCGCGGGCTCGCGCCCGAGGCGCGGATCATCGCCACGGCCGACCGCCTCGCGGATGCCGAGACGCTCTACGCCGAGGGCGCGGCGTACGTCGTGATTCCGCCCGCGCTCGCCGCCGAGCATCTCTTCCGGCTGCTCCGCGACTGGTCGGACGCCTCGATCGACGCCGCGCGCGCCGAGCAGTCGCACGAGCTGTTCGGCCGCGAGAAGGGCTGAGCGCGATGGCGCCGCCCATCCGCCAGGTCGAGGCCGGCTGCTATCGCATCCCGCTGCCCGTCACGCTGTCCGACAGCACGCACGGAAGCATCGCGGCGTTCGAGCTCGTCACCGTCCGGGTGCGTGACGCCGACGGCGCGGAGGGCGTCGGCTACACGTACACGGTGGGCACCGGCGGACGCGCCGCGCACGCGCTGATCGCGCATGACCTCACGCCGCTGCTGACCGGCCGCGACCCCGAGCGCATCGAAGCGCTGTGGCAGGCGATGTGGTGGCACGTGCACTACGGCGGGCGCGGCGGCGCGCAGGTGCTCGCGATCTCCGCGATCGACGTCGCGCTGTGGGACCTGCGCGCGCGCCGGCAGGGCGCGCCGCTCTGGCGGGTGCTGGGCGGCTTCGATCCGCGCGTGCCGTGCTACGCGGGCGGCATCGACCTCGACTTCCCGGTCGACGCGCTGCTGCGGCAGACGGACGAGAACGTCGCGCGCGGGTTCCGCGCGATCAAGATGAAGGTGGGGCGGCCCACGCTCCGGGAGGACGTCGAGCGCGTGCGCGCGATGCGCGCGCATCTCGGCGCCGACTTTCCGCTCATGGTCGACGCGAACATGCGCTGGAGCGTGGACGACGCGATCCGCGCGGCGCGCGCGCTCCGCGAGCTGGACGTCGTCTGGCTGGAGGAGCCCACGATTCCCGACGACGTGCCGGGGCACGTGCGCATCGTGCGCGAAGGCGGGCTGCCGATCGCGGCCGGCGAGAACCTCCACACGCTCCACGAGTTCCGGCAGCTCATCGCGGCGGGCGGGGTGACGTTTCCCGAGCCCGACGTGACGAACTGCGGCGGCGTGACCGCGTTCATGAAGGTCTGCCACCTGGCGGAGGCGTTCAACCTGCCGGTCACGTCACACGGGGCGCACGATGTCACGGTGCACCTGCTCGCCGCGGTGCCGAACCGCTCGTATCTCGAGGCGCACGGGTTCGGGCTCGACCGCTTCATCGAGACGCCGCTGCGGATCGAGGCCGGCGTCGCCGTCGCGCCCGAGCGCCCCGGCCACGGCATCGCCTTCGACTGGAAAGGCCTCGGGGCCCTCTCGACCACTCTGTTATGATCCGGGCACGATGCCGCCCCGTCTGCCGGAGCTGGTTGGACGCCTGATGATCGATCCCGAGCTGGTCGCGGAGATCCAGCGCGCGCCTGACAGCGTCCTCGGTCAGTACGAGCTGAGCGACGAGGAGCGCGTCGCGGTCCGGCAGGCCGTCGATCGTCTGGGCGACACGCCGCCCGGGCGGCGTGCGCACGCGCTCAGGACGGTGCTCCTGAAGCGGGTGGCGACGTGATCCCCGGCCGCTAGGCCCCCGTGTCCAGCCACGACGTCGCGGAGTTCCTGCGGGACGTCCGGCTCTTCCAGGCGTTCTCGGACGACGACCGGGCGGCGCTCGCCCGCGCGCTCCGCGAGCGCACGGTGCGCAAGGGCCAGGTTCTCTTCCGCGAGAACGACCAGGGCGCCGAGATGTACCTCGTCCGCCGCGGCACCCTGGTCGTCTCGAAGGCGGTGACCGGCCCCGTCGAGCAGATCCTCGCGCGCATGGGCCCCGGCGACTTCGTCGGTGAGATGTCGCTCTTCGACCGCGCGCCCCGGTCGGCCACGATCCAGGCGGACGCCGCCGCGGACGCCTGGCTGCTGGTGCTCGACCGCGCGAGCCTCGAGACGCTCATCGACGCGAACCCCCGCGCGGCCGCGTCCTTCTTCCACGCGCTCGTGCAGGTCTTCATCGAGCGCATGCGCGCGAGCTCGGATCTCGTCGCCGAGGTCACCCGCTGGGGCCTGGAGGCCACGGGCCTCGACGTCGAGGGTCGGTGACCGAGCCGGTGGCGCCCCGGCGCGCCAAGCTGGAGCTGCTCGTCCGCAAGCCGGCGGTCGACGGCGCCGAGGAAGCGTTCGAGGTTCGCGAGATTCGCAGCGCGGTCGCGTTCGTCCAGCTCCGGCCGCAGCGGGTGGAGCCGGACGCGTTCGAGCTGGCGGAAGTCTCGTCGCGGGTCAGCGGCAACCGCAACTTCATCCTCAAGAACCGCCTCACCGAGCGGTATCTCCTGCTCTCCGAGCCCGAGCGCTTCCTGTGGGACCAGATGGACGGCCAGACGTCGCTCCAGGACCTGGCGACCGCGTACGTGCTCCGGTACGGCGAGTTCAACTTCGAGATCATCCCTTCGCTGATCCGCAAGCTGCAGCGCGCCCAGCTCCTCGTGCTCACGCCGGCCTCGCGCCTGCGCAAGGCGCTCGCGCGCAACCGCGCCCGGCACCTCGTGAAGATGCTGGAGAACGCGCTGCTCGTGCTCGAGCGCGTGAACATCTCGAGCCGGAGCGTCGACGGCTTCTTCCGCGCGCTCTACCGCTTCGGCGGCTTCCTGTTCTTCACGCGCATGGCGGCCGCGCTCTGCGTGCTGCTCGCGATCGCGGGCGGTGTGGCGGGCGTGCGGCTGTGGAACGACGCCGCGCAGGTGGCCGACAGCCTCGGCGCCAACCCCGTGCTCGCGCTCCTGGCGGTCAAGCTCCTGTTCCTCTTCACGGTCGCCGCGCACCAGCTCCTGCACGGCCTCGCGCTCGTGCACTACGGGCGCCGCGTACGGGAGTTCGGCTTCACGTTCCTGCACGGCTTCGTGCCGACCTTCTACGTCGACGTGACCGACGTCTTCATGACGAGCCGGCGGGCGCGCGTGGTGACGGCGGTGTCCGGGGCGCTCGTGCACCTCGTGCTCGGCTCGCTCTGGTTCCTCGTCGCCGTCCAGGCGTCGCCGGGATTCCTCCAGGGGTTCGCGGCGGCGTCCGGCATGATCCAGTGGCAGGCGTTCGTGATCGCGCTGTACCCGTTCTGCTTCATCGAGATGGACGGCTACCACGTGCTCGTCGACGTGCTCGGCGTGCCGACGCTGAAGAGCGACGCCATGGGCTACGCGGGCGCCCTCATCCGCGGCCGCGCGGCGGCGCCGGCGACGCGCGAGGAGTGGCTCTGGATCGGCTACGTGGTCCTGTCAGTCGTGTCGATCGCGGCGTTCGCCGCCTTCAACGTCTGGCTCATCGTCCACGCGTCCTGACGCGAGCAGCGCCGCCACCGCGGCGGTGATCGTGCGCGCGGCGTCGGGACTCTCGGCATGCGCGCGGCCGAGCGCGGCGTGCTGCGTCGCCGCATCCGCCGCCGCCAGCCGCGCCTGCGCGCGCGCGCGCAGGCCGTCGCCCAGCGCGGTCGCGAGCTCGAGGA
>Ga0194131_10006707_pt1 | contig 15867 bp, 14 predicted proteins | sample TA2KigO120mmetaG_FD_148631 | JGI IMG/M metagenome (GOLD analysis project Ga0194131, IMG submission 148631) | Freshwater microbial communities from Lake Tanganyika, Tanzania - TA2015053 Kigoma Offshore 120m | ecosystem: Environmental > Aquatic > Freshwater > Lake | place: Tanzania: Lake... | reverse complement strand
AGCATCTTGGTTGATATCTTTCATGTTTACAGCCTCAAATCTCGTACATTGTCTAAAACCTTTCTGAGAAAAAATACTTGCTCGTTTGGTCGTAATAAATAATTAATACAAAGCTTATTGAAACTAGGAATTATCAGATGATTCTGAAATAAAATATTGTTTAAAATACAAAAATTATGCTGAGCATTTTGCTGCAAAATTTGCAATCAAAGAAGCTGTCAAAAAATCCATATCTGATAAAATTGCTATGATTGACATTGACACATATAATGTAAAATCAAAACCAAATGTGCCATTAAGAAAATTATATTAGAAATACAAATTCCGAGTCTCTGTGAGCCATGAGAAAGATCTTGCAATAGCAATTGTAATATCTGCGCCTAGATCATGAATCTAGTATCTTACCTTTAGCTTTTTTACTGAATTTTGCCAATATTGAATTAAAAATACGACTTCCTATTGTGCTGCTGACATTTTTCGGAACAAATATCTCATCTGGAAATGTCTTTACTAATTCCGAGTCGGAGACTATTTTCTTGGATTCTAATTCTTGGTATTTCTCAAGAATATGTTTTTTATTTTTTCTGATGTCTAATTCTGCTCGAATCTTTGTACCTAGAAATCCTTTTGAAAAATAAAATAACCATACCATGAATTCGACTTGCATCAAATATGGTTGCATTTTTTTGTACGTATCTTTAGAATAATGCGTCAAAATACAGTATTTTCTGTTTCTTTCCAACCAGTAGAATTTTTTTGAGCTCCATTTCAGACTGTAACTCTCCGCGTGATATATCGTGGCAAGCGGTACATAGTAGGATTTTATTCCAAGATGTGCAGCCCGCCAACCTAAATCTAGATCATCGTGATACAAAAATAAAAACGAGTCTAGCAGGTCTACTTTGTTCAATACCTTTTGCGATGTAAAAAGACACGTACCTGAAGCATATCCTATTTGTTCTATATCGTTTCTTTGTAAAGAATCTAGTACTCCCTTGTCTCTTGCAAATCCAAATCCAAAAAGATGTAACATGTTGCCTGTACTCTGCAAAATATTTTTTTCATAAAGAGAAATGATTTTTGGTTGGTATAGGCCGTCACCATATTTTTCATATGCAGATATTAGTTCTGTTATGCAATTCGATTCAACTATGGTATCAGGATTCAATATGATAACAAACTGCCCTTTTGCTTCTCTTATGCCAATATTGTTTCCTTCACAATATCCAAGATTTTGTTTATTCTCAATTAGCCTTATTTTATCAAATTTTTCTTTACATTTTTTGTGACTTTGATCTACCGATGCATTATCAACTACAATTACTTCAATGTTTTCATGTGATGTCTTGAAAATAGATTCTATACAATTGTGCAAAAGTTCGCCTGCATTATAATTGAGAACAATTATGCTTACTAGGGGATTTGTTTTGTCTATCAACTTTACCTTAGAGAGAAATCCTTGTTCCTTCTCCTAACAAAAACACCTTTTCTGGTGTACTTGACCTTGTAATCTCTGCATTAAATGCAATAATGCTATCTTTTATGGGAAAATCTCCGCTGATCTTGCAGCCAGACATGATTATTGAATTCTCAATACTACATCTGGATATGTCCGAGTTGTCTCCAATGCTTGTATTAGGACCTATATTGACATCTGGTCCTATCTGGCAGCCTTTTCCTATTATTACTGGCCCTTTGATGATTGTGCCTGATTTTATTATGGTGTTATTTCCTATCATCACGTTTCCATCAATCGTGACATGATCCTCTTTTTTTCCGAAAAAGTAAGGAGACATTTTTTCTAAAATCGCCCCATTTGCATGAATAATATCTTCTGGCGTGCCAGTATCTTTCCAATAATCTGTAATCATGTCGTATGTTATCTTGTTGTTTTCCTTCAAAAGCATTTGTAATGCGTCTGTTATCTCCAACTCGTTTCTCCAAGAAGGCTTTAATCTTTGGATTATGTCAAAAATTTTGCTACTCAAAAAGTAAATTCCAGTCACTGCAAGATTAGATGGTGGGTCTTTGGGCTTTTCCATGATTCGCAAAATCTGCCCGTCTTTTACTTCGGCAATTCCGAATCTACTGGGGTTGTCTACTTCACATAGTAGAATTGATGCGGAAGCATCAGAACTTTCAAACTTTTTTGCAAAATCAGATATTGATTTTTGTATTATGTTGTCGCCAAGAAAGACTAAAAATTTATCATTGCCGACAAAATCTTTGCACAACGATATTGCATGCGCGATGCCTTTTGGATAGTCCTGCTCTACGTACGTTATTTTCACTCCAAATTGCTCTCCGTTTCCATAGTATTCTTTTACCTTGTTAGAGCCGGTACCGCCAATTATTATTGCAAAGTCTCTAACTCCAGATTCCATCATTGTTTCCAGACAAAATTGTGACATTGGTTTGTTTGCTATTGGTAAAAGTTGTTTGGGACCTGTATGTGTCAGAGGCCTCAGTCTTGTTCCGTGGCCACCATGAAGAATTATTCCTTTCAACAGTGACATTTTCTCCGCTGTCTATTTAGTTCTGCCCATGCTTTTCTTAGCGATGTTTTGCCACCATGAGCTGTTGTTGATGTACCATCTTACTGTTGTTCGCAAGCCTTCTTCAAAAGTATATTTTGGTTTCCAGTCGATTTCTTTTTCAATTTTGGTTGTTTTGAGGCAATAGCGAAAGTCATGTCCCGGTCTATCCTTGACATATTTGATCATGTTGGTAGGTTTTTCCATTATCTTTAGTATTGATTTGATTATGGTGATGTTGTCAATTTCATTATGGCCTGCTATGTTGTATGAATTACCCTTTTTACCATATTGACATACTTTGAGTACTGCATCACAATGATCTAAAACGTATATCCAATCTCGAATGTTTTTTCCTGTTCCGTATATCGGAATTTTGTTGTTTTGTGATGCAAGCAATATGACTTTGGGTATTAGCTTTTCCGGGAACTGTCTTGGGCCATAATTATTTGTGCAGCGAGTTATAATGGAATCAATTCCATATGTAACAAAATAAGAATTCACTAATAGTTCTGCTGATGCTTTTGACGCCGCATATGGACTAGATGGATTGAAGACATCCTTTTCTGTGGCGCTACCTGATTTGAGACTACCAAAAACCTCATCCGTTGAAATATGGATTAGTTTTTTGTCAAATTTTCTTATGGCCTCCAAAATAGAATATGTGCCCATTATGTTTGAATCAAAAAATGGCTTTGGTTCATCAATGCTTCGGTCCACATGTGACTCTGCCGCAAAATTAAAAATTATATCGCAATCTTGAACAAGTTTTTTGATTTTCTTTGCGTCTGTTGTGTTGCCTTTTATGTACTGATAGCCTTTCTTAGCTGTAATTGATGTCAGGTTTTGTTTGTTGGATCCAACAAATTCTGCATCCACGTTAGTGATTTTGCAATTTGGAAATCTGTCAAACAAATTAAGAATAAAGTTACTTCCAATAAATCCAAGTCCTCCAGTAACAAGTATCTTGGATTCTTCTAGTCGAATGCGGCTTTTCATAATCGACCACCCCGTTGAATATTATTATTGTTATCTCTGGAAAAATACAATAGCTGAGAAAGCTAAATTAACGTTGTAATGTGTATCGTGTTGTAATTGGGTAATGATTCATTTTCCATTGTAAAACTTGAAAAGCATGAAACTAAAGATATTGTAGATAAACACGTTAATGGTTCATTAACTGTTGTATGGCGGGATTGGGATAGTTCATTCAAGCTAGAACCAGAAATGGTTTATGTTTCGTCTATAAATCCAGGTGAGGTAAAGGGACCACACATTCACAAAAAACGTACTAGTTTCTTTACATGTATTCATGGAAAAGTGATCTTCATTATCAAAGAAAAAGACGGAAAATATATCGAGATTGAATCCAGTCAAGATGAACCTACAATGATCTGTGTGCCCAATAATATTGCTAGTGCCCACATCAACTTGTCTGATGATGTATCTCGGGTTTTGGTTTTAGCCGATGTTGCTTGGCGTCCAAACGACAATGAGATGAAAAACGCCATTTTTGATGATTATGATTGGTCAAAATGGAAGAGTTAAAAAAAATATCAGATCATGACAAAATATTCCTCATTGATCGTTTTACTAAACTAGAAAATCTGTTTTCTTTATCGGGCCAATCTGAACTAATCATAACATTTGATTTTGAGTCACATAAACTGCTTTTAGAGAAAAATATCAAACATGAGATTTCTGATATTTTCCTGACTGATTATGATCTTAGTTCCATTCAAAACAATTCATACAAATACGCAAAATGGTTTGAAAATCAGAATTTTTCTAGATTGTTGATGTATGATGGGATCAATTTGGGGGAATCATCCAAAATAGAGTTTCATTATTTCCTGTTGCCGTTTTTAAAAAAATTCTTGGAAATAAAAAATATTACAAATCAGTATGCTAATTCAAAATTCCTAGCTGCAGGGATATTAAACGACATTGCAAAACAATTTGTAAAAAATATTGACATTATTGAGAAATCCTCATCAGAATCTCTTCTTTATGATCATGTAAACTTGAGCATACAAATTGGCTCCCATCTCTTAAAACTGCATATTCCTAGTAAATACTATAATTCATTCAAAAACTCTATTGAGATAATTTTTAATGTCATGTTTGGACCAAAAAGAAGGTTTGTCAAAAACAAAAAGAGTATATTATTTGTAGAATCAAACACAATGAGATACAAGGAGTTTTTACTAGAATTCAAAAATTCAGGCATGAATCTAATGCTCTTCAATTCTAGGCGTCCATATGCATGGAGTGCTAGAACATTTTTGACACTATTAGAATCAAAATGCATAATTCTTCAAAATAAAACTGATTCAAACAACGATCATAATTCAAAACAAATGATGTTTGATTTTGAAACTTTATGGAAAAACGAATCTGCATTTGAGTCATTTTTTACTCTAGATGGTGTATCGTTCTGGAATGTAATCAAGCCCGTACTTGCTCTATTGGTAGAAAAAACCATCAAGCAAGCTTTGACTACAATCCAACACTCTAATCATATACTGGATACCTACAAACCATCTACGCTTTTGGTGTTTAATGAAACGGGATTCTACGAACAAATTTTGGTGCCTCTTTGTAAAAAAAGATCTATGCGAATCTATGTGGTACAACATGGAAGTCTTGGAGTGGATGGAGATATCGCCAAGGAAGAGTATCTCTTTTTTGGAGGACTCCCAATCATATCGGACAGGATTTTGGCTTGGGGGGAATCTACCAAAAATACATGCATTGAGTTTGGTGTAGATAAAAACAAAATTAGTATCGTAGGAAGTCTTGTACACAGAGAATTTTTTGAAGCAAAACAAGCTGCTAGGGATCAAAATGAAGGTTATATTTTGTTGGCAGCTGTTTCCCCATCAAATGAAAATCTGATAAACGATTTACTGATAGAAAAGAAGCAAAAGTATGATGAATTTATAGTTCAAACATGTGAAATTTCTAGAAAATTAGGGAAAAAGCTAGTCATAAAAACACACCCTAAACAAAATGAATATGACATATCTCACCTGATAAAGAAATTTCAATCCTCAGTAGAAGTAGTACATCAAGGCAATATCCTTGACTTGATCAGCAAATGTGATGTCTTTTTGTGCACTGATTTCTCTACTACAATAATAGAAGCCCATATTCTTGAAAAACCAACCATTGTGATCTCAGTAAAAGATTATCTGGACGACTCTGAAGTATATAGATCTAAATCGTGTATTCGTTGTGACGTAAACAATCTGGAAAAAAACCTGTCCGACTTGCTATCTGATCAGAATCTTAGAGCAGATCTGATTAAACGCGGCAATGATGTGGTGACTAGATATTTTGCAAATCAAACCAACGCATGCAAAAATACAGTTGATTTTTTGCGTACAAACTAACTTCCAATTGTTCGTTGCAGATATATCGTGCACAAATTATTGAAAACAGATAAAACAAAATAATCTCTTGATTATCCATGGTATATCACATTTTTTTGCAAGCCAGAGTGGGTTCTACTAGACTCCCGGGAAAAATTCTAAAAAAAATCTGCGGCAAAACAGTTTTTGAATTACTAGTGGAACGACTAAGAAATGTTAAAGCAAATAAAATCATCTTGGCCACCGGCTCTTTAGAACAAAATAATCTGCTTGTAAATGAGGCCAAAAAACTAGGAGTTGATTATTTTTGCGGCTCAGAAGAGAATGTACTTGATAGGTTTTACACATGTGCTAATCATTTCCAATCTGATAACATAATTCGAGTTACAGGAGATTGCCCGTTGATTGATTATAATGTGATAAACAAAGGGATTGGCATCTTTGACTCTAACAAATACGATATTCTTAGCGTTGATCGAGTGCGTACATTCCCACATGGATTTGACTTTGAAATATTTACAAAAGATGCTTTGATCAAGTCATGGGATGAAATACTGGGACATTTTCACTCAAAAGAAGAGTTTTCTAGCAAATTCATGCCGCCTACAATAAACATGCTACAGTCTAATCAATTCAATAATTATGATCTGATAAATGACAAGAATTATGCGTCTTTGCGACTAACAATGGATTATGAAGAAGATTTTCAACTCATAAATGAGATCTATAGCTCGTTATATACAAAAAACAAGTCATTTGCTTTTGATGAAATATTGCAACTCTTCAATGAGAGGCCAAGACTATTAGACATCAACAAAAAATTCGCACAATTCACCTAATTTTTCAAGTGGACAATCAACAAATACGTCCATATTCTTAATTAATGAAATTGTTTTGAATAAATATATAAAACTAGAAACTTCTATAAACGAAATATATTGTATCTATGAGTTAGTTAAATTTCTACAAGTATTATGGTATCACATATAATAATATGAATAAAATGTAAACTGTATAACACGATGTCTGAAGGAAAAAGATACGAAATATATTGTAACGTGTTGACTGGAACACACACTATGTTGATTAAACAAAAAGGAGTCTCAAATGACTGATTTTAGTAACTTAACCAGGAATATTTATCATAAACAACATCTAAGAATAAGTCATGATAAAACTGCGATGAATAGATTTATCAACATGTTCTCGACGGATTATTTTAAAAAATCAAAATCTTTTTTCTATGATAAAAGAGTTCTGGATGCAGGTTGTGGTGATACTGGAAAATTAATCATATCGTTTCATAATATGGGGGCACGAGATATTCATGGATTTGATCTAGGATCAGAATTCATACCTATTTTAGAATCAAATTTAAAAAAATATGGTGTCTCTAAAGAGCACGTTACATTAAAAACAGGAAGTGTGTTAAAAATACCATATCCTGATAATTATTTTGATTTTGTAGCGTGTCATGGTGTTTTAGTCCATCTTAATAATGTAAATGAGGTAAAAAAAGCATTTTCAGAACTATCTAGGGTTACAAGAGATAACGGTTATCTTTATACCGTATTTGGTGTGTCTGGTGGATTATTTGAAGATGTAATTAATCCTGCAATTAGATCGTATTACCATACTAATGCTAATTTTAAAAAATTTATTGATAATATTGATCCGAATGATTTTCAACAATTATTCGATTTTATTGCACACAGTATTTCAAAGAATACCAATGAAAAGATAGACTTAAGCAATTTAAAGAAATTGTTTGATGTTGATTACTGTGTGATGGTTCAGAATATAATACAAGCGCCAGTTCGATTAGATATAAACGAAAAAATGATCTTATCACTGTATAATAAAAATGGATTCGCACAACCGACTCGCTTGAAACGTTATGTTAAAAGATCAAACATAAGAAAATATTTTGCACCTCTCCATTTTGCAAGAGATTATTACATTAGTAAAATGCTTTATGGAAGCGGTAACCTAGAATTCCTTGGTAGGAAAAAATAAAAACAGATTCATCCGTCTACATCGATCCTAATATTTGGTAATTTTTATCTGATCTTCTTGCTTGTAAATGAGGAAAACAAGCATTTACTTCTGATGAAATATTGCAGCTATCCATTAAACGGGTGGAAGAGAGATCTTTTAGGCAATCAACAAATACGTCCATATTCTTAATTAATGAAATTGTTTTGAATAAATCCATGAAGAGTGTTAAAATTGGAAATAAGATGGTGGGCCCTGGAAATCCATGCTTTATCTCGTTTGAACCTAGTGCTACCTATTCTGATTTGGATTCTGCCAAAAAAATGGTTGAAGCAGCAGCTATGGCAGGAGCTGATGCAGTAAAGTTCCAAACATTCATCCCAGGCGACGCAGACAGAATGATGGGCAAAAAAGACATTACAATAGAATTTACTACTACCACTGGCAAAAAACAAGAGCTGGTTTATGATGCCCTAAAAAGAAGAGAGCTAACCAAAGACGAATGGAAGGAACTTGTATCATTTAGTAATTCCCTTAATGTAAAATTCATCTCGTCTGCGTATTTTCCTGAAACTGTACAATTTTTAGCAGATCTAAAAGTGGATGCAATCAAAGTCAGCAAAGGCGACATCAATAATGTCTTGTTGATAGATTACATGGCAAAAACACAACTGCCTATTATCTTGGATGCACGGGAAAAATTAGATGATGTAGATCGAGCAGTTCATGTTTGTGAAAATAACAACAACCGCGATATTGTGATCATGCACTGTCCTTCTGGCTATCCTGCAAAAAACTCTGAAATCAATCTAAACGCAATAAAGTTTTTACAGCAAAAATATGATTATCCAATAGCTTTTGCTGATCACTCTCCAGGAGGAATAATGAATTACGTTGCTATTGGCCTTGGCGCTGTAATGTTAGAAAAAACAATAACTGTTGATACTAAAATTGAGCATGTAGAACATTTTATGTCGTTAGAGATCACTGATCTAAAATCTTTTGTTCAAAACATAAGATCTATTGATGAAGCATTAGGTGATGGAAACATACTGGCAAAATCTAGGGTTGAAGAGGGTGCACGTCGTAGCCTTGTGGCCAAAACAGATATCAAAAAAGGTCAGACTTTGACAAAAGAGATGCTTGATTTTGGGAGGCCTGGCGATGCGGGTATATCATGCTCAAACGGATTTACAATATTGAATAAAAAGACATCTGTTGATATTCCAAAGGGAACTTTTCTGAAATGGGATATGCTTTCATCATAGATTATCATTCTATCTGAATATGTTTGATCTAACTCCAACAATTGATTATCTAAACAAGAATTATCCATCAATTCATGCTCTAAAAATCTACAAAATTAAACACACTAACATTAATAGCAAAAATTTTCTGGTTGTCTCTGAGCATCATAATTACGTATTACGTAGTTTTGCCAACTCTGACAATCAGAGAATGGAAAAAATCTGCAAAATTCTGTCCTTCTGTATAAGAAATAATATTAATGTGATTGAGCCAGTAATGAATAAAAATAATCAGTTTGTGGACAATAAACATAGTTCATATCTGATTAGATTCTATGAAGGGGATTTTTTTTCAGGAAAAGAAAGACAATTAACAGAATTTGCCAAAAGTGTAGCACTTTTACATAAAGTACTCAAAACAATAAAAATTCGTCTCAAAAACGATTATGAGCAACAATATTACAAACTGTTGAATGAGAAAGAATTTGAGATAATAAAAAATACGATTCGCAGAAAATCCTCTCTACAAACACATGACAAATTAGTCTACAAAAACATACGTATGCTAAATGATACCACAGAATTTATTGAAAATAATAAAAACAATGATCATAAATTTGTCCAGCTTACTCATTCTGATTTGCATCCAAAAAACGTACTCTACTATCGTGAAAAACCTGTAATATTGGACTTTGATACCATGCGACGAAGCTCATTAATTGATGATATTGCATTTGGCTCATTTAGATTCTCAATATTCCGTAGTGTCAAAAAGTTTACGATCAAAAATGATATGAAGAAATTTCTCAATTCCTATCTCTTATCTAACAATCTGAAGATAGAATTTGAAGACGAAGAATATTTTCTAAAAAAAATGATCCTAAAAAGAATCAATTATATTTTAAGAAATCGATATTTTCATGACTCTAATCTGTGGATATTGGATCTACAAAAGCATATGACTTCATTGAAATTGGCATATTCGATTTTTAAATAGAACAAAATAAATCTATCAATAATTTAGATCCTGTATGAGATACTGTTTACGTTGTTGTTATCCAGAAAACTGTAGGCCTAAGGTAATATTTGATGAATATGGGGTTTGTAGTGGCTGCAGGACGTTTGAGCAACGAAGATCAGAGACAGTAAACTGGAGAGAAAAACAACAAGAGTTATCCAAACTTCTCGAATCCTATAAAGAAAAGGCAAGAAAAAATAACTCTCCATATGACTGCATTATACCGATAAGTGGCGGAAAAGATAGTCATTTTCAAGCTCATCTTATCACTCAAGTATACAAAATGAAGCCGCTGTTTGTAGCTTATAATCACTCGTACAATACTGCTGTCGGCATTAGAAATCTTACAAACATAGTAGAGAAGTTTGGATGTGATCTTATTCGTTACACGACAAATCCAAAAACTGCAAGAAAGATATCTCGTTACATGCTAAAAAAAGTAGGTGACATCACATGGCACTATCATGCAGGAATAATGACGTTTCCAATTCAAACTGCCGTTAGATATCGTATACCATTAATGATATGGGGTGAACATGGAGAAGCTCTTCTTCATGGCATGCATAATCTAGAAGACAAAGTGGAATTCACAAAAAAACATAGACAAGAACATCTTATGCGTGGATTTGAACCAGAGGACATCTTAGACGATCCTCAAAATAAGGACATCACAAGAACTGATCTGGCTCCGTTTTTTTATCCAACTGATGATGAAATTGGTTCATTGAATTTACGTGGAATATATCTTTCTAATTATTATCCTTGGGATGAGTTTGAACACACCAAAATGGTAATTGAAAAATATGACTTTGAAACATTTCAGGATAGACAAACATCATTTAATCTGTATCAAAAAGTAGATGACTTTTTCCAAGACACTCATAATTATCTCAAATATCTGAAGTTTGGTTATGGCAGAGTAACTGATCAGGCATCAATTGAAATAAGAAATCAACGAATGACAAGAGAGCAAGGAATAGAAATGATAAAAAAATATGAGCATCGTCTAAGGCCAAAAAATCTAGATGTGTTTTTGAAATTTGCCGAAATGACGGAAAAAGAATTCCTTGATAGTATTGATCACTTAAGAGATACTAGTGCTTGGCAGAAAAAACCTACTGGGGAATGGGATCTTTTGGACTGGATTGGAAACCATACACTTGATAAAGGAATTGAAGATGCAAGACTGCCAATAAAAGAAAAATGGTACTCACTTAAATCTCCAAAAAAAGAGTCTTCCAGAAATACAAGTGTGAATGAAGACGAAGAACTAATATTTTTATAATAATTACAGAGTTTGATTTGATTGCTATAGTCGAATATGGTATGGGAAATATACGATCTGTATACAATGCATTTACTCTTCTTGACCAAGATGTACAGATCACAAATGAACCAAAGACATTGGAAAGTGCTGATGCAATAGTTTTACCTGGAGTTGGTGCATTTGCTGATGGCATGAAAAATCTAAGAGAGAAAGGATTGCTGGACACTATTACAAAAGAAGTAATTGATAAAAAAAAACCGTATCTTGGAATATGTCTTGGTTTAGAGTTTCTAGCCGAAAGAAGCTATGAGGGGGGAATAACTGATGGATTTGGATGGATTAAAGGAACGATAAACAGGATAGAACCACAAGATATACGTTTGAAAGTACCACATATCGGATGGGACGACACAAAAATTTTGAAACCAGTTGGCATACTAAAGGAAATGGTTCTTCCAGCGTTTTACTATCTACACAGTTATTACTTTAAAGTTGATGAATCACAAAGAAATGTCATAACGTCAATATGTGATTATGGATCTGTAGAAATCGCATCTTCCATTCAAAAAGACAACATACATGCAGTACAGTTTCATCCAGAAAAGAGTCAAGAGGCTGGTATAAAATTACTAAAAAATTTCATAGATGAGATAAGAAGATAATGCTCAAACACAGACTCATTCCGAATATCATTTTGAATAACGGAAATGTAGTACAAAGTGTACAATTCAAACATACGAATGTGATAGGTAATGCAGTAACCGCGGTTGATTTTTTTAATAGTTGGGCAGTTGATGAGATTATTGTTTTGGATGTTAGTAGGAGTACTGATCAAAGATCTAATTTTCATAGAATAATTACTGGGTTATCAAAAAGATGTTTTGTACCGCTTACAGTTGGTGGATGGATTACTGACGTTAATGAGATTAGCCAATTTCTAAAAGAAGGTGCAGATAAAGTGACAATTAACACACATGCGGTTCGAAATCCAGAGATCATAAAAGAATTATCTAATGTATTTGGCTCGCAATGTATAGTAGTTTCAATAGATGTAAAGAAAACCGCTTCCGGAAAATATAAAGTGTTTATCAATCGTGGTACGGAAGAAACAACCTTGGATCCTGTAGATTGGGCCAAACAAGCTGAAAAATTAGGAGCCGGAGAGATATTACTCACATCCATTGATCATGAAGGGATGAGAAATGGTTATGATTTAGATCTGATAAAAAATGTTGTTGAAAATGTATCCATTCCAGTAATCGCTTTTGGTGGGGTTGGAGATTGGAAACATTTTGTAGATGGGATAAACATTGGTAAAGCAGATGCAGTTTCAGCTGCCAATATTTTCCATTATACTGAACATTCTACGTATAACGCAAAAGAATTCATGCATGATGCAGGTGTCAATGTCAGAATGCCTATATTCTACAAATTGCCAACTCCGCGACGACCAAAATATGATGAAATATACTAAATACTGAAGATTTCCAGTACAGTAAGGTTAGATTCTATTTTCTATCTTGCCGTTGCAAATTAATTCTAAGAAGCAATCGTTTTGTATTAAGCATATTCTGAAAAATTTTTAGATATGAAAGAATATAATAAGTAATAATTGTTTTTTAGACTATGTCAAGGTTTAGTACAATCAAAGAAATATTCCAATTATACATTCGTAAAAAGAAATTCTATATGTTTCCATTATAATCTGGCTCATGGCATTAATTGGTGTTACAGTGCTATATGGTGATGGGTAATAATCTAGTGAAAAAATAATGTCTGTACAAGTATCTTACAAAAAACAATTTGTCTTAGGATTATTGTTGTTAGTAGTTCTGTTTAGTGTAATTGAAGGTGTATCTCAAATTATATGGTATAACATGCAAAATGAGTGTTCATTAGAAAAAAACTATTTCGAAAATTATTCCAAAGAGTCTAGAAAAAAACTCTGCTCTGATTACAAAAATCTAAAGTATGATGAAGGAGTCATTCGCAAAAATGCGCCAAATCAGAAATTTGATACTTTTAATATCAATTCGCTAGGATTTCGTGGCATGGAAATTCAGAGAGATAAAGAACCAGAAGAATATCGAATCATAATGGTTGGTGGGTCTACTACATTTGGTTTGGGTGCTCCCAATGATTCTGAGACAATCCCCGCATATCTTCAAAATATGTTTCAGGATAAATTTGGAACCAGAATTAAAGTAATCAATGCAGGAGTAATTGCGGCTAGCTCTGCTCAGGAAGTATACTATGTCAAAAAAGAACTTATCCAGCTAAAACCTGATCTGATAATAGCTTTTGATGGTTATAATGATGCATTTAACGTACAATTATCTGAAGTTGATGAAAATACTAAATATGAAAAATTAGAGAAAAGAACCTTAGTTGAAAAAATAGGAAAACAATATTTTAGTCAATTTGCCTTTCCTAACGTAATATATCAGAATATACATGATAGTATGCAGATCCAATACCTGACAGAAGAAGTAAAAAAGGAAAACACTCAGAAATGGCTAAATCGCTGGAACGAAGTATGTCAAATAAGCAAAGACAACGGATCTGAATTATTAGTCATTGTACAACCCATGATTGGAACTTCGGATAGAAAACTAATTCATGCGGAACAAAAAATCTACGATGAGCCAAAAACCAAGAAAGTTATAGAATTCTTAAATGCGTTAGGTGACTCTATTGATAGGCTAGAATGTAATTCAGCAGATCTACGTCATACGTTTGATGATGTGAATGGGCAGGTTTTCTTTTCCGCGGTCCATACTGGTAGCTTTGGTAATAAAATTATTGCCGAGAAAATATATGAACAATCATTACCGATAATACAAAAGGATCTACAACTAAATAACTAAAAGGATTCAAGATTATCTAACAAGCTCGATTAAAATCTGAGCCGCTGATTTGGTACTGTTTTCTTCTTTTCTGGACTTAGTCGCTAAAATATGTTTTTCATCTAGAATAATCTCATTCAAAGTATCTTCTGTTATGTGGTTCTTTAGTCCCATCTTTATTAGTTCATCAGACATCACATTTTGTTCTCCATGTTTATCATCGAAAACATAAAGGAACGGTACCCCGTTTGTTAGGCATTCTGATATCATACCATAACCACATTTACATATCACAAGATCAGATGCTGCAACAATATCCTGGCCTTCTGTCCATGGTTTAATGTATGTGACATTGTTTGAATCGACTCTAGCTCCTGTTGAAATTATTTGGATATGGCCGTTTATAGTAGGTTTTATAGAAAAATATTCTCCTAAATTAATAAAAACACATTTTTCAGACTCCTTAATGCCTAGTTTTTTCCTAGCTGATTCTCTAGACTGTGTAGGCGACTTGCAGACAAATCCTACGTGCTTTTTATTTTGAAATGTGTTCATTTTGGTGCCTAATGGAAGCTTAATTGCAAGATCTGCAAATCTGTAGGCGTCACTCAACAACGAGATCTGTTCTTCTGCAAGCATATTGAGTACATCCACCCAAGAAAAATTTGAGATTGCAACCGATCTGATGCATGCATTATGTGCTGCCAAAAAAGGCATGACTGAAATATCACTCACAACTAGATCTGGTTTTATTTTGGAAACTAGTTGAGTCTCTTTATCTGATACTGATTGTAATGTTTTAATCCATTTGCCGATGACTTCTTTAGTTTTATTCTCATTGATGGAAATCCCATTTTTTTCAATTATTGGGCCCACATCCGTAATGCCGGTAATTACTCTAGTTGTAGGTAAAGAACTATTCAGGTACACAACATTTGAGTTTCTTATTATCACCTCTATTCCATTTTTCTCCAATTCTCTTATCATTGCAACCGATCTAGTGATATGTCCTAATCCATGATCAGTTATGTAGTAAAGCAATTTTTTCAGAATGATCACTAGTATATTCTAAAGCACATTTTTATTAGTTATCTGTGATTGATTCACTGAATATACTTTGACTAAAATTCTGGTTGTCGGTTCTGGTTTTCTTGGCTCAAACATAGCAAAACAATTTGCCAGTCTTGGTCATGTAGTAATCCAAACAAATCTAACAAATATGCAAAAAGGCTCTTATGCCCTGAATATAACGGATCCAAAAATGATAGATTACTGCTTTGAAAAAATTAGACCTGATATAGTTGTAAACTGTGCAGGAAATACCGATATTGATCTGCTTGAAAAAAACCCACAACTTGCATATTCTGTTAATGGTCACGGTGTAAAAAATCTATCAATTTCTTCTCAGAAATTTAATTCTAGACTTGTACATGTTTCAACAGATGGTGTTTTTGATGGGATTATTGGAAATTACTCTGAAACAGATATGCCAAATCCTGTCAATGTGTATGCAAAATCAAAAATAATTGGTGAGGAAGAAACAAGACAAAATTGTCAAAATTATGTCGTGATCAGGACAAATTTCT
>Ga0194131_10006705_pt1 | contig 15869 bp, 16 predicted proteins | sample TA2KigO120mmetaG_FD_148631 | JGI IMG/M metagenome (GOLD analysis project Ga0194131, IMG submission 148631) | Freshwater microbial communities from Lake Tanganyika, Tanzania - TA2015053 Kigoma Offshore 120m | ecosystem: Environmental > Aquatic > Freshwater > Lake | place: Tanzania: Lake... | reverse complement strand
GTCTCCTCACAGTGATCGAAACCTGCCGTCGCCAGTCACAAAACGCTTTCGCATGGCTGGTGACTGCCGTCGAGGCCCAACTTGCCGGAAAGCCAGCGCCATCGCTGGCCAAGGCGTGAACGGTTACGGCCCCACATAAACTTCCTTGCATGTTAGGAGAAGCTTGCAGTATCCGTCGCAGTCCGGGAAAGTGAAGATACAGTGAAGCTTGGTTGGCCCTGCTGCGCACTGTTCCTGGCATGCCTTCATGCAGTTCTGGCACTCACTCGACATTGGATTCTTCGTGCAAGCATCGTAGCAGTACTTGCCGAAGCCGTCGCTCTTGCAATCCGTGGAGCCGTGGGCGGGCGACACCATGATTCCCAACATCACGAGCGAGATCCCCAGGAACACGCAGAACGATGCCAGGGCCAGCTTGTACTTCGACATGGAACACCCCTTAAAAAAAGGACCAGGTTCATCTCCCTTGGGACACGGTCGCTTCCGTGATGCGGCCGGTCAGGCGAAAGCTGACACGACCGCTTTGCGGATCGTCGGTAAGCAGCATCGCCCTGCGGCTGAATAGCCCGAAAGTTGAGGGCAAACGAATCTTCACGGTGATGGACTGCGATTGTCGCGGTGAAACGGTCATGGGAAGGTCATCGGTGGCAATGCAGGAACAATCGGATGTGCCGCCGACAATGCGGACGGGTTGATCGGTGCGGTTAGCCAGCTCGACCGTTGCGGAAAGCAACTCGCCGGGCGCGCCGGTGCCGACATCGACCACGCCGGGCAGGATTGAAATGCGTTCGCCGCGAATGCTCGCTAGCGCTGCTTCCGGCGAGCCATATAGCGCGAATGCCAGACCGGTGAGGATGACCCATAGTAGAGCGACGCCGGCCAGGCCGAGCGCGAATTGGCCCGCGTGTCCAGGAAAAGCACCGCGAGAAGCAGGCGGCGGCGTCACTGCCAAAGAATCCAAAGCGGCGACGGACGCCACGCCCCAAAGGGGGCGGCTGATTACCAGCGTGCTCAGCACCAGAAGGTCGAAGCTGAAAGTCAGCCACGGGTTGATCGTGACCATCGCGCCCAGGCAGCCGCACGATGCCTGGCCGATCCAGCCCATGTAGAAGCTCGCCGCTGCGAAGCAGGCAAAGGTGAGGCACGCCGTCAGCCAGCAGGCGAGTGGAAACATGCCGGACCACAGCCAGGCGGCCAGGAGCAACTCGAAGCCGACGAGAACCTCCGGGCCAACAAAGAAGTCACGCGCGCTGCCGGTTTCAACCGCCAGCCCGCCAATCTTCAGCAACGCCGCCGCCAGCAGCAGCACCGCCACGCACGGAGACATCCAGGACCAGCGCGGGAACCGTGAAGTCGAAGGGGAATCGCAGCGCGGGGAATCTACCCCCCCCCCCGGCTAATTTCATGATCGGAGTCTGCAAGCTCTCGGCCATGGTGGACGCTCCAAGCCAAAAGGCGGCCCGTCAAACCGGGCCGCGAGACGATCTGTCGCATCGATGTCGGAAATGAGACTTCTCGACTCCCCAATGCTAGGCGGGCCGATTCAGGCTGTCAAGAAAAATCTCGGTAAAGATATCATGCGACGAAAATGGCACGCCTGCGATACAATGGACCATCTGCTCGATGCGATGGGTCGAGGTGATGGGACCATGTTTCGACTGGCGGACCTGCGACAGATCCTGCACTATGTGCCCCAGTACCGGGAGCGCACCTTTGTCATCGCCCTGGACGGGGCGCTGGTGGAGGACGCCAACTTTCGCAACCTGCTCCTGGACATTGCCCTCTTGAGCAGCCTGCGCATCCAGGTGGCGCTGGTGCACGGTGCCGGCCATCAGATTGCGCAGCTGGCCGCGGCAGTCGGCAACACCCCGTCGAACCTGGACGGCACCGGCATCACCGATGATGCCACCTTGCAACTCGCCCTGACCGCCGCCAACCGCGTCACGCACGAGATCCTCGAAGGCCTGTCGGCCACCGACCTGCGCGGCGCCTGCGGCAATGCCCTGGTCGCCCATCCCGCCGGCATCCTCCAGGGCGTCGATCATCAGCTCACCGGGCGGGTCGAGCGCGTCGATGCCCGACTCCTGAAGACGCTGCTCGAGCATGACGTGGTCCCGGTCATTCCGCCGCTTGGCTGCGACGGCGAGGGCAACACCTATCGGCTGAATTCCGACGCAGTGGCCGTCGAGGTCGCCAAGTCCTTGCAGGCCGTCAAGCTCATCTACCTGACGACGCTGCCGGGCATCATGCGCCGCGGGCCGGGGACGACGAACGGCGACGAGGAACTGCTCCGGCAGCTGACGGTGGACGAAGCGGACACCATCCTCAAGAAGCAGCGCGACGAATTGACGGCCGCCTCAGTCTCCAAGCTGACGCAGGCGGTCCGGGCGGCGCGCGAAGGCGTGCCGCGCGTGCACATCATCGATGGCCGCGTCGAGGAAGGCTTGCTCGCCGAGGTCTTTTCCAACGAGGGCATCGGCACGCTGGTGCATACCAACGAGTACCAGGCCATCCGCAAGGCGCACCGGAAGGACGCACGCAACATCCACACGCTCATCAAGGCCAGCATGGAGAACGAGGAGTTGCTGCCGCGGACGCTGGCCGAGATCGAGAGCCGGGTCGATGAATTCTTCGTCTTCGAGGTGGATCGCCGCCCGGTGGCCTGCGTGGCCCTGCACCTCTACAAGGACGAGTGCAAGGCCGAGATGGCCTGCGTGTGCGTCGATGCCAATTTCGAGAACCAGGGCATCGGCGGCCGGCTCATGCAGTTCGTCGAGGCCCAGGCCCGCGCCGCCGGCGCCGGCGAACTCTTCTGCCTGTCAACGCAAGCGTTCAACTACTTCGTGCAGAAAGGCGGCTTCCGCCTCGGCGCCACCGACGACCTGCCCTCGGTGCGCAAGCAGCGCTACCAGGCCAGCGGGCGACGCTCGCAGGTGCTGACGAAGAAGCTTGTTTGACGGATCGGCCGCCGCGCAGGCCCGGGCGCGTGCTTGCGTGGTCCGGCATCCGGCCAGCCGTTATGCATACAATGCAGCCTTGACGCAAATGTCCACGTAACGAGGTGGAACCCGCGCCATGGCCATTGACAGCCGCAATCTGGTGATCGTCGGCGGCGGCTTTGCCGGCGTCTACACCGCGCATTACCTGCTCCGCCGTTTGCCGCCGGACTGGAGGCTGATCCTCTTCAGCCAGGAAAACCACTTCATCTTCACGCCGCTTCTGGGCGACGTCGTCGGCTCGGCGATCAACCCCATGCACGTGGTCTGTCCGGTGCGACAGATGGCGCCGGGGGCGATCTGCCGCACCGCCGCCCTGACCGGCCTCGACCTGCCCGGCCGCGCCGTGCTCTACAAGTCTCCCGACGGCCGCATGGCCAGGCAACCCTACGACCACCTGGTGCTGGCTTGCGGCGCCGCCGTCAACAGCGACATCCTGCCCGGCATGGCGGCCCACGGCTGGCCTTTCAAGACGATGGGCGACGCGCTGCTGCTGCGCAACCATCTCATCGGCATGCTCGAAAAGGCCGAGGTGGAACCGGACCCGGCGATCCGCAAGCGTTTGTTGTCCGTCGTGGTCGTCGGCGCCGGCTTCAGCGGTGTCGAGGTCGCCGGCGAGGTTTACGATCTGCTCGCCGAGAGTTGCAAGTTCTATCCCTCGCTCGGGCAGGGAGACATCCGCGTGACGCTGCTGCAAGGCGGCAACCGCATCCTGCCGGAACTGCCGGAGTCGCTGTCACGCTTCGCGCAGCGCAAGATGACGCGCCGCGGCATCGACATCCGCCTCAATGCCCGCGGGCATTCCGTGACGGAGTCCGGTATCTATCTCGACGACGGCAGCTTCCTCGACGCCGGCACGGTCATCTGCACGATCGGCTTCACGGCCGGCCCGCTCCTGGTCGCATCCAGGCTGCCGCTCGTGAAGCATCGCCTCAAGACCGATCCGGACATGCGCGTCGCCGGCCAGGAACACGTCTGGGCGGTGGGCGATTGCGCGGCCGTGCCCAACACCTACGACAACAGCGTCTCCGGACCGACCGCCCAGGTCGCCATCCGCCAGGCCCGGCATCTCGCCAACAATATCCTGGCCACGATTCGTGGACAGCCAGTCCGGCCGTTCGCCTACAAGCCGCTCGGCATGCTGGCCTCGATCGGCAATCACAACGCCGTCGGCATGGTGTTCGGCCTCAAGATCTCCGGCTTTCTGGCCTGGTTCGTGTGGCGCGGCATCTATCTGAGCAAGATGCCGACCTTCGCCCGCAAGCTGCAGATCGCCTTCGACTGGGCCTGGCAGCTGTTCTTCCCGCGCGACATCGTGCAGCTCAATCTCGGCCCGACCGAGCGTCTCGGCCGCGCCCACTTCGAACCGGGACAGTTCGTGTTCCACAAGGGGGACCCCGGCGACAAGTTCTACATCATCGAGCGCGGCCGCGCCGACGTCTACCTTGACGACGCCGCGCCGCCGATCGCTCAGCTTGGCGCCGGCGACCACTTCGGCGAGGGCGCACTGCTCAGCGGCACGCCGCGCTCCGCTTCCGTCCGGGCCGTCGACCCGCTCGATCTCGTCGTCGTCGGCCCCAATTCATTCGGACAGTTGACCGGACATCTCGGCGTGCTGCGTGCCGCCCTGGAGCGGTCGGCGCGCGGCAGCCGATCCGCCTCGCGCCTGCTGACCATCGCCAGGGATAATCCGCTGCTCAACACGCGCACGGTTGCCTCGGTCATGAGCCGGCCGGTCGACACGCTGCCCGTGCATCTGACCTTCGGTGAAGCGCTGCGCATCAGCCAGGAGAAGCACAAGGGCGCCTACCCGATCGTGGACGACGCCGGCAAGCTGGTCGGGCTGTGCACGCGCAGCGACTACTACAACGCCATGCAGGACCTTCGCTCCCACGAGACACCGCTGCGCGAGGTCATGCGGCAGCCGGTTATCACCATCCGCGAGTCCGACACCCTCACCGCCGCCCTGCTGCTGTTCCTGCGCGAGCCCATCAAGCGCCTCGTCGTCGTGGCCAGCGACGATCCCGAACGGCCCGTCGGCATGCTGACGCCGTTCGATGTCATCAAGGTCCTGTCAGGCCAGGTGATGGACCTGGCGATGTGAGAGATGCCGATCGGCGGCCGCGCTCCTTCCAGGTTGTACTTGCGTTTTTTCACCATAACATGAATGATGTAGAGAAGCTGGAGCAGAGCGATTGCCCGCGCCGGGGAAGGAGAGGATTGGACGAGGATGTCCACGTCCGGCCGGGGACCTTGACGATCAGGGAGCCATGAAGCACCTGCACATCGCAATTGTCTACAACGCTTACGTGGAGAGCCAGCCCGAGGCCGAGGAAGACCGGGCGGGCACCGACGAGCTTCGTGCCCAGATCCGGCACATCGCCCGCAGCCTGCGTCGGCTGGGGCACGATGTCACCGTGTTGCCTCTGGCACACGATCTCTTCGCCTTTCAGCGCAAGCTGCGCCGCATCAACCCGGACGTGGTCTTCAACCTCTACGACGATGTCGTGCACGGCGCGCTCTACGACATGCGCCTGGCCGCCCTCGTGCAGATGATGGGCTTCCCGATGACCGGCTCGGGCGCGCTGGCGCTGGGTCTGACGCGCTACAAGTTCATGTCGGCCACGCTGCTGGCCGGCGCCGGCATCCCGGTCCCGCCCAGCACCATCATCCTCGAAACCGTGCAGGCCGTGAACGAGCACAAGTGGCAGTTCCCCATCATCGTGCAGCCGAGCCAGGAGCACGCCGGCGTGGGCACGGAGCGGAACTCGATCGTGCATTCCAAGCAGGCGCTGCGACACAAGGTGCGCGAGATCATCCGCACCTACAAGCAGCCGGCGCTGGCGCAGCATTTCCTCCAGGGCCGCGAGTTCAACGTCGCCGTCCTGGGCGGCAACCGCATGCGCGTGCTGCCGCTCGCCGAGGTCGACTACTCCGAGCTGCCCAATGGCATCCCGCCCATCATGTCCTACGCCGCCAAGTGGCTGGAGAACACGCCGGAATACCAGCACACGCACGTGATCTGCCCGGCCATCGTCGAGCCGGAACTGGGCGAGCGCATCGGCAGCGTGGCCATGCAGGCCTTCCGCGCCGTCGGCGGCCGCGGCTATGGCCGCGTCGATATCCGCCTCGACGAACTCGACGTCCCCTGCGTCCTGGAAGTGAACTGCAACCCATGCCTGGATGAGGGCATGGGCCTGGCACGCTCGGCCGAGGCGGACGGCATCCCCTACCCGCAGCTACTGCAGCAGATCGTCCGCGCCGCCCTCGAACCGCAACCCTTCGAGATGTCCATCCCGATGATCACGGCAATGCCAAGGCCGGCGCGGGCGGCGGTGAATTGAGGGATGCGCCGCAACATGGATTGGGCCTACTTTGTGAAGGGCCCGTAACGATCAAAGCGATATTTCGTCACATTTGGGGTGACGTTTGTCTGGGTCTGTTTGAGTACGTGCCGGAACGCAAGGGGCGCTGCTGCCGGTGGCAAATTAGCATGATGTTGCAGAGCGCCCTGTCTTCTGTTGTGGAGGGGGAGACAACGGTTGTGGACACTGCTGCACCATTTCCTGACGGCCCCCATGAGTTTCACCAACCAAAGTGGTTCGATTTCGTCTGGGACAGGCAACGGCGGGGTTTAGCCGAGGCTGAAAGAGAGGTTGAGTTGCTGTTTGCGGCTTGATGAGGCTGAAAAATGAGGCAAAGCCAGGGAAAAGGTGCGCAGATGCCGAGCTTATTTGCAGTTCTTGGAGATGGCGGTGGTCTGAGGACGGCATTGCTTCAACACATATTGACCAGGAGCCACTTTCTGGGTTCAAACGCTGTTCAGACTGGCTGAGCCGTCGAAAGCCCGCCAGAAGCGATTCTGGGGCTTCTGTGCCAATTGCAACAATGTGGGCGCTAACTCCTTTATCGTATGAGTGGATTTCGACTTTCGTGTCCTGTCTGCAAGGCAAGGCTTTCGAGGCAAAATGCTGTCGATTGGCATTTGCCTATCGAGCAAATCAAGTGGCTCTACCAGTGCAAGAGGTGCGAACGGTGGTGGATTTATCACCCGCTGAAAAAGGAGTTCGTGGAAGAGGGAGCCGTGCCCAAGGTGTAATGAAGCCTCCGCATTCCAGTAGTGGTCCGATACTGAAAACTGGTCCAGCCTGGCGTCTGGAAGCCAGCCAGAAGCGATTGTGGGGCAATCCGGCCCTGCCCGAATGCCTTGATTTTCTCCTTTTCACCCGTAACCTGCCGGGCAAGGGAATGAAAGCGACCTAAGTCAGGAAGGACGACTGATGGGATGGGGACAACGCTGGCCGAACGAATACCACGGCCCAAAGCACGGCGACTGACCGACAAGGAGAGCAGCACAATCCTGGCAGCGTTGACCAAGGCTATCGCTGCCTCCCCCGTCCTGTCGTACCTGGGCGTTCAGGTACGGGTGCAGCGTGGCCGGTTCTACCTTGAAAGAAAATGTCACCAAGACGACGATGACTCGGAGGTTGAAGTCCTGGGGAGGGTCACACCGCTGGCTGCGGCCAAGCAAGCCTTACTTCTTGAAACCGAAAACCGCTCAGGAAGCTGGTCGGAGGAGTCCAAGGGAACAGTGCAGAAGGTTATCAAAGCGGTTGCAAGCGATACGGAGGGAACGTTCCACGGCCTCGGCTCCATCGACACGGTGTTGCGAAAGTCCGGCAAGGGATTGACCCGTCTGCCGGTCAAGAAAGTCGGCAAGAACAAGTTCGTTTACTCGGAAACCGGAGCCATTTGCAGCGTTCAAGAAGCCTTGTTTCACTACTTCGGCCTTCCTCTTGAGGTTATCGCTGAACCCTCGGAGTGGTATTCCTACCACCGGGAGCCGGAAATCGTCGAATCTGGCAAGGACAAGAAGCGAGTTCTCGTCAGGTTCAGCGCCGTTGGCCCATTTGGGGAATTTGGCGGCAGTTGTCTTTACGCAGAAAGAGACGGTTCCTGGGATGCTTACACACTCCGACCCAGCGAAAGCCGCAACATCGCCACGGCGGAAGCCTGGCTGGTGAAACGAAAATGGGAGGCGTGGTGATAAATGGGCGTCATCAGCAGGAAGCTGGCATCTCGTCTCGGCAAGCTCAAGAAGCTGCGGGGTGAATTGCGGCGGCAAGCAGTCGTGGATTTCTCCAAGGTTCCCAGAGACTTGCAGGGCAAGGTAACTTTGGATACTCCTGGCTACGACCCCCTCCATGCTGCTTACATTGCAGCGCAGAACTTCACGGGTTTTTTCATGGAGGAAGTGACGAAGTTCCCAGAATTCGATTCCTACTGGAAAATCTATGGTCCCGCCCAAAAAGAATACATGCCCAGTGACCCCCCGATAAGTCCGCTGACGAGAAGTTTTTTCACGACCTGGGCCTTCTTCGACTTGCCTGCTGGCAAGAGTCGGGAAACCATCGGCACCTGCCTGCTCGACGTGGCCGATTTGCTGGAGATGGACGACTTCATGGTCGAGACGATACGGCAGTTTCAGGATTCCCGCATGGGCATTTATGAGCATTGCGGGGTCGCTGAGGGCCGGTGGCGTTTACGAGAACTGGTGACGGACAAGGAGTTCTGTGGTTTCAATTCGTCGGGCTACCGAGGTAAAAAGGGCGAACTCTGGTACGTCAGGTTATGTCCGCCACTTCTCAATCTGGTCGATTACCATGTCGCCGTCACGACACCCTATGTCCTGATTGGGACTACCACGGCTGATTGGACGGCCTACCTCAACAAGAACTTGCTGGGGTCGGCTGAGCCGCAGAAGGCGCTGCACGACTACATGAAGTTCGGCAAGGCGGCGAAGTCCCGTAGGGCGGACAGGTCATGGAGCGAGTTCGTCTTTCAAGCATACCATCATCATCAAAATGACGCTATCTTCCTGGCGGGTCTGCCCGACGTGAAGGGCAGTCGGCCTAATGCGGAATGATTGCGGAGGATGGAAGAAATTCATCACCTCACCAGTCCCCACACCAGCCCGCCCCTTTCCGGCCCACAACTTTTGCAAAACCATCCTTTGGCTTTCTTGGGCTTGCGGTGGCGGTGGAAATTCATGCCGCATTGACCGCACTTGGCTTTCCACCTTCCTTCCGGCATTTCGGCCTGTCCGCACCGTACCGGCCTGGCACCGATTTCCTGGCATTTTCGTTTCCATGCTTGGCCGTGGCCATGTTTTGGTCCCACCAGGGCATGGGCGATTTCATGCAGGATGGTGTCCAGAATCTCCTCCTGGCCGTTGCGCAGGACGAAATGAATGGAAAGCTCGATAGTGCGGTGGTGATAGAGGCACAGGCCCATTGAGCGTTTACGGCGGTTGAACGCAAAGGTCCAGTCATGCAGGCCATGCCGGTTCAGAAGGCTACGAGCAAGGGTTCTGACTTCCTTAACCCTGTTGGTCAAGGTGTTGGATAGTTCTGGACCGACCGGCCATGACTTTACCGTTCAGGCGGCTTCTTCCGTTCTTGCGGCCTGGCGAAAACGGTTCATTTTTTCCAGGTCTTGGATGGTGGCTTTGAAGAGTGGCATGAATTTTGGGTCGATTGTAACGCCATGATTCTTCTGGATGAACGAGCAAATCTCATTCGCTGGGGTATCACCGAGTTCCATCAGGGCTTGGCGCACGATTTCCGTTCGAGTCATTGGCTTCCTCCTGGGTGGCTGGGAACTCTCGGATAATCGGCAGGCGGCGGGGAGGTTCTTCAGTAAGGGCGTCACTCGCTCAAAGCATCGACCAATGCTTTGAGCTTCTTCATACCGCCGACCTCGTTGGCCCATCCTTTGACCTTGAGAATGGTCTTGAGGGGGTCGCTGTTGGGCGAGGGGGTGATGGCGGCAATCTCGGCGGCGACCTTCTTCGCCTTCTTTTTGCGGCCCTTCAACGTCCCCTTGATGAAGTAGATTTGCCCGGTCGTGACTTCGACGCCCTTTTCCTTCAGGGCGGCCTGGATTTCCTTCGCCTTGGCCTTCCGGTTCGCCTTGAGAGCCTGGCGGATTTCTTCGGACGTGTTCCCTTCCGACTTCTGCTTTGCCATGATTGTGCTACCTCACTGGATGCGCCGGAAACACAAGAAGATTGTACACGCTGGCAGGGGACACGTCTCCGACTCGTGTTCTTCCCTGGCTGTTCTCAGTACGACTTACGGCTCAGAAGTCGTAGTGCCCTTGCGCCCTGGTCCTGTCCGATTTCTGTCATGTTTCTGCGGCCCTGGTCATCCTTGACGACCAATCCGGTGCGAAGCAGGAACGGTTCGACGGTCTTGGTTAGTACCTTCGTGCTGACCCCGAGCATGGACGCCAGCACGTTCAAACGCTGTGGACCACCGGCAAGCAGAGCCAGGTATTTTTGCTGAATGTTGTCCAGGCCAAGGTCGCTGATGCGTTCGATTTCGCAGGCCCGTTGCAAGTGGGCCACGGTGAGCGCCGTCGCTCCCTGGGCCGCTTGGACACGTCGGGCGCTCTGCAACAAACGGATGGCGATTCGGGGCGTGGCCTTTGCACGTTGGGCGATTTCGCCAAGCAGTTCTGGCTCGCACTCCCATCCCAGCGCCCGGCAGCGCTGCCGCACAATCTCGGTCAGTTCGTCGTGGGTGTAGTAATCCAGATGCAGGACGATGCGGAACCTGGAAACCAAAGGCTCGATGAGGCCGTCCGGGTCGGCGGTCGCACCGACCAGCGTGAAGGGTGCCACCGGAATCGACTGCACCGACCTCCCGCCGCTCAAGAAGATTCGCCGCTTGTCCAGAACCTGGAGCAGAGCGTGCTGGTGATTCGCACGGAGCAAATGAATCTCATGGAGGACGGCCAGCAGGCTCAGGCATACTTGGTGCCGTCGAAGCCATGGTTTGCAAGGCGGCTGGGATGCAAGTGGGAGTGAACGATTGGACCTGCTCCCAGGACGAATGGCGCAAAGCGGCTACCGTCCCTTCCACGGCAGGTTGCGCTTGGGCCTGCCCTATTCACTGGTATAATGATGGGAATTGACTTCAAGAAATCCGGGAGGATTAATGATGATGACGTTCAACGAGACGCTTGGCCTGGAGTGCCGGACGGCAGACACCTACCGCTCGTTCGGTGCCTATCTCGATGCCCAGACGGAACTCTTCGTGGAGTCCATGCAAGACGCCGCCGACAACCAGTGGCACTCGGCTCAGTTTCGCATGGAAGGGGCCAGCGAGGAAGAGATAGGGGCCGAGATGGAACGCTGGTGGAATCGCCAGGTGCGCCGCTTTCAGACCCGCTTGCGGCAAGAGCATGAGGAAGGGCGGTGGAAGCGGCTCAAGCGCCGTTTGCACCGAGAATCCCGCCGCCGCCTCGAATCCCAAAAGCAACTGGAAACCACGCAAGTCGAACTGCAACAAGCCAAGGATGACTTGATGATTGAACGTGGATTGACGGATTACCTGAAAGAACAGTGGCGGTGCCGGAACTGCAGCGCCAGGTGGTGGGATTAAACATGCCGAAGGGTATCTGAGCAACGCTAACGGATGCGATGCCGGTTTAGCCTGCCAGCATCGAGTCCTTCAAGCACCCTGTCGAGTGCCTTATCATCAAGCTCGACCAGCTTGCGGAATGCGTCAGGTCGCTCCAGAATCCGCCGTTTCATGCGGTCGGGGATTCGCTTCGCCAGGAACAGAAGCTCGTCGGCGTCGGCTTCCAGCACCTGAGCCAGCTTGGCAATCAGGGCATCGCTGGGGTAGTCACCGTACTGGAGTCGCTCGTTTTCCGCCCGGCTGAGGTACGTGAAGCCCACGCCGACCTTCCCCGCCAGGTCACGGAGGGTGAACCCCTTCGCCTTCCGCAGTTCCCGAAGTCTCTCACCGAAGCGCATTTTTGCTCGCTACCAAGATTGCAGGTCGGCCCTGTCCATCGTAGGATACTTGCATTGCGCAGTCAACGGGCTGCAAGATGCAGAAATCAAGGGAACCGGCTGTGCCGCATACGACTGACCTAGACCTGACCGCCAAGGAAGTCACCGAGCTTGCCTCACCGGATGCCATCACGGCGTTCCTGGCGAAGCTCGGCTATGACACCGCCAACCGGACACTCCTTTCGCCCGAGGCGGTGGGGCTTTCGGGGGAATCGGCCAGCGGCATCAAACGCATCGAACTGCTTTCGGAAGACCCGGAGAAATTCCTTCGGGTCGTGTACGCCCAGCCGAAATCGCTGACAGCCAAGGTCCGCAACGACCTGGTGCGGGTGCTGGGCAGGAGCAACTTCGACCACATGCTGGTCCTGGCGTCCGACTTCGACACGTTGGAGTTCGTATTTCTCGATAAGCCAAAAAAGGAGCAGAAAGGCCCGGTCGCTGTTGAACGCATCCAGGTTGTCCCCAAGACAATCAGCGTCAACCGCCGCAACCCGACCCGGCTGGAACTGCGAACGCTGCGGCGATTCACCTGGACCTGCCCAGATGCTCTGGAGCAGTTCGACAAGCTCCGCAGCGTCTTCGATGCCGCCGCCTACACCGGCGAATACTTCCAGAACCGGGGCCTCTTCTCCGATTACTTCCTGCGGGACCGCCTGCGAGAAGACCCGGCCTGGCGGGACAACCCCTCGACGATGTTCGCCTTCGTCCGTGACCTCCTGCGGGACGCCCAGGCTCGATGGGGCGGCAAGGACAAGGACGTTCTGCGCAATCAGCTACTTGAACCACTCTTCAAGAAGCTCGGCTTCAAGCCCAATGTCAATCGGCCCAGCAGGACCAACCAGACACAGCCGGACTACCTTCTCAAGGATAGCGAAGGCGGCAAGTTGACGGCGGCGTTCGTCTACGCCTGGGACCGTTGGCTGGACGGGCCGGACCTCAACGACCCGGACACGCCGGAAGAGAACCCCGGTGCCTGCGTCGTGACGGCCCTCGATGAAGGAATTGCGGACTGGATTATCGTTACCAACGGCAGGCTGTGGCGAGTCTACAGCCGCCAGGCCCACGCAAGGGCGACGAACTTCTACGAAGTTGACTTGGCTGAGGCGTTGACTGCATCGGGAGACACCGACCCGAACGAAGCCTTCCGCTACTGGTGGTTGTTCCTGCGCCCCGCCGCCTTCAAGCTCAAGGCCGAAGGACAAGGCTGCTGGCTCGACGACATCCTGATGGGCAGTCGGGAATACGCCAAGCGGCTGGGTGAGCGGCTCAAGGACCGCATCTTCCTCACCATTTTTCCGCATCTGGCCCAGGGTATCCTGGTAGACCGCAAGCAACGCCTTGGCAAAGGCAAGGAACCCACCGACGAAGAGTTGGCCGACATCTTTGAGGCGACCCTGACCTTTCTCTATCGGCGTCTCTTCCTTCTGTATGCAGAGAGCCGGGACTTGCTGCCGATTCGGGAAGCACCTTACCAGGCTGTCAGCGTCAAGAAGGTCAAGGATGAAATTGCTGACAAGGCAGGAGTTGCTGAGAGCGACGTTGCCGAGCGTCTGAACAAAGCCTATTCCGCCAAGGAAACGGCCATCTACGACCGGCTTTGCAAGCTGTTCCATGCCATGAACCTGGGCGACCCCATCGTGAACATGCCGACGTACAACGGCGGTCTGTTTAACACCACACCCGACCAGTCGGAACGACGGGACCAACGCATCGCCCGATTCTTGCTGGAACACAAGATTCCCGACCGCTATCTGGCTCTCGCCATCGACAGGCTCGCCAGGGACCAGGACGACCGGACGCTGGCCCTGGTCTTCATCGACTACAAATCGCTGGAAGTGCGCCACCTGGGGTCCATCTACGAGGGTCTGCTGGAATTCAAGCTCAAGGTAGCCGACGAAGACCTCACCACCCAGGCCGACAAGAAGGGCGAAACCTACATCCCCTTGTCGAAGGCCAAGGCGAAGAGAGGCAGGCAGGTCGAGGTCGTGGTGCGGAAGAAGGAAGTTTATCTCTCCAACGACAAGGCCGAACGAAAGGCGTCGGGGTCTTACTACACGCCTGACCCCATCGTGGAGTACATCGTCGGCAACACGGTCGGCCCGGTGCTGGAAGAGAAGCTAGAAGCTCTGCGGCCTGAATTTCGCAAGGTTCGCAAGACCTTCGATAATGAACTCCAGAAGTCGCAGGCTTATCCCAGCAAGGATGTCACCAGCGGCAAGATGGACCACCGACAGTGGGCCGGGCTGCAAACCTACAACGCTCACAAGGACCTGGTGGAACGCCTCTTTGACCTGCGAGTCCTCGACCCGGCGATGGGCAGCGGACATTTCCTGGTCGAAGTCGTTGATTCCATCACAGACAAGCTGCTCAAGTACCTGAATCAGTTTCCTATCAACCCCGTCAATTTCGCCCTGGACCTCACTCGCCAGAGCATTCTTGATTCTCTGGGTCAGCAGGGCGTTACGGTAGACCCGGCCAAACTGACCGACATCAACCTGCTCAAGCGGCACGTTCTCAAACGCTGTGTCTACGGGGTCGATTTGAACCCGATGGCCGTCGAACTGGCGAAGGTCAGCCTGTGGCTCGACGCCTTCACGCTCGGTGCCCCGCTCAACTTCCTCGACCACCACGTGCGTTGCGGCAATTCGCTGCTTGGGGCAACATTCAAGGACTTGGAAGAAACAACGGCAACGCTGTTCGGTCTGAATTATGAGCCGCTCCTGCGGGCCATCCAGCACGTCTTGTTTGTCAGCAAAATGTCTGATGCTACGGCTGCTGAGGTCGCCTCGTCGGTCAGTCGGTACGACCAGGCCCGGCAATCCCTGGCCGGATACCAGGTTGTTCTTGACCTGCTCGTTGCGGACCATTTCGGGGTGCCCCAGTCGAAACATCTGGTGGCGATGGGTAGTCATCTCGACCTGACCGACCAGAAGCGATTCTACGACTCACTGGACGACAATGAGCGAAAGTTGGTGGCCAAGGCCGAAGCCCTGGCGCAACTGCCTGACCACCGCTTCTTCCATCGGGAAATCGAATTCCCGGAAGTGTTCTTCGGCTTCATCGACGCTAACGAACGGCAAATACGGCACAAAAATCTTATTAGGGAAGGGTCGGCAGGTTTCGACTGCGTGGTGGGAAACCCGCCGTATGATGTGCTTTCGCCCAAGGAACTCGGGGCTACCGTAGCTGAGTTACTCATTTATTTCAGAGCCTCGACTCGGCTTGCTGCCGCACTCGGAAGAAAACTAAACCTTTATCGACTCTTCGTTGCTCTCTCGCTTGAGGTGTTGAAAGAATCTGGCAAAGCAGGATTCATTGTCCCCGTCTGTTTGTAATACACTCGAACGTAGAAACTGCCGGTCGCCGTTGCTTGGTGGAAATGGCTGTATCGCTTGTCTGCATCGGACTTTATCAGCTGCATGCTTGTTCCAGCAAGAGATGGAGCCGTATGTTGGGTCAAGGAGCCACCTTTGTCTGTGCTGTCGTCTGTCACGATATAGACGAAATTCGGCATCATAGCGCCGGTCGGGTGCCAATCATAAATATATGTATCATTACCGACGGTCGAAGACGCTAGAAGTTGCCCCCAAGAATAGAAGATTCCGTTTCCGGGAATCAGATCCGGAAGCGTGGGGTAGTAGAGATTCGAGTTTTGAGATCTATCTTGCAGTGTGCGCACAATTGATGAACAGACTGGATAACACGGCTGGCAGCGACCTCGCCGCCCACGGGCGGATGCTGAAGAATCCGCCAGGAACAGGAAAAGCCCCACAAACAGCATGGCGCTAAGACGAACCATGGCGACCTCCATTGAAGTAGTTTCGCAACGTATTGGTTCACGGCGCGGGCAATAGAGATATTGCCCTTTGTTGATTGTGGTGGGCTTGGACTGCCTCGACAAGCCAGTCGAAGACGTTGCAGGATTGGCGGCGGCAGGTTTCGATGACAGTCAGCAGTCGCTCGACGAACTGACTGCCGGACGCTGATTGCGTGCCGAACGAGAGCTTCCG
>Ga0194131_10006703_pt1 | contig 15872 bp, 12 predicted proteins | sample TA2KigO120mmetaG_FD_148631 | JGI IMG/M metagenome (GOLD analysis project Ga0194131, IMG submission 148631) | Freshwater microbial communities from Lake Tanganyika, Tanzania - TA2015053 Kigoma Offshore 120m | ecosystem: Environmental > Aquatic > Freshwater > Lake | place: Tanzania: Lake... | reverse complement strand
TACGTGCCGGCTACCGCGAGCGCTTCTCGCTCGGCCTGATCGTCGCAAGTGCTGAGTGCGCTCTCCTGATCCCACCGAGCATCACGCTGATCATCTACGGCTGGCTCACCGGCACCTCGATCGCGGCGCTGTTTGCCGGCGGCCTGGCGGTCGGCATCGCCCTCGGCCTTGGCTTCATGGTCCAGGTGCAACTGGAGACCTGGCGCAGCGGGGCCAAGCCAGCGCCCAGGCCGGCGCCGGGCCAGCGTTGGCAGGCTTTTGTCGCAGCACTCTGGGCCCTGGGTATGCCTGTGATCATCCTCGGCGGTATCTACGGCGGCATCTTCACCGCGACCGAGGCCGCCGCGGTGGCGGTCGGCTATGCCGTCTTCGTCGAGACGGTTGTATTCCGCGCCTATGGCCTCGCGGAACTAGTCACCATTGCCGAGCGCAGCGCCGTCACCATCGCCGTGGTTTTCATCCTGCTTGGCATGGGTTCGCTGGTCTCATACTTCATCACTCTGGCGCGTGTACCCGACCTGCTGCTCGTCTTCCTCCAGGACAACCACGTGAATTGGGTCGTATTCCTGCTGGCGGTGAATGTGGTGCTGTTCGTCGCCGGCATGTTCGTCGACCCCAATTCCATCCTGCTGGTCATGGTGCCGGCGCTCTATCCGGTCTCGGTGGCGCTGGGCATTGACCCCGTTCATTTCGGGCTGGTGATCTGCCTCAACATCTGTATCGGCATGATTACGCCGCCCTTCGGGCTCGACCTATTCGTCGCCTCCAGCACGCTGGGCAGGCCTGTCGAGCAGATCATCGCCGGGATCTGGCCCTTCGTTCTTACTAACATACTGGTGTTAATGATAATTTCCTACGTTCCGGCGATCTCGACGGCGCTCCCCCGGTTGCTTTTCTGATCTCTGCTATACTGCGTTTTTAGACGAGGACGCTTTCTCGTGACCGAGCGCAAGCCGCCGCGGCGGCATATTGTTCTTACTTCCCACCCCGGATCCGGCCCCAAACCCCTGCCTGTACATTGGGGCGCCGCCACTGCACGCGAACGCGGACCGATCGTCGGGACCTTCAGCCAGCCGACGCGGCGTAACGTCATCGGTGCCCATGCCGGCTCCTACGCGCTTTATCGCGCCCTGGCCATCGCCGCAGGCAAGCTTAGCCCGATCCATGTGCCCGACCTGACGAACACGGCGCCGGCTGAGACGATCGGTCCGTTTCCGCAATGGGCCAACCACAAGACCATCGTCTCGCTCGATCCCTACGGGCATCTGGTGAGCGAGGCCTTCGCTGACCTGCTGAAGGACGGCTGGGACATCAGGCCGACCATCGCCGTCACCAAAGCGCATATCAACATGCCGGAGTTTCGCGACGCCATCCGCGCCGGTCGTCTGACCCCGGACGGGGACATCCTGCTGGAGAGCGGCGACGTGCGCGTGACCAAGGCCGCCATCGAGCCTGTGTGGTTCCTGCCCGGTGTCGCCGAGCGTTTCAGCATCGAGGAGAGCGAGTTGCGCCGCAGCCTGTTCGAGCAGACCGGCGGCATGTTTCCCGAGCTGGTGACGCGCCCAGATCTCAAGGGCTTCCTGCCGCCGATCGGCGGTCACACAGTCTATATCGTCGGCGACGTCTCAGCTCTGCGCGATCCGGCGCGCAAAGTCGCCTGCCGCGTGCACGACGAGTGCAACGGCTCGGACGTCTTCGGCTCCGATATCTGTACCTGCCGGCCGTATCTGGCGCACGGCATCGAGGTCTGCATCCAGACCGCCCAGGAGGGCGGCGCCGGGCTGGTCATCTACAATCGCAAAGAGGGGCGGGCACTCGGCGAAGTCACCAAGTTCCTCGTCTACAACGCGCGCAAACGCCAGGAAGGCGGCGACCGCGCGTCGGCTTATTTCGAACGCACCGAGTGCGTGGCCGGCGTGCAGGACATGCGTTTCCAGGAGCTGATGCCCGACGTGCTGCATTGGCTCGGTGTCACGCGCATCGACCGTTTCGTCTCGATGAGCAACATGAAGTTCGAGCCGCTGGTCCGCTCGGGCATCGAGGTCGTCGAGCGTGTGCCGATCCCCGAGGATCTGATCCCGCCCGATGCGCGTGTCGAGATGGACGCCAAGAAGGCGGCTGGCTACTTCACCGAACATGTGCCTGACGCCGACGAGCTCGCCTTGGCCAAGGGGCGGCGGCTCCACGACTGACGTCCCGTGACGCCTTTCGCTGACAATCGATCCGCCATCGCCTATCTGCGCTCTCCGACGGCCATTCGCGAGCGTTGCGGTATCGTCTTCGCTGCCGCCGAAGCGGGTCGGGCGCCGCATTTCGTGCTTCGCCTGGACCGCCTGCCGGATGCGGCCCGCTATGTCGCGCGGACCATCCGCGGTGCCTACCCGACGCTGGCAGTTCCCTATCATAGCCGCTGGCGGCATTTTGCTGCCGGCGGCCGCGATCGCTGGGCTGCCCTGGCTCCGCGTCTTCGGGATCATTCGCGCGACGAGATCGCGCGCATCCGTTTCGATCTGGCGGTTACCAGCGTGCTGCTCGATGCCGGTGCGGGGGAGGCGTGGTCCTATCTTGAGGCGGAGACGGGCGAGCGTCTGGCCCGTTCCGAGGGTCTGGCGATCGCCAGCTTCGACATGTTCGTCGCGGGGGCTTTCTCGGCTGACAGGAACGATCCATGGCGCGCCGATGCGACAGCGCTGCGCGTTCTTGGTGAGCCCACCTTGGCGGCGGGGTTCCAGGTGACGGCGGGCAATCCCCTTGTCGGTCTCTCCGGACGTGCGGCGCTGCTACGCCGCCTCGGAGAAGCGCTGGTGGACAATCGTGAGCTGTTCGGCGAAGCAGCGCGTATCGGCAGTCTTTTTGACTATCTCGCTCGCCGCGCGGGTGGCGGCGCGTTGCAGGCAGCGGAGATTCTCGACGCGGTCTTGCGCGGCTTCTCCTCGATCTGGCCAGGCCGTGAGTCGATCGGCGGGGTCAACCTCGGGGATGTTTGGCGCCACTCCGCAATCCACACTGCCGATCGCACCGACGGGCTCGTGCCGTTCCACAAACTGTCGCAGTGGCTGAGCTACTCGCTAGTCGAGCCGCTTGAGGATGCTGGCATCCGCGTCACCGGTCTCGACCGGCTGACCGGCCTGCCGGAGTATCGGAATGGCGGCTTGTTCATCGATAGCGGCGTGCTGGAGCCGCGGCATGGTGATCTCTTGGGTACCCGGCATGCCGTCGGATCGGAGCCCGTTGTCGAGTGGCGGGCGCTGACCGTGATCCTGCTCGACCGCATTGCCGATCTGGTGCGAGCCGAGCTCGGGCTCAGCGCCGAGCACTTCCCGCTGGCCAAGATCCTCGAAGGCGGTACCTGGACGGCCGGCCGGTTTATCGCCCGGGAACGTCGCCCCGGCGGGCCGCCGCCCATCACTCTCGACAGCGACGGCACGGTCTTCTAGGAGGCTCGATGTTTCCCAATCTGCGCATCGTCGACCACCCGCTGGTGCAGCACAAGCTGACCCTGCTGCGCCGCAAGGAGGAATCGACCGGGAGCTTCCGTCAGCTCCTGCGCGAGATCAGTATCCTGCTGGCCTATGAGGCGACGCGTGATCTGCCGCTGACGCTACAGGAGACTGAGACGCCCCTGGCGCGAATGAGTTCACCGGTGCTGGCGGGCAAGAAGCTGTGTCTCGTCTCGATCCTGCGCGGCGGCAACGGCATCCTCGACGGCATGCTGGAAATTCTGCCTTCCGCGCGGGTCGGCCATATCGGCCTCTACCGCGATCCGGGCACTTTCGTGCCGGTCGAGTACTACTCGAAACTCCCGGAGGACATCGCCGAGCGCCGGGCCATCGTCCTCAATCCGTTGTTGGCCACTGGCCAGACGGCCAGTGCGGCCGTGCAGAAGCTCAAGGACCATGGTGTGGCCGGCATCAGTTTCATCTGTATCGTCGCCGCGCCTGAGGGCATGCAGACCTTCAGCGAGGCGCATCCCGACGTGCCGGTTTTCGCGGCGGCGCTCGACCAAAGGCTCGACGCCCAGGGGTTCATCGTGCCGGGTCTCGGCGATGCCGGCGACCGGCTCTACGGCACGAAATAAGGTCGAAATTGTCCATAGGCATGGTCAATACGGCCTATATGTACAATCGATTGGACCTATAGGCCGGGGCTTTGCACCATTCAGGCGTCGACTTGATCCAGGCAATCCGGAGGCAACACGCGACCGTAACAACGCGATGCTAGGCGAGCGCGGTTGTTTCGCCGCGAATGGCTGTGGTAGCCTTCCCTGACACAATCGTTTACGGACGGGCGGCGCCCGGGTCGTGAACCGGTAACGGCAATCCAGAAACAGGAGGGGTGACTTAATGTACCGATATTTCAGCAAGTGGCTTGGCGTGGCGGCGGCGACCGCAGGTGTTGCGCTGGCGGTGGGTTTGGCCGGCGATGCCTCGGCCCAGCAGCGCACGCGCCTGACGGTCTATACGGCGCTGGAGAATGACCAGCTCGGCCCCTACAAGCAGGCGCTCGAGGCGGACGTGAAAGACGTCGACATCGCCTGGGTGCGTGACTCCACGGGCGTCATCACCGCCCGCGTGCTGGCGGAGAAGGACAACCCCCGCGCCGATGTCATCTGGGGCCTGGGTGCATCGAGCATCGCGCTGTTCGACTCGATGAATCTGCTGGAGGGCTACACGCCGAAGGGCGCCGAAGCGCTCAAGGCGCCGTTCAAGAGCGCGAAGAACCCGATGACCTGGACGGGGATGGACGCCTGGCTTGCGACCATCTGCTACAACACGGTCGAGGCAGGGAAGGCCAACGCGCCAAGGCCCGCGACCTGGATGGATCTGACCAAGCCGAACTACAAGGGGCAGGTCGTGATGCCCAACCCGTCCTCTTCGGGTACCGGCTATCTCGCGATCTTCGGTTGGATGCAGGTGATGGGCGAGCAAGCAGCCTGGCAGTTCATGGACAAGCTGCACGAGAACGTCGCCGTGTACACGCATTCCGGCTCGGCACCCTGCGTGCAGGCTGCCCGCGGCGAGCGCATGGTCGGCATCGGCTTCGATATGCGCGGTGCCAGTGAGAAGACGAAGGGCGCTCCCATCGACATCATCCTGCCGCCGGAAGGTGCAGGCTGGGACATGGAAGCAACGGCCATCGTCAAAGGCACGAAGAACCTCGAAGCCGCCAAGAAACTGGTCGACTGGTCGGTGACGGCGAAGGCGAACGAGCTCTACAACAACTACTACGCCATCGTAGCTCACCCGGCCTCCAAGAATATCCCGCCGAACTACCCGTTGGACGCCGAGCCCAAGATGGCGAAGGTCGACCTGGCGAAGATGGGTGCGGAGCGCGACCGTATTCTCGCGGAGTGGACCAAGCGCTACGACTCCAAGTCGGCGCCGCGGTAAGTCGTCGCGTCGCGCAGTGATAGCGGCCCCCTCGTCCCGGTAGACAGGGGCGAGGGGGCCGAACTTGCCATGAGCACCATCACTACCGGGGGCGGTAACGCCGCGCCCTATCTGCAGATCGAACGGTTGACCAAGCTGTTCGGCAATTTTGCCGCGCTGAAAGAGGTCTCGCTCACCATCTATCAGGGCGAGTTCGTCTGCTTTCTCGGCCCTTCGGGCTGCGGCAAGACGACGCTCTTGCGGGCGATCGCCGGGCTCGACATCCAGACCTCCGGCCGGATCGAGCAGGGCGGGCGGGACATCTCGCGCCTGCCTCCGTCGGAACGCGATTTCGGAATCGTCTTTCAGTCCTACGCTCTGTTTCCCAATCTCAGCGTCAACGACAATGTCGGCTACGGGCTGCGCAGCCGGGGCATGAAGCGCGCGGACATCGATGCCCGGGTCAAGGAGCTCCTTGAGCTCGTCGGCCTGCCGGACTCCGGTGCCAAGTATCCAGCACAGCTCTCCGGTGGCCAGCAGCAGCGCGTGGCGCTGGCGCGCGCCCTAGCGACCTCGCCGGGCCTGTTGCTGCTCGACGAGCCGCTCTCGGCTCTCGACGCTCGCGTGCGGGTGCGTTTACGCCACGAAATCCGCTCGGTGCAGCGCCGCCTCGGCCTTACCACGATCATGGTGACCCATGATCAGGAAGAGGCGCTGACCATGGCCGATCGCATCGTGGTGATGAATCACGGCGTCATCGAGCAGGTCGGTGCTCCGTCGGAGATCTACCGTGCTCCGGCGACGCCGTTCGTCGCCGATTTCGTCGGCACCATGAATTTCCTCACAGGCTCGTTGGCTGGGCCCGGCATCGTTCGCTTCGCCGGGCTCAATCTCACGTGCCCGACCGACGGTCTGGCCGCGAACAGGAACGTACGACTCTGCATCCGCCCGGAGGATGTGGCCGTGCGCAATCTCGACGCTACCACGCCGAACCTGCTGCCGGTTGAAATCCGCTCTCTCGACTTCCTCGGCTCGTTCTGCCGGGCGGTCCTCAAGCCGACAGCCGAGAGCGGCGATGAGATCGTCGCGGATTTCTCCATCAATCTGATGCGCGATCTCAGGCTGGAGGTCGGCAAGCGGCTGTCGGTGGCGCTGCCCGCCGACCGGCTGCGCGTCTTCGCCGCTGCCTGACAGCATGGCCGAGATCCCGGCCAATGGTTTCCTGATCGGCGCGCGCGTCAAGCCGGCGTTGTCGCGAGACGACATCGTCATGCGCGCCGGCATTCTCCTGTTCATCGGCTTTCTGGCAGTGGCTGTCGCCCTGCCGCTCTGGGCGCTGCTCTCGAAGAGTTTTCAGAACAACGGCGTGTTCGTCGGCCTCGACAACTACATTCGTTACTTCTCGACTCCGGCACTTTTCGCCTCGGTGTGGAACAGCTTTTACGTGGCCATCGTGACCACGGCGATCGTACTGCCCCTGGCCTTTGTCTACGCCTACGCTCTCACCCGTAGCGACATGCGCTGGAAGGGCCTCTTCCAGGCCCTCGCGCTGATTCCCATCCTGGCTCCGTCCCTGCTGCCGGCCATCTCCCTGATCTACCTTTTCGGCAACCAGGGCTTCCTCAAGACCTGGATTCCCGGCGGCACGATCTACGGTCCGCTCGGCATCATCATCGCCCAGGTCTTCTACTGCTTCCCACATGCGTTGATGATTCTGGTCACCGCGCTCGCCATGGCTGACGCGCGCCTCTACGAGGCGGCCGACGCATTGGGAGCTTCGAAGCAGCGGATCTTCTTTACCGTCACGCTGCCTGGCGCGAAATACGGCCTGATCAGCGCCGGGTTCGTCATCTTCACGCTGGTGATCACCGATTTCGGCATTGCCAAGGTGATCGGCGGCCGCTTCAACGTGCTGGCCACGGACATCTACAAGCAGGTCATCGGGCAGCAGAATTTCGAGATGGGCGCGGTGGTCGGCATGGTGCTGCTGGTCCCGGCGGTTCTGGCTTTCTTCGCCGAGCGCATCGTTCAACGCCGTCAGGTGGCGCTGCTCTCGGCTCGCGCGGTTCCGCTCATTCCCAAGCCAGAGCCCAAGCGCGACTGGGCGCTCTTCACCTTCTGCGCGGTGGTCGGCGGACTGATCTTCGGCATCTTGGCTGTGGCGGCCTGGGGCTCCTTGATCACCTTCTGGCCGTACAACTTGGCGCTAACGCTGAAGAACTACGAGTTCAGCAATTTCGACACCAATGGCTGGGGCGCCTACACGAACTCCATCCAGATGGCCGCCTGGACGGCCGTGCTCGGCACGGTCATCATCTTCATCGGCGCCTACCTGCTGGAGAAATCGCGCGGCTTCGCCATCGGGCGGGGTATTGCCCAGTTCATCGCCATGTTGCCGCTCGCCGTGCCCGGCCTAGTCATCGGCCTCGGCTACATCTTCTTCTTCAACGCCCGAGGCAATCCACTCGGATTCCTCTATGCGACGCTCGGCATTCTCGTCCTCAATTCCATCGCGCATTTCTATACGGTGAGCCATCTCACCGCGACGACCGCGCTGAAGCAGCTCGATGCGGAGTTCGAGGCCGTGTCGGCGTCGCTCAAGGTGCCGCAGCTTCGCACCTTCTGGAAGGTTACGGTCCCTGTCTGCCTGCCGGCGATCCTCGACATCAGCATCTACATGTTCGTCAACGCCATGACGACCGTGTCGGCGGTGATCTTTCTCTACTCGACCGACACCAAGTTGGCCTCCGTGGCGGTGGTCAACATGGAGGAGTCGGGCTTCACCGCTGCTGCCGCGGCTATGGCGATGATGATCGTCTTCACCTCGGCCGGCGTGAAGATCGTCCATGTGCTGCTGACCCGCGGCCTCGACAGAAGCACCCAAGCCTGGCGCCGGCGGTGACGGTGTGAGCGGGCGCGATATCCGCGCGGTCCTGTTCGACAAGGACGGCACGCTCATAGATTTCGATGCGACCTGGAAGCCCGTCTATCTGCAGACGGTGCAGACGCTCGCCGGCGGCAACGAAGCCTTGTCTCGCCGCCTGCTGGAAGCGGGCGGCTGGGATTTCGCCAGCGGCACGGTGCGCGCAGGCTCGCCGCTGCGGCAGGCGTCGAATGCCCAGATCGCTGCCCTGTGGGCGAAGGAGATGAAGTATCCGGGACGTGTCGAGACTCTCGAGTTCCAGATCGACGTACTCTTCCGCACTGGTGGTGTGCAGCACGCCAAGCCGACGACGCCGCATCTGCCGGAGTTGCTGGTTCGGCTCAAGCGCGCCAATCTGCGTATCGGGGTTGCCTCGATGGACGGCGAGGCAGCGGTTCGGGCGACGCTCGAACGTCTCGACCTCTCCCCCTTCATCGATTTCGTGGCTGGCTACGACAGCGGGCACGGCGTCAAACCGGAACCCGGCATGGCTCTGGCGTTCGCCAGCCAATGCGCCATCAAGCCGGCGCAGCTCGCAGTGGTCGGCGATTCACCTCACGACCTGGCCATGGGCCGCGCGGCGGGCGCCGGGCTGGTGATCGGCTTCACCGGGGGCGGCGGTGTGCGCGAGCTTCTGGCTCCCAGTGCCGATCATATCGTTGAGCGGTTGGAAGACTTTTCCGCCCTGATCCAGGCTTAGGCACGGCGCCGAGCCGGCTCGCGGCCGTGCTCAGGGAACAGGGCAAGGAACGCTTCCGCTGCCGGGGAGGGGCGGCGTTCGTGGAGGCGGACCAGATACTCTCCCATCTCCAGCCGACTGTGCTCGGTGCCCCCACGCTCCGAAGCGACACCGCGCAGCGCGAGCGTCTTGAGGCGCGGATCGGGGCTCATCTCCGCCGCCGAGATGACGCCGAAGCCAAGACCCTGGGCGACGGCCTCGCGCACCGCCTCGCGCGATTCGATCTCCAGCACCGTGTCGACCGCGACCTTGGCCCGAGCCAGGGCGCGCTCGAAGATCGCCCGGGTCACTGAACCGGCCTCTCTCGCAACCATTTTCTGGCCCGCCAGGTCTTTGATCTCGATCGCCGTCTTCTTCGCCCAGGGATGCTCACGGGGCACGAAGACGACGATCGGGTCGCGGTGCAGCTCGCGGGTCAGCAGGCGCGGGTCCTGCGGCACGTCAGCTAGCACCGCGGCGTCCAGTCTGTAGTCGAACAGCCCGGCGAGAACCTGCTCCGAATTGCCGATCGACAAGGCGATGCGCACGCCGGGATGGCGGCGATGGAACTCGGCCACCCGGCCGAGGATGTGGTGCGGGCTGTCGGCGCCCAGTGCCAGCTTGCCGGAAGCGAGACTGCGCTCGGCGGCGAGCAGCGCCGCGGCCTCACCTTCGAGATCGAACAGCCTTCGGGTGATTTCGAGCAGCGAGATCCCGAGAGCCGTGAGCTCAACCTTGCGGCCGCGACGATGGAACAGGGTGACCCCGTTGCGGGCCTCGAGCTGTGCAACCTGGCTCGAGAGGGTCGGCTGGGTGATGCGCAACTGTCTGGCGGCGGCGGTGAATCCGCCGGCCATGGCGACGGCGTGGAAGGCGCGCAGCTCCGCGTAAATGATAGCTTTCATCTATGTGACATATTAATGCAATCGATTGGACCTATGGAAGAGGGGGTGTCAGACTTGGCCCATCCTGATCTTTCCGGAGCGTCCGATGACCGCCGATCCCGTTCTGCTCACCCCAGGCCCGCTGACCACCTCCCTGACCGTGAAGCAGGCGATGCTGCGCGACTGGGGCTCGCGCGACAAGGCGTTCATCGCCATGAATGCGCGGGTACGCGAGGGCTTGGTCGAGCTGGCCGGTGGCAAGGGCACGCATGTCTGCGTGCCGCTTCAGGGCTCCGGCACCTTCGTGGTCGAAGCGATGCTCGGAACCTTCGTCCCGCGCAACGGCAAGCTGCTGATCGTCATCAACGGCGCCTACGGCAAGCGTATGGCCAAGATGTGCGACATCATGGGCCGCCGCTATGTCGTCTCCGAGACCGCCGAAGACACGCCGCCCAACCCGCAGGCGATCGCCGCGCTTCTGGCCGGCGACAAGGAGATCACCCATGTCGCGGTCGTCCATTGCGAGACGACGTCGGGCATCCTCAATCCGATAGCCGAGATTGCCGCCGTGGTGGTCAAGGCCGGTCGCCGGCTGCTGATCGATTCGATGAGTGCTTTCGGCGCCATCGAGCTCGACGCTCGGCAGATTCAGTTCGACGCCGTGGCCGCCTCGAGCAACAAGTGCATCGAGGGGGCGCCAGGCCTCGGCTTCTGCATCGCCCGCCAGGCGGCGCTCGAGGCCTGCGCGGGCAATGCGCATTCGCTCGCCCTCGATCTCCACGACCAGTGGGTCAGCATGGAGAAGAACAAGCAGTGGCGCTTTACCCCACCGACTCACGTGCTGGCGGCCTTCGACCGGGCGCTGGAGGAGCACAAGGCCGAGGGCGGGGTCGCCGGCCGTGGCGGCCGCTACCGCCGCAACTGCCGCGTCCTGGTCGACGGTATGCGCGCACTGGGCTTCGAGACGCTGCTGCCCGACAGTCTGCAGGCACCGATCATCGTCACCTTCCGCATGCCGGCGGACCGGAACTTCCACTTCGAGACGTTCTACGACAAGCTGAGCGCTGCGGGTTACGTGATCTATCCCGGCAAGCTGACGGTCGCCGACTCCTTCCGGGTCGGCTGCATCGGCCGCTTGGATGAAAGCCACATGAAGGGGGCGCTGACCGCCATCCGCAAGGCGCTGGCCGAGATGAAGGTCAACGCCCTCAAGCCGGCCGCCTGAGGAGGGTCCCCATGGCTCGCACGCTTACCGTTAATGGCCGGCAGTATGCCTGGCCCGACCGGCCGCTGGTCGTCGTCTGCATCGACGGCTCGGAACCCGACTACACGACCAAGGCGGTAGCCGCTGGCGTCATGCCGTGGTTGGCCAAGGCGCGGGGCGGTGGGGCTGACTTGCTGGCGGACTGTGTGGTGCCGAGCTTCACCAACCCCAACAACCTGTCGATCGTCACCGGGGCGCCGCCCTCGGTTCACGGCATCAGCGGCAACTTCTTCTACGACCGCGACGCCAACGCCGAAGTGATGATGAACGACCCGAAATTCCTGCGCGCCGGCACCATCCTCGCCGCCTTCTCCAAGGCCGGCGCCAAGCTCGCCGTGGTCACCGCCAAGGACAAGCTGCGCAAGCTGCTGGGCCACGGCATGACCGGCATCTGCTTCTCCTCGGAGAAGGCCGACACCACGACCAAGGCCGAGCATGGCATCGACAATGCGCTGAAATTCGTCGGCTTGCCGCTGCCGTCGGTCTACAGCGCCGACCTGTCGGAGTTCGTCTTCGCCGCCGGCGTCAAGCTGATGGCGAGCGAGCAGCCCGACATCATGTACCTGTCGACCACGGATTACGTGCAGCACAAGCATGCGCCGGGCACGAAGGACGCCAACACCTTCTACGCCATGATCGACTCCTACCTGGCGAAGCTCGACGCGCTGGGCTGCACCGTCGCTTTCACCGCCGACCACGGCATGAACGGCAAGCACGACACGGCCACCGGCAAGCCCAAGGTCGTCTATCTCCAGGACACGCTGGATGCGTGGCTGGGGGCGGGCAAGGCTCGGGTCATCCTGCCGATCACCGATCCCTACGTCGTCCATCACGGCGCGCTTGGCTCCTACGCGACCGTCTACCTGCCGGCGGGAACGGACCTCAAGCTGCTGCAGGCGAAGCTCGCCGCTGTCGCCGGCATCGAGGCCGTGCTGACCCGCGCCGAAGCCGCACAGCGCTTCGAGCTGCCGGAAGACCGCATGGGCGATCTCGTCATCGTCAGCCAGCGCGATACGACCGTCGGCACGGCGGCGGCCAAGCATGATCTCTCCGGCCTGGATGCCCCGCTGCGCTCGCATGGCGGCGTCTCCGAGCAGAAGGTGCCGCTGTTCATCAACCGGCGCCTGGCGCGCCAGCCTTCGGGCCGGCTGCGCAACTTCGACATCTTCGATCTCGCCCTCAACCACGTCGTCGCTGCCAAGGATCAAGCCGCATGAATGCCGCCCCGCTGCGCAAGCCCGTCGCCCCGACCTCGGGCACTACCGTCCGCAACGAGAAGCTCCGCCTCGCCGGCGAGCAGATCGCCGGGAACGGCACCTTCGAGGTGCACAACCCCTACACCGGCGAGCTGGTCGGCATGGTCGCCAAGGCCAGCGTCGATCAGGTACGCATGGCCTTCCGCATCGCCGCCTCCTACAAGGCGACGCTGAGCCGTGCCGATCGGGCGAAGATCCTGCGCCGCGCCGCCGAGATCCTCGACAGCCGCAAGGAGCAGATCTCTGACCTGATCACCGCGGAATCCGGCCTGTGCAAGAAGGATTCGCTTTACGAGGTCGGCCGTGCCTTCGACGTCTTCAACCTGTCGGCCGTGCAGTGCCTCAACGACGACAGCCAGACCTTCCCCTGCGACATCTCGCCGCACGGCAAGAAGCGTCGCATCTACACGCAGCGCGAGCCGTTGCGCGCGATCAGCGCCATCACCCCGTTCAACCACCCGCTGAACCAAGTGGCGCACAAGATCGCGCCGTCCATCGCCACCAACAACAAGATGGTCCTGAAACCGTCGGAGCGCACGCCACTGACGGCTCTGCTGCTGGCCGACATTCTCTACGAGGCGGGCCTGCCGCCGCCGATGTTCTCCGTCTTGACCGGCGACCCCAGAGAGATCGCCGACGAGCTGATCACCAATGGCGACAGCGACCTCATCACCTTCACCGGCGGTGTATCCATCGGCAAGTACATCGCCTCCAAGCTCGGCTACCGCCGCGCGGTGCTGGAGCTCGGCGGCAACGATCCGCTGATCGTCATGGAGGATGCCGACATCGATGAGGCGACTTCACTCGCCGCGGCCGGCTCCTACAAGAACTCGGGCCAGCGCTGCACCGCGGTCAAGCGCATGATCGTTCATCAGGCAGTGGCCGACCGGTTCGTCGAGCAGCTCCTGGCCAAGACCAAAGCCATCAAGTACGGCGACCCGATGGACCCGGCGACCGACATGGGCACCGTGGTCTGCGAAGATGCCGCCAAGCTGTTCGAGCGCCGGGTCAACGACGCGGCTGCCGCCGGCGCCAGGCTGCTCTACGGCAACATCCGCAAGGGCGCGCTCTATTCGCCGACCGTCCTCGACAACGTGCCCTTCGACTGCGAGTTGGTGAAGGAGGAGACCTTCGGCCCCGTCTCGCCGGTGATCCGCGTCAAGGACATCGACGACGCCATCCGCGTCTCCAACTCCACGGCCTATGGCCTCTCGTCCGGCGTGTGCACCAATCGGCTTGATTACATCACCCGCTTCGTCAACGAGCTGCAGGTCGGCACGGTCAACGTGCGCGAGGTGCCGGGCTATCGCATCGAGTGGTCGCCTTTCGGCGGCATCAAGGATTCGGGTCTCGGCTACAAGGAAGGCGTGATCGAGGCGATGAAGAGCTTCACCAACGTCAAGACCTACTCGCTGCCCTGGCCGTGACCAAGGCGGCGGACGGTTTCCGGCCGGCGGCCTCCGAAAGCGACACCAACCAATCGGCCAACCGCGTCGCCTGGGCGGCGCGCCATGTCGATCCGGCGACGCGTGCGCTGCTGGACGATGACGCGCGTCTCTTTCTCCATCAGTCAGTCTCGACACCCTGCTTGACCGGCATCCGCAAGGCCGAAGGCATCTGGATCGAGGACACCGCCGGCCGGCGGTACATGGATTTTCACGGCAACAACGTCCATCACATCGGCTATGGCCACCCGCGCCTCAAGGAGGCGATCCGCCGCCAGATGGACGAGCTGCCCTTCGCGCCGCGGCGTTTTGCCTGCGAGCCGGCCGTCGACCTGGCGCGGAAGCTGGCGCAAATCACGCCCGGCAATCTCGGCAAGGTGCTATTCGCCACCGGCGGCTCGGACGCTATCGAAATCGCCCTCAAGGTGGCTCGCGCCGCCACCGGCCGCTTCAAGACAGTGTCGTTCTGGGACGCCTTCCATGGCGCCGGCTTCGGCGCCGCCAGCGTGGGCGGAGAGCACCTGTTCCGCTCGGGCAGCATCGGCCCTCTGCTCGCCGGCACCGAGCACGTGGCGCCGTTCGCCTGCTACCGCTGCCCCTACGGGCATCCTGACATCGACGGTCAGCCCGACCTCGATCGCTGCCGGCTCGCCTGTGCCTCCTATCTGCGTTACACGCTGGAGCGCGAAGGCGACGTTGCTGCGGTCATCGCTGAGCCGATCCGCGCCGTGCCTTTCGTGGCGCCGCCGGGCTACTGGAAAGCAGTACGCGACGCTTGCGACGCCGTCGGTGCGTTGCTCATCTTCGACGAGATTCCGACTGGCCTCGGCAAGACCGGACGTCTGTTCGCCTGCGAGCATGACGGCGTCGTTCCCGACATCCTGGTGCTCGGCAAGTCGTTGGGGGGTGGCATGCTGCCGATCGCCGCCACGATTTGTCGGCCGGAGCTCGACGTCGCCGGCGACTACGCCTTCGGCCACTACACGCACGAGAAGAATCCGATCACTTGCCGAGCGGCACTGACCACGATCGAGATCATCGAGAGCGAGGGCTTGGTCGAGAACGCCGCGCGGGTCGGGGCTCATGCCTTGGCGCGGCTGCAGGAGATGAAGCGCCGGCACCGGCTGATCGGCGATGTGCGCGGCCGCGGCCTGGTTCTAGGCATCGAGCTGGTCAGCGACCGTGGCACTAAGCCCAAGGCGGACGCGCAGGCCGACACCATCCTCTACCGGGCGCTCGAGCGGGGTTTGAGCTTTAAGACCACTATGGGCAACGTACTGACTCTGACGCCGCCGCTCACCACCACCATTGCTGACATGGATCGCGCCCTGGACATCCTTGACGCCTGTATCGGCGAGGCGCGAACGTAACCCGCTCTGATTCGCAACACTGCGGTCAGTCGAGGTTTCCATGGGTGAACGTCCGCAGGTGGTGATCGTCGGTGCCGGTTTCGGTTGCCTGTTCGCTGCTCAGCGGCTGGCTGATAGCCCGATCGACCTCACCGTCATCGACCGTCACAACTATCATCTGTTCCAGCCGTTGCTCTATCAGGTGGCGACGGCTGGCCTGTCATCGGCCGAGATTGCCTGGCCGGTACGCAGCATCCTCCGCCGCCAAGCCAACGCGGCCGTCCTGCTCGGCGAAGTTAGCGGCATCGACACACAGGCGCGCGAGGTCATCGTCGAGGGTCGCCGGCTGCGCTACGACTGGCTGGTTCTGGCCACGGGCGCGCGCCATGCCTATTTCGGCCATGACGAGTGGGAGAAAACGGCTCCAGGCCTCAAGCGGATCGAGGATGCCACTGACATCCGGGCACGCGTGCTGACGGCTTTCGAGCGCGCCGAGGCAGAGACCGATCCGGAAAAGCGCCGCGGCCTATTGAGCTTCGCAGTCGTGGGCGGCGGGCCGACCGGCGTCGAGCTGGCCGGGGCGCTGGCCGAGCTGGCGCGTCGGGCCCTGAGCCGCGATTTCCGGCGCATCGATCCGCGCGGGGCGCGCATCGTGCTGCTCGAA
>Ga0194131_10006702_pt1 | contig 15873 bp, 22 predicted proteins | sample TA2KigO120mmetaG_FD_148631 | JGI IMG/M metagenome (GOLD analysis project Ga0194131, IMG submission 148631) | Freshwater microbial communities from Lake Tanganyika, Tanzania - TA2015053 Kigoma Offshore 120m | ecosystem: Environmental > Aquatic > Freshwater > Lake | place: Tanzania: Lake... | reverse complement strand
AGCCCGGATCCGCCGCGGAGAGCTTCGCCATCACTACGAGTCCCTGCGCACTACAAACGAGCTCCTCGCCGTCGGGGGACCAATCAGGCGATGATCCTATTTTGCCATCTAAGGACTTTTCGTCAGAGAGAAGGTTTCGAAGCCGTACCCGAGAGCGCCGCCAGTCGACTACTAACGCTGGCCCTGCGTTTGAATCATAACTATCAGGACGTTCCACCGCTCTAATAAGCGACGCGAAATCAACGCTACGGTCGAGCCGCTTAGAAACCTCTCCGAGTGCTGCTCTGTAGCGAAGATCCGCGCGAAGGCGTTCACGCACGCGCTCCTCAGCCTGACTACCTAACGCACCAGTTGCATACGCTAACAGATCGTCATCAGCCGCTTCATTCAGTAACTCTGTATCCCAAGAGTCGGTGGACTCATCGATAGCCATGACTTCTCGAGACTCTCGCAATCTCGGATTCGACGACACCAATGTCAAACGAGGCGAAGTACGTCGGGTAGTCATTATTGGGCACCGCTGCTGCTGAGCTTCTGTGCTCGCCGTCCACTTTGTTGCCGTAACCGGAGTACGGCATCAATGCGATCTCTATCGTCCGGATGACAATGTTTACGCAAGTTTCTAAGGGCCTGTGACGCTGATGTGAAAATCGATTCACGACTCTCCAAACGTAGTCGGACGTCTTCTAGAATCGCCTGCTCTAACGCTCTACCGGTGAGTCCATCAACGTACATGTATAAACACAGAATACGATCACGGTCAGACAGTCCGACTGCCCGACCTAGAATTTCAGTCCACGGTGTATTTTGAACCGCTTCATTTAGTAACTGCTTGCGAAGTTCTCGAAAAAAAAGCTCCGCCCGTCGGCTTAAAAATATATGTAGCGGTGTTTGATTCGCTTGAGCCAGCCATGATCTGAGAACTTTCCATTCATTCGCTTTCAGATTTGCGATGAACTGTTCTGGAGCGTCGGCGCCGCAGTAGTCTCCATACCTACGTGAAAGCGTCTTGATATATGGACCGTACTGTCGGACAAATTTCCCCGACGTGAGTCGTGGGCGTGTCACCAAGTCCACTATGAGTTGAAAATCATCGATCATCGGTAGGCGTCCAAAGAGACAGTCCGTAATTCACGCAGGGGCGTTATACGCCTGTCGGAATAGGGCGTCTAGGGTATTGGTCGCCATTAAAATTTGATGGGGTCAAATTTTAATGATCAGAGCAAAACACCGTGAGTTCGTGGCTCTCTTCACCCGCGGGACTCCGCTAGTTTCGGGAAGGGGGTTGCGCACGCCCTGACCACTAAACCAATACATACCGGAGCGGCTATGGCTCTCGTTGACGAACCGTTTGATGAACTGACCAACGCCCGAGATCGCCTTATCGCAGCGATTCTAAGGGCATTTCTTTAAGTCCCGCGTCATATCGACATGTCCGACGGGTGGTCTTCAAGTGCAGCACAGCAACTACATGAAGTGTCGTTTTAAACGACAATTCCAAACTACAACCAGCGGTAATGTTGGCAAGGGTACTGATCCGTCGTGGCCAGCGACGGATGCAGTACGCCATCGATATCCACAAAGAGTGTTGGCTTAGAGCTCCCAATCACTTAAGCGATCTATTCCCGGCTTTAGCGACTCCCTTATTTGCCGTCGGCGGGCTTCTCATAGTGACTCTGTGGAAAGTCCCCACTTGATAGGTCGCCTTCCGGTAGTCCTCGGCCGTCGCCCAGCGCAAAGTGATCGGGGTGACCTTTCCTACGGTAGGCTTACTCATCGCCGCTCTCCTCAGGTTCTTCCGCAGGGCACCACTCATTGATCTTGGCGCGGATCGCGGCGCTGAACTCTGGATAGAACTCCGATGATGGGTGCGTGAAGTCGTGCGCACCCTCGAGGTCGAGATCGTTACCCTCGAGCACATCTTTGAGCGACCAGGCTCCCAAGAAGAACTCCACCAGTTCAGCCAGTGTCAACGGTCGCTTCGAAGTGCGGGTACGCTTATCGGATAACGTATCGCCGTTGTACTCATCAACAACGCGGTAATAGATCCGACTCTTTCCGGCTTTGGCGTAAACCGAGGTCACATCGCTGGTGGTGGAGTCGATATTGATGCGGGCGATCTCGACTTCGGTCTCTTGACGGTTGGGCAAATATTCACCGCCCATGAACGAGGGGTGAAGGCGCCCGAGGGCACGCCGATCCTGCTCATCTAGCACAGGGGCTGCGTAGTGCTCATCGAGCGGCGTCACCGTGTTCGCATCGAAGGCGGCACGAATGATGTTGCGCCGTCGCTCGCCTTTGATCGCGGCGATGAGATGCGTCTCGTGGGTAATCGGCCAGAAGTAGCTCTCTGGGCGGTAGCTAAGATCAAGCTCAGACTTTTCGACAGACATGTTAAGTCTCCTCTTTAGCGGGATGGGCGATGTGCCCGGGGCCGCAATTTGGTGAAATCCCCCGACCCGTCCGGTGGGTCAAGCCTATTCAAACTCGTCAGTGGCTCAAAGAATGAGCCTCGCGATAACATTTTCTCTTGCTCCAGCAATACGCAAAGTCGATGCGTGATGCCCCCTCACTCGAGAGATACTCCGCTGTGGGCTTGATGCCAACGCGACCCAGGTCGAGCCGATCGGCATCCCAGCAACTCTGAATGGTGGCATCTGTGCTGATCTCACCGCCGCTATGGTGGCGGATGGCATGAGTGAGCTGCGAGAGCGCTTTAGTGCTCAGCTCATAGAATCGCCCCTGCAGCGAGCGGGCGTACTCGGCACCCCGGTCGCCATGCTTGGGATCGCGCCATTCATCGCGTCGTTGGCTGTCGTGCAGAAAGGCGAAGAGCTCCACCACCAACAAGTTGGCGCTACGGCTCTTTGCGATGCTGAGCGCATGATGTCGTACTCGGCCCCAGTGGTTGGCGCCGTGATGGCCGGCCCAATCAAGCGTGAAGCCGCGTCGAATCTCCGCAAGCAGGCCCACGCGGTCGTACACCATTGGATCATTCGTCCTGAACGGGATCAATGATCCCTTGCCCCCGAATATCGTTTCCCCCGGGCGTAGTGCCCGGTAGCCCAGAAACTTGCCCATGATGTTTCTCTCCCGTCTGGTGAGTATCGGATCTCATCGGTCGTTTTACTCCAATCACGATCAACCCCGAGCCGAAGATCTTGTCGCATTCTTCGTCGGTCATTTTTCGTACTGGCATATCACAAGAACCCGAAGGCTTTGGCCATCTGCTCCGCACGTTCTCGAGTGAGACCGGGATGGCGGGCCAAGCTCGCTTCGATGGGGTCGTAGTCAGGCGAGCGCGGGTTCGACGAGCCTCGATCAGCGAGAACTTCAACATGATGTGTGAGTTCCGCAATCTGGCGTCGGCTTAGTACCCGCTGTTTTTTGGTATTCATGGACTTAACTCGCGTTGGGTTGACGACGTCGATCGCCAAAGAGAAATCGTTCTCCCTGATGCACCGATCCGAACTGAGCGTAATGGCGACTCACGAGAGCGAGAAATCGACCGAGTTCGTTACCAGTCAGATTACGGATACGCGGCGTGCTTCCCGCAAAAATCCAAAACCGTTTGCCGCTTTGCTTGATGAAGAGATCACCGCGAATGGCAACGCGGGTGATGTCGACGATCAACTCCTCGTTCTTGATTGCGGCCGCAAAACCGTCAATGCCAATGTCGTCACTCATGGTCGGTACTCCTGTGATGAAACAATGCGCATCACGAGGCAGAAGCCCGATCAAGGTTGCTGATTTTGGCCCCGTTTAGTTGCCGGAATCAGCCACATCCCGCTTTGGCGGCGACCACCTTGCCCGAGTTGGCAGGTTGGCGAGGACCGAAGTCCTGTCTCTTGATGCGGGAAGGATATTATCCGATCAAAGAATAAAAATCAAGAGGCCGTGACAAAAATGAGCTCCGGTCTCGCTCCGATCCGCAGTGGAATCACTGAGGTACCGATACCTCGAGTGACATAGAGGCGACCTAGAGGAGTCATGTACTCGCCAGCGACAAAAGAGCCGCTGCCGGGCGGCGTCCAGGGCGCCCAGCCAAAAAGAGCGATCTGCCCGCCGTGCGTATGGCCTGAGAGGCTTAACTCAAAACGTTGCGTACCCAATTCCGTATTCTCGAAATACCCGGGCGAGTGTTGGAGCAATAAAAATGGGGCTGCTTTGGCGGTCGCGGAGCGACACCGTCCGACGGCAGCTTCAAGATCGGACTCACCGGCGGTGGCGTCATCGAGACCCACGATGCCCTCATGACAATCGTTGATCAGTAATCGGACGCCGTGCTTGGCATACACACCCCGTAAGGCGTCGTGATCCATACCGCCCCAGTATTCCCAGTTTCCAAAGATGGCGAGACGCTGGCTCGCGGGTAGGGCGCTGAGAAAGCGCTCAAGCTCAGCAAGATCGTCTGGGCCATCGACGACATCACCGAGCAAGATCACGGTATCGGGCCGTCTTTGCTGAATAATCTCGAGAAGTTTCTGTTCGCGGGCGCCGATCCCATTCAGATGCAGATCGGCGATGACCGCGATCGTTTTGGACTTCGAGACAGGAGCATTTAAACGCAGCTCGGTGACTGCGATTAAACGGGGCTCGACGACCCCATCCCACGCGAGCAACGCCAAGGTACTGGCGACCGCGAGTTTAAACAGCCGTCCGCGCACTACTTGGGGCGTTTAAACAGATCGAAGATGCTGAAGGTCAGGCGGCTATAGATACGGTTGTAGAGTGCTTTCTTGGGATCAGTGACCCAACCAAAGCCCCGAGGCGCTTTGAGTCCAAGATTGTGACGAATGAAGCGAGCTGGAGAGAGCCGAGCAGCTATCATCCCTTTGAGAGAAGGCTTTCGTGGACCCCATTTCATGACGATGTCTCCCTCATCAGTTCAAAGCACATCTCGCGCACAGATTACCCTAGTCCAAGGTGACATCGTGCGTCAGCTCGATTGCGAGGCCATCGTCAACTCGGCCAATGAATATTTGATCGCAGGTGGTGGCGTTTGCGGCGCCATTTATCGTGCCGCGGGGCGTGAGCTTGAGCCGTATACAAAACGCCTTGCGCCGCTGGGGCTCGGGGAGTCGGTCATCTCGCCGGGTTTCGAACTGACGGCGCGGTGGATCATCCACACGCGTGGGCCGAAATACCACACGGACCCAGACCCACCACGACATCTTGCACAGGCGCTCGAGAGCGCGATATGCCTCGCCGATCAAAACCGGGTTACTCGGCTTGCAGTGCCCGCCATCTCGATGGGTATTTATGGCTATCCCGTCGAGGAGGCGGTTCCCATACTCGTTGAAAAGGCGCTTTGGCTTGCGAGAGCGATGGTTCATCTAAAAGAGATCCGCTTCGTGCTCTTTGAGTCCGCGCTATGCGACCTCTTCGAGCGGACGCTGCGCGGGCTCCTCGAACCAGTCGATGACGGGGCGCCGAGTAAATCGCTGCGCTCTGATCTCTGATTTACCGAGCGCTTCCCAAAGCTCACGTTTCGGGCCGATGAGGGCGTCGGTTGCGACTACCGTACGCATGATGGCATCGCCGGATTCGGGCACCTCCACGATTGCAAGTCCCTGCGATAACCAAACTTTGTATTCGCCTGGTACTTCCCACCGCGCGCACCGCGGCGAGTCTTTCGTGGCAGGGCGACTCTCAAAGTCCGTCGCCGTGATGAGTGCCTCGAAAGTGTCGGTCATGAGGCGGACCCACTCACGGTCGTGTCGTAGTAAGCCTTGAATGAAGCGCTCGTAGCAGTGTCCGGTAGCGACAAGCGGTAACGGGGTCTTGCTGCGTGGTGAGCGACGATGGCACCGCTCTATAGAAAAACATACCAGGTGGTAGAGGTCATCGTTTTCGTGGGTTGCGACAAAAAACTGCGCTGATTTTTTAGAGGATTCAGCGAGGATGACTCGACCCTCACCAAACAGGGCGAGCAGATCGGCGTGAGTTTGCCGCACGCGAGGTCCAAAGCGACGCGGATTTCGTTGGATTTTCCAATTCGCCCGGCGTTCATCGACTCGACGGTCTTCGGCGCGTCGCAGACCGCGGGCGTGGGTGTCGGTGACGCGACAAGCGAAGGTGTTGGGGATGTCCCGATCGACGGCGTATTACCGCCCCAAGGGGCCGTCTGACGCCGACATCGCGTGGATGGCGCTGATTGACCGACTGCATCTCGAGTATCCCTTTGCGGGCGCTCGGCTGCTCCGAGATCTGCTGCGACAGAAGGGCTACGTCGGTATCGGACGACGACGGATACGGCGTTTGATGCGACTGATGGGGATCGAGGCGATTTACCGCAAGGAAAATACCAGTCAACCGCATCCCGCGCGCCCGGTGTATCCGTATCTGCTGCGGAATAGGATCATTGACCGACCGAATCAGGTGTGGGCGATGGATATCACGTACTTGCCGATGCGCCGAGGGTTTTTGTATCTCGTTGCGGTGATGGACTGGTACAGTCGCAAGATTCTCGCCTGGAAGCTCTCGAACACGATGCATGCGGAGTTCTGTGTGAGTGCTTTGCAGGAAGCCATCGCCAAATACGGCCTCCCCGAGATCATGAATACCGACCAGGGAAGTCAATTCACGAGCCTCGAGTTCACCAGCGTCCTCAAGGCCCACGGCATCGCCATCAGCATGGACGGGAAGGGATGTTGGCGCGATAACGTGTTCATTGAACGATTTTGGCGAACGGTGAAATACGAAGAGGTTTATTTACGAGCCTATGCATGCACATCAGAAGCGAGAGAAAATCTGACCCGATACCTCACCTTCTACAACCGTACCCGTCCCCACTCGGCACTGGACGGTCAGACCCCGGATCAGGTTTACTTCGAATCCACCAACCCGGCAGCACTGGCTGCCTAAGCCGCAGGACAGTCTTCATTAATGGGATGGTCCGCTCGGTATAACCTGCGGATACGGCATTTTGCCGCCAAGGAGACACCGATGCACACAACAACTCTGGGTATCGATATCGGAAAGCGTTGGTTTCACGTGATAGGGCTTGATACGGCCGGAATAGTGGTTCGGCGAGAAAAGCTCAATCGTGCCCAATTGTACGAACTTTTTGCAACGCACTCTCCCTGTCTCATCGGTATGGAGACTTGCTGCGGCGCTCAGCACCTTGCCCGGCTTGCTGCAAGTCACGGACACGATGTGCGATTGCTGCCGGCTCAACACGTTCGGCCGTTCGTCAAATCACAGAAGAATGACTTCAACGATGCAACAGCGATCGCTGAAGTTGTCCGGCTACCAAGTATGCGTGCCGTCCCGTTACGCTCACTTGAGCAGATCGACATCCAGGCGCTCCATCGCGCCCGCCAGCGACTCGTCGAGCAGCGAACGGGTATGACAAACCAGATTCGTGGGTTACTCCTTGATCGTGGATTACCCATCCCGCAAGGGCTCAATCCGCTGCGAACTGCGGTTCCCGAAATTCTTGAGGATGCAACCAACGGACTGACTCCATTGTTTCGATCCCTTCTCGCAAGACTTCTGAACATGTGGCAACAGACCGATTCGGCAATTGAAGAGCTCACGGATGAGATTCAATCGGTTGCACGAGCGAGCGATCAATGTCGCCGCCTGCAGAGCATTCCCGGCGTGGGGCCATTGGTCGCCACTGCACTGGTATCGGCAGTGGGTAACGCTGGCACTTTCCGCTCATCGCGTGATCTTGCTGCCTGGGTGGGTCTGGTGCCACGTCAGCATACAACTGGTGGGAAGCCAAAATTACTCGGACTAAGCAAGCGCGGAAACTCCCACTTGCGTCGCTTGTTCGTTCAAGGTGCGAGGGCGCTGTGGGTATGGAAGGAAAAACGCAATGACCCATTGCATCAATGGATGCGAAGGCTCGCTCAACGTATGCATCCCCATAAGGCGGTGTGCGCGCTCGCCAATAAGCTCATCAGGATCTGTTGGGCTTTACTGCGCAATGATCAGATGATCTTTCGGAATGCCGCTGCCGCAGCGTAAAGACTTGATTTGTGTCCACCATCGCGTAGCGAAGTAGTCATGGCAAAACGATAATTCGTCACGTCCGAGAACCCGTCTGGACTTCCGGCACTTGATGCCTTTGTCATTAATTGGGACGGACGTGTGCGATTTCCCCTGATGGCCCGGAGTCGCAAATTCGATTCCACTTTGAGGCCGAATAGATAAACGCGAGTCGTTATTGCCACGCCTACCGAGAAACAAGATACAGGACGGGCTTGCCAATGCCGAGCGGACCATAGATAAATCCAATGAAAAACTGTCCGACGAAGCGGGACCACTTCTCTATGGAGTGGTTCAGAAACAGAATCGATGCGAAGATCGTGATCGAAGGCTGGCGTCGGCATTACAACGAGGTTCGACCGCATTCGAGTCTCGGTAATCTGACGCCACACGAATTCAAGCAGCAGTTATCCACAACGAGCCCTACGGAAGTCATAACCCAATAACCCGTGGTCCGAAGAAAGCCTGCAGGTCATTGTCGGTTGGAAAAAATCAATGAAGCCATTCAGACCATGCGTTCTGGGGATTCTTTGCACACCATGATTTATTTTACAACTTGAAACAGGAACAAATCTATGGATCTTGGGATTCGAGGCAAAAAAACATTAATTACCGGGGCAGGCCGGGGACTGGGGCGTTCGATGGCAGAGTGTCTGGCGCGAGAAGGGGCGATCATTTTTGGGGTTTCTCGTCAGGAAAAAGATCTTGAAGAGTTATTAAAAAAAATGGGGGGAGAAAAAGCGGGGCATCGCGTTTTTTCCTTGGATTTGATGCCGGAAGGAGCGCCCGCGCAGCTTGTAAACGAATTAAAAAGCTGGGGAGATCCAGAGATCGTGGTGCATAATGTCGGAGGTAATTTGGGCATATCAGATCCCTTTTGTAGTTTGGAAGATTGGCGCAGGATCCAAAGATTTAATGTGGAAATTCCAATTGAATTAAATCAGCATTTGATTCCACCCATGCAAAAAAAAGGATGGGGACGCATTTGTCATATTGCTTCGATTGCCGGTCTTGAAAATCAGGGAGTGCCAGCATATTGTGCCGCCAAAGCGGGATTAATCAGTTATGTGCGCAGCGTGGGCCGTTATGTTTCCAAGGATGGCGTCATTATGACATCCGTATTACCAGGTGCTGTGTTTACCGAGGGGGGCTATTGGGATGAGGCGAGTCGTAATCGTCCGGAACACGTGGAAAAGTATTTGAAAGAAAGAATGGCTATTCAACGCTTTGGCACATTGGATGAAATTGGAAACGTTGTGACGTTTCTTTGTTCTGAGCAGGCTTCTTTTTGTGTGGGATCTGCCTTTTTGGTGGATGGGGGACAGGGAAGACTCTTTTATCATCAGGAGGGAATATTATGAATGAATTAACACCAGTTTTGAACAAGGAATTAAGGGCAACAATTATCCAGATGATTCATCGGGCTGGGGAGGGACATATTCCCAGTTCATTTTCCATTTTGGATGCAATTCATTTTCTTTACACTGAAATATTAAAATATGATCCCAAAAAACCCAAGTGGGAAGAGCGGGATTATTTTGTATTGAGCAAAGGGCATGGGTGTGCGGCTTTATATGTAGTGCTTAATAAATACGGTTTTTTGAAGGGTCAGGATTTGATTGATTATGGAAAACCGGGAGCGATTTTGGGAGGGCATCCGGATGTGACCTGTGTTCCCGGAGCTGAAGCTTCCACGGGTTCTTTGGGACATGGATTTCCAACGGCGATGGGATTAGCTCTGGGATTGCGAATTAAAAATCGGCCCAATCGGGTTTTTGCTTTGTTGGGGGATGGGGAATGTCATGAGGGAACCGTTTGGGAAAGCGCCAATGTGGCCAACAATTTGGAGCTTGGAAATTTATGTGCGTTGGTGGATTGGAATGGATCGGCAGCACAACTGATGTCCAAGGATGATTTGCCGGGCAAATGGAAGTCCTTTGGGTGGGAGGTGCAGGTAGTGAATGGCCATAGTGATCAGGAGCTTCGAGCCGCTTTTTCCCGGCTGACTTACGCACCACGGGGAACACCCAAGGTAATTATTTGTCAAAATGTAAAAGGATGGGGAGTCAAACAGGTGCAGGGGCATGGAATATGGCATCACAAAATTCCGAATGAACAGGAAATGGCAGCCATGCTGGAGGAATTAAAATGAAAAAAATTCGTGTTGAATTTGCGGATACCATGTTGGAAATTGGGCCACAGGATCCGGACTTGGTTGTAATGGTGGGTGATATCAGTCATGGTATTTTGCAGAAATTTGCCAAGGAATGTCCTGGACGATATTACAATGTGGGCATTTGTGAACCGACTATTGTCAATATGGCGGCTGGTGTTGCCAAAGCTGGATTGGTGCCGGTGGTTCATACGATTGCTCCATTTCTTATTGAGAGAGCCTACGAGCAGATCAAACTCGATTTTGGTTATCAAATTTTACCCATTAATTTGGTTTCTGTCGGGGGCGCTTTTGATTACTCTCAATTGGGATGCAGTCATCATTGCTATACAGATTTTTCATTAATGAGTCATTTTGCTCGAGCATCTGTGTTTTGCGCAGGAAGTCCCGTTGAATTCAATCAGTTGTTCAAGCAAACTTATCGTAATGGGGGAATTAATTATTATCGCATTCCTGAATATGCGCACAGGGTTGAGTTCCGGCCCGAACAAATTCAGGCAGGCAAAGGAATTTGTGTGCGGGAGGGTCATCAAATCACGCTGGCCACCTTTGGAACTTCACTCAACGCTTGTTTGGACGCAGCAGACATTCTGGCAGGATGCGGCATTTCAGCGGAAGTTCTTTATTTTCATACAATCAAACCCATCGATCAAGAGTTGGTGGAAAAGAGTTTGACCAAGACGAAAAGGCTTTTTTCAGTGGAAGAAACATCGGCTTCAGATGGGCTGCTAAATCGTATTTGGGCGGCATCGCGGCATATCCCCACCGTTTGTTATGAACAACTGGCCATTGAAGATTTTATTCATGGTTACGGATCCTATGAAGATCTTTGTGAAAAAGTTGGCTTAACAGCAACGGGGGTGGCGGATCGTGCCAAAAAATTTCTCAAGGACCGCGCGTGAAAAAAATTTGTGAATGCGGTGTTTGTGGGAAAAATTCATTTGAATCATTGTGGCATCTTCCGGGGCTTCCCCTGACAGAGCGTTTTGGAAAATATGATCCCAGTTTGAAATTGTCCTTTGATCAGGATCTTTATATTTGCACGCATTGTGGGCATATTCAGCTCGGATATCAAATGGATCCGACTGTTCTTTACACCCCGGGAGAATATGCTTTTAGAACAGCGCAATCACAAACAGCAACGCGTGGATCAGAAACTTTTCTAATATTCTTCAAAAAAGTGGCCGGCAATAGAACTTTTAAATCTCTATTAGATGTGGGAGGGAATGATCGCTATTTATGCAAGCGCTTGGAGAATGAAATTCCGGAAAGAACTGTAATTGATCCTGTCTGCTGTGAAGACGATGGGAAAATTTTAGAAGGAGTCCGGGTGATTGGACGTCTGGTCGAAACGCTTGATTTGCGAAAAGAGATGACTCCGCCTGATCTGGTTTTCTGTCGCCACACCCTGGAGCATATTTCTTCGCCAAGAAATTTTTGTCGTCAGATGATTGAGCAATCGGATTCTCGGGCGCTCTTCATTTTTGAGATTCCATCTTTGGAGGGAATTTATGATTCCCTGCGTTTTGAAACAGTTTTCCATCAGCATTCCCAGTATTTCGATCAGGAACGACTGGCCAAATTAATGCAGGAAGTGGGAGGCAGACTGATTGATATGTGGGTGGATCCCACAGGATTTGGTGGAGGCGTTCATTATTTTGCGTTTGAAAAAGGGACTCAAACAACTGAAAAAACAATGGGCATTTCTGAAAGAAAGGAGATTTTTCAGAAAAAGCTGCAGCTATTTAAACAGCAGTCCAGCTTGATTCGGCATCTGCTGGAGGCAGCTCCAGAACCCATATATGGATATGGCGCCAGTTTAATGCTGGCGATGGTGGCCTATCATTGGGAATATGATTTTTCAAAAATGACGGCGGTTCTTGATGATTCTCCTGAAAAACAGGACTGGGGTTACCAGAATGTGCCAGTTCGAGTGCAATGTCCCTCATTAGAGTCACCACGGGACAATGCTACTATGGTGGTGACATCCATTGAAAATACGCGGGCCATTTCGAAGGCCGCACAACGTTTTTCTCCCAAGCGGCTTATCACGTCGATTACCAGTTGAAAGGAACATTATGTCAAATACATCCACAGGCATTGCCAAAGAATCCCAAAATCAAATTCAATTCGACACCTATCGCGAAAAAGGAGGTGTCGTTTTGGGGCCTTATACCAGTCATATCTGGCGAGCTGATCCGCGTCATATGTGCTTTCTTTTTAGCCGCTATAAATTTGTAGCCAAAATGCTTCAGGGCAAAGGCAGGGTTTTGGAGGTGGGTTGTGGAGACTCTGTTGGCACTCCGATTGTTTTGCAGACAGTCAAAAGTATTCATGGAGTGGATTTTGAACCGATGGTGATCAACGATGCAATAGCGCGCAATGACTATCCAGATCGCTGCACCTACGAAGTGCGGGATATGACAAAAAATCCCTTTAAAAAAGAATTTGATGCTGCTTTTGCCTTAGATGTGATCGAGCATATTCCACCGACAGAGGAGGCGACATTTATAGATAATATTGCCAGCGCCCTGAAATCAGATGGAATTGCCATTCTTGGAACTCCCAATATTACCGCCTTTCAGTATTCCAGTGAATTAAGCCGGATTGGTCATATCAATCTCAAGGGAGACGATACGATCCGTGAAACCCTGGCACGGAGATTCGCCAATGTTTTTGTTTTTTCCATGAATGATGAAGTGGTTCATACCGGCTATGCGCCGATGGCACATTATATTATTGGTGTGGGAGTGGGATTAAAATAATTTTATGGACTGGTTTGAAGCGCCGCAACGACTCAATCTAGTTACGATTGAAACCACCACCTATTGCACGCTTAAGTGCCCAGGGGTGTACGCGCACCATTGCGGTTGAAAAAGGTCAGTGGAGCAATCGCCACATGGCCGTGGAAGTGTTCAAGCAGGTTATTGATCATCTTCCCCAAGTGGGAATGGCCACTTTACTTGGTCGCCCCTGAACAATTCATTTAACCCTTATTTTCCCGATGTTTTTGATCGGATAAGGCGTGCGTGGATTGCCAGAAATTGATAATATTGGGGCAGTTTTCTGGCAAAACCGGAGCACTGTCATGCGGCATCTGAGCACGGCGAGTGAAGGGGCGCAGGCGCTGAGCCAGGAGCTCTTTCGAGCACGGCTTGATGCGCTGATTGATCTCTCGCATCCGCTGGCGAAACTCGCTCGAGTGATGCCGTGGGCGGAGATCGACGGGGCGATCTCGTCGACATTGCCACCGGCGCCGGTGGGTGCGGGGAGGCCGGCATTGCCCATTCGTTTAATGGCTGGACTCTTGTATCTCAAACACGCCCATAACCTCTCTGACGAAGCGACGTGTGAGCGTTGGCTCGAGAACTGCTACTGGCAGTACTTCACAGGGGAGGTGTATTTCCAAACTCGGCTGCCCTGTGATCCGAGTTCCTTCACGCGCTGGCGTAATCGATTGGGTGAGGCGGGGTTGGAGGAGCTGCTCGCGCAAACCATTGAAGCGGCCAAGACGATGCGTGCGGTGACACCGAACGAGCTGCGTCGGGTGATCTTGGATACCACGGTGCAAGAGAAAACCATTGCCCATCCCACCGACAGTCGCCTTTTGGAAATCGCGCGCCAAAAGCTCGTGAAGCTCGCCCAACAGGAAGGGATCACTCTTCGTCAGAGCTACGAGCGCGAAGGCCCGAAGCTGCGACGCCGTGCAGGGGGCTATGCCCATGCCAAGCAGTTCAAGCGCTTGAAGCGCGTTCTGCGCCGGCAAAGAACGGTACTCGGCCGTGTGATCCGCGACATCGAGCGAAAGATCGACACCGCCACGGTAACGACCTCACTGCGTACGATGCTGGAGCGTGCAGAACAACTACGCATCCAACACCGCAAGGCGAAGAACAAGCTCTATGCCCTGCATGTACCGACCCACTGATTTCCTGCTCAGGTGTTATGTTCCTCAAGGAGATAGCACATGAGTATCGAGATGGACGAAGAGATCAAGCGCTGGACGGCGCGTCGGAAGTCGGCTCTGGTTCTGGACATCATTCAAGGAAAGACGACCGTTAGTGAGTCGTCCCGTCAGTTTGATCTTCCGCCTTCGGAGATCGAGTCCTGGATTGACCAAGCCAAAGCCGGGATGGAAAACGCCCTGAAGGCCAAACCGGAAGACATCCGCGAGCAGTACGACTCGCAGCTCAAAGCGCTGCAGGAAGCGTACGGTGAAGCGATGTTGGAGCTACGTGCCCGAAAAAAATGGGACGCCCTGCTGGCGAAGAAGGACGAAGCATGATCCTTCAAATCCAGCGGGGCTTGAAAGAGGACGGAATCAGCGTCTCGATCAGCAAGCTTTGCGCATGGTTCGAGGTTCCTCGCCGTACGGTGTACTACAAGCCCGTGAAATCTGCGCCAAAGATCCAAGAGCGATTTGCGGTGCCGATCAAACAAATGATCGAGGCCGAACCGTCGTTCGGTTATCGCACGGTGGCAGGCTTGCTGGCGTTCAATAAAAACACCGTACAGCGGATTTTCCAGTTGATGCACTGGCAAGTTCGCAAAAGAGCGATCGGTCATCGGCCACGTATCGAAGCATTACCTTCGGTGGCAGTGTCGCCGAACGAACGCTGGGCAACGGATCTCTGCCGCATCTGGGCGGGCCGTGATGGCTGGCAGACCTTGGCGCTAGTCATCGATTGCCACACACGAGAACTCCTGGGCTGGCAGCTCTCGAGAAGCGGCAGAGCGACTACCGCTATGGCAGCGCTCGAGCAGGCGTTGATCGCGAGGTTCGGAACGTTGGGACGCGTTCCTACGCCGTTCCTGTTGAGGTCGGACAACGGGCTCGTTTTTACCTCTCGCGCCTACACGTGCCTCGTGCGCAGTTATGGTCTTCGGCAGGAGTTCATCACACCGCACTGCCCGCAGCAGAATGGAATGATTGAACGCGTTATCCGAACTTTGAAAGAGCAATGCGTCCATCGTCATCGCTTTGAAACCCAACAACACGCCTCGCGTGTCATCGCAGAGTGGATCCGCTTCTACAACACCCGTCGGCCCCACCAGGCCCTCGGGATGAAAACCCCCGCTATGGCGTATGCTTTAGCGGCCTGACCTGAGCAGAAAACGATGGGTCGGTACACAGGGGCGACTCCTTAGTTGATTTACATCGTGCCGAGGGTGTGACACATTGACATTTTATTTTTGAGCGAGTGGCGCTATGAGGAGAATTAGATTCGACAGCCCCTTGCTACTCGGTCTGCTCATCCCGTTAATCGCCAACGCGGCTCCCCCACCGCAGCCAATACCCCGCGCAGGCGCAACTCAGACCGTACTATGATCCCGCTTCGGAGCGAACCAAGACATGATCGGACTCACGCTCGCTTTCTCGCCGTCACCACCGCAATTTAGCAACGGCAGCGTCGATGCAGCGATCGATGCCGCCGTCAAGCCGATCGCCGACGTCGTGTCGTCGGTCATCTTCTTCTCGATCCAGGTCGGCGACACGCCCGTTCAGCTCGTCGTCGTCTGGCTCATGGTGGCGGCCACGTTCTTTACATTCTACCTTCGGTTCATCAATCTGCGCGGCTTCACGGAGAGCCTGCGCATCGTCACGGGCAAGCGGGACCGCGAGGGTGGACCCGGCGAGGTATCGCACTTCCAGGCCTTGACCGCGGCCGTTTCGGGAACCGTGGGCGTCGGGAACGTCGCGC
>Ga0194131_10006697_pt1 | contig 15883 bp, 15 predicted proteins | sample TA2KigO120mmetaG_FD_148631 | JGI IMG/M metagenome (GOLD analysis project Ga0194131, IMG submission 148631) | Freshwater microbial communities from Lake Tanganyika, Tanzania - TA2015053 Kigoma Offshore 120m | ecosystem: Environmental > Aquatic > Freshwater > Lake | place: Tanzania: Lake... | reverse complement strand
CGACTTGTCATTAAATGTGACGTGAGGTGCCGCTGCGGTGCCGATTGAAACCGGGTCTTGTAATTGATCGTGATCCAGATGCGAGTGACGTGAGGTGCCGCTGCGGTGCCGATTGAAACTAGGATCAGGACGATGATCAGACTGATGACAAGTGACGTGAGGTGCCGCTGCGGTGCCGATTGAAACCGGAAAGCAGTTCTACCGGACGGTCGTTCATCAGCGTGACGTGAGGTGCCGCTGCGGTGCCGATTGAAACACTCTTTCTGGGAAAGCTTCACTTTTTCTTGAGTGACGTGAGGTGCCGCTACGGTGCCGATTGACTGGAACTTCTATGGGACGCGATATTCCTGCGGCCATGCTCGTGCTGATAGGCGAGCAAACGATCCCGAACGCGATCCCTGTTCGGCAATACCCCGGCGTCATCAAGACCGTGGAAATGATTTACTCCAAGGTCACCGAAGACGCGGCCAGCCACCTCGCACGCTGGCTGGCGAAACAAGGGGTCAAGGTCGTGCCGCGGCCGAAACTGATGCCGGCCACGGAAGTGCACAGTTTCGAGGCACAGTTTCGACTGGCGCAGACCATCTTGCAGGACTACCGCACTGGCGAAGTCCTGGTCAATATCACGGGCGGGACCAAGATCATGTCCCTGGCCGCCAGCGAGGCGGCTCGCGGTCGATACCCCACCGTGTATGTTGACACGGAGAACGATCATCTCTGGTGGATCCAGCCCGGCGGCCCGCGCAAGGAAAAACTTCAGGCCAGGTTTGCCGTCAAGGACTTCTTCTTGCTGCACGGGCAACCGTGGAGACCTACGCTGCCGCCGTCGCCAGGGGAGCAAGAGGTGGCACGTGTGCTGGCCGCGAATTTCGGTGACCTCGAACCGTTGCTACGTTTCTTGAAGAACCGGTCGCTGAACGCTGCCTTCCAGCGCTCCGGCTCACCGCTGGAAGATAGCTTCCTGCAGAAGTGTCAGCAAGCGGGGCTACTTAGCCGGGAAGACAGCCGCTGGCGAATGGCCAGCGCATCCTTCTTCCACCAGAATCACTGGCACGAATGCCTGGCTTACGCAGCGTGCCGCGACGCCGGCGCCGATGACGTGCAATGGCGGGTTCCTGTCACCGGGACGGACACCGATCTCGACGTCGCCGCGACCTCAGGCGCATTGATGGTCATTTGCTCCTGCAAGTCCGGGCAGTTCAAGAACTCACATCTCGACGAACTGAATGCGCAGGCTCGTCATGTTGGCGGCGCTTTCTGCAAGAAGGCCATCATTCTGACGGAAGCGGTCCCATTTCAGAGGCATACGGACCGACGAGCCGTCCGCCAGGCACGCGCCAGGCTGGAAGACCGGGCGCGAACACTGCATGTGCAGCCGTTCTACTGGACCGATTACCCCGACCTGTCGGGCAAGCTGAAAGCTCTGCTGAGCGCGGCGAGGGGATAGCTACCGGCGGACACAAGGAAGAAGACAATGACCGAACCCGGAAACCGCATCTATTTGTTGAACTCGCCGGTTATCACCGGCTACGGCGACTGGCGTTTCGAGGGCCCGCTGGCCGTCGAGCGGGCCCGGGAGATCGTCGCCCACGGTTTCACGTCGGCGATCGGCCACGAAGGCGCGGCACAGTTACTCGGCAAGCTGCTAGACATTGAAGTCTCGGTCAATCGCGCGACGATAGACATGCAGCCGCGCGATGTTGCCCTGGTCTTGCGGCTGAAGAACCGCCTGCCGGAGGGCGCCATCTTGACGCAAGAAGAGATGGAACAACTACCATTCGAGATGGGATTGCTGACCAGGCTGACTTGACCGAACGAAGCTTCGCGGAGCCATGACATGCGCTCGTCGTTCACGTACACCTTCGAGTTGTTTTTCAATCCACGGACCATTCCGCTGTTTCTGCTCGGCTCGGTGGCCATCGGCGTGGCCAGCAACGCCACCTACCAGGTCTGCGTCAATATATTCGGCACTGCCACGCCGGCGGCGCTGGGTATCGGCCTGTCCGCGTTGCTGATCCTGATCGTTTCCGTGATGCTGGTCTATCTGGTGCTGTGGCGTAAGTTGGCGCAAGTGCCCCAGCCGGAGTATCGGACACCCGCGGCCCGGCGCGGCCTCATTTACCTCGTGTCGCAGCCGGAGCCGTGCCTGACCGCCGTTCGCCACCATGCCGCAGTCATCGAACGCCTGTGGCTGGTGTGCTCGACGAAGACGGCCGAGATGGCGGAAAAGCTGAAACGGGACGTCCAACAGATCGTGGCGAGGCTAGGGAATGACTGTGTTCAACTCTGTCCGGTACACGACGTCAACGATCCGCTCGAGTTCTTTCGACTGGTCGAAGGCATCCACCAGAACCTGCCTGCGGGCTGGTCGTCGGACCAGGTGATCGCCGATTACCTTGGGATGACGTCGAACAGTTCGGTGGGCATGGCGCTGGCGTGCGTGCTGCACGGCTGGCCACTGGAATACACGCAGCCACGATTTGACGAGAATCGGCAACCCCTGGAGCCGCTGCCGCCCCGGGAAATTGTCCTGCGTCTTGTTGCCAGGCCAAAAAAAGTCTGAACCTTTCCCGGATAGCGCCGTCCTTTCTGCAGCTACCAACCTCCAAGCGGCGACAAGCGACCTGAGCGCTCATTGCCGCCAGTAGCGATCTAGACAGTCGTGTGCGATCCTCCGGTCGCCCATGAACCGTGCGGCACGACGTTCGTAGAGTTACGGCCGCGCTGATCGTGCGCGCTACTGAGGAGTAAAGAATGAATATTCTCAGGACCACTGCTTTTTGGACGGTTGTTGGCAGCATCGTCACGTCGCTTTTGTCGGCACTGCTTTCCCACACTTTCGGTCTGAAGCAAGCACAGGAAATCACCGTGACCGTGAAGCAGGATCCGGCCCCCGCCACGAAGCCCGTGGCTGCGCCTCCTGAGGCGATGCCGGTCCAAGGCGAGGCTGACGATGCCCTGCGCAAGCAGCTGGCCGCGCTTGAAGCCCAGCTCGCCGAACTGCTCAAGAAGCAGAAGCAGCATGTCGCGGCGCCGCCGGCCAGAGCACCGGAGAAACTCCCTGCGCTGCAGCGTCCGGCCAGGACCGTGATCACCGTGAGGTTCAAGTGCCCGACTGTTCAAGAACGGCCGCTGGCCAACGAAGCGCTGGTACAGTCACACATCGAATTTTTCCGCAGTCTCGGAGTCGCCTGCGAGCGCCGCTGGCTGCCGCCGGGAACCTGCGGGATCGCCTACCAGGCCCTTGTTTATCGCGAGAAGCAATTCTCCGACCGTCAACAGGCGGCGCAGTTTATCGCACTCATGCGCCATGCGCGCTTCCTGGTTGACAGTCGGGAGGAAACCGTGTCGGCATCTTTGGGATCGACGCCATCCCAAGTCGGCTCGAACAGCGAACTGCCTCGTGAAATCGCGGCCGATGGGCCGCCGATGGCAGCCGCGCCGAATGGCCGGACGAGAAACGTCACCCAGAGGTCCGTGAACTACTGGGATCCGAACGATCACGACAATCCGTTCGCGGCCTACATCGGTTTCCAGAGAAGAAACGGCCGTTGATCCGATGAACCAGGAGGCATTCCTGGCCGTCAGCTATTGCGTTGCGATGCCTGGTCATTGCGAAACAAGTTTCTTGGAGAATCTGCGATGAAGCCCTTCCTCGTCATACTGGCTTCGGCTCTGGTCGGCTCAGCGCTCGTCATTTCATGGTCTAGCGAGCGTCCCCAATGCCGTGCAAAGCCAATCGTGTCCAATCCAGTTTCACCCGTCCGGGGGCCGGTGAGTGTTTCGCCGGAAGAGGTGCGCCGCAAACTCAGGGAACGGACCAAAACGCATCTCGACTGGGCTGAGAGCGAATGTCAGCGTGCGATTTCCGAGCAGGTCAAGCACTTCGGCCGCTATCTGGCTGGCGTGAAGGACAACACGCCCGCGCTGGCTGACGAGGTGCTGGGCTGGGGGAGCAAATGGCGGCTCATCACGGATCACATCCCGTTTATTGGCACCGATCAGGCGCATGAAGAGTTCATCCGAGACGCATTCCACAAGCACCTGTTCACGAAAGAAGGTCTAGAGGCACAGGTGCGCAGCGTCGTCAAGAACTATCTTGAGTCCGTGAAGGGCGTTGAGAGCCAGATGCTGGTCAAGATTCGACAGGACATTGGCGACTTGCCCCAGGGAGTGATTATCTTCCAGGTGAACAAGGACAAACTTCACGAGTTGCTTGAAAAGGCAATGAGCCTGGCTCGGGATCGCGCGGGAGCAGAACTGCGCGAAGAGGCAGCGAAGCAAATAGTCTCGCTGGTTGTTGGCGAGGTGTTGGCGCACGCCGCCGTTCGACTTGGTGTCTCGGGTGGCATCCTGAGCACTGGGGCTGCTTCTGGGTGGGTGACTTTCGGCGTCGGCGTGGTTGCCGGAGTCGTAGTGGACCAGGCGGTGTCCATGGTCTGGGATCTGGTGGCTGATCCACGGGGCGAACTGGCGCGGACCATCGCCCTCAAAATCGACGAGATCCAGGAAGCAATCGTCGAGGGCACCTCCAGTGCTCCGGGCATGCGCATACGTCTCGAACAGTTGGCCCGCGAACGCGCCGTTGCCCGCCGATCGGCCATCTTGGACTTGATTGACAAGAACGGAGTGCAGCCATGAAGCGATTGTCGAGTGTCCTTCCTGTCCTCATCGCGGCCCTGCTTTTCGAAGTCGGCTCGCCGGCTGGCACTGCCCTGGCAGGGCCGCGCTCCCAGGCCATTCGTGAGCTGGTCGAACTCTTGGGCAGGAAATTCGGCAAGGAAATGGCTGTCGAGGGAGGCATTGTGTTGACCCGGAGATTGGAAGCCCTTGTCGCGCGACATGGGGACGACGTCCTCTTGGCGGTTCGCAAGGCTGGCCCGGCAGCCGTCCGCACTATTGAGAACGCCGGCGTCCAGGGCGGTACAGTGGCCAGGCTGCTGAGTCAGCATGGCGACGATGCCTTGCGGTTGGTGTCTCAGCCACGGCAACTTCAACTCTGCGTCCAGCATGGCGACAGCGCGGCGCGGGCGATGCTGCGCCACGGCCCAATTGCGGAAACTGCGATCGACAGGCTCGGCGCGCCTGGGGCGCATGCCCTACAGAATCTCGGCACGCAGAATGGTCGTCGCTTGGTCATGATGCTCGAACAAGGCGAGCTCAACCGCTTGGGCCGCACGCAGGCCTTGCTCGACGTGATCGGCAAGTACGGTGATCGTGCGATGACGTTCATCTGGAATCATAAGGGCGCTCTGACCGTTGGCGCCGTACTCGCGGCTTTTCTAGCCGACGCGGAACCATTCATTCACGGGATTCGCGACCTGGCCAGCATCGGAGCCGATGCGGCGACAAAGCCGGTAACGGCAGCTACCAAAGAGTTTGCTGGGGAAGTAGCGCGCCAAACCAACTGGACAGCCGTCTTTCTGGGCGGGCTTGGGCTGCTCGGCTTGGTCTACTGGTTTCGTGACTGGAAGAGGAAACCAGGCCAGACACAAGTTAATCAGGCAACGATCGACACCTTTGAAAAAAAACCGGCCCCGGGCACTTCACGATGCAAATAAGGCGAGAAGTTAAGAGCGAGCACGCCGGGTAGCAACGTCTGTGGACTACGAATCTATTGCTCGCTACCTCGCTCGGTAACCTGTTTCGCGTTCCGACAGGTACATGACCATATCCCACTCGAAACGCGAAGAGCTTTACTTCTCGGCGCTGTCGTCGTAACTATCAATCTTCTAACGACATAGCGGCATTCTCCTTTTCGAGTGGTTCGTCGGCAAAGCTAAAAAAAAAGAGCCCGACGCCGGAGAATCCGACGTCGAACCCATGTCGTGCGTACATCGCTAGCTGCTGGCGTTGTCGCTGTCGACGGTCTTGCCATTGACGACGGCGGCATTACTGTCGGCGTCAGCGCCACACGCCATGGCGATCTTCAATGCGGCGCGGATGGTCGTGCCGCTCCTGCTGAACATGCGGGCGATCTCCATGGTGCTCCGGCCCTCGGCCTTCAGCCGGGCGACCTCGGCGGCATGGTCAACGGCCCAGCAACGGCGGGGCATCTTCTTCGGCAGCTTGCTGAGCGACTCATCCTGGCCCTTGGCCAGGCACAACGCCTTGCGAACGGTCGGAACGGTCTTGCCGAAGTGGGCAGCCAGTTGTTCCATCGTCTTGCCGCTGGCGCGCAGCTTGGCCACCTCTGCGGCGTTTTGCGCCGACCAGCTAGTCTTCTTGCTGTCCGGCATTGTGAAAGCGTCGACCCAGAAGAATGACCCACACAGACCTGCGAACCGGTTCGGGTCCGCGGCGAAATGCGCCGCGGCCTTGAGGCCAGTCTCTTCAATGCTGAGTTCATCAGTCCGGAGCCTGGCCCGGCGCCGGGCAGTGGCCATATTCTTCGCAGTGCCTCCGCCGTTGGGCTTCGCGGCCACGACCTTCTTGCGTTCGTCAGCGAGCAGGTCCACGGCCTCGGGCATGCCGCCCAGCTTGCAGGTGCGGAGCATAACGCTCCCATCGGCATGGCAGCTAATCTGGTCGATGTGCAACGACAGCTCCAGGTTGGCGATGGTCGGATTGTGAGCTGCGAGAACCTGGTCAAGGCGATTGAGCTGTTGCGCAATCAGCGTGGGATCGAGCAGCTGATCTGCCAGGCGTTGCCGGGCATGATCCTGCGCCAGACGACCTTCGATCTCCTGTTTGCGGGCCAGAGCTGTGCCCCACTCGTTTTCGATAGATGACCGCACAGTTGGGCTGAGGTCCGGCTTGGCCAGCGACTGGGCCCAGCCCTTGGTGCTGTTCTCCAACGCCGCCAATTCCGTTGCCAACGTGGCTCGCTGGTCGGGCTGCTCATTTGCCAGGCGTTCGAGTTCGCGACGGACATCGTCCACCAGCAGCGGGAACCAGTCCGTGGTCATGAGTGTCTTGACGTCCATGTTCAACCTCCGAAAGAAAAGGTGACAAAGAAAGGCCCATGCCGCGATGGACACAGGCATGGGCCGGCCGTGAGAGTTTCACATTCGGCAACCAGGAATAGGCAAGAGACGTTCGCGGAGCTTGCCGATAACGACCTGACGGAGCCAGGATTCCGGCATGCGCCTGCTGTTTGGGCAAATACGGCCGAGGTAGCCGGGACAGACGTACGTGACATAACGCTTGGTCTCCCCCGTCCGGGTGGTGTACGGCGGCGACGATGACACCGTCATGGTCCGGCCACAGTGGCCGCAGCGGACCAGGCCGGTGAGCAGGTATTTCACCGTCATGCCCGGCGCCGACGGCATGATTTGCTTGCCGTCGCCGGGATCCTGCTCGCGTACCTTCTTGATCCGGTCAGCACGGGCCTGGCGGACAGCATTGATCGCGTCCCAGATGGCAGGATCGACCAGCGGTTCGCAGAAGCCCGGCACAACCAGCAACTCCTCTTCGGGGTTGGGTTGGATCACCCTGGCATCGTCGACGATGCCCGTGCAGACCTCGCCCCAGACTAGCACGCCCTTGTAAATGGCGGACTTGAGCCATTCGCCCACGGTCGCCGCGTGGAATGGCTTGTACTTGGCCGGCACGTCGGCATGGTCGTTCAGCCAACGGGCCAGACGCGTCTGGCCGAAACCGGAGGAGTGGGCTTTCTCGAAGGCGAGCTTGATGATGGGGCTTGTATCTGGGCTCGGTTCGAGAACCGAGCCCTCGACCTCCAACTTACCATTGCGGTTCGACGTGATGCTGATGGCACGCAGACCAAACGGGATCGGACCACCGGGCCAGAACTTGCGCTCGGCCGCGTCGCGCTTGCCCCGGACAACGTTGTGCGCCTTGATCCTGGTGTCCTCGGTGGCGCGCATGGCCTCGAATGATGCCATGGCCTTTCCCTGGGGCGTTGTCGGATCGCAGAAATTCGTGTCCGCGCTCAGCACCAGGACGCCGTATTTCTCATGAAGCTCCTTGCGCAGAACGGGCAATTCCTCGACGCGGCCGAAGCGTTCGATCGTATCAACGAGAATCACATCAGCTGCGACCATGCCGGTCTTGATCTCCTGGAGCATGCTTTGGAAAGCGTGGCGCTTGCGAAGGAAGCGGCCGCTCTTCGCGTCGTCGCGATAGGTGTTGACGATCACCCACGGGTAGCCCAAGGCCTTCAAACGCTTCTTGATCTCGGCGATTTGCTGGTCGGGCGACCGCGGGTTCTGCTTGTCCGAAGACATGCGGACGTAGATCACGACCCGCAACTGCTTCCGGGGATCGAACGTGATGCGTAACATGGTGATTCACCTTTCGGTTGTTACTCGTGCGTGCGCCAGATCTCCTGGGCGATTGCACGAGCGATGAACTGGACCAGCCGGGACCGCCGCCTTTGGCGGACCAATTCCAGAAGGTGACGCTGTTGATCGCGGCCTAGGCTTCCCGGAAAATGTGCTTCGCCTCCTGCGATCAATTCTGCCCAACGAGCCAGCTGTTCAGCCGTCAACCCGCTGGGTGCAGCTGCGCTTTCGGGATTGGGTGCTTCCGGCGCAACGGTCGGACTGGTCTGTGGTCGAAACTTGCGAGGCATGCGCGGGCTCCTTGGTACATCGAGGCGCGCACGCCGATCGCGAACCGCACCGCGCGGTTCAGCAGATAGGCATCCGCGCCCTCACAAAAGCAAATAAGACGGTTGCATTCGGCCGCGATTCGGCCGCGATTCGGCCCCGATGAGATCTACAAACGAACGTTGGCTCCAGGCTTAGCGGGATCTTCTATTCGAGCAGCCAGTCCGTCAGGGCCTTGCGTCCGAACGTCTTCGAGACCTGTTGCCGACAAGACCGGCAGGCGTAGTCGACCTGACATTGGTCCGCGCCCGACTGCGCCGGATAATACTTCCGCACCATCAAATTGCCCCGGCAGTGCGGACAGCGGATCCGCTGTGCCTCGGCGAAGTCTTCCAGCAAGGCTGCTTCAGACGTCGTTTCACAACTGGTGGCAACCTTCTTGACCTTGTCGCCTCCTCGCAGACGCACGCCAGCGCGCTGCGCTTGCCGGTCCGCCTCCCGCCTGTAGAGATGCGCGGCCGAGAGGATGGCCCCTATGAGGTCCCAGTACTCTGCGCAGTCCGCTTGGCCGTGCAGCAAAACGTCGTCATGACGATTACAGGCGAAAAAGCGCCCGGCGATGGCGCATAGGCCCGGATCCTTCATGAAGAAGCCGGAGAGCGGATGAAGACTCAACACCTGTCCGCAGAAAACGTCCGGCGCGTGCGTCGGCCCGACGTGCTCCGTCTTCCACGCGATCGGCGGACAAGCTCGATTGTTTGGCGCTGGCCCAATCACTGCCGCGCCGCCACGGGTGGGGTAGTAGATGCCGCCCATGGTGCGGCCATGCGGCACTTCCACCGGCTGGTTCTGATTGTGCCAGAATCGCAGAAACCGCTCACTCACCAGATCGAGTCCGCGATGCTTGCGTAACCACGGGATCAAATCGATCCAGGCGTTTGCGTAACAGCGGCAAAAGGCGACCTTGGTTTCGTAGGCGATCATGTTGATGAAGTGGCGCACCCAGCGGCCGCTGCGCTTGCGGTACTTGGCCAGCCAGTAATCGGCCTCGGCCAGGAAATGTTCCAATCCCTTCTCCCCGTGTTCGCGCAGCAGCGTCACGCCATTGCCAATCCAATGGCGGAAGGCCTCTTGCAGCGCTGGGAGTGCCTTCGCAGGCGGCTCAAACCGCCCGAGGGCTGCGTCCAGTTCACGCTGCACGGCGAATCGATCGCGAGCGCGCACGATGCGTCGGATTCGGCGACGAACCTTGTCCGGCAGGGCGTCGGCACCCACGTCAACCGATAATGGAGCCAGAAATGCATCGCGGTAGACGTCCTGCATTCCTTTGGATCGGCAGACGAGCGGGTAGCACATTGCGGTGACCAGATGCGTCTGCTGCTCCAGGTCGTCGCCCAGCCCGCTGGCCTGCATGGCCGTCCACCAGTGGCCCACGCAATTCCGGAAGCTGGCAGCCGAGGCTTCCGACTCGATGTTGCGGAACAACGAAGAGTCCATCCAGTAGTATTCGACCGTACCGAACGGGGCCAAACGCAAATGGCGACTATACAGACGGAAGGCAAAATCCTGGCCCGCAAGGCGAACGCTGGCTGTCAGGCTTTGCGGCGGCGTGTGCTTCGACGGAAATGCTGTAATGGCCATGATGAGATCCTCCTTGATGTGGCCAAACTCGTCCTTACCAACATTCTACCCAGGGAGGAAGCAGTCGGAGCAACTTGAACGGCTACTTGCGGTTGCGAAAAGTCCAAGATGATCCAAAAGGGCGCGGATGCCTAGCGGGCGAAGTCGCCGGTACGGTGGAACAGGTCGCCGATACCTGGCGGTTCGTAATCTCGCGGGCGCCGCCACATGGCAACTTCGCGTTTGGAAGCGATGGAACCACAATCGCCGGGCAACAGAGCCGGTCGGTCGTGGTCCGAGCGCTACGGCGAAAAGCACCGCCTCCGCTGGGTGCGTGACTTCCCGCGGGGAATCGCGCCGCCCAAGCGGGTGCGCATCTACGAGCGCGCCGACCACTTTGTGCTGCAGTGGTGGGACCCCGCTGCCAAGAGCAACTTGAGCGACCGCGTGAACGGCGACCTGGTCGCCGCCATCGCCCGCGCCCGGCAAATCGAAGAGCGACTGACTCATCTCCGCTCATCCGGCCAGGGCGGATACCGACGCCTATCCCATGAAGAACTGGTCTCTCGCTACCTGCGCGACCTGAAGCAGCGCGCTGATGCGGGGGACATGGAACCGGCCACCGTCGCCCGTTACACAGCAGCCCTGAATCACTACCTGGAGTTCTGCCGCCAGCCGACGATCAACAAGGTGCACGCCCATGTCACCAGCGTGAACCGCGATTTCCGCATGGTCTTCGCCGCCTTTCTGGCCAATCGCCAGGTCGCCGCAAACGGCAATGCGAATGTCGCCTCCAGGCCGATGAAAAGCCATTCCTTCGTCATGGACACCGTCCGGGCCGTTTACGAGTGGGCGAGCGATCCCGACCGCGGCAAGTTGATGCCGGACGGTTTCCGCAATCCATTCCGGCGGGCGGCCGGCGCTCGGCAGGTCCATCAAGGCGATCCCCTCGCTGATCCAGATATCACCCTGGACATGGCCATCGATTTCATCGAGGCATGCGATCAATTCCAACTCCGGCTGTTCGTGCCGATGATCCTGTTCGGTCTGCGGGCGGCTGAGCCATGCACGCTTTTCCGCGAGCATCTGGACAAGGATTGGCTCCGCGTCCTGTGTCTGCCCGAGTTGGCCTACCAGACCAAGGGCAAGCGGGACAAACGATTACCCCTCATTGGTGAACTGCGCGAGTTCTGGGAACTGCTCCGGGCTGGCCCGGCTCGTGGTTTGCTTTACGAGCGCCGCTCAGTCGTTGACGGACAGCAAAGCGCCGCCCTCCGCGGCGCATCCCTGGACGAATTCGTTGCTGAATTTCGCAGTCGCTGCGCCCGGCAGAAGTCGCTCGACGCGGCCGGACGCAAGCAACTGCGGATCGAACTTGTTCACAAGGCAGGGGGAATTAGCTACGACCAGGTCGAGCAGGAGTTTCGGGCACTGGCCAGCCGCCTGAAGTGGCCGTCGGCGGCGACGTTGAAAGACTTTCGGCACCTTTTTGCCACCATGGTCGGCAACACGCCGATGGCCGGGCCGTACAAGAAATACTTGCTTGGCCAATCGCCCGGCAAGGCAGCGATTCTGGCCTACACCCACCTCAACCAACTACGCCAGCAATTCACGTATGCTGTTAACAGTGAATGGCCGACCCTTGTCGATGCCATCAAGTCTCGGGTTTGCATTGTCGCCGGCAACGTAAGAATCGACCTTCAAGCCATCGGCTAATGCGCCCACATCAAGTAGAACCCTGAAGGTGACCTGACATCGAGCGATCCCTCGGCGGGGCATTGATTGAGCAAAACGAGAATGGCGAGGCCATGCCGATCACGACCAGCAATCCGCCAATGATGGGGAGAATGCCAAGGGCTCCAGGAAACGATGGCCATCCAGGATTCAAGTGCCAACGTCCCGGCCCTACGGCGCGGTTGGTAATTGCCGACTACGACACTGACCATGGTCACCTGGCAAGACACGCTATCGGCCCTGCCCCGCTTCCTTCAAAGCGCGGAGCAAATTGGCGCGATCGTCGGATTCTTGGTCCATGTCGCGCGATGCCATCATTGAAGGCCGTCGATGCGTTTCGCTCAAAGTGACCGTTCAAAGATCTATCGGAGACTTGACTAACAAGACATTGTTGTCGCGACCTACGTTCACGAACCAACCGGACTTGGTGCGCCATTCATAGGTGCAATAACCCTGTCTTCGAATCAATCGGAGTGTCCCTTTCTGCGGTGGACAGTATTCCAGTGCCAAGAGCATATTTAGGCGAACAAACTCCTGACTGAATACCGTCTGCCAAAGTGGGTGCGCTTCGTAACTCGGCAATAGCCTTGCGTCAATCAACGCCTCGATCTTACCCTTGGACCCTCCTTCAAGGAGCAGATCGTTCCACGCTCCTCTCAAGAACAGCTCACGAAGATCCGCGACTACCCCCTTCTTCCCTGCCTCAGGGATAGACTTTGTCAGAGTGATGACTCCCAAACAAAACCGTTCACCCTTTTGGCGAGCGGGTGGCTTGGGCCGTTTCTCATCGGAAAACAGAACCGCATTGTGATTCCTGCTTTGAAACGTGTCTTGATATGTTCCAGCAAATGGAGGGAGGTTTCCTAGATCGACTTGGGCGGTCGCTGTCTGATTCATGACAGCCTTCATCCACGTCCATGCCTTTCGCTTTGCCAGTGCGTGACTTTCAAGCACCTCCATGAACCAATCTCGGTCAAGGACTAAAACGTTTACGTGCGTGCGTTTTGCCCCGCCCTGAAGTCGCGTGGAGGAACTCGTGAAAACGCAAGCGACCGTCTGGGGAAAGTAATGATAGACCACGGTCTGTTGAACGTTGATGGCAAACTGTGGAGAGTCCTTATTCTGAAACGAGTATGCATAGGTGTTCTGTTTCGTGGCAGGCCCGAACAATTCCGCAAGTTTTGCTTGGATCGCCTCGATTTCGTTCGAATAGCGCCTGCCGTAGCCGCGAAGTTGATCATTGGCAAAGCAAAACTCCTCGCCCTCCCGATTCGCGAGCCATTGCAAGCCAGGTCTCGTCATTTGCTCGGTTCCAACAACCGGCCCGACCAACCGGGTCAAATTCTCGACGTCCGCTTTTGTCTTTCCAAAGGCGTAGCCCTTGAACCCCCGAATCTTGAAGACCTTAGACGTGACGCCGGTTAGCCTGACGACCGCAGAGTCGAACTTGACCTTGGGCAGAGAGTGGGCTTCTTTCCCGCCTTGGGCGACAGAAACAACTAGGAACCAACAGGCAAGGACAAACACTGCGACCAGACCCCGGTCGCAAGCTGACATGCGCCTTCTGGTGCTTCCGACTGGGTTTAACGATGCGGCCTGCGTCGGCTTCTCTGTGGCATGTGAGGTCGTCACTGGCTTCGAGGGTTGCAACTGATTGGAAATCGTAAAGGTCTGGACGCATGCCGGACATTTCCCAGACGGCCTGGCAGGCTTGTATCTGGCCTGAAAGCGCTGGCAACGACCGTACGACAAGAGGGGCATTTTCGCTCTCCCGCAAACGGACCTTGCCTGCTCGCCCAGTTCGGCGACGGCAAGAATCCATGTTACTTAAACAGTATGCTACTTAAACACATCTTAGCTCAGGCCATCATTGGTGTCCATCACCAATGGACCTGGCAACAAAACAGTTTCTGCGCGACCTTGGTTTTCGCATTCGCGATCGCCGTCTGGCTCGTGAGTGGACGCAAGCGGAGTTGGCGCACCGCTGCGAGTTGCATCGCACGTTCATCGGCTCCGTCGAGCGAGGCGAGCGGAACCTGTCGATCCTCAACCTTCGGCGAATCGCCAAGATACTTCGTGTATCGCCCGCCGAGTTGCTGGCCGACCTCGCCTAGCCAGATGGGCCAAGCAGTCGGCCTGCGCCTCACCGCGGTTACACCATGTTGGGCGAACTGACATCAGCGCCCAAGTACTATGCGTGCCTGCCGCAAGCTGGCATGACGAGTGAAGATCTCCTGGATGGCGCGCTGCAGCTGTGTGTGAAATCGCTTGCTGTTCAACGTCCGACGAATGGTCGCGCAAGTCGACTTTGTCATTCTCCGCGGCACCATCACGATGATGTGGAATTCCTCGATCATGAGCTCTCGGGCCATCTTTCTCCCTGGTTTTGTGGTAGACGACGCCTCAAGGCATTCTCCAGCCATGCCTTGGCAACGGCGACTGCCGGCCGACCGGCCATCGCTTCTTCCAACTGTTGTCGCTGTGTTTCCGGCCGACTGTGCGTGTAAACGGCCGTCATGGCCAGGCCGTGGCCGGCCTTCCGTTCTCCGGCAGGTGCATGGCCCATGAGTTCGTTGCGGATCAGCGGATCCACCCGGCCCTCTTGGAGAGCAGTGGCGAAGAGATGTCGTAGCACCTTGGGCGCTGTGCACTGTGCAACCCCGATGGCGGCTGTAAGTCGCATGAACTCAATGCGCACGCGGTCTTCCTTCACGGCGCCGATGTCCCACCACAAGCGTCGTGCCATTCGACAACGTTCGTCACGTGAATGGGGCTTGCGCCCTTCTTCCTCGCTCCTGGCGACGCGACAGGCAAGGTCGTGTTCAAGTGCGGCCTTGTCGTAGTCCATGATTCGCGAAGCCTTGGTCCCGGGAAAGTTACGTCTCCGGAATATCGGGCCCATGCGGCGGTTCCCCACGTGCAAACGAAGAACCTCGACCAACACCGCCACCAGCGGGATGTCGCGCTCGTTGCGCGTCTTGACCTGCCAGCCCAGCCCCGGTTTATTGCGCACGCGCAGCAACCCCGCGTCCAGGTCGAGATCATCGGGAAGTAGCAGGTGGGTTGCTTCTCCCGGGCGCATTCCGGTCAGTATCAGCGTCAGGAACAAAGGAAATTGCCAATCATCGCACGCTTCGAGGAAGGCCCGCTCTTGCTTGACATCAAAAAGAACGATTGGCCGGGACCGCTCGATCGGGATGCGGTCAATCTCAAGCGCGCTGAAGGGGTTCTCGGCGTACGGCGACAGATGCCGCCGCTTGGCGGCATAGGTGAACAAGGCACGGCAAGTCTCCAGGATGTAGCGTAGCCCCTTGTCCATCAGCGGTCGCTTCGGCGTATGAGCGTGGCCGTTCGGTGAAACCAGCGCAGTGCGCAAGTAGCGGACGAATTCCTCGCCGTGATTTGCGTGAAACTGTGAGGCATGTCGCACCGGCCGCTGCTCCAGGAAGCGAAGCAGATGATCAGTCGCGGTGCGATAGCGGTTGATCGTCTGCACGGACGAACGCAGGACCAGTTCGTGATGCTGCAGCCAGCATTCGCGGAGCGCCGGAATGGAGATGGGCGCGAAGCTCAGAGCCGCCGGGGCGCCGACTTCGAGCTGAGCGTTGACCTGGGCAGCAAGTTGACGAGCAGTTAATCGATCGGGGCCGACGCGCGGGCGGCGTCGCTGGCCATTCTCGAAGTAGCACAAATACCAGACGCGGCCGCGCCGATAGGCGCACACCTTGCCGATGCGGAACGAAGAGTTGCGTCGAGGCATGTCATCCTCAGAGAACCCTCCCGCCACAAAACGCCACAAAAACCGCCACAAACGGGGATCTCTGAGGAAGCCTCAAAACGGCAAAGGCCGATGTGTCAAGCACTTATGACACATCGGCCAGCAGAAAAGCGGAGAGGAGGGGATTCGAACCCCTGAAGGAGGTTTACCCCCCTTACCGGTTTAGCAAACCGGCGCTTTCGGCCACTCAGCCACCTCTCCGGAGCTTGCTGCCCTCAAAAATCTTATCAACAAAATC
>Ga0194131_10006695_pt1 | contig 15884 bp, 12 predicted proteins | sample TA2KigO120mmetaG_FD_148631 | JGI IMG/M metagenome (GOLD analysis project Ga0194131, IMG submission 148631) | Freshwater microbial communities from Lake Tanganyika, Tanzania - TA2015053 Kigoma Offshore 120m | ecosystem: Environmental > Aquatic > Freshwater > Lake | place: Tanzania: Lake... | reverse complement strand
GGGTGCGCCAAAAGACTGACCGTGGAACGTCGTTCCATCGGAGAGTTGAAGTGTTGCCATTGACCGCAGTATAGAGACAAAATTCTGCACTGCCAATATTGGTTGTACGTTTGTACACCTTGTCTTTTTCATTGCCATGCGTACGATCGATTCGTGCTTAAAAAGCAGAAACCTCTCCGGCCATCATCTGCACATGCCACAAAGCAGGATATTGCACTGCTTATGGATTCCATTGGAAAGCACTACGATGCGACGGAACGGTGGAAAGAGGAGATCCTTCGACACTTTGATGTCGTTGCGGAGCAACTACTGCACGATGTTCTGGGCGCCTTCCGTGATCACACATCTACAGTGGAGCGCCGCTTCCTTCGGCTGGAGAGACACTGTCGCCTGACTCCGTAACGTATGCGGCGAAAGACTCCCACCCGCAGGCGTGCTCAGGCTCCCGCAACGAAGCAGGATATTGCACTGCTTATGGATTCCATTGGAAAGCACTACGATGCGACGGAACGGTGGAAAAATGAAATGCTAGCATGGAAGGAGGAGATCCTTCGGCACTTCGATGTCAAATGTGAAGAGCTGACGCATAATTTTCAGGGCGCTCTCACGGACAAAATCTCCGTCCATGATGTCCATCTGAAACGGCATGACGGGGAAATCCACACAATCAGGATGCATGTTGGCATGAGATGAGTCCGTTTGGTATCAAAGAAACTTCATCATCGTCCCGATAATTCCTCTGCTTTTTTAAATATTTTTGCATTGAATCTGTTTAGACAGTTGGTGCGAATATGAAATTCTGCCTCAGCAGAATTGAATCCGTCAGGAGAGGAAAGTTTTATTGCCAACAGATTCATAACAATGGAATTCACTGGAGTATATTTCATCGCCTTTTTTGCAGTTTAAGAGATCGTAGATCATTGGTTTTTAGTGTTTCGGCAACAGATTTTGCTGATTTCATCCTTTGCTCTAATTCTTCAACCAAACCATCCACTGTAAGTATTTTATTATTTAAAGCATTTTTCGCCTTCTCTGGTATTGGTGACATGATGCTAATCCGTTCTGCCATCTGCTCCAAAGGCAATGCTTCAAAATCCTTGAGCAATGCAAAATATTGTTCCTGACTTCTGATCTCCGGCCAGTATTTCTTTGAAAGATCTTCTGTACTGTCAGGTGGTGGCTTGGGCTTTTCTTTTGGTTCAGTTTTCTTTTCAGGATCACCTGCCAAAGCTCCACTCCTCTCTTGCTGCCTCCGAATCGCAGGCTCCTTGGGATCAATCTCCATAGTCTCCGGCATCTCCACGCCTCGCCGACGGAGCGTTGCAGCCTCAAGTCCAGACCGTAGATCTCCATCAAGATTTTGCTCGATCAATCTTTTTGCGTTTCTTGCATTGTTAATTTTTTCTTGCTGTGCAATCTTCTTCTTTTGCACATCATCATTAATCTCCCGAAGGATATCATCGGTATCCTCTACCTTTGCAAATGCGGCTAAGCCCGATTCCTTGCGCTTGGGAGTCTCCCGGAAATCCGGATCCGGCGGCGTATCGGGGATGACAACTGCTTCTTTCTTGGAAGGAATATTCTTCGCGGTCGGTGCCAACCGTGGTTCGGTGGTACCTGGGGTTGGTGCTGTCTTCATAACTGGCATATCAAATTCCGCGCCTTCACCCAGAGAAGATGTGCCGGAAGGCTTCGCGGCGACACTCTTTTGGGCAGGTAATGGAGCTGAGCGCGGGGCGCTCGGAGGTGCAGGCTTTGGAGATTCGACCACGTCTATCGTTTTCCCGTTCACTGAAAATCTGCCAGGCTTCGTGAAGTGGAAATTCAGCGCTCGTAGATTGCCTGCTTGCCACCGAACCTTTTCAAACCAGACACCTGCTTCAAGCAACTGCTGAGCATTATTTTTCCCCCAGAAAAGCTCAAGCCTATTAGGCTGAACTATCACCTCATTTTTTCTCCCATCAGCATCAAGAGGAAGCGATACGCGAAATGCCCAGTACGGATCAACAGTATTTACTGGCATAACGTATTCCCTCAATGGCTTTTTCTCACGCATTTCACGATGCTCATTATTATTCATATACTCCTCCAATCCTTGAGCTTTCTCAAAAGCCTCCAGTTGTGATCGCGCCCATGCGAGGTCTCCGTAGCGGTCACCGGGATGGTCACCCCAGTCTGCACTGCGACGCTTGAGGAGGTCGATGACATTCTTGGCTCGAGGGTCGTTAGCGATGACCTCCTTAAATTTTTCCTCGAGACCTCCGTTCTCCATCATCCTATCTGCATAGCCTTCTCTAAGTTTATTTTGCTCCTTCATGAATTTTGCCCCCCCTTGGGACTCAATGTACTTGCGTTGTGTCTTCTCATAGGCACCTTCTCCTGCATCGTTGGGGCGAAATGTGGCTCCGGGAAGAGCATTGGAGGATCCATCGAGGTCATCGGAAGCTGAGGAGCGCCCTCCGTTCTGGAACTTTCCGACCTTCCCCGTGCGGTCAATGTATGCATAATTGCTGCCACGCCGCACCACGTTCACTCCTCTGTTGCGTGCACTCTCTATCTGTCCCGCAAAACGCACATCGTTCTCAGTGACTGACCCATTGCCCGTGCTTGGCCACCCCATGATCTCAGCAACACGTGCACGATTCTCGGCACTCTTTCCGGCAAAATATGAAGCAACGGGGTCGCGGCTACGAATCCCGAGCACGCGGTCCCCTTCGGCTTTGGATCTTGCTGCTCGCGACTGCTCCTCTTCATATTCCCTGTCATTTTTCATCGCAAGAGTCTGGTCGCGCTTCTGCTGCTGGTTAAGCTTTTCGGCATACTCGGGATAGTCGCCACTACTCCTCTTCCATTCACCAAAACGCTTCCCCCCAGAGAGGCGCATATGCTGCTCATTGAGCAGATTGTATTCTCTTGTCAGCGGAATCAGACGTGATCCGATGTCGCGGAGCTCTGCGGAGTACTTCTGGTACGCCTCACCCATTTGCTGTCTTCGCGCTCCGCTATAGCGACGCGCAGCATCGGGGCGATTGAGCATCTTCTGATTGAGAACATTAATTCGATCACGCTCCAGCTGTTCCATCTCCTCCTGCATTTCCCCCATCTCTTCCCGAAGATTGGCAAGAGCTACGTCCTTATTTTTGGGCGTTACATTCTTGAATCTGTCTGCAACATCGCTTTTGAACTGCTCCGACTTCTCACGCTCACGGACAACTCTCTCATTCCAGTATTTCTCGTCTTTGACTATAGATCCCTTGTCTGCTGGGGATGACTTTGCCTTTGCACGCGGAGTTACCTCCTCTGTAGGCTCACTTGGCGTCTTGGAGGTTGCATCTATGGGTGAGTTCATCACGCCCGACTTGGACTGAATATTCGGTGTGCCGACATCAGCTTTGGTATTGGAATTTTTTGCTTCGGTCTTGGGTCTGTTTTGCACACCAAGTGCGAGTGCATTATTATATTCAACAGCCTCAATAATGCCGTTGGCAAAGAGGAAGCCGACCAGTTTGTTCTGATCATCGGGAATGCCCTTCATAAGGGCATCAAGCTCGGCAACAGTCATTTTTTGGATATCAGGATCCTCCCGGATTTTTCCCTCGATTGCTCTGCGCAACTCCATGACTTCCTTCTGTGGATCAATCACCGAATCATTTTTAAGAAAATCATAGACTGTATTTGCAATGCCGTGCTTATCGGCGATGCGTGCAACATAATCCTTAAGATCTTTTTTTGGCTCCTTGCCTTTGTTTCCTTCGTTGCTCTGGATTTTTGCTTCGTTGAACTTGAATGCAAGCCTGGGCTCGCAATCCCAGAGTTTTGAGCCGGTGAAGAGACGATGGATACGCATCAGGAATTTTCCTGGAAAAGATGTTCAAGATTTTTCACAGCATCATCATCGTGAGCAGCAGACTTTCCTTCTGCGATGGAGCGCAAGCTCGTCTGAATTTTCCGGAATTCCCCATGGAGCGCCGCGGTGAATTTCTCGTAACGCTCGAGAAATTGCCTGAACGCCTCGCTATACCACTGCATGCGTTCTTTGCGTTGGTCACTCGTCTCCCCTTCATACATTACATCGAGAAGTGGGAGCGTATCGGTACACAGATCCGGCTCAATCCCTCGCATGAGAATGTTATAGAGATCCTCAGTGGACCAAGAGACAGCAATGGGCTTGGTTGTTGGTACGGTCATGTGATGTGTGTATCAGAGCTATTGTAGCACAATTTTGTGATAAATGCACATTACGCCTTTATTGACACAAGACCTATTTATATTATAATTACTTATACAGTAAAAGGCGTTCATTCACATCATCCCCACCCCCATGCATTCCAGTCTCTGTAGGAGCCTGGACCCACCGTCTCCAATCTTTTGAGCACTGTGGGGACAGTGCTTTGGAGATTGGACAACGTGGGGGGACAACTTTCTCAACAATGAATGGGAGCAGGCCATGCAAAAAATGCTCATTGGGATGTTGCTCATGCTCGTCACTACCCCGACCTTCGCGGACCTCAAAGTCCAGATGAAAATCGGGGGGTACTCTGTGACCGCCACCGGACCCATGGGTCAGACATTCGCGACTCGTCGCGATGCTGATTCAATCGTTGCAGAAGGCACCGGCGCAGATGCGCCGCGCGCCGAAATGATCGCGGTCACCCAGGGCACGCACCTGCGTGCCGAGCGAAATGCCTCGTTTCTCCGTGACGTCGACCAAGCAATCGACATGTACCGCTGTAAGACACCATGCAAAACTGGCACGGCGCCCAAATGCGCCGACCCGTGTGTGAAATCCAGTAAACCAGGAAGCATCCCCAAGGGATTGGGGGTGCAAAAGTGGCTCAATGCCACAAAAACCAGTTTCCGCGACCAGCAGGGTCGCACTTGGAACTGGGTGGAAGCAGATTGCGCCTGGGTGGATCCGTAGCGGATCAAGTCATAGTCTTTCATTGAGAAAGAGTCCCCCTATGGCTTATTTATGATGTTTTAATTGTATTTGACTTTCTTTACTTATATTGCGAAATGGAGTAATATAGTACTAGCTCCTTGACATAGGCTGAGGGTGTTCCTCGGCCAACGTTCGTGGTCAGCATTGTGAAAGGAAAATCTGATGAGCGCGTATCTTCTGTTTTCTGTGTTGTTGGTAGTGGTGGCAGGCGCATTCGGAGGACTCGGGATTTGGGGCATCCAAAACCAGAGATTCCGCATGTTGGGCGTGCTGCTGCTGCTGGGCTTTGTGACAACCATGTTTGTCGCACTGCCCTGGACGTTTGAACACGTAACTGAGGAAGGATACGTGGTCGACGTCATTTCGTTCATCACGGACAACCTTCTGAGAATGGCACCGTTCGTCTTTGGGGTCGTGATTGTGTTAACGGTCATCGCCACAGTCCTGCTCTTCGTACCAACAATCGATGTCGATGTGATTCACGCTAGACGTGGAACGCATCCGCATGTGCAGTGGGTATGGGGCACTTTGGCAATTTTCCTCATCATCGGCGAAATTATGTGGGCCACTTGGCTCTACAATTCGCAGAAAAATGAGAGGATTGCCGAATTGGTATCCGCAGGACAGTTGTATGACGCTGTCACTGGAACAACGACCTTCAACGCAAAGTACTCTCGGACGGGTCGTCAGTTCGCTGCGATCCAGATTCCTGTGGATTACCTCGACAAGGCTCGTCTGCAAAGTACCATCGAAAGCAAGGTGAAAAATCTTCCGAGCTTCGACGAATGGAAGGATCTGACGGTGAAGAAAATCAATGCCGCAGATTACTTCTCGTCAGACGGAAGGACTATCACGCACCTCACGGTGCATTTCGATGGTGAACTGAAGGCGAATGCCGCAATGGGGCGCACCGCAGTAGAACCGGTCGCAAATGGATCCGTGCGAATCGAAAGCAACGAGAGTGACATCGACAGCAAGCTGGAGGAGCTCACCGAAAAGATTCTGACGAAGGTGGAGAAGCTTTCTCCTGGTAGCACCAGGAAAAGCGGTACCCGCCAACAGAGGAATCGATTCCGAGGGAACGACTTGTTCCCCTCGAGCAGCCCTTTCAGCAGGTAAAACAAGGCTGGCTACGAAATTCTCTGGTCAGCCAACCAGAAAAAGGGCACCTGGAACCGTCAAGGAGCAAACCAGGTGCCTTTTTTTAAAGGAGCGCATCAGTTCCCCGAACCCCTTGATCGAGCCATTTTTTATATTTTCCGAGAATACCTTCGGCATCTGTGCTCAATAAACTATAAATGGAAGACATGGATTGATCCCCTGGTATTCCTATTTCGATTCCTTCATCTCCGATCCGTTTGATGGTTAGTTTTTGAATATCGCGCCACTGCAGATCCCCGCGAGCCAGAATTGCAGCTACATCTTTTTTTTGCTTATTGAAACCCTGTTCTCTCCATTCTTCCATCCATTTTTTCAATTGAGCTATATCCGCCTTCGCAAATGTATTAGCGGGAATGCTGATTGAATGGCCATCATTGGTGAAAGGCAGAGAATCAAAAAGGCCTATCACAACTTCCTTAGTTCCGAGTACAGAAATTCTCACTCCAGCGTTTTTCCCGTTGTACGCATGATTTTCAATAAAAATCATGTTTTCTTTGAATTGTTCATAATCCTGTTCCGGAATTCCATGCAGTGCATAAATGGCTTTTTCTGCGTCTTTGTAGGACTCATACGCAAAGGGGCCGACGACGTTTCTCGCCTTGTCGAACCACTCGATGACATACTTCCCTGCATTCCCAGTGATTCTAATGGTGTCACCAGGGAGCCGCTGGAGCATCGGACCAACGACTGCAAGACACTCCTGTAACTTGGCATCCGCGTAGTTGACACCTTGCCCGAGAGTGATCACCCCCTTATCAATGTATTCTTGAATCCAGGGGCCGGCCGTCTCAACCCAATATTTCTGTACAGGATCCCACATGTATTCCTTAAGTACTGCGCCTGTTTCACGGCTGATGGCTCGCACCTTTCCCGGCATCGTATTCCAAATCCAGTCATTTGCGTTTTCCATCAGCCCCGGTAGCTTCACATTGGCATTGAGTTGTTCCGCCGGCACTCCCAGCAGTCCGCTGAAGACAGCATCGCAATACTCCGCGAGGTTACGTTGCTCGGTGGGCGACACCGTCCGCTCGCTCTCGTCATCGCGAACATCGCTGCCATGACGCTTGAGTACGGCTTCCACGAATCGATTCGCCATGCGCTGGGAAATCTGCTGTTCCATTGCATCGATTTGCTCCTGCGTGAGAGGCGTGAAATTCTTGCCTGCGGCATCGGAGAGAACCGGCAGGTAACGGAGCCTTTTGAAAGCCTTGGTGTACTCGTCGATTCTCGGCCGCAGGGTTTTGCTGAAGCTGTTCTCCTGCCAACGCGGGAACATGCGCTTCCAGACCTCGTATGTTTCCGCACTGTCTTTCTCATGAACTTCACTGCCCAGAAGGCCATGCAGATCGGCGAAACATGAGACCCCCGGAAAATGGTCTTCATCAAACTGAACATAATCGAGAAGGAAATCGATCCAACTGTTCCAGCTCTGATCATTTTTGGGATCGTCTAGACGCGATATTGTTTCTACGCTAAGACGAGTCTTAGAGCCGACTGCAGCGATGAGCATCTGATACTTTCTTCGCTCGATTTCATTCATCGTTTTGAGATTGAGTACCCTGCCATTGAGATATTCCTTCATTTTACCTTTGAGCGCTGCTTGCGCAGATTTGTCCGCTGGGAGACGGTCAACGAATTCATCCCATTCCTTCTGGAGTTTTTCTTTCGTCACGATGTTCTCCGGATTGGACAATTTTCCGCCTGTAAGGGAATTAATCAGCGCGGACTCCGCAGGAGCAGAATCTAAGAGCTGCATTCTCTTCGCCAGATCCTTCTGTGGTTCGAGCATGGGATTGAGAGCGTCTGCGGTCTTTGCGACGCCGCTATTGATGAAATCGAGATACCCAGCCGCCTGGCTTTTGCCCTGCCTGCGCAGGATCGCGGGATCCGCTTCGAGAAGGAATACCATGTTCATGTCCCACTGGGCAGTGTCGCGCTCGCGAAGCTCCTGGAGGTATTCGTCGCGGATGACGAGGAGGCGACCATAGAGCGCAGGCTGTTGCTGCTGCACGACCGCCATGTTCTTTTCCCATTCCTGATTGTTGGGATTCTGCATCCATTGCGTGAGCGTGTCAGCATCCACCGAGACATTGCCGATGGCGACGACTCCTTTGAAAATGGACTGGAAGAGGCGCTGCTCGATGTAACGCTCGCGGATGTAGTCTGCGCCGAGCGCCGCGTCGTTCTGCAGAGCGGAAGCCGGCTTGTACTCCGGGAGTTCCCTGCGCACGGCGGCTCCCCTGTTGGCAAGGAATTTTTTGAGCGTCGCATGGAAGAGCTTGCTGCGCTCTTGGGTGGGCATCTCGCCGAGCCTGCTGCGCATCTTGGCATCCATGGTGAAAGGAAGGGCGGGCAGCCGTATGGGTTTGCCGGCGTTACCATTGGGACCACCGATCGGGACACCGAGCCTCTCGCACTCGTCGTACCAATCGAGGATTGCTTTCGTCGGCTGTGATCCGAGAACGGAGAGGCAGATGATCTCCCGATGTTCCGTCATGCCCAGTTCCTTGTGCCAGTAATCGGGCAGCGTCTGCTTCTCGGGCGGCAAGCTCTTTTCTCTCCGCAGCAGCTCGTCGATCTTCGGCGTGATGGATTCCCACCAAGCCTTCCCCTGCTTGTTTTGCTGGTAGAGCCCAACGGCAATTCCCGCAAGCGATCCCCAGAAGATGCCCTTCATGAACCGGTTACTGTCTTTGTTGAAGAGGATATCCCATCCCTTGCGCACCGCAACGATCGCAACAATCCACGCCAGCGCCGATCCGAGGGGATGTGAAGAAATATCATTCATGTATTCCCAGACATTGCGCGCTCCCTTCTCCACTTTTTCGCCGAAGTTCAATGAGCTGCGAAGTTCTTCCTGGCGTGTGTGCGTGGCCCGCATAATATTCTCCTTCTCCATCAGTGTTTGGATGACGGAATTCAGAATGGCACGCGTGTTTTCCTCGGAATACGGACGTAATCCAGGAGGCTTTTGCTTCAGGCGATCATCAAATGCCTTTCGCTGCTCGGGACTCATCACGAAGTGGTATTCCAGAGAACGGAGAAAAAGAGCGTTGCTGTCGATGCCGTCGGGAGTCATCCCGCACGCGAGAAGAGCGCTATAGGCCCGCTCTGGATGGGCTTCCCATGTGGCAGCGCTCTCGACCGGCAGTTGCTCGCCGGAAACCTCCTCCTCCGGTAGGAGCACTTCCTGACCCGGGATGTCCGCGCGCTTGCCGAGATCCGGAGCTTTCCGCCCAAGCAACCGGATGTAATTTTGGATGACGTTTGGGCTTATGGAGACTCCGAAATTCACGAGGGATTCATCGACCCCGAGCGTATCAATGCTCAGGGGGATGAAGAGATTGCGCATCCGGGTAAGGGATGCACCGGATCTTCCGCCAGCAGGATCATCGGTTTGCAGCCGACTGCGTACGATGAATCTGCCTTTTTCGAGGACAATAATTAAACCTGTATTTTGAATCAATGCATTGATCGGATCCAGTGCATCCCGCGAGTAGTCGGGCTCCAAAAGATTTTCCTGCGGCGCGAGTTGCTGCAGCTGGTCTCCGATGCGATCGACCGCCTTATCGCGTGCAATGGGCTCCAGGGAACCCACCAAACGATCAATGCTCTCCGCTTCTCGAATAATACGCCGTACCCCTTCCGTTTTTTCGGATTGAAGAATCGGGGCGACCTTCTGCAGATCTACGTACTCCTTAGCACAGAGCACAAGGAGACTGAAGTATTCCGTACGGTTCAAGTTACCGTTTCCCAGATCTCTTAAACCGACGTTTTCTTTGTCTGGGACTCGTATACCATAATTCCGAAGCACGTCATCGAGCCCCTTCTCTCCCTTGAAGCCCTCACGCACGCCACGGTAATACTCGAGCGGCATGCGAAGCAGGAGCTTATCGGTATCCGTCAGTTCCTTCTTGTCGTTATGTTGCTTGTCATTCCACGTGCGATCGGCATGGTCAACGGCATCGCGGTACGCTGCGCCAAGGATAGCCGCATCCGTCTTATCCTGAAGCTGCCTGAGGATCGAACCGTCGAAGTGATCCATGAGCCACTCCCCGAGAGCGGCATCGTCCGCGAAGCGCTGCACGAGCCGGAGAGGATCGAAAGGGCGCAAGTCCTTATGACCGACATCCTGTATATCCACGTTCTTGGGAAGCATGCCTTCGAGAAGTAACGGCTCCACAAATGCCTGGTTTACATTTCTCTCACCTGAAATTTCCGGATAATCTTTCTGGACGTCAGCCTCCTTATACAAACGTCTCATGTCCGCGATCGCCTGATTTTCTCGGATGGCCCTCTCCACGCGCAAGGTCTGCGCCGCCTCACGGCCGCCTTCGGCGAAACTGCACAACAGGCGCTCTTGTTCGATTCCCCGGCCGGTGAAAAAATGTGCGTGATGCATGGATGATTATTTGAAGAGCGGAGATGTTTTCGTCGTACCCCACTGCCAGAATTTTCTGAGGCTACGCCCGAGGAATTTCGCGGGCTCAGTAGCTAACCAGACGACGGGTTTCTTCACGGCATACTGGAAGGTCGTCGCCACGGCCTTGCGTCCAGCCTTGCGGATGCGACCGGTCTTCGCCTTCGCGAATTCCGCAGCCTCCGTGACGTCCGTTACGTAGGCGGACGGTGCATCCCCCGCAAGAGCGAGACGGATGTTCTGCTGCAAGTGCTGCTGCGAGAGAGCATCAACTTCCTTTTTCACCTCTTCCGGCTGTTCCTGGAGATCGAAATCTTTTACGAGGTTTTTGGTGAACTTGGTCATCAGAAGCCGCATGAGCTCGTCGCGCTGAGCGCGGACGTACGCGGTATTATGCAACTCTCCGTCCTTGACCAATTTCTTCAAGCCGTAGAATGCGGTAATCACGGCCGGATACTCCAGGCTCCCCCATGCCGGCCTCGCGTTGTGCTTGCGCCACAAAAACCCCAGGCGATTGGTCCCACGGAATATGCCGAGCGGGCCGATGTGTTTCCCCCCCGCACCTTTCTGCATGCCGATGGCCGGACTCTCGGCCATATGGCAGACCATCGCCTCCTGCGATCCGTTCCAAAGTTCTCTCGCCTGCTGTACTGTCCATTCCTCGAGGAAACCTTCTGGCTCTTTGAAAATCTTCGGATTGTCGAGCGTCTTTTTTGCCAGCAACATTTCCTGACGGCCAACGGAGTTACGCGCATACAGCTCCGCAGCAGCTCGGCGCGCTTCTGTTGGCGCAAGCTTCCCGCCCTCCTTACTTTCGAAGTGCTTCTGATAGGTAGCCAAAACGGCATCGCTGCCGGACATGGCTTTCTTGCCGTCCTTGATGTCCTTGGCTTCCTTCTCCTTGGCTTCGATGTCTTTCTTCAAATCCTCTTTGGACTTCAAGCCGAATTCTTTGAGCATGTCGTCCGCAACAATCTTTGGATCCAATTCCTTTCTTAATTCCGATGGTTTGACATGGTCAGTCGTCGCATCGAAATACTTTTCGGAAGATCCTAGAGGTACATCGGATGACCTTGCGTTATGCGCAACGCGTTCCATAGCGCTTTTGATTTTGTCGTAGTATCTCTGTGCCTTACTTAAAGATTCCTGCCCATCAACGAGACGCTTCCGCATTTCAGGTTTGTCAGCTGGATCAGTTTCCGAATACCCTTGCTCTTTCAGTTTTTTCCCCACCTTGCTTTGCCCAAAAGTTGCGGCACCAGCTTTCAGATCTCGTAAGTCGCTGGTAATTCTCGCAATTTCATCCCCAATCTCTCCAAAGCCGATTTCATGGCTTTCCATAGACAATTGTCCCAGTGCCTCCAGAGAGGCAACAAGTTGAACTTTTGACTTCAGTTGATGAATTTCCCTTTCTGTTTCTTCCGTGCTTTTCCCAAACAAACCAAGAACCGCCTGAGGATCTTGCTTGGCCATAACCAATGCCGTCTGCACGTTCATTTCACTGACGCCATTCGAAGCGAATTGCTTCGGCAGATCACGGTACGTACTGACGGTGCGAATGTATGTTCGGGCTATTTCTTCAGCTTCAGAACGGGTGATGGGAGCCAAAGGAATACTGGAGCGTACTGGCTTTCGCCAAAATTTCAATCTTGTATGACCCCTCCCAAACGGATGTCCCCCCTGAATTTCAGTCACAACCTTTTCCTCTGACAGTTCTTCTTTTCCAAACGCCCCGTATGGGGTCTCAATGGTAAATACCACATCGACACTTTGTCCCGCCTTGTCGGTCGCTTTCGCAGGGATGTTGATGAATTGAGGCAAAGTGTAGTTCGTATCCTGGTGCAAACGCTCTTCATTTGCCGAAAGCACTGCAGCTCGATGAAGTCCTTCATGAAGCATAGCGTCACTACGCTCACTGCTGGGAAGATCTGCATGTTGCAATTTTGCCTCCTTTCGCAGCCTACCCCCTGCCCTCATCGTCGCATTCGGGTACAAATCAAAACGCCTCGCGAGGGCATTAAGCATTTCGCTGCGAAACCATGTGCGCTGCCAGGCAATGTTCTGATCGACCTTGTTGTGTACGTTCGACACAGCGGCATTGATCCGAGGATCCAGCTCTTCAAAGTCAGCTGATGTGTCTTTGTTGAAATCGACCATAAATCTAGTAATTATAGCAAAAGGGAACCTGACTGTCACTAGACAGGCCTGCGGCTTAGGCAAGAGCTTGTTCAGTGTTTATCTTTCTTTTCTTCCTTCTTTTCTTCCTTCTTTTCTTCCTTCTTGGGCTCTTCCTTTTTCTCTAGTTTCTCAGCGGGACTTGCCTCAGTTTTGGCATCCTTCGCCTTCTCTTCCTGCTTTGCAACAATGAGATTTCCGTAGGCCATATCATATGCCCATGCGCGTGCACCACCAGATCCCAATCGATGTCGGTGCGAAGCACTGGCTTTGTGCCCGGGAACATGGATGCTGGTTTGGACATCCGCCTTCTTCAAAGATCCTGTATGAAAAGATGACGTGCGCTCCGGCTGTGCCTGTGAATTCGCAGTCTGCCTGGGACCCGCATTCGAAGCAGTTGCATCACTTGTCACTGCATGGTGAACATTCTGCGCTGTTGGCTGAACTGCTGCCTGCTGTTGGGATTGATCGGCGATCATACCATCAAGCGTATGAACGAGTTCGTTGAGATATGCAATGGCATGCACATCATGACCGGGCTGGCGTTGATATCGATTTGCAGTTCCAAGAGCAGCACCTCTAGCCGCGGCAAAGCGCAGGTCTCCTCTGCCATCAGCAAGGATATCTGCAATCTGGTTGCGAAGATACGCAATCTGCTCGGGCAGTACCCGAGCATTCAGAGATTGAGTCACATCGCTTACCCGTTGCTGTTCTGGAGTAAGAGGCATCACTATGTGAAAGCAAGCAATTGTCGGGCTGTGTCGCGTTCATCTTCGAAAATGGCAATGGACTCCAGAATAGCATCTTGAATTTCATTCCTCTCATCGGAAGAAAGCGCTCCACTGCGTACCTTCGCAAGCAATTCTGAGCGTCTGCTTTCCGTCAGAGTGGGAAGACCCTTGATGACGACAATGAGATGAGTATGAAGCATAGGAAAATGAATTAAGTTGTAGCTCTGTTTGCATCTTCTGTAGAGGAAAATTCGAATGTGTGATTGATGTACTTCATCGGATGCTTGAGAAATTCTGCCTCGGAAACATTCAATCCTTCGATACGGACATGATCGCCATCTTGGGCGAAGATCGTCACATCAGCATTGTTTCCGCGGGCAGTCGCCCTCACGCACTGCCCCTCCGTCATCAGCGTGAGCATATTCGAGACATCGTTGTCCGTGCGGTAATGCGCCATGACGATATGGGCGCTAACCGGAGCAGCACAATACGGAGAAACTTGCTGAAACACGGCTTCAGAGCCGTAAGCAGAAATTTCTTTTCCTGCAACGATCACCCGAATGCTCGCTTCACGGGGAAGGTTTTTGATCTTCGCAAAATCAGTGAACAACTCTTGCATCTGGGGACCGTCGACCATTACCCCAAGCATTCCATCAACGGCAGCTTTGGGCAACGGTATGAAATATTTCTTATCAATGCCGGCGAAAGGACGCAATGCCTCGAAGAATAATTCGATTTTTTCTGTAGTCACGGGTTTCAGATCATCAGGAACTTGATTGCTGTGAGCAATAACGAAATCATGGACGGTATCACGAACCTCAGAGAGTATTGCGTCAGCCTGCTCGGGAGGTGCATCGATAACGCGCTTGATATCATTAGCAAATTGCTCGTACACCCAAGCATGAATTTTCACCCCGTTACCTAAAACAAATCTGCGGAAGGCATCTTGTGTCATTCCGACCGGCTCGTCCGCACTGAGCCTCGCCCGGACGCCTTCATGCATTGCTCGATAATGAGCGAAGGTGTGCTGGTGCAAGCGATGATCTCTCTCATTGCGAGCTGTTTTCAATCTTTGCTCTATAGCGTCTGAGGGCAACCCTATTTCCATAAGCGCTGCTTTGGCCTGATCGATTTTTTCTTCAATTTCATGGAGAAATTCTGTCAGATTCACGCGAAAATCCGTGAGCAGACGGAATGAAGTCACGGCATGCTGGAAGCGCTCTGAAAATGAGATCCCTTCAGAGGTCAGTGCATTTTTGACATCATCTGCGGCATCAGTAAATGACAGGATCTCTTCTGGAGACGGGTCTGAATTCGCGCCGAGACCATTCGTTTTATAGTTAGGCATAATAATATTATATATTTAATATATATTATGTCAATAATAACGCGCTTGCCTTAAATGGAACAAAACAGTGATTCACAAGAAGTTCCTGCACGCACATTCATATTTCTTCGTGTTCTAGACCCACCTATGCTCACGTAAGAAATTGCCGTCAAAACAGAAACTCGCCTTTCCCGAGGTTTCAATGCACAGATACCCTGTCTATCCCCAACGAAAGATCTCGTGGCGATAGCGCCCACATGCCCTTTCCACTTCTGCGTGCATCATCTTCCAGAGCGAGGAATGCATCCCTAAGAGGATGGCTCACAGAGCGATCAACGATGGCAATCCCCTCACGGAGCATCCTGTGCTGCAGGGTATCCTGCGTTCCAGGGATACGCGCATACGCAAGCAACCTCTCACGGGAGTCCCAAATTTTCGTATCAAATTCTAGTTCAATTTTTTTGTTGTATATCAGGTCTGAAACGAAATTCAGTGCCTTAATTCCAGTTTCAGAAATTCCCCCATTTTCGTCGTAGACAGGAGGTGCCTCTACGCCGAGGAGACGGAGCACGATGCCCGGCGCTTCCGAAAGCTCCTGCCTACGCCAACGATGCAGCACCGATGGATGGATATCGGGATCATCGATATCGGTCAGGGTGACAGTGAACGTGTCTCCCGAAAGTAGGCGAGCAACGTGAACATCGATGGTGCGATGTGTGAGGACGGGAGGACGATGGACCGTCTTCTCGAGAGAGTCGGACCAGTCCAGCTGTGCCAGAGAAGATCCGCCCGGATCGCGGAGAATGATGCGACCCTCATCGGCAAGAGTAAGACGCAGACTGGCAAGTGTAAACCTGCGTTCCTCACGCGGCATCAGCTGCGTAGGAGGAAGTACGGAGAAGTGATTGGGGATGATGCCACCGTGGATGGAAAAGCCCTCGAGACGGAGCGGATCTGGTGAAAAATTGCGCAGGGCGATCCATCCGCTCTTACCTTGGTCACTGCGCATAAGACCAGTGATGCGCACCGGCGAAGGCGTAGTAGCACTTGGCTCTAGGTTATCAGGAACGAGAGGTGCTGGGTTACTCTGCGACTGGCCTATGCGCACGGTGATCGTCGCACGCTCCT
>Ga0194131_10006690_pt1 | contig 15891 bp, 12 predicted proteins | sample TA2KigO120mmetaG_FD_148631 | JGI IMG/M metagenome (GOLD analysis project Ga0194131, IMG submission 148631) | Freshwater microbial communities from Lake Tanganyika, Tanzania - TA2015053 Kigoma Offshore 120m | ecosystem: Environmental > Aquatic > Freshwater > Lake | place: Tanzania: Lake... | reverse complement strand
CATGGCATTCCTCGGAGGATGGCTCACTTGGGCAGCCGGAGCGCACGGTTGAGCGAACAACTCGGCGAGGAGGACGGCACGATCCCCCGTGTCATCGTCGCGCTTACGATGATGGAGGGGCGCTTGGTGCGAACTCGGCGGTTTGGGTCGCCGAGTTATGTCGGCGACCCGATCAACACCGTACGCATCTTCAGCGAAAAGGGCGCCGACGAGTTGCTGCTGCTGGACATCGGCGGGGAGGATCTCCAGCCGTCCGCTTTGCCGTTCCTTGCCGATGTCGCGGCCGAGGCGCTCATGCCGATCGCATACGGTGGCGGCATCCGCACGATCGACCACATACGCAGCGTGATCCGATCCGGCTTCGAGAAGGTCGTGCTCAACACTGTGCTCCACTCGACCCCGTCCCTCGCAACGCAGGCAGCCGAGGAGTTCGGCTCACAGGCGGTCATCGGGTCCATCGACGTGCGCACGGGACTGCTCGGCAGGCAGTCCGTTCGCTCGCGCTGCGGACGCCAGCGAACGGGTGCTGATTTGATCGAGCACGCGAAGGCGTGCGAGCAGGCTGGATGTGGCGAGATCCTGCTCACTTCTATCGACCGTGACGGATCGATGCGGGGCTACGACCTCGAGTTGGTCCGACGCGTCGCATCGGCGGTGGGCGTACCAGTGATCGCGCTCGGAGGCGCAGGTGACCGGCACGACCTCGAGGCGGCGCTCTCGGCAGGAGCGTCCGCCGTCGCGGCAGGCAGCCTGTTCGTCTACTGGGGCCCGCGACGGGCCGTACTGATCAACTACCCGGACGATTGCCGTTGGTAGTTGGTGGTTTGCACCGTGCGATCGCGTCAGCCAGAGCACGTGAAGCCGCCCTCGCGCTCGGTCCGTCGAGATGGATACCGTCGTAGCTGCGGAGGTTCGGCATCGACGGTTCGATCCAACACGCCCCACAGGCCTCAAGGCGGGTACGCACCCGACCGAAGTCGATTCCACCGGCATCATCCTCGGCCATTGCCACCTCAGGCGGTACCCAAGGGCGGAATGCGACGAGCCGCACGCCTGAGCGTACGAGCTTTTCGGCTGCACGGATGAGGTCGTCTTCGACCTGTGGAGAGTAGGGCGCGCGCTCGAAGTCCCTCCGAACGACCGCGACCCCCGCGGCGATCGGGTCCGCCACGTGACGGTCGGACTCCACCCAGCCGTCAGCGTGGTAGTGCTGCACGTACTCGTCGGACGTGGCCCTCGAGGCCGCGACCTGCTCGCCGAATCCCCGGTCGATTGCGAACGGCGCGAGGTGCAGTTCCCACTCCTCGACGACGCGAGCGATTCGGAGCGGCATGCGAAGCCGTCCGAGATCCTCGCAAGCCGCGATATAGCCGTCCTTTCCGCGGATCGGTGCGCGGAGGGATGCAGGCGTGACGGCGATCACCATGATGCGCGGCCCATTGGGGTCGAGGGTCGCAGCCGCAGCCTCGACGAAGGCCGGCGTCAGCGTTGCAGAGCTGAAGCCGAAGTTCACGCAGCTTCGCACGAGTCCGAGTCTCGAATCGAACTGCGATGGGTCGATGCCCCGATACACGCGAGAATCTCCGACAACGATGGTGTCGTGGCGCGGCCCCCAACAGAGTTTCTCCATCCAGAACCACTTCGGCGCCCCGGCGAATCGAACATCAGTCCGCAACGTAGCAATGGCGACGACCGCGGTCACGAACGCAAGGAGCGTCAGGAAGCACGGATCGGAGAGCAGCCCCCGCCGACCTTCGTCGGGTCCTCCAGGCAACCATAGCCCGATCACCCGACCGACGGGTGGCTCATGCCCGGACGCGCTAGGGCAAGCCGCGTCAGAACTGGAAGTAGATGAAGTCACTGCCAGGGCCTCTCAGGAAGACGCTCGCGAGGAGCGCGGCAACAATCGCGGCGCACTGAAACGGAGTGGGCCACGATGAAGGCGCAAGCCACGGTATCCGTTTGGCCAACGCGTAACTCGCACACGCTGCAGCAATCGTGGCGGCGGCGAGCGCGATGCTCGGCACCGCGATCATGGATGGAAGTTCGCCGGCACCGGACGCGCCGAGCATCTGGCGGAGGACGGAAGACGCCTGCCCGAGGGATTCCGCACGGAAGATGACCCAACCCGCCAGAACGGCGACGAGCGTCGCGGCCCACGCCGCGAGCCGCCAGACGCCTCGGAGTTCGGTGCTGCGACCGCCATTCATCGCCCGCTCGACCTGAAGGAGGGCAGCGTGATAGGCACCCCATACGATGAAGGTCCAGTTCGCACCGTGCCACAGGCCAGAGATGAGCATCGTGAAGGTTAGGCTCGCGGAGGTTCGGATGGAGCCGCGCCGAGAGCCCCCAAGCGGAATGTAGACGTAATCGCGGAACCAACTCGAGAGGGTGATGTGCCAGCGGGACCAGAAATCGCGCGGTCCGATCGCCGCGTACGGGCGGCGGAAGTTCTCGGGAAACCGATAGCCCATCCAGTACGCAATCCCACACGCGATGTCGGAGTAGCCAGAGAAGTCGCAGAAGATCTGCAGTGCGAATGCGGCGGTCACGATCCACCACGCGAGGCCGAGCTCCGGATTGCTTGAGAACGCCTCGTTCACGAATGGCGCGAGGCTGTCCGCCACGACTGCCTTCTTCAGGTACCCCCAGGAGGCGAGCCGAAGCCCGTGCATTCGGTTGGCCCGATTGAAGTTGCCAGGTGTTTCCAGTTGCGGAAGAAGTTCCGTCGCGCGCACGATTGGTCCCGCCACGAGCTGCGGGAACATGGAGAGGAACGCAAAGAAATGAAACGGGTCTCGCACGGCCCGAATCCGCCCGCGCCAAACGTCGATGGTGTAAGAAAGAGACTGGAATGTGTAGAAACTAATCCCAATCGGAAGGATGATGCTGCTAGCCATGTCGGACACTGGAGCCGATATGTCAATTGCTTCCCCGATCTGGGAAACAAGGAAACTGAGGTACTTGAAGAACACAAGCACCCCAATGTTCGACACGACCGAAGCCCAGAGCAGGCATTTCCGCCACCTTGGCCACGACTCCATCCCGAGTGCGGCGAGGTAATCCACGAGCCCGGTCGCAACCAGCAGTGGCAGGAATCGCCAGTCCCACCAACCATAGAAAACGAAGGAAGTTGCGGTGATCGCGATCAATCTGAGGCGACGGTGCGGGCGAACGAACCCCCAGCCGATCATGAAGAGAGCCATCAGGACGAGAAAGGAGCCCGACATGAACGACATGCCCATAAACCTACACTCTCGGTGCGGAGCCAGCGCACTAGCCTGACACCCGATGCTGGTACTACGCAGAGAGAACGGAAGCGCCGCGAGGGGAGTGGCGGTGCTGCTGACCGGCTCGGTCGCGGCGCAAGGCATCCCGATCCTCGCGTCGTTTGCGCTCTCGCGCATCTATCCCGATACCGCGTTCGGCCTCTTCACAGTGTTCCAGTCATCCCTGGCGCTGCTAGCCACGGTGTCCACCGGCAGGTACGAGGCGGCGATCCTCGTCCCGAGGTCGCGGCGCGCGGCGCTAACGGTCGCCGCGGCCTGCATGGGACTCTCGACCACCGTTTCAGTCGCTGTGCTCGCCGCCTCGGTGCTCCTCGGTGATTCGATCGAGCGGATGCTCGACGCTCCGGGCTTCGCCGCGATCGCGCCGCTGCTGGCCCCCGCCCTGCTGCTCTCCGACACGACCGCCGTGGCGACCCGCTGGTGCAACCGTGACCGAAAATGGTCGGCGATGGCGTACGCCCAGACGCTCGGTGCACTGGTTCGGGCGATGCTGTCGATCGCCGTGGGCCTCGTGTGGGACTCCGCAACGGCGATGGCGCTCGCGATGATCGCGGGGTCCATCGCGGCACTGACCGTCACCCGTCCGCCGATTCGCGAGGCGCTCGCGATCGCCGCAACACCCCTGCGGCGCGCGGCGATGCTGGGGCTGCTCCGAACCCATCGGCGGTTCCCCCTGTACTCGATGCCAGCGGGAATCCTCGAGATCATCGCCCGCGAGTCGGTCGTCGGCGTCATGAGCGTCGCATTCGGGTCGGCCACGGTCGGCATGCTCGGAATGGCGCAGCGAACCGTCAGGATGCCGGTGCAGGCGCTGAGTGCGAGCATGGGGCAGGTCTTCCGGCAGTCCGCGGCGCGCCGACTCGCGGCCGGCGAGGACTGCCGTCCGCTACTGCTGCGCACCGCTGGGATTCAGGCGATGCTCGCGACACCGGTCTTCGGCGCGTTCATCCTGTTCGGTCCGGATCTGTTCGTGGTGCTCTTCGGCGAGTCCTGGTGCGAGGCCGGCAGGTTGGCTCAGGCACTTGCACCAATGTGCTTCCTCGGCTTTACGGTTGGCACGGTTTCGAATGTCCTGCTGCTCGCGGGGTGGCAGCGGTTCGATTTCCTCAACCAACTGTGGCTTGCTCCGTGTGCAACGGGCGCGGCGTGGCTTGCCGCCGACATCACCAAGGATCCGGCATGGACGGCCTCCGCGTACGGAGCGGTCTACTCGGTGAAGTACGTAGTCGAGTTCATCGGATGCTTCATGGCCTGCGCGCCTCGGGTTCGGTAGGGACACCGAGCCTGCGACCAATCCGACGCAGCGCATCGAGCCTCGACTTCCCGTTGGGATAGTCTTCGTGGCGGCGTGGCGCAGCGGTCATGATGTCGTTCCACTCCGCCGCCGAGAAACCAAGTTTTCGGAGTACGAACGCGCGATCGGTCTCGAGGTCGCCCGCGGCGTAGAGCGGGCGCTGAAGGACGCACAGCGCCGTATTCCGGTCGATCCGACCGCAGAGGATCTCGCCTGACAGGTGGGCACGCCGCTTGTCAATTCCGAACTTGGTAGGCAGGTAGTAGGCCTGCCCGAACCGCGTGAGCACGGACTCGTAGTGCTTCCCGCCATAGTCGCGCCAGCCGAGTTCCGCTGAAATCACGGTCTTCGCCTGCTCGCGGTCGTACGCCACCGTGTCGAGAAGGTGGACATCGCGGTAGCCACGCACGCGCGGGAACCACACCTTCCACTCAAACATCGACATCACCGGGTACCGCCGCAGCGGGCGCCGGCCGAACTGCCGATGCACGGACTGAAGGTGAATGCCGTCGCGGTTGCTCCAAACCCAAGCCTTCGGCATCACGGCATCGATCGAGTAGTTACGACCACTGATGAATGTTCGCACCCCGAGTTCGAGCACCTTACGAGGTTGCGCCGAGAAAAACGCATGATCCTGCGGCAAGTCGAAGTTCGGGACGGACGCACGGAAAAATGCCGACTGCAGGTCGCGCATCTCTTCCCAATCGATCACCTCCGTGATCAGTTCCACGCCCATCCGCTGGCATGCACGGTGGATGTTGTCCACAGCGATCTCCGAGTTCCACCCGCCGTCGATATGTAGGGCGATGACCCTCAGGCCGGCAGTCTTGGCAAGCCACAGGCAGTAGGTGCTGTCGACGCCGCCGGAAATGCCCACCACGGCATCGAAGGGACATCCCTTGCCCGACTCGCGGATTCCGCTGATGGCAGACTCGAATCGACCTGGATCGACCTGGCCTCCCGGACGGTAGGGCGCGTTGGCCTCGAAGGTCCTGCAGTGGTTGCAAACGCCTGCTGCATCGAACACGATGTCCGGATCGCTGGTGTCCATCACGCAGCGAGTGCACTCGCGCCTCATGCCGTCATCCATGCGTAGATGCTAACTCTGGTGCCTTGCCATCGCGGCACGATACGCGCGCACCAGCGTCGCGCTGCCGACCGTGGGTGAAGCCACCTCGAGCGCACGTGGAATGGCCGCGCGCCACAACGCCAGTCGCTCGTCCGTGACTGATGCGAGAGCCTCGGCGATTGCCCCAGCACCTGCGCCTGCGGCTATGACGGTGCCTACGCCGTGCCGTCGGACGAACTCACCCAACTCAGGCAGGTCCGTCGCGATCACGGGGACACCGGCACGAAGGCTCTCGAAGAGCTTGTTCGGCATGCACAGGCGGTAGCTCTCGCAGATCGGCTCGATGAGAACCGCGGAGAGGTCGGCATCCGCGATCGCGGAGACAACCTCCCGCGAGGCAACCGGCGCAACCACGCCACCGCGGTCGCCGAGCGCTTCAGAAAGTCGCGCGGCCATGGGTCCGGAGCCCATGGCGACCATCCGCCAGCGGGTGCCCGCGAGCCGGACGGCCTCGGCAACATCGAGCAGGCCCCGCCCTTCGACGAGTGCTCCGACGTACGCGAGCACGCGGTCGCTTGCGCCGATGCCGGCCCGCTGGCGCAGACCGGAGACCGCGACCGGTGGCAGAGACGGCGGGACGTTGAGCACCGTAAAGCACGGGATTTCAAGCCTCTTTGAGTACAGGTCGGCAATCCTCTCGCCGACCGCCACACAGGCTCCAGCGCGTCGGGCAAACACCCACTCAATCACGCGGACGAGCCGTGCCCGTAGGCGGTTCATGCCGTTTCGGCAAGACTCGAGCTCGTGGGGCTCGTACACAAGCGCCGCTCCGACTGAGGCAGCGGCAGACCAGCTCGCTAGCAGATCCCATGCCGATCGGGCGGTCACGACTATCGGCCGAAGCCTGCGCGCAAGTCGGATGACGCGGATCGTCCGGTCGATCTCCTTGATCGCCTGCGTCGCTAGAACCCCCGGAAGCCCGCGCACCGCAGACGGCATCCGCAGGAACAACACACGCGGCTGCGACCGCTCAAGCTCAGCCCGTCTGCCACGCGCGATGCCGGTGACGACCACTCGGTCCACGATGCCGCCCTCGAGCAGCGACGCGGCACTGCGCGAGATGCGCGAGGCGTACCGAAGGTCCTTGGTCGTGACATGAAGCGAGATACGGATCGACACCCACGAGGATGCTACAATTCGGTCTGATGCGCATCGTGCATGTGACATGCGCCCACGAATGGGACGACGTGCGCATCTACGAACGCATGGCGCAGTCTGCGGCGCTCGATGGCATGGATATCACGGTGGTCTGCCCTGCGCCTTGTGACGGAGCGCCATCCCCGTCGGAGAGCATCCGAATCACCTGCATCGACCGTCCCAAGTCACGGGCGGATCGCTTCTGCACAGCGGCTAGGGCGGCATGTCGGCTCGCGGCCACGATGCCGGCCGATGCGTACCACTTACACGACCCCGAGCTGCTCCCGTGGGCGGCGCTCTCGGGCACGCTCGCCCGAAAGTGCATCTTCGACTCGCATGAGGACATCGCGGCCGCGGTGCTCAGCCGGGCTTGGATCCCTAGGCCGGCTCGACCAGCCATGGCGGCCGCGACCCGCCTCGCTCTGGCATCACTCCTGCCTCGGCTCGCCGGGACCGTCGCTGCCACACCCGCGATCTTCGCGAAGTTGCCGTCCGTCAATCGGTTGGCGGTGGTGCAGAACTTCCCCGCGATCAGCGTCCCGTCCGAGCCAGCGCCCGCGCGCGAGCGTGTCGCTGCCTATATCGGAACTCTCAACGCGATCCGCGGTGCGGATGTTTTGTGGCGCACGGCGGCCCTGCTCGGCAACTGGGGGATCCGCGTCGAGGTGGCGGGGCTGGTGCGCGAGTCGCCTCCGTCGCGCGACGGCGAGGCGCAGCCGGTGTTGCTCGGCAACCTCGACCGCGGGGGGGTCAATCGGCTGCTCGCCAGAGCCTCCGTTGGTCTCGTGCTGTTCCAACCCGAGCCGAACCACCTCGCGAGCCAGCCGAACAAGATCTTCGAGTACATGACGGCCGGCGTACCCGTCGTTGCAAGCGACTTCCCGCTCTGGCGCCAGGTGGTCGCCGAGACCGGGGCCGGGGTGGTCGTGGACCCGCGCGACGCACATGCCGTCGCCGTGGCCGTCGCCCAGATCATCGACCGTCCCGAGACGGCCCGACGCATGTCGGACGCTGGCCGACGCGCGGTCCGCGAACGGTTCAACTGGGAACCCGAATGGCGAAAGCTCCGGGATGCGTACGTACGCGTGGCGAACTCCTGAACAGCAGCGCGAACACCATCAGGACAACGATCGCGGTGAGACCAGTGCCAATCGTCGTGTTCACGAGGTCGATCGGCCGCACCAGCAGCGCCGTGAGGCCCCCCACCGCTGCGGCCGCCGGCACCCGCAGAAGCATGCCAGCAACGATGTCAAGCAGTAGCGCGTATGCGGCGAACCCCAACATGCCCAGCGGCACGCCGAACGAGGCCATCAGATCCATGACCGCGGGCGGGGTCACGAGGGTGCCGGTGTCGGGCGCAAACCACGCGCCTACGACCTCCGAGGGCTCGATGTGCTCGAATCCAAGCGACCTCTTCAGCGGGAATCCAAACGCCTCAGACCCCCAACCGCCCATCTGCTCGGCGTACACATGGTGTATCACCCCCGCCATGAACGGCTGTATTGTCGCCCGGTAAACGACGCGCTCGTAGACATCGGCAATGGTACGGTCGAATCCGATGCGCGCGGCAGTGGCTGCGGTCATGGTGAGTCCTGCGATCGCCACGATCACGGTGAATCGTAGGACGCTCCAAGCCGACCATCGACGGATGACGAAGCCGATGCTGAGCATCACGACACCCAAGACCAATTGCAGGCGCGCGCCTCCGAGCGCAAGGAGTAGTATCGGCCCTCCCGCCAGCGGCACCAAAAGCAGGCGGCGCACGGCGGTGAGCGGCAGGCACGCCAGCATCCCCAAACAGATCGGCACCGCAATGCGGTTGAACACGCCGATCAGGGTCTTCAATTCCGGCACCTCGAGTGCGCGGAGCGACGCCGCGCGTGCAGCAAGGCTATCCTCTGGATTCGACAGCAGCGCGAACAGGCCCACCTCCGACCATGGGAGTAGCGTGAGCACAGCCACGGTTAGCACCATCGCCGCCAGCGAGAGCAGTACGGCAAGGTTCCGCTCCCCCGGACCGGCCAGCGCGCCCCTGCAGTGACGGACCAGTGCAGCACTACGAGCGCTGAATATCCGCGTGCGCAATGCGACGAGGGCGAGGACGAGCGGAACGGCACAGACAGCGACCCGCAGGTCTTCGTCGATGGACATGCCGCCGGGCATCTCGGTTGCCAGCACGGCGCCGGGCACGACGAAGACGAGTTGCATGATCGCAACCGCGATCGAGGGGCGGAGTAGCTGGCGCGGGTCGTCAAGCACCTGCACGGCGAGCACCAGCAGCCCGATCATCGCGACGCAGAGCGGAAGCTCATGGACCGCCAGCGGAACCATCAGCCTGCGGCCTCCTGGAGCAGCCGAGATGCCAAGCGCGAGACACCTCTGTCCACGAGAAGCGATCCGGTGAAGGTGAGAGACGAAGCCGAGAATGCACCCCCGCGACCTCGCGCTGGAGAGCGGAAAACCATCTCGGCACCGCCACCGGGGTTCATCCCGCGGGCGATGACTTCGAACCCGGCGGCAGCCCTGCGATCGAGCTCCCAGCCCGACGCGCCTGACCCGACGAGCGGGACATGCCTCCCGTCCACCGCCGGAAACTCGGGGTCGTAACCATCCGATGGCACCTCCGTGCCGACGACGAGGTTTTCGCGACCGAACTCGCCATCGCTGGAGATGCCTGCAAGCAGCCGGTTCCGCCGGCTAACCACGCGGTATGGAGCCGCTGTTGCATATCCGGCCGATCGATAGCGGACGCCCGTGAGGCGGGCCTCGTCTGCAACCGTGGTCCTGAATCGCGACCGCATGCAGATCGTTTCCGTCGGTGTCACGAACTCCGTCTGTTCGAACATGGCATTTCCGCCGAAGTTCAGGAGCCAGCAGCCGAGGTCGCGGTGGGCGGTCGCCAGCGCATGGAATGGCTCACGAGGCCAATACTCCGCGTGCGAGCCGAGAACCACCGCGCGCCGGCAGGACTCTCGGAGCGCCGCGGTAAGACTGGTCTCGGTGCAGAAAGAACAGTTGACCCCTTCGCGCTCCAACCACGCGCACAGCCTCCAGTCGGCAGCTGCCAAATGACTACAGTATGGGAGTTCAGGCGAATCCCCGAAAGATCGGAATTGGAACGGCCGCCTAGTGGTGAGCGGACGCGTAACGAAAGACCCCTTCAGCGGCTCGCCGCCGAACCTCGATCGGATCAACCGCTTTGCGCACACCGGCACCCATTGACGCAGTCCCCTCGATCGAGGGCCCGTAGCCGTGCGCCGTTCTCCACCGAAGGGATGCTCCGGGGCGTAGTACCGGCTGCGTCCGCCCCAAAAGTTGTAGAGGTGCCAGGTCAGTGTCGGCAGCACCACAAGGATGGAGGCGGAACCGCCGACCACGACAAAGGGCTGCTCGGTACGGTTTCCGGCACAGTCGAGGGCAACAAGCACATGCAGCCCACCCTGGAAACGCCCATCAACAGCGAATCCCCAGACGATCGGCCAGCCCAATGGACACTGAAGGTCGGGAGTCGCGTCGGGCGCGGTCTGGACCCCGCCCCGAGGCCCCACCTCGTCGGAGAGGACCGTTGTGCGCGTTCGCCCGAGACGCTCGACGCTGAACCGCAGCGCTCCCCAAGACAAGGAGTGCACCTCGACGAAGTCACCCGGGGCCGCGGACTGCCGCGACAGGTACGCAAAGGCCGGCCACGACCGCATCAAGCGGAGTATACGCCCTCGAACTCCTCGATCTCGCGCGCGAGTTCCGCCAACAAGCGTCCATGCAGCTCAGGAGGAATGTCTCGCCTCCACCGTCCGGCGTTGCTGCGCGATAGGTCGATGGCGAGCAGCGAGTCGGACATCGGGATACCCCACCATCCGCAGATGCGGGAGAGGGCCGACGACGGATCGGCGCAGATTCGCTCGAGACTGACCTCAAGGATGCTCGAGGCAGGCACCGCGGCACGCTCGGTTCGCCATCGCGCCATCAGCGCACGAAACACGAAGGCGGCCTGCATGGGATCTGTCGGCATCCACGGCTGCTTGGTGAAGGACGCCACAACATCGCACGGATGCCGAGTGATATGCACCATGCGTGCCGAAGGCATCAGGCGGCGGACTTGGCCGAAGTGGAGGTATGTCCAGGTGTTCTTCTCGAGGAAGTGCGTTCGGCCCTGGTGCGACGCAGCAGATGCAGCGACGCGGTGCAGAAACTCCGAAACCGCCGCCTCCGCCGCGGAGCGGTCGGGCAGCGCGATCCGAACCGACTTGCGGCTGAGGAACCGCATGGCGGCATGCTCGCCCTCGAACTTCATGGCAGTGAGCGCCTCGATCAACTCCGCACCGAGCGTGTGGAAGTCTGGGCAGTGACGCACAACCTCGAAACTCGCGTGCGGCACCTCGGTTCGACGCCAGCACTGCCTTCGGTTCATGCCCCGCAGGATCCGATGGACGCACCCGCCTCGGCGCAGGTCGTGGAAAAATCGCTCGAGGCGACGGAGCCTGAAGTCCATGACATACGGGGACCATGCCTCGTAGCCGGACAGGAAGTCAAGGAGACCGTCTGGGTCGGTGAGAAGGCGGATCTCGGGAACAGTCGCGATCAACGGATGCGAGGCAAACACGCGTGCCAGGACCGTCGTGCCGCTGCGGCCTGATCCGCCGATCATCAGGACGGGCGGCCCGGGCGCGTTCATCCTCCCTCCATCGAGGCGAACGGTTGGAGTGCCCAGAAACTGTGCGACCTGCCGACGAGCGGGATCGCGCGGCCGACCGACTCGAGCAGTTGGACCGTTCCGCACGACCGAACTGCCGCCCGATGAAACGCCCGGTACGCCGTCACCGACCCCGCCCCGCGCCGCTCGAGCGCACGAAGGCCGCGGAGGAACCACGAGGCAAGGCCGAGATACGCGTCCCTCGAGGCCACCACGCGGAAGCCAGAGATCCCGAACTCCCTCGCTGCCTCGCGTTGATCGAGGTAGGCGCCACCACCCGAATTGGCAGCGATCACGACCGTACCACCGGGCCTCAGCATCCGCCGGCACTCACCGAGGAACGCGCGTCGGTCGTTCGGTGAGAGATAGTAGAGGACCTCGGCGCAGGCGACTGCGTCGAAGGACGCGTCATCGAAAGGCAGCCCCGGCAGCGTCACGCGCTCGAAGCGGATGCCCGGATGCCGCTGCCGCGCCACATCGAGCATCTCTGCGACGAAGTCGATCGCGACGGTCTCTCGGGCACGGGACTCCCTCGAGAGGGCGTGCGTAAGCTCGCCGGTCGCACACCCCACATCGAGGATCCTGCCGCCCGGGCGCACAGCCGCCGCGAAAAAGCGCGCCGTGAGGACAATCCGCCGCCGCTGCAGCGCGTTCCGCTCGTAGTCGAAGAACGGGTCGCTCGAAGGAGACACCGCGAGTTTCGCGCTGAAGTACCCCTCGGATCCCCACTCCGCGCTAGAAGGCTCCGGACTCACTGCACGGATCATACTGATCGACTCCTCCGGCAACGGGAGTACGCGATTGGTGTGTTGGGGCGTTGGTGGACTTGTGCTAACCTATGAAGGTCGTCCGCTCGGAACTAGCTTCCTTGATAGGGCAGTTTGGTACCGCGCACGAGCAAGGTCCCTCTAACCGGTCATCGGTAAGCGAAGCACGGTTGTACGAAGAACATGTGCGGCATCTTCGGCATCGTCAACCCCGGACACGGTATGCGAGACGCGCTCCGCACTCTGGCGAGCCACGCCGAGCAGCGCGGGTGTGACGCAAGCGGTCTCGCCTTCCACCGCGACGGAGGATATCACGTCTGGCGCTCGTACTCGCCCGTCCGGCAGCTCGTGCGCGGATTCGACCCGGAAGGCTGCGCTGTGGCGGTCGGACACAGCCGCCTGATCACAAGCGGCGAGGGCGACAACCAACCGATCGTTCGCAACGGGGTCTGCGTGCTCCACAACGGCATCGTGGTGAACGATGCCGAGGCATGGGTCTCGATCGGCGATCAGCCACGCCAGCGGATCGACACTGAAGTCATCGCCGCAATCGCAGCGAAGCATCTCCGCGCAGGCGGCGATCCCGCCCGCATCGATCGAGCGGTACTCGAGATCTGCCACGGTGTCGTCGCCTGCGCGATGGTTGTCCCGATGATCGGGAAGCTCGTTTTGTTCTCTAACAACGGGAGTCTCTATGTCGGCAACCTACGCGGGGCGACCTGCATCTCGTCCGAGGCGTACCCGCTCCGCGAGATCGGCTGCAGTGATGTGCGACAGGTCACAGATCAGTTCGCCACAGACATACCGCAGGGCGGAGAATTCCTTGAGCGGGCCGTCGGCGGGACGTCGCGGACGCGCCAGCTGGTGCCCGCGCTGATAAGCACCTCGGCCGAGGAGCGTATGCTCGAGTACCCCAGACACGAGCTCCGTCGGTGCACGCGGTGCATCCTGCCGTCGACGATGCCGTACATAGTGTTCGATTCCGAGGGCATCTGCAATTACTGCCACCACTACCGGCTGCGCAATGTTCCTCGTCCGATGTCAGAACTCCAGGAACTCGTCGCTCCCTACCGAAGGAGCCGCGAGCGGGACTGCATCGTGCCGTTCTCGGGCGGGCGCGACAGCTGCTATAGCCTCCATGTCATTACGAAGGAGCTTGACCTCCGCCCGATAGCGTACACCTACGACTGGGGTATGGTCACCGACTTGGGGAGGCGAAACATCAGCAGGATGTGCTCGGCGCTCGGTGTCGAGAACATCATCGTTGCCGCAGATATCGCCGCGAAGCGCAACAACATCCGGCGCAACCTCATCGCATGGCTCAAGTCGCCGGACCTAGGAATGGTCAGCATCCTGACCGCTGGCGACAAGCACTTCTTCCGTCATGTCGAGACGGTCAAGCGGCAGACCGGGATCCAGTTGAACATCTGGGGCGTGAATCCGTTGGAGGTCACATACTTCAAGGCTGGCTTCCTCGGGATCCCGCCGGACTTCGCGGAACGACGCGTGTACGCACACGGTTGGACCAAGCAACTCCGATATCAGTCGAGGCGGATCTGCGCGATGCTCCGCAGCCCGGGCTACATCAACTCGTCGCTCTGGGACACGCTCTCAGGCGAGTACCACCGTAGCTTCACCCGCAAGGAGCACTACTACCACCTCTTCGACTACGCGCGGTGGGACGAGTCGGAGGTCGACCGCGTACTCGCGGAGTACGACTGGGAGAAGGCGCCGGACACGACCACAACCTGGCGCATCGGAGATGGCACGGCAGCGTTCTACAACTACATCTATTACACGGTCGCAGGCTTCACCGAACACGACACTTTCCGGAGCAATCAGGTGCGAGAGGGAGATCTGAAACGCGATCAGGCACTCAAACTCGTTCGGGACGAGAATCGGCCTCGCTACCCGAACATCAAGTGGTACCTCGATGCGCTCCAACTCGACTTCGGACTGGTGATCGCGGCGATCAACAGGATCCCGCGCCTCTACGCACCATGCGCATCCTGATCATCAACACCAACGGGGGCTCGATCTACCACGGGCCGAACCTCCGGACCTACTACGCGGCGAAGGAACTCGTGGAACGCGGGCACCGCGTGATCTTGGCAACCTCGGCATTCTCGCACAAATACGCCGTGCTTCCCCAACTCCGCGGCGTCGTCACCCCGGAGACGATCGATGGCATCGAATACCGCTGGATCCGGACCTTGCGCTATCGCAACGTCGTCGAGCGAGTGCTTCACAACCTCGTCTTCGGCATTCGGCTCCTCGCCCACCGGACCGAGATCTGCGACTCGGCGGATGTGGTCGTGTTCTCCGGCCCGCCGCTTGAGTTGTTCCCCTTCTCGTGGTTCCTCGCTTCCCGCCTCGGCGTGCCAATCGCCTCGGACATCAGGGACCTGTGGCCACTCACTCAGCTCAACATGAGCCGCTGGCATTGGCTCAGCCCGTACACCTACCTCCAGTACGCCTGCCTCCGGCTGATGGGGAAAAAGTCGGCGGTTTGTATCTCGCCGCTTGCAGGCGCAGGACGCTATCTCGACAAGATCTGCGGCCCCGTCCGGACGACGGTCATCCCGAACGGTTTCGACACCTCGATGACGCCGACCCAGGAACCGCCAAGACTGACCATCGTAAAGTCTGCAGAAGGCATGCCACCCGCGGGACAGCAGGTCAGCCTCGACCAAGTCCGGACCAGCGGGAAGTTCGTCGTCGGCTACAGCGGATCGTTCGACCGCGACAACGACACCGAATCGCTTGTGCACGCAGCGCAGCAGTTGGTTGGTCAACACGACATCCTCTTCCTGATGGTCGGTGCGGGACTTCGACGGAACCGAATCGTGCAGATGGCAGCCTCACTGCCGAATCTCATGGTCTGCGACCGAGTTCCGTCGTGCGCGGTACCACGCGTGCTCGAGGCGATGGACGCCTGCTACTGCGGGCTGCGGCAGAATCCGGTCAACCTGTACGGTGTGGGGCTGGCAAAGAGTTACGAGTACATGGCGGCAGGCAAGCCGATCCTCTGGATGATCGAGGCGTGCAACAACCCCGTCGAGGAGTCGGGAGGCGGATTCACCGTGCCTCCGGAGGACCCGGCGGCTCTCGCGGCGGCGATCGTCCGCCTGTTCAAGATGACTGCAGCGGACCGCACCTGCCTCGGCGCACGCGCGCGAAGCCACCTGGAGCGGCACTACTCGATCTCCGTGCTCGGCGAACAATGGGAGCGCTGCCTCGCCGAGGTCGCCCGGTCGGGCGGTCAGCGCGATCCGACGACGGTCGGCGCGTGAGCAAGCACCGCATCGATCACGCGCAGCACATCGGCGTCGGACAGGTCGGGATAGAGCGGCAGCGAGACGCAGCCGTCCCAGATCCGCTCAGTACCCGGGAAGTCCGCGGCATTGAGTCGATAGCGTTCCCTCCAATAGGTCATTCGGTGGAGCGGTCGGTAGTGGACGCTCGTTCCGATGCCCACCTGCATCAGCGCGGTAATGAAGGCGTCGCGCGCCGCTGCGCCCGCCTTGAGCCGGATCCAGTACAGGTGCCACGCATTCGCCTCGGGATCGTCGCCGAGCGGGCAT
>Ga0194131_10006675_pt1 | contig 15918 bp, 13 predicted proteins | sample TA2KigO120mmetaG_FD_148631 | JGI IMG/M metagenome (GOLD analysis project Ga0194131, IMG submission 148631) | Freshwater microbial communities from Lake Tanganyika, Tanzania - TA2015053 Kigoma Offshore 120m | ecosystem: Environmental > Aquatic > Freshwater > Lake | place: Tanzania: Lake... | reverse complement strand
GTGGCACCCACCACGCGCACGCCGGGGTGCGTCACCAGCCAGCGCAGGGTTTCCGCGCCGGTGTAGCCGGTGGCGCCGACGACGACGGCGCGCAGCTGCTCACGCACCGGGCTGTCCCGGGCGGAGAAGCTTTGCCACGTGCTCGGCCAGTCCATCGCCCTGGGTGCGGGCGTTGATGGCGCGGTGCTTGAGTTTTTCTTCCACGAAGGCTCGTCCCACGGCGTTGTCGGTGGCCGGCCCGGAGATGACGGCGATCTTCAGGCCCAGGTCCTCGGTGAAGTGCCAGGCCGCGCCCCAGGCGCCCACCGGGTCGTTCGCGCACATCACGTGGACCGTCGTGAGCGCCATGAGATCGTTCGCGCGGAGGATCTGCTGCACGCCGTACTCGCCCATGATGCCGTCGCCGAGCTCCACCACGATCACGTCGATGCGCGTGCCGAGCACCGGCTCGTTGAGCGCCTTGACGAGGCCGCGGGCAACCGGGAGCGACGTCTCCGGCTTGGTCGAGACGATGCCGGCGTCGTTGAACGACAGGGCGCGCACCGCGCCCACGTCTTCCATCTTGAGCGTGTCGCGACGTAGCGACACGCCGGTGAGCTTGGCGGCGGCCACGTTGAAGCCCCGCCGGGTGAGGCCCCGGATGATCTCGCAGGCGGCGTAGGTCTTTCCCGCGTTCATGCAGGTGCCCGACACCGCCACGATGGGGACGGACTCGTCGACCCGGTCGGCGGTGGGCAGCGCGTTGGTGCGGATGCTCGCCGGCACGCCGCGGCGCTCGCCGAGGTGCGGGAACGTGAGGACTTGTCCCAGCACTTCGACGCGGCAGGCCGGGCCCACGTCGGGGTTGAAGCTCGTGCACTGGCCGAGCACGCCGCCGAGGTTGAGCAGGTGGATGATGTCGCCCACCGCCACCTTCTCGGGGACGATCCCGGTGTAGCCGTGGAGCGCGCGACGCTCGCCGAGCACGCCGGCGATGATGTCGCCCTCGTTGACGGTGGCCATGCGGCCGTGGACGTCCTCGATCTCGTTGTAGACCGCCTTGCGATCGAGGGCGCGCACCGCGAGCACCGAGCCCTCCTGCGCCACCACTTGCGACGAGAGCGTCACCTCGCGGGCGAGCTTGCAGTTGCGCGTGGCGCTGGCGATCTTGTTGAGGTGGACCTTCACGCGCGGGCCCGCGCTGCCAGCACGCCCTGGAGCCCATACACCGCGCAGAAGCCGCGCGCGTCGGCGTTGGACCAGAGCGTGTTCTCCTCCCCGTAGCGACCCACCTTCGCGTCGACCAGCGAGTGAGCCGATCGCACGCCGTGGACCTCCACGCGTCCCTGCTCGAGGTGTACGCGCACCTCGCCGGTGACGACGCCCTGGGTGCTGTCGAGGAAGGCCTCGAGGTCGCGCATCACCGGGTCGAAGTACAGCCCCTCGTGCAGGTAGGCCCCGTACATCATGCCGAGTTGCTCCTTGTGCACCAGTTGCAGGCGAGTGAGCACGAGCTTCTCCAACTCGCGATGCGCGTCGATGAGGATGGCGGCGGCGGGAGCCTCGAAGGCGATCCGTCCCTTGATGCCGATGATGGTGTCGCCGAGGTGGAAGCCGCGGCCCACGCCGTGCGCGGCGCCAAGGGTGTTGAGCATCTCCACGGCGGCGAGGCCGCCATCGATCTCGCCGCGATCGAAGCGGAGGATGATGTCTTCTCCGCCTGGCGGCGCGAGGCTCGGCTTGCAGGTGGTGGGCCAGGCGTGGTCGGGCAGGTATTGCCAGGGATCGTGCGTTTCCCGGCCGCCGATGGTCACGCCCCAGAGGCCCTTGTTTATCGAGTAGTCGCGTCGCTCGGCGCTGATGGGGAAGCCCTCGCTCGCGAGGTAGGCGGCGCTGGTTTCCCGGCTGATGCGCTCGTCGCGGATGGGGGTGAGGATGCGCGCGCCGGGGAGGAGGGTGCGGATCGCCACGTCGAAGCGGATCTGGTCGTTGCCGGCGCCGGTGCTGCCGTGGCACACCGCCTCGGCGCCCACCTCGCGCGCCAGCTCGGCCACCACCTGCGCCTGCACCACGCGCTCGGCGCCCACGCACAGCGGGTACACGCCGCCGCGGCGCACGTTGGCCTTCACCAGCCACGCGATGTGCTGGCGGTACACGCGCTCGCGGGCATCGACGAGGCGGAAGTGCTGGGCCCCGAGCTCGCTCGCTCGTGTCTCGAGGCGCTTGCGCTCGGCGTCGTCGAGGCCGCCGGTATCCACCGTGACCGACACCACGTCGTGGCCTTCCTTGACCAGCCGACGGAGAAGGTAGGAAGTATCGAGACCACCGGAGAAGGCGAGCAGCACGCGCATGGGGGCCCGTGGGAAGGGCCGGCGTCTATCAAGGAACGGGGGAAGTGGCCTCGCTGGCCTACACGGCGGCATGGATGACTGGCCGACGTGGTGGTCCGTGCCTACCCGGCGCGCGAGGGGGTTCGCGCCCCACCTGGTCCGCGGGACGGAGGCGACAACGGCGAGGTCCCGGTCGAGGAGCGCCAGGGCAGAAGCCGCGATCTCGCCCCGGTCGCGGCAATGTCGCCCCCTCGCGACCAGGGGCGCGGCGCGCCGTGCCGGGGTGCCGTGCGCGTATGATTCGCGCGTGAACGGCCTCCGATCGGCGCTGCTGTCCGCCCTCCGCGATTTCGACCTGCGCTTCGCCGCGTGCTGGTGGGTGGTGGTGCTGTGGTGGTCGGGCAGCAAGGCCCCGGCGGGCTACCTGCTGTCCTTCGATGACGTGTGGCGCCTCATTCACGCGCACGAGTCGAGCCACGGGGCGCTGGCGCCCTCCGAGGTCTGGCCCCCCCTGCAGTTCTGGGTGCTCGGCGTGGCCTTGCGGATCTGGTCCGACGCGGCGCTGGTGCCTCGGCTGGTGGGGCTCCTCGTCACGGCGGCGACGCTGGTGCAGGTCGGTCGCATGGCGGGCGAGATGGGGCTCGGTCGCCTTGGCCGTGTCGCGACAATGCTGTCATTTGGGACGCTCCCCTACGTGGTGTGGCTGGCACCCGCGGTGCTAGCGGAGCCCTGGACCCTGCTCGCCGGTGCCTACGCCTTGCGCCGAGCGCGCCGCTGGTGGGTGGAGGACGACAGCGCCGCGTTGCGGCCGGCCTTCATTGCCCTGGGCCTCGGCACGATGACCCGCTACGAGGCCTGGGGGTGGACCGGGCTCCTAGCTGTCACCTGCCTCGTCGCGCGGGATCGTGGTCGCGACGTCAGTGCCGCGTGGCGTCCGCTGCTCCTGGCCCTCGCCTTCCCGGTGCTCTGGTGCATCGCCCAGCTCGCATGGACGGGGAACCCGTTCAACTTCGGGGTCTTCGCGCACGAGTTCCTCGTGCAGGACAACCCCGATCTCACCGCGCTCGGGCGCGCCGAGAACGGCCTCGCCGCCCTGTGGGAGGTGGTGCTCCCCGTGGGCCTGGGCGGGCTCGGCGGCCTCCTCGTGGCTCGTCCGCTGCGCGGGCTCGGCGTGGTGATCGTGGCGGCCCTCGCGGCCACGGCGCTCCAGATGACGGCGCATACCCTCGGCTTCGCCGGCCTGCACAACGTGTGGCGGCACTACCTGCCGCTGGCGATCCCGGTGGCGATCGGAGTGGGCGCGCTGGTCGACCGCCTCGCCGCGCTCGGGCGTCCCGTGGCCTACCTCGGTCTCGCCCTGGTGCTCCAGGGCGAGCTGATGCTGCTCGAGTGGCCGCCGGTGGCCTACGAGGACGACCTTGCTCGTGTCGCGACACGTTTGCGGTCGCTTCGTGCCCGCACCGGTGGCACCGTGCTGATCGAGGCCATCGGCTACGAGTCGCGCGTGCTCCAGATCCTGCTGGGTGACATGGACGCCGCGCGCTTCGACCGGCTCGTCACGCTGGTACCTCTCGACCGGCCGATGACCGCCGAGGAGAAGGCATCCAACACCTCGCTCTTCGAGCTACCCTTCGCCGAGGTGGAGGGGACGGTGCGCCGCGAGGGCGTGAAGTGGATCGCGGTGTACACCGATGGCGCGCTGTCCAAGGCCAAGAGCGTGGGCACGGTGGTGTACGCCGAGCCGGAGCACCGCGTGGGCGAGTGGAAGCCGGAGGCCGACGCGGACGAGGGCTACGAGCGGCCGGAGGGAAGCTGGGTGATCGTGCGCGTGAGCGCGGCGCAGTAGGAGGGGTGATGAACTTCACCGAGCGGTTGCGGCGTCACGATGGTGACGACACTGTGTCCAGGCTCGTCGCGCGGGTGATCGCCTGGGCCCCCGGGGCGCCCGAGCTGCCCGCGCGGACCGACATTGACGCCGAGGCCGCCATGCGCGCTGAATCGCGAGAGGGCCGCCGCGTGTTGTGGGTGCTCGACGCGCTCGACGAGGGCGACGATGTCTTGTCGATCGCCAGCGGCTTGGGGACGGCGCTGCGCCTGGCACTGGGCAGGGGGCCGGACGGCCAGCGTGGAGGCCTCCCGGCGATGGAGGCGCGGCAATGGGGCGACGCCGCGGAGAAGCTGCTTGGCGTCTCGCTCGCGCTGGCGCTCTGTTTCCCGGGGCCGCCGGAAACGCGGCTTGCGGCGCTCCGGGCGCTCCCGGCGGGGCAGGCCCTCCTGGCCTGGCTCGCGATGGCGGAGGTGCTCTTGCCCTTCGCCGACGACGTGGTGGAGGGCAATGTCGTTTCGCGACTGGACGAGCGGCGCGCGGCGGCGCTGGCGCAACTCGCAGCGGTGGTGTCGGAGGAGGAGGCCGCGGCCGCCGACGCGCAGTGGCCCGCGCTCTTGTCGGCGGTCACGGCGCTGGCGGCCCAGCGGGCGGCGCTGCCCCTGAACGCGGCGGGGCTCCTGGCGGAGTACCTGCCCCCGGTGTTTGGCGCGGTGGATGCGTCGGCGGCGGTGGCCGCCGGGGCCTTCGACGCGCTCCCGGTGTACAGGGTGTTCGCGACGAGGATCGTGGCGGAGGTGGCGGCCGGAGGGGAGTTCGCGGGGGTGACGCTGCCGGTGGTGGCGGAGGCGCCGGTGCCGGTGGTGGAGGACGCGCCGGTGCCGGTGGTGGAAGAGGCGCCGCTGCCGGTGGTGGAAGAGGCGCCGCTGCCGGTGGTGGAGGAGGCGCCGAGCTTCGCGCTGCCGCCGGAGGTCACTCGCGACGGGTGGGGACACGGCGAGGGGCTCCCGGGGGTAGTGCCCGAGGCCTTCGAAAAGGCACGCGCGGAGGACGATCGCGACGAGGACACCGCGCCGTCGAGGACGAACGTGGTGGATTCCCTGGTGGAGGGATCGGTCCCGGAATCGGGGTCGGGGTCGGCCTCGGAATCGCGGTCGGGCTTGGGGCCGGCGTCGGCGCCGCCAGGGTCATCGTTGTCGTCATCGCCATCGGTGTCGCCGTCGATGTCGATGCCGGCGTTGGGGGCGGGCCCAGGGTCGGAGCTGGCGCCGAACTCGTCATCGTCATCGTCATCGTCATCGTCATCGTCATCGGAATCGTCGTTCTCGTCGGTGTCGCCGGTCGCGGGGGGCTCGCTGCCGCTGTCGCCGCCCGACGCGCCGCGGGTGACGAATCCACCGCCGCTGCCCCCGCCGCCCGAGCCGATCGCCGTCCCCGGGGTCGAAACGCCGAGGCCCGTCGTGTCATCCAGGGCGAACCGTCCCGCCGGTGTCAGCCGCCCGCCGGAGCCCGAACCGGGAACACGTGGCAGCGGCGCGCGCTGGCTGGGGTTGTCGATCGGCGCGATCCTGGTGGCTGGTATGCTCTGCGTCGGACTCCTGGGCGCCCTGGGCGCCGGGTATTGGTTGTACGCACACCGCAGCGCTGTTGTCGCGACACCATCGAGTCCGACCGCGGCCCCGGCCCGGCCCGCGCCTAGTCAGCCGGCCCCTGAGCCCACCACGCCGCCGCCCACCTACGAGCCCTCGAAGCAGCCGGCCGCCAGGCCCGGGCGGCGGGGGCGGAGGTAGGCCCCGGAGCGTGCCCCGCGCCTTCGCAGTGCAACGAGCCGATCGCGACGCCCACGCGACGGGTCGCGACAGATTCTACGTTACCACCTACCCCTTCACCCCAACCACCACCCGCTCAACCCCCGCGAGGTCGCGACACACATCCACTCGGAACCCCTCGCGAGCGAGCATCTCCGACACCGCCGGCGCCTGGCCTTTCCCCACTTCGAGCGCCACCCCGACGCGCGCCCGCGCTGCCGCCTGGGGCACGAGCGCCCGGTAGGCGTCGAGCCCGTCGCGCCCCCCGTCGAGCGCCAGCCTGGGCTCGTGAACCCGCACCTCGGGCTCCAGTCCCTCGATGTCGGCGCTCGGGACGTAGGGCGGGTTCGACACCACCCAGTCCACCGGGCGACTCGCGGGGATCGCCGCCAGCAGGTTGCCCTTGAGCACGCCCACGCGCTTCCCCAGGCCGTGTTTCTCGACGTTGGCGCGCGTGTTGGCCAGCGCCGCGTCGGCGAGGTCGATGGCGTAGAGCCGCACCGCCGGGTTCTCGAGGGCGAGGGTGAGGCCGATGCAGCCGGTGCCCGAGCCCACGTCGGCCACGTAGACCGAGTCGCCCTGCAAGCGAGGCAGTAGCGCCTCGATCAGCGTTTCCGTGTCGGGGCGCGGGACGAGCACGCCCGGTGTGACGACGAACTCGCGGCCGTAGAACTCCTTCCTGCCGAGCACGGCGGCGAGAGGCTCGCGCTGTCCCCGGCGGCGCACCAGCTCGCGGATGGGCAGTAGCTCCGCCTCGCCCATCGGCCGGTCGAAGAGCAAGTACACCTTCACCCGGTCGATGCCGAGGGCGTGGGCCAGCACCAGCTCCGCCTCCATGCGGGGGGAGGGGATGCCGCGCGCCTTGAAGAACTCCGTCGTGGCGGTGAGCACCTCGACGAGGGGTTTCACCGCCCCTCGGCCTGCCGCAGCGCCTCGGCCTGGAAGTAGCCGATCACCCCGCCGAGCAGCTCGTCGAGGTCGCCCGCGATGATGGCGTCGAGCTTGTAGAGGGTAAAGGTGCTGCCCTGCGCGTCGACCACGCGGTGATCCGTCACCCGGTTCTGCGGGAAGTTGTAGGTGCGGATCTTCTCCGCCCGCTCGCCCGAGCCCACCTGTGCCTTGCGATCGGCCGCCTCGGCGGCGTCGCGCTCGTTGCGCTCCTTCTCCAGGAGCCGCGCGGCGAGCACCTTCATCGCCTTGGACTTGTTCTTCGTCTGCGACTTCTCGTCCTGGCACTGCACCACCAGCCCCGAGGGCAAGTGGGTGATGCGCACGGCGGAGTCGGTGGTGTTGACCGACTGGCCGCCGGGCCCGCCGGCGCGGAACACGTCGATGCGGAGATCCTTCTCGTTGATGTGAATCTCCACCTCTTCCGGCTCGGGCAGGATCGCGACGGTGGCGGTGCTGGTGTGGATGCGGCCCTGGGCCTCGGTGAGCGGCACCCGCTGCACGCGGTGTACGCCGGCCTCGTATTTCAGCATCCGGTAGGCGTTTTCCCCGTTGAGCTGGGCGACGATCTCCTTGTAGCCCTGGGCGGTGCCCACGTAGCTCTCCGAGGAGGAGAGGATCTCCATCCGCCAGCCCTGCTTGTCGGCGTAGCGGGCGAACATGCGGAAGAGATCGGCCGCGAACAGCCCGGCCTCGTCGCCGCCGGTGCCGGCGCGGATCTCGAGCAACAGCGGTCGGCCCTCGTAGGGGTCGCGCGGCAACATCATCAGCCGCAGCTCGTGCTCCAACGCGGGGATCTTCTCGTCGAGCGTCGCTTTTTCCAGCTCCGCCATCTCGCGGAGCTCGGGGTCGGCGAGCATGTCCTTCAGCGCGTCGCGCTCACCTTCGAGTCGCGACACGTCGCGCGCGAGCTCGACCATGCGCGACACCTGCGCGTGCTCTCGGCTCACCTCGCGGAAACGATCCCTCTGCCCCGCCAGCGACGGGTCCATCAGTTGACGGTCGAGCTCGCCCAGGCGAGCCTCGAACTCCTCGAGACGAAACACGCTGGACCCTTGCAGTGGCCCGGCACCGGCCAGCCCCTGGACCTCGCGTGGCCAGGGCGGCAGGTGTCGCGACTACTGGCTGATGTTGTACTTCTTGTTGAAGCGCTCGACGCGCCCGGCCACCGTCAGCGCGCGCTGCTTGCCGGTGTAGAAGGGGTGCGAGGCGGAGCTGATGTCGACGAACACCACGTAGTGCTCTACGCCGTCGATCATCTTCGTCTGCTTGCTGCTGAGGGTCGAGCGAGTGGTGAACTCGACGCCGGCGCCGCTGTCGACGAAGACGACGTTGTTGAGGGTGGGGTGGATTTCGGGCTTCATGGCGCTCTCGGGACGGAAGAGGCGCCGTTTCACCCGCCGGCGGGCGCCTGTCAAGGGTCGCTGCTGCGCGCCCCTTCCAAGAGCTCTCGCCGCTCGGAACGCGATCGCGCCGGGTCGAGCTCCCCCTTCTCGTCGAGCACGAGACGGTGATTCTCGATGCCGGCAAACTCGGCCGACACCGGGTCGTCGTGGTCGATCACCGCCAGGAGGGTGACGCTGCCGCCCTCTTCCAGCGAGCGGCCCGCCGCCAGGAGGCGTCGCACGCGGTGGATGATCGCCGCGTCGACCCCGGACACCAGGCGCCCGCTCGCCGGGACCGCCCCCGCCGCCGCGCGCACCAGCCGGTTCACCGAGTCGAAGAGGACCACCGCGTCGCGACGCGCCTCGGCGCAGCGCTTGGCTCGCTCCACCACCATCTCGGCCACCTGGAGGTGCCGAGCCTCGGCCTCGTCGAAGGTGGTGGCGGCCACCTCGCCGGGGAGGGTGCGCTGTGCCTCGGTGACATCCTCCGGCCGCTCGGCGACCATCAGCGTGAACAGGTTGACGTTGGCATGGTTGCGGTGGATGCCGGCCGCGACAGCGTGGAGTAGTGTCGCGACGCCAGCCCGATCACGAGCGTGCACGAAGGAGCGCTGGCCGAGCCCCAGCGGGACGTGCTGGTCGACGGTGCGCACCGGGTCGTTGCCGTCGCTCCCGGCGCCGAGCAGCAGGCGACGGCGGGGGTGCACCGCGGTGAGGTTGTCGAAGAACACCTTTTCGCGCGCGTGCTCGGGGTCGGCGCCGTTGATCGCCTCGACCTTGATCACCGCGAAGTAGCGCTCGTTCTCCCGGGGGGCGCGCACCTGCCCGCGGACGAGGTCGCCCGTGCGAAGGTTGAATCGGCGAATCTGCGATGGCGACACGTAGATGTCGTCGGCGCCGGGCGAGTAGCCGTACTCGGCCGCGCGCAGGAAGCCGAAGCCGTCGGCGAGGATCTCGAGGATGCCCTCGCCGTCGCTGGTCGACGCGGTGTTGCCGGAGCGCAGGATCGCCGCGATCACCTCCTGGCGCCGCAGGCTGGTGGCGTTCTCGACGTTGACGGCGCGCGCGGCCGCGACGAGGTCGGCCAGGGGGAGCGTGCGCAGGGTGGCGGGGTCGGGGGTGGGCATGGACGGAGGGGAGAAGAAGGCGGGGAGAGGCGACGCGAAACGACCGGGGCTAGCGGAAGCAGTCCTGGAGCATCGCGAGGAGCGACACGTCGTTGGTCTTGAACTTGCCGCGGGCGATGTCGATGGGGCCCGGCGCCTTGCGTTCGAGTACGAGCTTGCTGAACACCGCCGGGTCGGACTTGATCACGCAGTCGGCGTTCTCGACCTTGCCGGGGGTGATCGCGCAGGCCTCGGCCGTGAGCTTCATGGTGTACTTGTGCTCGCCGATGCTCAGGTAGTAGCTGAGCGCGCGGGGAACCTTGCCGGGGATGTAGCGGCGCGTCATCTCGGCAACGAGCTGGTCGGGCGTCATGCGGCGCCTTCTAAGCACCCGCGGCCAGCGCGGCCTCGTCTTGTCCCGGGGAAATCTCGTCGACCCGGTGCCCCGAGGCCATCGCCCGCCGCAGGCGCTGCGACAGGTCGGCCTGCTCGTGCAGGGAGTCGCGCAACGCGCGCGTGGCGCCGGGCACGTCTTCCTCGGCGATCGCCTCGGCCACGTCGGCCATCCATGGGTCGGCGCTGGCCTGGGCGAGGCGGTTGGCGATCACGGCCGCGCGAAGTCGAGCGGCGCCGCTGCTGGGAGCGGCCTCGACCTCGGCGAGCAAGTCGGCAAGTTCGGTGGCGGTGGCGTCCATGTCGACCTCGATCTGCCATGTTACCAGTTTTTGAGATAGCCCGCGCGGCGGATGAATGACGAGCTCCGTGCCCGGGTTGACTGGCTTGTTGCCGAGCTCAACCGGCACAATCGCCTGTACCACGAGCAGAACGCGCCCGAGATCCCCGACTGGGAGTACGACTGGCTCTTCCGCGAACTCGAGGCTATCGAAGCTGATAACCCGCAGATGGCGCGGCCCGACAGCCCCACCCGCCGCGTGGGTTCGAGCCCGGTGGCCGAGCTTCGACCTTTCAAGCACGAGGTCCCGATGCTCTCGCTCCAGAACGGCTATCGCCGGGAGGAGGGCGATCATGGCTGGGGTGGACCCTACGAAGACTTGCTGGAGTGGGAGCGCGGCAAGCCCGAGCGCCTCGGCGGGCTGCGTCGGCAACTGGGTGACGACACGCCGGCCACGATCCACTACGTCGTGGAGCCCAAGCTCGATGGCCTCGCGATGGAGTTGGTGTACGACAACGGCAAGCTCGTCGCCGGGGGTACCCGGGGCGACGGGGAAACGGGCGAGGACGTCACGCACAACCTGCTCACCATCGCCAGCGTGCCTCGCTCGCTGCGGGGCGGCCCCCCGGGACGCCTCGCCGTCCGTGGCGAGGTGCTCTTCGATCTCGGCGGCTTCGAGCGCATGAACAACGAGCGGGAGGCCCGGGGCGAGAAGCGGTTCGAGAACCCCCGCAACGCCGCGGCCGGGACCATGCGCCAGCTCGACCCCGACCTGGCGCGTGGCCGCCCGCTGATGTTCTTTGCCCACAGCGCCGGTGAGAAGCTGCCCGGTGTCGCGACGCACGCCGAGATTCTCGAGCGCTTCGCGGCGATGGGCTTCGCCGTCAACCCGCTGAACCGTCGCTGCGCCGGCATCGAGAAGGTGATCGAGGCCGTGGCCGAACTGGAGGCTCGCCGAGCCGACCTGCCCTACGAGATCGACGGGGCGGTGGTGAAGGTCGACGACCTCGCCCTCCAAGACGCGCTCGGCTTCGTCACCCGCTCGCCGCGCTGGGCGCTGGCCTTCAAGTACCCCCCGGCCAAGGTGAACACGCGCCTCAACTCGGTGCTGTTCAGCGTGGGACGCACCGGCGCGGTGACGCCGGTGGCCCAGCTCGAGCCGGTGCGCGTGGGTGGCGTCACCGTCCGCAACGCCTCGCTCCACAACGAGCACCAGATGGTGCGGGTGCTGGGGCTGCGCGTGGGCGACACCGTGGAGATTCAACGGGCGGGCGACGTGATCCCCGAGGTGGTGCGAGTGATCCCCTCGCCGGGTCGCGACGGGCTCGTGCCCGCGGCCTACCCGCAAGACTGCCCCGACTGCGGGCACGCGCTGGTGCGCGAGCTCTCCGACCCGAGGAAGCCCGAGATGGTCCTCATTCGTTGCCCGGACACCCTCGGATGCCCGGCCCAGCGGCTGGCGGCGTTGCGTCACTTCGCGGCGCGCGGGACGATGGACATCGAAGGCCTGGGCGAGAAACTTCTGGAACTGCTGATCTCGCGGGGCTTCGTGTCGCGACCGTCCGATATCTACCGCCTGCGCGAGCGGCGGGAAGAACTGGTGGCCCTCGACCGGATGGGGGCGCTGTCGGTGCAGAACCTCCTCGACGCGATCGAGAGCTCGAAGCAGAGGCCGCTCGAACGTGGCCTGATGGCGCTGGGCGTGCCGAGCGTGGGAGAGTCGACGGCTAAAGACCTCGCCCGCGCTTTCCGTGGCATCGAGGCGTTGATGGACGCCTCGGTCGAGGCGCTCGACGCCGTGCCCGGCATCGCTGAGACCACCGCCGTGGGCATCCGAGAGTTCTTCGCCGACGGGCGCAACCGCGAGGAGGTCGAGCGGTTGCGCATGCTGGGAGTGGCTTTCGTCCCGCCAGCGGCCCCGGCCTCGGCGAGCCTCGGCGGCAAGACCTTCGTGCTCACGGGCACGCTGCCCACGCTGTCGCGCGACCAGGCCAAGTCCTTGATCGAGGGTGCCGGCGGCAAGGTGTCGGGCTCCGTTTCCAAGAAGACCGACTTCGTGGTGGCGGGTACCGAGGCCGGCAGTAAGCTAGAGCGCGCACAGGAACTGGGGGTGGCCGTGATCGACGAGCGGGGGCTACGTTCCCTCCTCGGGGAATCGCCGTGATGCTCGTGATGCTTCTGTTCTTCGCCTGCGGGAGCCCGCCGCCCCTCGAGCGGGTGTCCGACGCGCTCGCGGCCGATGCCGTCGCCGACGCTGCCCCCGCCATCGGCCTGCTGGTTTCCACGGCGGCCCTGGTGGCCGAGCCCTGCGCCATCGAGAGCGTCGACGGCTACCTCTGGCGGGGCGAGGGCGCCCGGGCGCTTGGCGTGACCACCGCCGACGTCTCGATCGACGAGTCCAGCGGCGAGAAGACCTGGGACTTCGGCGTCGTGAGCCTCGTCGCCGGGAGCGACGACGACGGCGAGAGCGTGGTGACCGGTGGCCTTAGCATCACGCTCGACAGCGCGCGCACCTCCGCAACCGTGGCCTTCACGGGCGACGTCGCCTTCACGGCCGATCTCACCGTCATCGCCTGCCGCGCCGATGCCGACGACATCTACGCCGACCGGGTGCTGGTGCAAGGCGAGGGGCACTACACGGTCGATGACGACACGGCGGTGGCGAGCATCGATGGCGACCCGCCCGACAAGGCGCTCGAGTGGGCGCCATCCAACGCGCTGCTGCCCGCCTCGGGATGGATGGAGTGGACCAGCGCCGACGACAAGACCAGCTACGCGCTGGAGTCGGCGGCGTACATCGAGCCCGACTCCCGCGCCTGGCCCGGGGTAGCCACCGGCCGCGAGGGCTGGGAGGGCGACGCGGCCTTCACGCTCCCGTAGGCGCTACAGCGTCAAGCCGAGCGCGAGGCCCACGCCGTTGCGCGCGCCGAGGCGAATGTCGGCGTTCAGCATGAGCCGGGAGGCCGAGTCGTAGGCGCCGAGCGGCTCGCTGGTGACGACGACGCCCGCCACGGCCTCCACCGGCAGGGCGGGCTCCAGCGGGATGGGGACCGTTCCGGACAGGATGTGCAACTCGTCGTCGCCGAACAGGAGCACGTTGCCGCCGGCGAAGCCGAGCACCCCGCCGCCGACGGTGCCGAGGCGCGCGGCCGCTCCCGCCTCCACCTGGTAGCGAGTGGAGCGGGTGGCGGTGGCGTCGCCCGCGCTGGCCGCGGTGAAGTGGGCCCATGCCACCATTCCCTGCTCGCGACGCGCCCACAGGCTCGAGACGATGCCCGCGTCGAGCGCGATGCCCTCGGCGGCGTAGAACGCAGCGGGCGTGGACACCTGCTCCTGCGACAAGGCGGCGTAGCCGCCGAGCCAGGGGTAGAGCTGTCCCTGCGCGAAGCCCCCGATGTTCACCCGCGAGCGCAGGGCCTCGCAACCGGCGCCGACGCAGGCCGGGTCGACGAGGCTGTCGGTGTCGGCGCGGGCGAGCGCCCCGAGGCCGAGGGCGCTGCCCTCCTCCGCGAGAATCGGCAGCGGCGGCGCGGCGAGAGCGACGGCAGCGAGCGCGAGGGGGAACACCGGGCGGCTTGCTAACCCAAACAAAGCCTGACGGGCGCGCCGTTGCCCACGCGTGGGTGTGGAGGTAGGGTGCGGCCCTCCGGGAACCGCCGTGATCCTCGCGCTGCTCGTCGCCTGCGAAACGTCGCCGCCAACGCCCTCGGCGTCGGCGCCCGCGCGCAGGCCCGACGTGGTGGTGGTGACCCTCGACACGGTGCGCGCCGACCGGCTCGGCGCCTATGGCTACGCCAAGGCGCGCACCGACACCCTCGACCGGCTGGCGGCCGGCGGCCTGCGCTTCGAGAACGCCTTCAGCGTGCTGCCACTCACCATCCCGGCGCACTCGTCGCTGTTCACCGGCCTCTACCCCTTCCACCTCGGCATCCGCAGCAACGGCGACAACGTGCTCGCCGACTCCTTCACCACCCTCGCCGAGCATTTCCGGTCGGCGGGCTACGCCACCGGCGCGAGCGTGTCGGCCTTCGTCACCACCCGACAGTGGGGCTTCGCGCAGGGCTTCGATGCCTATTTCGACGAGATGCCGGAGCGCGAAGAGGGCAAGCGCAAGGACTCGAACTACTGGCACATTGAACGGCCGGGCAACGTCGTGGTCGACGACGCGTTGGCCTGGCTGGCCATGGTCGACCGGGAAAAGCCCGTTTTCCTGTGGGTACACCTCTACGACGCGCACTTCCCCTATCGGCCGCCGGCCGCGTACGAGCTCGAGGAAGAAAATAGGCCCTATGATGGGGAGATCGCCTTCCTCGACGACCAGGTTCAGCGCCTCGTTGATGCATTTTCAGGTCGCGACACCATCACCGCGATCATCGCCGACCACGGCGAGTCGCTGGGCGACCACGGCGAACTCACCCACGGGCTGTACGCCTTCCCCTCCACCCAGCACGTGCCCTGGATCGTTCACGGGCCGGGTGTCGAGCCGCGCGTGGTGAAGGAGCCGGTGTCCAGCGTCGACTTCTCCCCCACGATCCTGACGCTCGCAGGCCTGCCCGTGCCCACGGGGCTCGACGGTCATGCCCAGCCAGGGGGGACCACGGTCCCCTATGCCGAGACCTACCAGCTCGTCGATCGGTTCGGCATCGCGCCGCACCGGGTGCTCGTGGAGGGCAACCTGCTCTACCTGGGCACGCCGCGACCGGAACTGTACGACTACGTGGCCGATCCCGGTACGGCGACCGACCTCGCCGCGAGCCGGCCCGACGACCTGGCCCGGCTCGGCAAGCAGCTCGAGGCGCTCGGCGCCTCCCCGCCCGGCCAGGGCGCGGCGGCCGCCGAGGCCGACGCGGACACGCTCGCGGCCCTGGCGGCGCTCGGCTACGTGGCCACCGCGGCGCCGACGGTCGACCCGGCGACCCTGCCCGACCCCAAGGACCACGCCGAGTTCCTGCGTGGCGTGCTCGGTCTCGACCGGCCCAATCGGCGCGGCGGCGGCGACGATGTGATGGGCGAGATCGACCGCCTGCTCGCCCTGAAGCCCGACGCCTTCGACCTGCGCCGGCGCAAGTCGCAGGCGCTCAAGCGCCTTGGCAATGGTGCCGCGGCCGCGGCGTTCGACGAGGAGACCGCCCGGATCTTTCCTGACGACCCCCGCGTGTGGCTCCAACTCGCCACGCTGGCCTCCATCGAGCAGGACTTCGAGTCTGCGCTCGGCCACGCCGAGCGGGCGTTGCTCCTCGATGGCACCAGCGCTGCCGCGCGCGAGCTCGTAGTCGAGGCCCAGTTCCGCCTCGGTCGGGACGAGCGGGCCATCGAGCAGGGGATGGTCTGGATGGCCGAGGACCGGCGCAACTTCGGGCTCGCCGCGAGCCTAGGACGCTACTGGCTGTCCAAGCGGGACTACGCGAAGGCGGAGCAGTTCCTGCGCATCGCCGTCTCGGGCCCGAATCCCCGCATGGGCGCGCGACTTCGCCTCGCGGCCCTCGCGGTGGCGGCGGGCGCCCGTCACGACGGGATCAAGCTCCTGCTCGCCGAGGTGGCCGACTACCCTGGCAACGCCGCGGGACGGCTGGCCCTGGCGCGGGTTTACGCCGAGGATGGGCAGTACCTGGAGCAGTTGTCGCACGTCCGCGCGGCGGCGAGGATGTTGCCGGCGCGCCCCGACGTCCAGTTGGCGCTGGCCCAGTGCCAGTTCAACCTCGGTGACTACGGGAGCGCCCGGCGGGTGCTCGACCACGCGCTGGCGCAGTGGCCCGACGACGCCGACATCGTACTGCTACACGCCAACCTGCTCTCGAAGGAGGGCAAGAAGGCCGAGGGCCAGTTGCAGTGGCAGCGCGCCAAGACTCTCAACGACGCGCGGG
>Ga0194131_10006663_pt1 | contig 15938 bp, 12 predicted proteins | sample TA2KigO120mmetaG_FD_148631 | JGI IMG/M metagenome (GOLD analysis project Ga0194131, IMG submission 148631) | Freshwater microbial communities from Lake Tanganyika, Tanzania - TA2015053 Kigoma Offshore 120m | ecosystem: Environmental > Aquatic > Freshwater > Lake | place: Tanzania: Lake... | reverse complement strand
GAGCGCCGCGCAGCTCGAGGCCGTCGTCGATGCTGCGCGAGGTGGCGAGGCTCGAGAGTCCCGCCCGATGCAGCGCGGCGAACAGGAAGTCGCCGGAACTGTCGCCGGTGAACGGTCGGCCGGTGCGGTTCGCGCCGTGTGCCCCGGGCGCGAGTCCGACGATCAAGAGTCGCGCGCGCGGGTCGCCGAAGCTCGGCACGCCGCGCGAGTGGTACGCGGAGCCGCGCACGGCGAGCGGACCCTTCGCGGTGCAGCACACGCGCCAGCGCACGAGCCGCGGACAGCGCTCGCACGCGAGCGTGTCGCGCGCGAGCGCTGCAATCGACTCGTCAGGCGACGCGCGACGGGCCATCGGGATGCGAGGCTAGCGCGCCGTGCGAGCGACGCGCGGCCGAGAGGTGGTCAGGCGATGTCGAGCGGCTCGGCGCCGAAGCGCAGCTGCATGGCACGGGCGCGGTAGCCGAAGATCGTGCGCAGCTTGGGGGCGACGATCAGCTTCTGCGCGATGGCTCCGATGGGGCCGAGCGGCGGCGAGTACCACACGCGGTCTTCCATGATCGTGCGCTGGCCGTCGCGCACGAAGCGGTGCTCGTGCCACCACGAGCTGTAGGGGCCCGCGAGCTGGCTGTCGGAGAAGACCTCGCCGGGCTGCCATGTGTCGATGCGTGAGCGCCAGTCGAGGCCGATCGGTCCGATCTGGATCTTGTAGTCGATCTCGCGTCCGACGCGCATCTCGATCGGCGGGGGCGAATCGAGCGAGAACGACATGCTGGGCGGCGTGATCGTGCCGAGGTTCTCCGAGCGCGAGAAGAAGGCGAACACCTGCTCGAGCGGCGCGTCGACACGCATGCGGCTCTGCAGCAGGTAGCGCGGCTTGTGGCGCGCGAGGTACTCGTGCTGCGGAGCGTCCTTGCTCGGCCCGATCGCGATCTTGTGGTCGGCGCGCAGGAGGTTCGCGAGCGCGGAGTCGATGTCGGGGAAGCGGAAGCGGAAGCCGAGGGACTCGGCGCGGGCCGGCACGACGCGCGCGCCCGTGAGCAGCAGGTCGGAGACATCGCCGAGCGCGAGCTTGAGCGCGAAGGCGGGCGCGGGGAAGGGCGTCGGGCGCGAGAGCGCGCGGCCGAGCGCCTTGGTGAAGTCGGCGTTGGTGACGGGCGTCGGCGCGGAGGCGTTGAGCGGGCCGGAGAAGCGCTCGTCCGCGAGCGCCCGCATCACGAGCTCGATCCAGTCGTCGATGTGGATCCACGGCATCCACTGCTTGCCGCTGCCGAGCTTGCCGCCGAGGCCGAGCTGGAACGGCGGGAGCATCTTGGCGAGCGCGCCGCCCTCGGGGCCGAGCACGATGCCGGTACGGATCCACGCGGTGCGGATGCCGGCGGCGACCGCGGGCTCGGCGGCTTCTTCCCAGTCGCGGCAGAGGTGCGAGAGGAAGTCGGAGCCGACGGCGCTGCGCTCGTCGACGAGCTCGTCGCCGCGCGGGCCGTAGAAGCCGACGGCGCTGCCGACCACGAAGGCCTTGGGCTGGCGTGCGGCGGCGGCGAGCGCGCGGGCGAGGCGCGCGGTCGTGTCGACGCGGCTCGAGCGCAGCTCCGCCCGGCGGCGCTCGTTCCAGCGCGGCCCGAAGAGCGGCTCGCCGGCGAGGTGGATCACGGCGTGGACGCGGGACAGCTCGGCGCGCAAGCCGCTGTCGGAGATGTCGGTGCGGCACAGGCGCGGGCCGGTGCCCAGCACCGCTCGGGCACGCTCTGGCGAGCGCACCCAGGCCAGTACCTCGTAGCCCTCCCGGGCGAGGCGCAGGGCCAAAAGTCGTCCAAGGAAACCGCTCGCACCCGTCAGGAATACCGTCCGCGAATCGTTCATGGGCGCTCTTTTAGGGCAGCTACGGACGGTTTCTAGATATTTTTAGACGATTTCTGCTTGAGGAGCGCTCGGTTCGGGGCGAAGCTGCTCCCACTATGGACGAATTCATGACCAGTGCCGAAGTGGCTCGGGTGCTCGGAGTGGGGCCGACCAGTGTCAAACGCTGGGCCGATTCCGGCCTCCTGCCCTGCCTGCGTACCCCCGGACGCCATCGCCGCTTCTCGCGGCCGGAGGTCGAGAAGTTCCGGCTCGCGCAGCACGAGGTGCGGGAGCCGGATCCGGCGCAGATCGATGCGTGGATCAAGCTGATCGACTCCGAGTGCGGCCCCTACGAGGTCCACAGCGCGCTGCTCTTCGACCGCTCGCGACTCGACGCCTGGTGGCGCGTGTCGGAGCTCGTCGGCGCGGTGCTGGCCGAGATCGGTCGGCGTTGGGAGCGCGGCGAGATGGGGATCCTGCAGGAGCATCTGGCCAGCGAGCGTCTCGCCCGCGGCCTCGCCCGCTGCACGGAGTCCATCGCTGTGCCGCCGAAAGGCCCGCGTGCCTTGCTCGTCGGTGCGGAAGGGGACGAGCACACGCTCGGTCTCCAGCTCGCAGAGCTCGTCTTCCGCGAGTGCGGCTGGAATGTCCTGTGGGGCGGCCGCTCGATGCCCTCGACCGAAGTGGTCGGGCGCGTCGTGCGCGGCGACTGTGACCTCGTGGCGGTCTCGGCCGCGGGGAGCTTCAAGGACACATCGAAGCTGCGCGAGCAAGTGCGCGTGGTGGGCTCGGCCTGCCAAGAGCACGATGTGCAGCTGATTCTCGGCGGCCACGCCCCGTGGCCCGAGCACGCCTCCGATCTGCCCCGCTTCCACCGCGTCCAAGACTTCAGGGAGCTGCACGCACTGCTAAACTCCCTGCATGGCTGAGCCACAGGCCGCGACCGTGCGACCAATCCGAGTGGGCACGAGCGCGTGCCTGCTCGGCTCGCAGGTGCGCTTCGACGGCGGTCACAAGCGCGAGCGTTTCCTCACGGAGACGCTCGCGTCGTACTTTGAGTTCGTGCCCGTCTGCCCCGAGGTGGAGAGCGGGCTGCCGGTGCCGCGGCCGACCCTGCGCCTCGCGGGGGAGGAGAGCGCTCCGCGGCTCGTGTTCGGCGAGAGCGGCGAGGACTACACGCCGCAGCTCGAGGCGTGGGCGCGGATCAAGCTCGCGGCGCTCGAGCGGCTCGACCTGTGCGGTTTCGTGCTCAAGAGCGACAGCCCGAGTTGCGGCATGGAGCGCGTCAAGGTCTACAGCGACAAGGGTACGCCCTCGAAGAAGGGGCGCGGGATCTTCGCGGCGGCGCTGATGGCGCGCTTCCCGCTGCTGCCGGTCGAGGAGGAGGGGCGCCTCAACGACGCCAAGTTGCGCGAGACATTCATCGAGAGCGTGTTCGCGTACTGGCGCTGGCGCAACCTGCTCGAGGAAGGCCTGAGCATGGCGCGGCTCGTGGACTTCCACCGCATCCACAAGTACCTGCTGCTCGCCCACAGCCCCGAGCACTACGCCGTGCTCGGCCGCCTGGTTGCCACGGGCAAGAAGCTCGGGCGTGCGGAGCTCGCGGAACGCTACGGTGCCGGGCTGATGACGGCCATGCGCGAGCACGCGAGCCGCCGCCGGCACTTCAATGTGCTTCAGCACATGGCCGGCTACTTCCGCGAGGAGCTCGACACATCCTCGCGGGACGAGCTTCGCCAGACGCTGCACGACTACCGGGCCGGGCTCGTGCCGCTCGTCGTGCCGATGACTTTGATCCGCCACCATGTGCGTGTGTGCGATGTCGCCTACCTGCGCGATCAGGTCTACCTCGCTCCGCATCCAAGGGAGCTGATGCTGCGAAACCATGTCTAGAAGGCCGGAACGGCCTGTTTGGACATGTCCACCGCCGCCCTGAGCCTCTCCATGACCTCGCCTGTGCTCGCCGAGGGTGCTGTGGGGGGCGGGATGAGCCCCGCTCAGGGCCTCGAGCTGTCGCTCTGGGGCTGGGCCGTGGCCGCCGGCGTGATGTTCGTCCTGTGGCTGGTGCAGCTGCGGACCAAGGACGCGACCGAGGTCGACGTGGCGTGGGCGGCGAACTTGGGCGTGCTCGCGCTCCTGTATGCGGCGCGCGCCGAGGGGCTCGCGGAGCGCCGCTGGCTGGTCGGCGGGCTCGTGGCGCTCGCCACTTGGCGGCTCGCCCTCTACCTGTACCTCGACCGCGGCCGCAAGGGCGTCGAGGACGGTCGCTACGCGGCGCTGCGCGCGTCGTGGGGTGCGACGGCCAACGCGAAGTTCTTCGTGTTCTTTCAGGCGCAGGCGCTGCTCGATGTGTTGCTCGCGCTGCCGTTCCTGCTCGCCGCGGGCTCGGGCGAGCCGTGGGGCGCATTCGACGCGGCGGGCGTGGCGCTCGTCGCCGTCGGCATCGCGGGCGAGTCGCTCGCCGATCGCCAACTCGCGCGCTTTCGGGCCGAGCCGCGCAACAAGGGGCGCACCTGCCGCGCGGGCCTGTGGCGCTTCTCGCGGCACCCCAACTACTTCTTCCAGTGGCTCCTGTGGTGCGGCTACGCGTGCTTCGCGCTCTCCGCGCCTTGGGGCTGGCTTGGCTTCGCGAGTCCGCTCGCCATGCTCGGCCTGATCCTGTTCGTCACCGGCATTCCGCCGACCGAAGCCCAGGCGCTGCGCTCGCGCGGCGACGATTACCGCGCCTACCAGCGCACCACGAGCGCGTTCTTCCCGTGGTTCCCCAAGGACGACGCAGCATCGGCGAGGTGATTTCGATGGCACTGCAGACCCTGATCGAGTCGGGCAAGGTCCCGGATTTCGCGCTCCGCATGGGCATTCGGCGCCTCTTGGCGCAGCGCCTGCGCGAGGAGGAGAGGGGCGGCGAGGAAGGTCGCAGGGCGCGCCGCGCGGCGCTGCTCGAAAACATGCGCTCGAGCCCGATCGCGCTGCACACCGCGGAGGCGAACGACCAGCACTACGAGGTGCCGACGCGCTTCTACGAGCTCGCGCTCGGGCCGCACCTCAAGTACTCCGGTGCCCTGTGGAACGAGGGCGCGCGCACGCTCGGCCAGGCGGAGGCGGCGATGCTCGCCTTGTACTGCGAGCGCGCCGGGCTCGTCGACGGAATGGACATCCTAGAGCTCGGCTGCGGCTGGGGCTCGCTCAGCCTGTTCATGGCCGCTCGCTACCCCAAGAGCCGCATCCTCGGCGTGTCGAACTCGCGCACGCAGCGCGAGCACATCCTCGCCACGGCCAAGGCGCGCGGGCTCTCGAACCTCGAGATCGAGACCTGCGACATCAATCGTTGGAGCACCGAGCGGCGCTTCGACCGGGTCGTGTCAGTCGAGATGTTCGAGCACCTGCGCAACTGGGAGCAGCTGTTCGCGCTCGTCGCGCGCGCGCTCGAGCCCGAGGGGAGGCTCTTCTTCCACATTTTTGCCCACAAGCGTCATGCCTATCTGTTCCAGGCCGAGGGCGACGACAACTGGATGGGGCGCAACTTCTTCACCGGCGGGATCATGCCGTCGGACGACCTGCCGCTCGAGTTCCAGCGCGATCTCGAGTGCGTCGAGCGCTGGCAGGTCGACGGTACGCACTACGGCAAGACCGCGGAAGCGTGGCTCGCCAACCTGGACCGCAACACCAATGAGGTGCGCGAGATCTTCCGCGCGACTTACGGTGCGGGCCGCGAGCGCGCGTGGATCGAGAATTGGCGCGTGTTCTTCATGGCTTGCGCGGAGCTTTGGAACTACCGTGACGGCTCGGAGTGGATCGTGTCCCACTACCTGTTCCGCGGCCGCTCCTAGCCCCCCCCAGTCTGGCTGAAGAAGGATGTTGCCCCGTTCTCCCCGAGAGCTCACCCCGCGCAAGGTCGCGCCGCTCGCGTTCCTGCGTTGGATCGACTCGTGGGCGGGTATCGACGAGCCCGTGGCGAGCACAGAGAAGCGCGTCGACTGGCCGCGCATCGTGCCCTTCGCGCTGCTGCACCTCGCGTGCCTCGGTGTGATCTGGGTCGGCTGGAGTCCGGTGGCCGTCGCGGTCGCGGTCGCGCTCTACCTGATCCGCATGTTCGCGATCACGGCCTTCTACCACCGCTATTTCTCGCACCGCGCGTTCAAGACCTCGCGCGCGATGCAGTTCCTGTTCGGCGTGCTCGGCAACAGCGCCGTGCAGCGCGGGCCCTTGTGGTGGGCCGCGCACCACCGCGAGCACCACCTGCACTCGGACGAGGAAGAGGACACGCACTCGCCGACGCGCCACGGCTTCTTGTGGAGCCATGTCGGCTGGATCACGGCCAAGCACAACTTCCCGACGCGGCGCGAGCGCGTGAAGGACCTGCTCAAGTACCCCGAGCTGTGCTTCCTCGATCGCTTCGACATCGTCGTGCCGCTCGCGATGTTCGCGGGGCTGTACGGCCTCGGTGCGTGGCTCGGTGCGGCCTACCCGGAGCTCGGCACGAGCGGCCTGCAGCTCGTCGTGTGGGGCATGCTCTCGACCGTGGTGCTGTTCCACGCCACATTCACGATCAACTCGCTCGCTCACGTGTGGGGCACGCGGCGCTTCCAGACCAACGACACCAGCCGCAACAACTGGTTCCTCGCGATCGTCACGCTCGGCGAGGGCTGGCACAACAACCATCACCACTTCCAAGGCTCCGTGCGGCAGGGCTTCCGCTGGTGGGAGTTCGACCCGAGCTACTACGCGCTGCGGGCGATGAGCTCGGTGGGCCTCGTCTGGCAGCTGAATCCGGTGCCGGCGGCGGCGCTGGAAAAGCGCCTCGAGAAGCGCGCCTGAGGGGCGTCCGGCGTGCGCGTCGCCATCGTCGGCAGCGGGATTTCGGGGCTCGTCGTCGCGCACCACCTCGCGCGTGAGCACGAGCTCGAGCTGTACGAAGCGGGCAGCCACATCGGCGGCCACACGCATACGCACCACATCGAGCTCGGCGGCCGCACGCTGGCGGTCGACACGGGCTTCATCGTCTTCAATCGCAAGACCTACCCGAACTTCTGCCGCCTGCTCGAAGAGCTCGGCGTCGCCTCCAAGGAGAGCGACATGAGCTTCAGCGTGCGCGAGGAGCGCACGGGCATCGAGTGGAACGGGCGCAACCTCGACACGGTCTACGCCCAGCGCATGAACCTGTTGCGGCCGTCGTTCCACCGCATGGTGCTCGACATCCTGCGCTTCAACCGCGAGGCGCTCGAGCTGCTCGCGGGCGAGGACGAGATTCCGCTGGGCGACTTCCTGCGCGAGCGGCGCTACTCGGAGAGCTTCCGGCGGCTCTACATCCTGCCGATGGGGGCGGCGATTTGGTCGGCGTCTCCCGACGAGATGCTGGACTTCCCAGCGCGCTTCTTCGCGCGCTTCTTCCACAACCACGGATTCCTGCAGGTCGAGGGGCGGCCCATGTGGCGCGTGGTCGAGGGTGGCTCGGCGCGCTATGTCGAGGCCCTGATCCGGCCCTTCGCGGCGAGAGTGCATGTGGACACGCCGGTGCGCTCGATCCGGCGCCTGCCCGACGGAGTCGAGCTCGAGCTCCCGCGCGGGGAGCGCCAGCGCTTCGACCAGGTCGTGATCGCCACCCACAGCGACACGGCGCTCGCTCTGCTCGCCGACCCCAGTCCGGCCGAACGCTCGGTCCTCGGGGCCATCCGCTACCGGGAAAACGAGGCCTTGCTGCACACCGACGCGCGCCTCTTGCCCCGGCGGCGCAAGGTCTGGGCCAGCTGGAACTACCGCTTGCTCGATCCCTGCGGTGCCGTCGCGAGGGGGCGGGGGACGGGTCGGGTGAATCCGCACCGCGCGACACTTTCGTATTGGATGAATAGGCTGCAGGGTCTCGATTGCCCCGAGGAACTCTGCGTGACCCTGAACCACTCCGATGCCGTTCAACCTGCCAGGGTCCTGCGGCGCATGACCTATCATCACCCGCACTTCGACCTTCCGACCCTCGCCGCCCAGAGGCGCCATCGAGAGGTCAGCGGCGTGAACAGGACCTGGTACGCCGGCGCCTATTGGCGCTACGGGTTTCACGAGGACGGCGTGATGAGCGGCCTGCGGGTCGTCGAGGGCCTCTCCGGTCGCAGTGTTCTCGTGGAGCCGTGGGCGTGAGGAGCGCGCTGTACTTCGGCCGCGTCGGGCACCGCCGCATCGGTGGGGTCGAGCACGCCTTCGAGTACGGGCACTTCCTGCTCGCGCTCGATCTCGCGGAGCTCGACACGGTATTTCGCGGGCGCTGGCTGTGGTCGCACGAGAGCGCCAACTTGGTGAGCCTCAGGCGCTCGGACTACCTGGGAGCGAGCGGCGGGGCGAGGCTCGACGCCGCGGTGCGCGAGCGCGTGCGCGAGGAGCTGGGGCGCGCCCCGTTGGGGCGCATCGTCCTGCTCGCGCAGCCGCGCTTCTTCGGCTATGTGTTCAATCCGGTGAGCTTCTATTATTGCTTCGACGATCAGGATCGGCTCGACGCGATCGTCGCCGAGATCACGAACACGCCGTGGGGCGAGCGGCACAGCTATGTCCTCGATGCACGCGGCGGCGACGGCGCGCGGGCGCGGTTCACCAAGCGCTTCCATGTATCGCCGTTCCAAGACATGCGGCAGGAATACGCCTGGCGCTTCAGCGAGCTGGGGGACGAGCTCGGCGTGCACATGACCAACTACGAAGAGGGGCGCGCGGTGTTCGAGGCAAAGCTCTCGATGCGTCGCCGTGCACTCGACGGCGCGGGCCTCGCGCGCGCACTCCTGCTCTGTCCCGGCTTCTCCGCGCGCTCCGTGGCCGCGATCTACTGGCAGGCCCTGCGAACCAAGCTCAAGGGCGCGACATTCTTCGAACACCCGCGCACTCGCGACTCCTCCCTCTCAGAGCACCACTCATGACGAGCCCCGCCTTCACGCAACAGGTCAGCCACGCGCACGCGCCGGTCCGCACTTCGCGGACGAAGCCCTTCACCGCGCTCGAGCGCTTCGCGCGCTCGCAGCTGCACGAGCGCCTCTCCGGCCTGCGCTGGGGCCGACTGGTGCTGCGCGACGAGCTCGGCTCGCAGGTCTTTGGCGGAGCGCACGGCCCGAGCGCCACGATCGAAGTGCACGACGGCGAGCTCTACCTCGACATCGCCAAGCAGGGCAGCGTCGGAGCCGGCGAGGCGTACGCGCACGGCGCGTGGTCGACCGACGATCTCGTGGCGGTGATTCGCATTCTCGTGCGCAATCGCGAGGTGCTGCAGGGCATGGAGCGCGGCTTCGCGCGGCTCGGCTCCGCGGCGCTGCGGCTCTGGCACCGCCGACACGACAACACGCGCGCTGGGTCGCGCGAGAACATCGCGGCGCACTACGACCTCGGCAACGAGTTCTACGAGCTGTGGCTCGACGAGACGATGATGTACTCGTGCGCGGCGTTCGAACGGCCCGACATGACGCTGCACGAAGCGCAGGTCGCGAGGCTCGATCGCATCTGCCGCAAGCTCGACCTGCAGCCGACCGACCATCTGCTCGAGATCGGAACGGGCTGGGGCGGCATGGCAATTCACGCGGCGAGCAAGTCCGGATGCCGTGTGACCACGACCACGATCTCGCGGCGCCAGCACGAAAAGGCCGTCGAGCGCGTGCGCGCGGCGGGGCTCGAGGAGCGCGTGACCGTGCTGCTCGAGGACTACCGCGACTTGCAAGGCAGCTACGACAAGCTCGTTTCGCTCGAGATGATCGAGGCCGTCGGCGAGCGTTGGTACGACATGTACTTCGAAAGCTGCTCCAAGCTGCTCAAGCCCGACGGCATGATGCTGCTGCAGGCGATCACGATCCGGGACTCGCTGTATCAAGACGCGCTGCGCTCGGTCGATTTCATCCAGCGCTTCATCTTTCCCGGCAGCTGCATCCCCTCGACGGCTGCGATCATGGATCGCGTCGCGCGCGTGACCGACATGAACCTCTGCCACCTCGAGGACATCGGGCCGCACTACGCGTCGACCCTGCGCTTGTGGCGCGAGAACATGGGCGCGAATGCAGAGCGCATTCGGGCGCTCGGCTACAGCGAGGAGTTCCTGCGCATGTGGGAGTTCTACCTGTGCTACTGCGAAGGCGGCTTCGAGGAGCGCTCGATCCAGGATGTGCAGCTCCTGCTCGCCAAGCCGCTCAATCGGCGTGCGCCGCTCCTGCCGAGGCTCGACTGAGTCCGAAGCGTGAGCAAGCTCGCGAACTTCGTCGGCTTTCAGGCGTGCTGGTTCGCGTGCGTGCTCGGCGCGGCGCGTGGAATGGAGTGGCTCGGGCCGCTCAGCACCTCGCTGTTCCTGGGCTGGGCGCTGCTGCGCTCGCACAACGCCGCGCGCGAGCTCGTGTCGCTGGCGCTGGTGGCGGTGCTGGGCACGCTCGTCGACAGTCTGCAGCTCCATATGGGCTGGTTGAAGTACGCGGGCACGCCACTCGCGGGAGTGCTCGCGCCCGCCTGGATCGTCGCTCTGTGGATCGTGTTCGCGATGACCTTCGATAGCTCGCTCGCGTGGCTTGCGCGGCGACGGGCGTGGTTCGCGATCTTTGGCGCCGTGGGTGCGCCGTGCTCCTACTGGGGTGGTGCGCGGCTCGGCGCCGTCAGCTTTGGCGAGCCGCTCTGGCCCTCGATTCTCGGCATTTCCGCCTGCTGGGGAGCCGCGCTGCCACTCGCATCGTGGCTTGTGGAGCGCGTCCGCAGCGCCACGGACGAGCGCGAGGGCGCCTCCGCGTCCTAGACTCACCCGCCATGCCGCGCCGCCGCCGTCATCACGGGCTCCCCACCAATCCCGGCATGAGTCCGGGCTCGCTGGTGATTCCCGAGGTCGCGCCGAGGCCGCGCGTGCGCGTCGTGCGCTACGACGCCACACGGATCGAGGCACGCGACCATGTTTCGCCGGCCGAGGTGCAGCGACTCGCCGAGGCACCCGAGGCCACATGGATCGACATCGAGGGCTACGGCGATCGCGGCTTGTTCGAGTTCCTCGAGGCGAAGCTCGCGGTGCCGCGGCTGGCGCTCGAAGATGTGCTCGGCAACAACTCGCGCCCCAAGCTCGAGGTCATTGGCGACGCGCTGTTCGTGGTGGCGCGCGCCATGAAGTCCGGCGAGCACCCCGAGTCCGAGCAACTGTCGATCTTCGTGCGCGGCACGACGGTCATCACATTCAGCGACGAGCCGCTCGACCTGCTCGCTCCGCTCCGCCAGCGCCTGCACCAACCCGAGAGCCTCACTCGCCGCAGCGGAGCCGACTTCCTCGTCTATCGCATTCTCGACTGCGTCGTCGACAGCTACACGCCGTGCCTCGAGCGCCTCGGCGCGCGACTCGAAGCCGTCGAAGTCGAAGCGATCGCACGCCCGTCGTCGAAGCCGCTGACGACGCTGTACGAGTTGATGCGTGATCTGCGCATGTTGACGCGCATCGCGCTGCCGATGCGCGAGCTCGCCGTGGCGCTCGGGCATGAGGCGCGCGGCTTCTTCCGGCCCGATACGCTGCCGTACCTCTCCGACCTGCGAGAGCACACTCAGTCCGTGGTCGAGCTCTCCGCGCACTACCGCGATCTCGGCACGGATGTGCGCGAGCTCATTCACGGCGCGCTGAACTTGCGCATGAACCAAGTCATGCGCTTCATGACGGCGATCACCACCGTTTTCATCCCGCTCTCGTTCGTGACGGGGCTCTACGGAATGAACTTCGAGTACATGCCCGAGACGCGCTGGCCATACGGCTATTTCTTCGCCCTCGGGCTGCTTGCGACGATCGCGCTGTTCACATTGCGCTGGCTGCGCGCTCAGGGCTGGACGCGCGTCAACGAAGACGAGTGAGCGCGCACGGCGCGCGCGCGGGACGAGGCGATGACCGAAGTGCGGACTGCGACGAGACGACATCGGCGCTGGGCGCTCGTGGCAGCGATCGCCGCGGCGCTGCTCGCACTCGTGGCGTTGCGCAATGTGCTCATCGCACCGTGGCTGCTCGGCCGACTTTCCGAGCGCCTGCGGCGCGATCACGGGCTCGAACTCGAGGCGAGCGGCGTGTCCGGCAACTGGATCACCTCGCTCTCGATCGACGAGCTTGGGGTGCGCTCGCTGGATGCGCGCAGCGCCTGGAATGTCCGCGCGAGCGATGTCGAACTCGAGTACGACCTCGGGGAGCTCCTGCGCACAGCGGGCGAAGGTCTGCGCAGTGTGCGGGCGGGGGGCGTCGTTGGGCGCGCGAGCTTCGGCGTCGCGCCGCGCGCGGACGAGTTCGATTCGGTGGCCTTGCGGCGCCAGCTGGCGTGGCTGCCGACGCAGATCGCCGTCGAGCGGCTGGAGCTCGACCTCGAGTTCCCCGAGCATCGCACGGCCAGTCTGCGCTCCGGAGAACTCGCACTTCGCGATGGAACGGTCGAGGCGCGCGTGGAGCGGATCGCGCTCGGAGGGCCGTGGCCCACGACCGCGCGCGAGTTCTCGCTCGACGCACGCGGCCAGCTCACCGGCGAAACTTTCATGTTCGAGCGCCTGCGCGTCGGCGGCGCACTCGAGCTGGAGCTCGAGCACGGGGAACTGCGCGCGACTACATCCGGCCTGCGCGCGGCGTTCCACGGTCGCCTCGCCTCGGCACGCCTCGATCTCGTCGCGGAGACTGCCGAGCGCGCGTGGATGTTGGACTGGAAGCTCGCGGGCGCGAACCTCGAGCACCACAGCGCGGCGCTGGTCCCGCTGCGCGAGCTCGGGCTCGCGGGCCACGCGCGTGGCGCAGGCCGCATCCTGATCGACGAGCAAGGCGTGTGGAGCGAGGCGAGCGTGCAGGTGGACGACCTGTGCGTCGATGGAATCGCCTTCGACAGTCTCGATGCCGATGTGCTGCTGCGACCCGGTTGGATCGAGGTGCCGCGAATCGCCGTGCGCCAGCGCGACAACTTGCTGTGGGGCGCGGCGCTCGAGCTGCCGCTCGAGCGCAGTTCGTGGTTCGAGTTCCTGCAGTCCGCGCGCGGGCATGTGGAGTTGTGCGTGCACGATCTCGCGGCGCTCGAGGCGTCGCCGCCGGGCTGGATCGGGCCCCACCGGGTCTCGCTGGAGGGCGAACTCGGTCCGCGCGGGCTCGCGATCGCGCGCGGGCGACTCGAGACGCACACCGGACGCATAGTCGTGCGCACGGGCGAGCTGCGCTGGCGTGAACCGATCGAGGAACGCGCGGAAATCGCGCTGGAAGGCGACCTCTACTTCGTCGACCTCGCGGAACTCGGGGCGCTCGTCGACACGCGGAGCTGGGCTGGGAGCGCCCGGGGAACGCTGGAGATCGCTGGAACCCTCGCCGAGCCGCAGTGTCGGCTGGCTCTGCGCGGCGAACGCGTCGTACTCTCGGGGCTCGAGCTCGGAGCGCTCGAGGCGCGCGCTCGCGTCGATGGCGCGCGCGTGGAAATCCTGTCGCTCAGCGCGCTCGGTGCGCTGGGACATCTCCATCTCCAAGGCGCCATGGACTGGCGCACGCGCGTCGTCGAGTCGTCGGCGCTGCGCGTGTCGGTCCCCGCTCTGGAGGTACTGCTGCCCGAGCGGTTCGCGCGGGGCGTGGTCGCTCTCGATGCGCGGCTCTCGGGCGCTCTGGACGAGCTCGAGGGTGAGGTGGAAATCGCGGCGCTCGATGTCGCCACGAGCGCGGGCCACGAGCTCGACCGGATCGATGCGAGCGCGCGCATGTCGCCGCGGCGCGTCGATGTGCGCTCCCTGTCCCTCGGCGCGTTTGGGGTAGACCTTCGGGCGAAGGGCGCACTGGTGCACGAGCACCTCGGCGGGCCGATGCTCGCCGAGATCGAGGAAGCGCTGCTCGTGCGCGACGGCGTCGGGCTCGTGCTCGCGCGCCCCTGCGCGGTGGAAGTCGAGCGAGGTTCCGTCTCCGCTCCGGCGATCGCCATGACTGGGCTGAGCGGCGAGTTGCTTGCGGCGTTCGCGTGGCGGGAGGGGGAGTTCGAACTCGACGCGCGCTTCGACGACATCGAGCCGATACCCCTGCTTGCGCCCTTCCTCGGCCGCGATGTCTCCGTGGGAGATGTCGACGGTCGCGCGCATGTGCGCGAGGAGTCCGGGCGCTTTGAGATCGCCGCGGATTTGCAGGCAACGCGCATCGTTCCCGGAGCGGGTTGGCCCGCACTCGCGCTCGATGTGTCGACGCGCGCGAGCGGCGCGCGTGCCGTCGTGGAGCGCTGCACGCTGAGAGCGGGAGAGACGCTCGCACTCTCGCTCATGGGAGAGCTGCCGTTCGACGAGCGCGCGCCGTGGCGCTTCGCCGAGGGCGCGCTGCAGGCGAGCGTGGACCTGCGCATCGGCGATGCGAGCGTTCTGCCGTGGCGAGAGCTCGGACTGCCCGGGCCCGTTGCGGGCGAACTCGCCGCAAGCGGCCGACTGGCGGGGGTCGCGCCCGACCTGCGCGGGTATGTGGAAGTCGAAGGCAAGGGGCTGTCGATCGCGCCGCTCTCGGATTCCGGTGTCGTACAGGCTCTAGGCGTGGGCGACGGCACCGTGCGAGCGCGGATCGAGATCGACGGCGCGCTCTCGATCGAGGACTTCTCGCTGGCGGCGAAGCCGGGCGTGCGCGTCGAAGCCCGCGGGACGCTCTTTTCGCGCAGTGCGCTCGATGGCTGGTGGCGCGCGCGGCGCGCGCCATGGACCGAATCCGGAGCGGATATCGCGGCGAGCTGGGCCATCGAGAACCTCGCGGTGCTCGCCGAGCTCACGCCGATGCTGCGTCGCACGGCCGGTACGACGCGCGGAGAGGTGCGCGTCGAAGGCGCGCTCGCCTCGCCGCGGCTGACGGGCCGCGCGGAGCTGCGCGATGGCGAGGTGCGGCTCGACGCGCGCTTCCCCGCGTTGCAGCGCCTGTCGGGCGAGTTCCGTCTCGAGGGCGAGCGGGTGCAGGTCGAGCGCCTCGTCGGCGAGCTCGGCGCGGGCCCGTTCGAGATCGCCGGCAGCGTGCGCGTGTCTCCGCGCGTCGAGGTCGACCTCGCGATCAAGGGCCGCGAGCTGCTCGTCGTGCAGCGTCCGGACCTGCGTGTCCGCGCGGATGCGGAGCTCGCGCTCACGGGCCCACTCGAAGCGTTGCTCCTGCGCGGCGATCTGGCGCCGCAGGACAGCCGCTGGTCGCGCAACTTCGATTGGTTCCGTCCGCGCTCGCGTGGTGGCGTCGCGCGCGACGCGAGCCCGCCGCTCTTCTCGATCGACTCGGGCGCGCTCTCGACGCTGCGCTTCGATGTGCATCTGCGTGGCGGCGAGCCATTCCGTATCGACAGCAACATCGCGCGCGGTTCGCTGCGTCCGGACCTCGCGCTCACGGGCACCGGGCGCGCGCCGGTGCTGACGGGCGCGCTGTTTCTCGATCCGACGGTGGTGCCGCTCCCGGCCGCGAACCTCGAGCTGCGAGCGGGAACGCTCGCCATCGACCGGCGCGATCCGCTCGACCCGGTCCTCGATTTCGCGCTCTCCGCCCGCGTGCGCGGCTACGACCTCGCGATCCGCGCGAGCGGTCGCTACAGCGCGCCGGAGCTCGAGCTCTCTTCCGTGCCGCCGCTGCCGGGCGAAGACATTCTGATGCTCCTGCTCACCGGGCGCGCTCCCGGCGGCTCGCTCTCCGGAGACGAGGGCGTCGACGCGGCCGAGACCGTGATCGTGTACCTCGGCAAGGACCTGCTCTCGCGCCTGTTCGAGGGCGAGGGCTCGATGATGGAGCGGGTCGAGTTCCAGACCGGTGCGGATGTGACGCAGAACGGCGGCTCGACGGCGCAGGTGCGGATTCGTGTCAGTGGTCGTGCCGAGGGCACCGGTCGAGCGATCTACCTGCGCGGCGAGCGCGACATCTACGATCGCATCAATTTCGGCGCACGTTTCGTGATGAGGCTGCGCTGATGCGGGCGCTGCTCGCCTCGCTCGCGCTGCTCTTCGCGGCGTGCGCCGCGCCCCCGGGCCCTACGGCGAACCTAGAGGCGGCGGAGATCGATGTGCGCTTCGAAGGTGCGCGCGCCTTCACGGCTCTCGATCTCGAGCGAGTCGTCGCGGCCGATCTCGCGGATCTTCCCAAGCGTGCGCAGGCGCGCTCGGCGGTCGAGGACGCGGCCTACACGCTCGTCGAA
>Ga0194131_10006657_pt1 | contig 15948 bp, 12 predicted proteins | sample TA2KigO120mmetaG_FD_148631 | JGI IMG/M metagenome (GOLD analysis project Ga0194131, IMG submission 148631) | Freshwater microbial communities from Lake Tanganyika, Tanzania - TA2015053 Kigoma Offshore 120m | ecosystem: Environmental > Aquatic > Freshwater > Lake | place: Tanzania: Lake... | reverse complement strand
GACAGCGTGCGGTAGAACTCACTCGGCCTCGATCCCGCCCACTGGAAATGGCCGGTTTTGAAGTGTCGACAAATGGCCGGTTTTGCCCTGTCCACCGAGGGGCTAGAGCGGTTTCTGAGACGTCGTAGTGTCCGGCTTGAGCCGGACCAAGTTGATCGGCACCGCCGTGTGTGGTCCGGCTAAAGCCGGACACTACGAATGGGCGCGCCCAACGAAGAAGTCGAAACCGCGCTCGCGCTGCACGCCACATCGCCTGACAGGAGCTGTTGGCTGAAGGACACGGGTCGAACTGTTCGGGTGGGCGACGCGCAGGGGTTCCTCGGCAAGGCCATGGTGAGGAACCCGCTGGATGGCGGGAGGCTCAGGACAGCGACAGGCACTGTCCCGTACAAAAAAAACTACGCGCGACGGAAATTGAGTCGCCGGCCTGCTGGTCGAAGACACTTACGCGTCTTCAGTTTCAGAGACCCGGCCGATTCCCGTTCAGAAAACCGCTTCCCGCCGTCACCGCCGAACACGCTTGCGCATGCTCACCGGCTCCCGCCTTCCACGACTTCCTGACCGAGAACCGTCTCGTGTCTCTTTTCCGCCCGCGCGGTGCGTCCTCCATCTTTGCCGCGCGGCGCATCTTCTTGCGAAGACGTACCCCGCGACAGGACCGAATCCACATCGCACGACCGGACCCGCGAAGCTGGCTCGTCACCTTCCGGCGCGCGCAGCGTTGTGCAATGTAGTGACTCGTCACGCGCGAGTCAAGCGAATTGCGACGTGCGCGCGAAGAAATTTTCAAAAAAAAATTTCAGAGACGCAGGTCAGATCACCTAACGACCGACGTACGACGCGAGCGCCTTCTGCACTTCGAGGATCGCGTTGCCGCGAGCGAAGGTTTTTTGAATCGGCTGGTCCGTTCCCGAGATCCAGACCTTCAGTTCGGATTCCAGGTCGAAGTGTCCGGCGGTCTCCACGGCGAAGTGGGCAATTGCCCGATATGGAATCGAGTCGTACGTCGTCTTCTTTCCGGTGACACCCTGCCGGTCCACGATGATGAAGCGGCGGTTGGTGAAGATCAGCAGGTCGCGCACCACGCGGAACGCGCGCTCGACGCGCTCGTCCGCCGCGAGAATCTTCTCGAGCGCCTGCTCGACGTCTTCGATGTCCGCTTCCCACGCATTCCCCAGAAGCGCTGACAGCAATCCCATGCGCGCGATTGTAGCCTCGTCACGCGGGCAGTTGCCTGCGGAACCTCCGTGTGCGCTGCGCGAGCGTCGTCAGCCAGGCCAGTTGCAGGTCGACGCCGGTACGGTAGACGTCGGCAATCGCGGGCGGGACGACGGACCAGTCGATCGTGTGGCGCCCCCAGTCAGGACGGCGGCCGTCGTAGTCGGTGAACCGGTACTCTCGCGAGAGCTCCCACGAGCTGAGGAGCTGCCCGGTCCGCGCGAGCACGCCTGGGTCGGCGGCCAGCGCAGCAATCGCGCGCCCGACGAAGAGCGGTGACTCCGAGACGAGGAAGTTCGGATCCTTCTTGCCGCCGTCGCGCCAGGTCGCCTCGGTCACGCCGAAGTGCTGCAGCATCGACTCCGATCGCAGGAACCCCGGCGTGACCGCGACCGCTGCGACGCCGTGCGGCTTCAGTTCCGTCGCCATGTTCACTGCGAGGATCTTGAGCCCCGCCTTGACCACCTGCGACATGGGGTTCCCGCCGGCCGAGAGGATGTCGTTCTCGGTGACTTCGACGATCAGCCCGCGCTTCCGGCGGAGCATGACCTGCGCGGCGTGCTTCGCGGTGATGATGTGCGAGGTGAGCGCCTGCCGGAAGATGGCATCGGCGTTCTTCACGTTCACCTGCCAGAAGCTGCCCCACTGGCCCATCATCGGGTCCTCGCCGGCGATGCTGTTGACGAGGATGTCGAGGCGCTTGTGCTTCCGGTCGATGCGCCGGACGAGCGCCTGCACCTCGCGCTCGACGGTGTGATCGACGCGGACCCCAACCGCCGTGCCGCCGGCGTCGGTGATGATCGCGGCGGTTTCGTCGATGGTTTCCGGCCGTTTGTAGGGCGACGGCCGTCCCCGTACGCTGCGACCGGTACAGTAGACCAGGGCGCCGGCCTCGCCGAGCGCCCTGGCAATGCCGCGCCCGGCGCCGCGCGTGGCCCCGGCGACGAGCGCGACCTGGCCGGTGAGCGGCCTGCCGTGTCGGCTGGTTCTCATGCGGACCGATTATAGAGGCCGCCCTCGCGCCACGGTCGTCGCGCGGCGTTGACTCAAACAGGTCGCGAGCGTATCGTTCCGGCACACTCGCACTCTTTTCGGGAGGCACGTATGAGCGTACGAACGCCAAAGGGAGCAGCCCTCGTCATCGCGCTGCTGGCCGGCGTGGTTGCCGGCAGCCTGATCGATCCCCTCGAGGGGCAGCAGCGACGAACGCCGGGTGAAGGATTTGCGGCCGTGCCGGGCCTCAAGGGCGGGCACGACGCCTTCGGGCCGTACGATCCCGTGCAGAACTGGCCGAAGCCGCTGGCCGAGAGCCTGCCGGATCACAAGGGCTGGACGTGGTCGCAGGCGACCGACGTCTTCCCGGAGAGTGCCGACCGCGTGATCGTCGCGCAGAAGGGCGAGCTTCCGGTGCTGCCACAGCGTGTCGAGACGACGTGGCTGCCGCAGCTCGGGCCGAGCCTCCGCTATCCGGCAGGCATCGGCGTGCCGCTGCGCGAGGCCGCGAGCGCGACGCCGAGCCACGGCCGCGCGGTGGACGCGAGCGACGGCCGCCCCGGCGTCGACTGGCGCTGGGAGCACGTCATCGTCGAGTTCGATCGCGAAGGCCGGATGATCAACGACTGGCGGCAGTGGGACAAGATCTGGGGCCGCCCGCACGACGTCGAGATCAGCCCGTACGATCCCGAGAAGCACATCTGGATCGTGGACGCCGACGCGCACTTCGTCGGCAAGTTCACCAACGACGGCAAGAAGATGGTGATGCAGCTCGGCACGCCGAACATGCCGGGCAACGACGACACGCACTTCGCGCGGCCGACGTTCCTCGCCTTCATGCCCGACGGCACGATGTTCCTCGCCGACGGCTACGACAACACGCGCGTGATCAAGTACGACAGGAACGGGAAGAAGCTGCTGCAGTGGGGCGAGAAGGGGACCCCGCGCAACGAGCGGCGCCCCGGCTACTGGAACAACGTGCACGGCATCGCCGTGGACCCGAAGCTCGGGCGCGTCTACGTCAACGATCGCGACAACGGGCGCGTGCAGGTGTTCGACACCAACGGCAAGTTCCTCGACCAGTGGGATTTCGGCCCGCGGCCGCCGATGAACATCCATGCCATCACCGTCGGCAACGACGGCATTCTGTGGGCCGCCGACCAGGGCTCGAACAAGCTGCTCGGCTACGACCCGCAGGGCCACTTCCTCTATTCGTGGGGCACCTGGGGCACGTGCCAGGGCTGCCAGTGGGGCGTGCACGGCTTCGCCACCGACAAGGAGGGCAACCTCTACACGTCGGAAGTGCGCGCCGGCCGCGTGCAGAAGTACGCGCCGCGGAAGGGCGCGAATCAGGCGTTCATGGTCGGGAAGCCCTGGCCGGGCGTCTGGTAGCGCGCGCCACGGCGACGCCGATCTCCGGCACGTCGGTCTCGAACCCGTCGACGCCGAGACGAATGAGCGCACGCATCGTCTCGGCGTCGTTGACCGTCCAGACCCACACCGGCATGGCGGCTGCGCGCGCCTGCCGCAGGAATTCCGGCGCCCACGTCGGGATGTCGAACATCGCCACGCCCAGGGCCCGCCGGTTCATGAAGTAGTCCGCGTCCCACCGCTCCGGCGGCGCCTCCGCCTGCACGATCGTGGCCCCGGGCACGTGCACGGCGAAGTCGCGCCGCTGCTCGTCGTCCCACGTGGCCACGAGCGCGTACGACTGTGGAATGCCGGCGGTGCGGAACGTCCCGGCAATCACCGCACCCATGCCTGCCACGGGCACGTCGAGCAGCAGCTTCCCCCTGCCGTAGGCGGCGCGCAGGGCTTCCGCGAGCGTCGGAATCCGTTCGGCCGCAAACTGCTTCCCCTTCCACGACCCGGCGTCGAGCGCCTTGAGCTGCGCAAGCGTCAGGTCCGCCACGTTCCCGGTGCCGTTCGTCGTCCGGTCCACGGTCTCGTCGTGCACGACGACCGGCACGCCGTCGCGGCTCAGGCGCACGTCGATCTCTGACAGGTCGCATCCGACCGCAAACGCCGCCTCGATCGCGGCCAGCGTGTTCTCCGGCGCGTCCGCGGAATTCCCGCGGTGGCAGATGACGCGCGCGCGTGGCGGCGGCGCCGGCCGTTGCCGCAGGTCCGCAATCAGATCGGCGCGGACCACGAGATCCGACACCTCCATGTGACGCCTCGCCGTCTGCCGCGCCGCGTCCATTCCGTCGCAGGACGCACGCTCGCCCGACGACAGGTGAAAGCACCCGGCCGATCCGCCGGCGCCCGCCCCGGTGGCCAGCACATCGCCGGCAATGACGCTGCCGTCGCGGAACACGACCAGCGGGGGCTCGTCCGCGAGCAGGTCGCGGCCGACGGTGATCGCGCTGCGAGGCGGAACGCCGACGAGGGAGAGGAGCGTCGGCACGACGTCCACGTGGCCAGCCGGCGCGTCGACGATGCGCGCCGCGTCGCCGTCGGGCAGGCGCATCAGCAGCGGCAGCCGCCGCTCGGCCGCCCACGTCCGGGACCGGTCGCCGGCGTCGAACCCGAGCAGCGCCGGGATCTGCGGCGTCTCCTCCCAGAACCCGCGGTGATCGCCGTACACGACCACCACCGAGCGATCGAGCAGCCCTGAATAGCGCAGGCGCTCGACGAACGCCCCGAAGGCGCGGTCGAAGTAGTGCGCCGACTGCAGGTAGCGGCCGACGAGCGACCCCTCGAGCGCGCCCACGTCGAGGAGACGGTGGTGGGCCGGCAGCTCGTACGGCATGTGATGCGACGTCGTGATGAGGTAGGCGAGGAACGGCTCGCGCGCGGTCTGCAGCCGGCCCTCCATCTGCTCGAAGAACACTTCGTCGCTGAGCCCCAGGCCGACCGACTCGCCGTCGGCGAAATCGCCGCGGAAGTACGAGCGCGCGAACCCGAGGCGCCGGTGCATGCCGCGCATGTTCCAGAAATCGCCGCGCAGCACGTTTGCGGAGAAGGTGTCGTAGCCATGCTCCGCCAGAATCGCCGGCAGGGCGGCAAAGTCGTTGGCGCCGTACGATGTCGCCACCACCGCGTCCGGCAAGGGGAGCAGCCCCTGCATGGACGAGAACTCCGCGTCGGCGGTCGTACCGAGGTGCGTCTGGTCGAAGAAGCTGGTGAAGCGGACGCTCTCGCGCGCGAAGCGCGACAGCGCCGGCATCACCTCCCGCCCGCCGATGACGAGATCCACCGGCAGGCTCGTCAGCGACTCGGCCATCACGACGATCACGTTGCGGCGGTGGGCGCGCCCGAAGAGGGCCGACGGCGTGACCGGCTGCGCGCGACGTTCCTCGAAGAACGCGTCAAGGCGCTGCCGCTCCTCGGGCGCGAGCCGCACGCCGAAGGTGATCTGCCGCAGACGCAGCGCCGCATCGTACAGGTGGTACGGCAGCACACCGAGCGCCGACACCACTTCACGCCGCTCGGTGGCGTACAGGAACACGTCGTCGGGGTCGGTCCACATCAACCGCGCGGGCGCGATCGCCAGCAGGCCCGCGGCGCACACGAGCGCGGCGCGCGCCGCGCCGGGAAGCCGGCCGTCGCCGGGTGTGCCTCTCAGAAGCGCCCATGCCACCGCGCCGATCGCGATGTCCGCGAAGAACCACGCGTCCGTCGTCGCGACGCGCGTCGCCACGGTTGACGCGACCGAGGCGACCTGCGCTGCATGCGCGAGCTCCGAAATCGACAGCACGTCGTCGAAGAACCGGAAATGAACGAGGTCGGCCAGCAGCAGGATCGTGACGAGGCCGTTGAGCGCGAGGAGCGCCGGAGTACGGGCGCGCGCACGCAGCGACAGCAGCGGCAGCACCGCCAGGAGCACCAGCGCCGCCGTTGCGGGCAGCGCTGCGCTGTGAGATGGGATGTCCGGGGTGCCGACGAGGGTCGTGAAGAGGTGGATCTTCGCCAGGAAGGCGGCCGCGAGCAGCGTAAACAGAGCGACATTGACGCGCTGTGGCGTCATTTGCTGGCTACGGATTATAGTCCACGCCCCGTTCAGGCATACCATTCATACGGATGGGGCTTGGACGAACGCGACCGTTGACGCTCGCGGCGTTTGCGGCGTTGTCGCTGGCGGCCGTCGAGCTGGCCCGGCTCGCCGACGATCCGTCGGTCCTGGGGTCGTTTCCGGCGTTCTGGCCGCTGGCGGGTCTCGTGGTGGCGGCGCTCTTGACGCGCGAGCGCCGCGAGTGGCTGCCGCTTGTCGCGATCGCCTGCGTGGCGATGGTGCTCTCAGCCGTCGTCCTGCACGGCAGCCGGCTGTTGCCGACGGTCGTCGCCGCCATCATCTTCGGTCTGCAGTCGGTGGTCACCGCCTGGGTTGTCCGGTGGAAGACCGCCGATCACCCGTTCGCTCTCGACCGACTGCCGCACGCGGTCGCGCTGATGGCGGCCGCCATCGCGGTGCCCCTGCTCGGGGGGCTGCTGGCGGCCATCATCCTGATGGCGCGCGAGTCGGGGCTGATCCTCTCCGTGTGGCGCACGTGGTGGTTGGCGGAAACCATCGGCATCCTGGTGACGACGCCGGTCGTCCTCGCGGTGATGCGGCTCCGGCGGCAGGCCCTGGCCAGGTTGCGGCCCGCCGAGGTCGTCGAGATCGCCTTCCTGGCGATCGGCGGTGCGGTGGTCACGGAGGGCGTCCTGGGCGCACGCTTTCCGCCGCTGCTGCAGCTGCCGGCCTACATCCTCCCGTTCCTGCTGTGGGCGGTCTTCCGCTTCGGCCCGGGCGCCGGCTCCGTCGTGACGTTCATCGTCGGCTTCCTCGCGCTGTGGCACGCCTCACGCGGTGAGGGGCCGCTCGCCCTCTACACGAACACCGACATCGTGCTGCGCACGCAGGGCGGCATCGCCATCGCGAGCGCCTCGGTGCTGCTTCTGGCCAGCATCGTCGCCGAGCGGACGCGCGTGGCGCACGAGCGCGATCTGCTGCTGGCGGACCTCGAGCGGGCCGTGTGGGAGATCAAGACGCTCGAGGGATTGATCCCGATCTGCGCCTGGTGTCACAAGGTCCGTGACGATGCGGGGTTCTGGCAGCAGCTCGAGAAGTACCTGGACGAGAAGACGGACGCGACGTTCAGCCACAGCATCTGTCCCGCGTGCGTCGCGCGCGAGCAGCACGCGCTCGACGCACACGAGGTCCAGACGCAGTGACGGCCTAGTTCCCGGGCCTCTTCCACCCCTGCTCGAAGTGTTTCTCCCAGTTCTGCGCCCACGGACGGCCGAAATAGTCGATGTAGCCGTCGTCGAGGAACGTGAGCTGCGTGGGCTTGCCGTCGGCCCCGTTCACGATCGTGCTCTGCACGCGGCACTGGACGACCGTGAAGCGCGCCTCCGCGTCGTCGAGCGGCAGGAAACGCTCCCACACGGTGACGGTGTGCAGCGGGCGCGTGAACGCCTCCGGGTCGTAGAACGTGGTCTCGACGGTGATCGTCTTCCCGTCGGGGCTGCCGCGGAAGACCTCGATCGTCTCCATCCTGCTGCTGTACTCGAACATCGAGTGTGACAGCGTCCAGCCCTGCACGTTCGCCGTGTGGGCGACGAGCGTGTGGCCGTTCCAGAAGCCGACGGTCTCGCCGTACCACTGCGGCACCTTCTGCACGTGGCTGCGGCCGATCAGCACGCGGCGCAGGAAGTTGTCGGCGATGCCGGACAGCATCTGGAACTGGTGCGGGTTGGTCATGAACTCCGCCTGGTTGCCGCCGAGCGACGCCTGCGCCCACCACCGCATGAACCCCTCGGGATAGCAGAAGGCCGCCATCCACTGCGGGGAGTTGTTGATCGTCTCGTGGTAGTTCTGCTGCACCATGCGCGTGCGGTAGTCCGGCGTCAGCAGCGACAGCATCGTGGAGGTCTGCAGGTTGCGCCCCCAGATCCACTGCTCGTCGGGGTTGACGCGGCGGTAGCGCCCGTCCCAGTCGGGGAGCGTGGTCCGTGTGTGTCTCGTGGGCCCGCCCGCCTTGTCGGCTTCCGCCAGCAGCGCCGCGTAGTGCGCGGCCGCGGTCGTGTACGCATGGGGGCTGACGATGCGGGCGACGTCGCGGTCGTGGGTGCAGTCGCCCCAGTGCCCCAGGCGGTTGTCGCGAATCATGTCGGTGAGCTGCCGCGGCGTGTTGCACCGCGTGTAGCGCCGATCGAGCCAGTACTTCTCGTCGAGGTAGAAGTTCTTCGACGTGAACAGGTCCACCGGCAGCGGCTGCACGCCCGCCGGCGGGGTCGTGCTGGTCGTGGGCGCGGGACGTCCGCGGCCCTGCGCGCTCAGCGCGTCACCCGATGAGAGCACGGCGGCTGCAAGCGCAAGCAGCGCCACGAGAAATGCGGGTCTGTGTGTCATAGATGGCGCCGGATTGTATATCAGTTGTGAGCGCCTGCCCCTTGAGACATAATGCGCGCCCATGAAGAAGATCGGGTGGCTCGTCGCGGCGCTGGTCCTGGGAATCGCCGGACTCGCGGAGCGGCCGCGCGCGCAGGTGCGCGCGGAAGCGGTGGTGCGATCGGAAACGGTCAACGGCATCGAGACGCTGCAGATTCGTCCGAACGTCTACGTGCTGATGGGCGGCGGCGCCAATATCGTGGCGCACGTCGGCTGGATGGGCGTCATCCTGGTGGACGCCGGGTCGGCGGACGCCTCCGAGCGCGTGCTCGCCGCGCTGCAGCGCGTCACCGACCAGAAGATCCGCTTCATCGTCAACACCACTGCCGACGCGGATCACGTGGGCGGCAACGCGGCGCTGGCCAGGGCCGGCCGCACGCTGCTGCGCTACAACGCGCCGAACACCGGCGGGTTCGCGGGCAACGACTTCCAGACCAATCGCGGGGCGGCCGGCATCATGGCGCAGGAGAACGTCCTCACGCGCATGAGCGCCACGGTCGGCGACAAGCCGGCGTTCCCCGGCGAGGGGTGGCCGACGGAGCCCTTCACCGGCAACCGCGTGAAGTCGCTGTACCTCAACAACGACGGCGTGCAGATCTTCCACCAGCCCAACGCACACTCCGACGCCGACAGCATCGTGCACTTCAGGAAGGCGGACGTGATCTCGTCGGGCCCGATCGTGGATCTCCGCACGTTCCCGGTCATCGACATCGACCGCGGCGGCTCGATTGGCGGCCTCATCACCGCGCTCAACAACCTCGTCGAGATGACCATCCCGCCCTCGCCGCTCAACTGGCACGAGGACCGGACGTTCGTCGTGCCGGCGTACGGCCGCGTGATGGACCAGGCGGACGTCGTCGAGTATCGCGACATGGTGGTGGTCATCCGCGACCGGATCGCGGACGGGGTCAAGAAGGGACTCACGCTCGAGCAGATCCGCAAGACCGAGCCGACCAAGGGCTTCCGCGGTCAGTACGGGCCGGCCACCGGCCGGTGGACGAACGACATGTTCGTCACGGCTGTGTACCGCAGCCTCACCAGCAAGTCGTCGTAGGGGAGACACGAGCATGGGCATCACACGTGTCGGACTCGTCGTCATGGCGGCGACGCTCGTGTTTCACGATGACGCGTTCGCGCAGGTGCGCGGACGGGGCGCGGGCGCCGGGCAGGCGCCGCAAACGGCACGCGCCACGGCGCCGATCGATCTGACGGGCACCTGGGTGGCCGTCATCACCGAAGACTGGCGCTGGCGCATGGTGACGCCGGCCAGAGGCGACTACCAGAGCATCCCGATCACCGCCGCGGCGCAGAAGGTGGGCGACGCCTGGGATCCGGCAAAGGACGAAGCGGCCGGCGAGCAGTGCAAGGCCTACGGCGCCCCGGGGCTGATGCGCGCGCCGACGCGCCTGCAGATCTCGTGGCTCGACGACAACACGCTGAAGGTCGAGAGCGACTACGGGATGCAGACGCGGCTGCTGCACTTCGGCACCTGGAAGGGCGGCGGGGCGGCGAGCTGGCAGGGCGACTCGGTGGCGCGGTGGGAAGGCGGCGGACGCGGCGCGGGCGGCGGCACGCTGCTGGTGAACACCTCGAACCTGCGTCCGGGCTACCTGCGCAAGAACGGCGTGCCCTACAGCGCGAACGCCACGATGACGGAGTACTGGGATCTCATCACCGAGCCCTCGGGCGAGCAGCGGATCCTCCTGCTCATCATCGTGACCGACCCGCAGTACCTGCAGCAGCCGTGGACGGTGCCGGTGCACTTCAAGAAAGAGCCGAACAACGCGAAGTGGGATCCGGCCCCGTGCAACGCGAAGTTCTAAGGAGACTGGGCATGGTCATCCGCAGCGTCATCCGCAGCATCGCGCTCACGGTCGTCGCCGTCGCCGTGGCGGCGTCGCCGGCCGCCGCGCAGGTGGACTTTCAGGGGCAGTGGGGTGCGGTGAACCACCAGGAAGCGATGGGACGCGGCCCGGGGCCCGACCTCGCCGACTACACCGGACTCCCGATCAACGACGAGGCGCGCCACACGGCCCTGAGCTATACGGCCGCGGTGCTCGGCATGAGCGAGCGCGGCTGCATGTTCTACACGGAGAACTACCTGCTCTTCGCGCCGCACAACATCCTGATCGAGCGCGTGAACGATCCCGTGACCGGCGACATCCTGGCGTGGCGGATCAGCGCCGGCGGCAGCGACCGCGCGCCGATCACCGTCTGGATGGACGGCCGGCCGCATCCGTCGCCGAATGCTCCCTATTTCTTCTCCGGCTTCACCACCGGCCACTGGGAAGGCGACCGCCTCGTCGCCCGCATGACGCACATGAAGCGCGGCATCATGCGGCGCAACGGCGTCCCGCTCAGCGACAAGGCGACGATGACCCTGCACCTGACGCGGCACGCCGACATCCTGACGATCATGGGCATCATCGACGACCCCATGTATCTCGAGGAGAAGCTCGTGCTCACCGGCAGCTATCGCCTGAACCCGCGCGGCAACGCGCCGGCGACCAACCCGACGTGCTTCCCGTTCACGGAGCTCCCGGTCTACGACCAGGCGGGGGCCGTGCCGCACTTCCTGCCCGGCACCAATCACGACGCCGACACGTTCGCCAAGCAGTACGGGCTGACGCTCGAGGCCGCCTACGGCGGCGCGGCGACGATCTACCCCGAGTTCCGCAAGAGGCTGCAGACGACGTATCAGCCGCCGGCCTCGTGCACGCGCTACTGCTGCGGCGGCGGAGGACTGAACCTGCAGGCGTCCGGCATCAACTGTCGCGCGCGCTGATTTCAGTTCCACTGCTCCCGGCCGGGCCCTCCTGAGGGGCGAAACCTGCACCATCGGGGCAGATGCAGGTACCATTACGGCCTCATGTGGGGCCCCAACACCCGGTTCTGGCAGGCGGCTGAGGCCGCCGGCGGCAGCAACGCCTTCGGCGGCGTGTTCTTCACGGGCGCCGTCGGGCGCGAGCTCTACCTGACGCCCGCGCAGCACCTGAACCTCTTCCTCTTCGACGAGGAGACCGCCCGCGACCTCGGCATGATGCCGGAGAAGCGCACCGCCTGGGAGCGGCGGCGCGACGCCGCCGGCTTCGATCCGGCCAGGCGGACGCTCTTCGAGCACCGCGGCCTCGTGGACCTCGTCATGACCCCGGGCCAGGAGCGCGTGATCTCGTCGCAGGCGCGCGACATGCTGGTGCGGGCGGTGCTGCTGCCCGAGCGGACGCCGGAGGGCATCGAGGATCGCCAGCGGATGATTCGCGCGCTGCAGGACAAGGCGCGGCGGCAGCGCCTCGACGACTTCTTCTCCAACGCGTCTCTCGAGAACAAGTCGGAAGGCGCGACGCTCTCGTTCCTGGACACCTTCGCCACCATGGCGGGGAGCCGCCACACGGTGATCGGGGAAGGGGAGTACGCGGCGGTGCGCAACGTCGCGCGCATCATCCGCGAGCTCGGCGCCGACCCGGCGCTGCACGGCATCTACTCGTTCCTGCGCGAGGTCTGCAAGGACGGCATCTTCACGCTCAACGAGCTGATGGCCGCCAAGGAGATGACGTTCCGGCTCTCGGGCGGCCTCACCGAAGGCACCGCCGAGTGGAACAACATCCCCGAGGAGGTCGGCGGCGAGCGCATTCCCATCAGCGGCATTGCGCCGCCCGAGGACGACCGCATCGAGCTCGACTCGCTCCGCCGCGCCTTCATCGAGACGATGCTCCGGAGCTACCAGCACAAGTACCAGCCGGAGTCGGCCTTCCTGGTGCGGAACCTGGCGCTGCTGGAGGCGCTGATGCACTACGTCGCCTTCGCCGAGGCCGACTCGCGGGCGTGGTGCCTGCCCGAGATGGTGGAGAGCCGCGAGCCGTTCATCGAGCTCGAGGGCTACCGCCACCCGATGTTCCTCGACGCGGGCGTCGTCCAGGACCGCCTGATCGTCGGCCGCGACAGCCTGATCAACGTGATCACCGGCGCCAACAGCGGCGGCAAGACGCAGCAGCTGCGCGGCCTCGCGCAGCTGATCACGCTGGCGCACGCGGGTCTGCCGGTTCCGGCGTCGCGCGCGCGCATGTCGATCTCGTGGTCGCTCTTCAGCAACTTCGGCGGCAAGGACGACTCGGCGAAGGGACGCTACGAGAAGTCGCTCACGCGCTGGATGGACGGCATCCTCACGAAGATGAGCCGCTCGGTCGTCTTCTCCGACGAGTCGAACGACGGCACGTTCGTGGACACGGGCGTGAAGCACACGATCCAGGCGCTGAACGCGCTGTCGCAGCGCACGGTGGTGACGTTCCTGACGACGCACTACCACGAGATCGCGTCGCGCCTGGAGCGGGAGGTGCCGCACGCACGCAACCTGCACGTGGTGTCCACGCGGCAGGCCGACGGCACGGTGCGCCACACCTACCGCGTGGCGGAGGGGCACGACCCGAACAGCTACGGCGAGGAGACTGCTCTCGCCGTCGGCTTCACGCCTGAAAACCTCGCGCGGCTGGCCGCGCAGGACATCCCCGACACGCGGCCCGCCATCGACGGCGAGCGCGGCGAGCACGTGCTCTTCAAGACGTAGGGCCCGACCGGAAGGTCGGCCCCTACTACTTCCTATTCAAGCCTCGCGAATTCTGCGCGCCAAAGCTCATCGACGGCGTGAAGCGTGTCATTAATCCGCATCCCGGCGTACCGCGCCACGCGCGTCAGATATAAGACCCCGGAGAGAGGACTCTCCGTGCCCCCGTTGCTCCGTGTTAGACCGTTGCCTCCGTCAGCTTCATGGCTGATACCTATGCCTTGAAGACCTTGGACAGCTCGAAGGGCGGCGTGACGTCGAGCCGATCGTACCGGCATTCCTTCGGCGGCTTGTCGGGCCGCCAGCGCAGGAAGGTGGGCGCGTGCCGGAAGCGGTTGCCCTGCAGGTGGTCGTACTTCACCTCGGCCACCCGCTCGATGCGCAGCGGCTCCCACGACAGGTCTTTGCCGGCGCTCCACCGGCTCCGCGCGCCGGGCATCCGTCGTCCCAGGCCGTCGGCGCCCGCCCATTCGCGCCATGGGTGGTCCGCCATGGCGTTCTTCCGCAGCGGCGCCAGCTCCTCCACGAGCGCCTGGCGCGCCGCCATCGTGAACGACGAGGTCACGCCAACGTGATGCAGCACGCCGTTGTCGTCGTAGAGGCCGAGGAGCAGCGAGCCGACGGCATCCCGGCCGCTCGTGTGCCACCGGAATCCGGCGACGACGCAGTCGGCGGTGCGGGCGTGCTTGATCTTGAACATCGCGCGCTTTCCGGGGAGATAGGCGCCCCGGGCCGGCTTCGCGATGACGCCGTCGAGCCCGGCGCCCTCGAACCGCTCCAGCCACTTCGCGGCCGTGCGGCGGTCGCGCGTCATCGGCGTGAGGTACACGGGAGGCTGGACGCGCTCGAGCAGTGCTTCCAGCGTCTCGCGGCGCTGGTCCTGGGGCGCGTCCATCAGCGATGCGCCCTTCGCCGCCAGCAGATCGAAGGCGACGAAGGAAGAGGGTGACTCCGTGGCGAGCGTCGCCACGCGCGAGGCAGCCGGGTGCAGCCGGAGCTGCAGCGCGTCGAAGTCGAGGCCGTGCGGCGTGGCGATGACGATCTCGCCGTCCACCACGGCGCCCCTCGGCAGGCGTTCGACGAGCGCGTCGTGCAGCTCCGGAAAATACCGATCGAGCGGCCGCAGGTCGCGGCTCTGGATGTAGACGCCGTCTTTCGTCCGGAAGACGATGGCGCGGAAGCCGTCCCACTTCGGCTCGAAGAGAAACCCGTCGCCGGCGGGCAGCGCGTCAACCAGCTTGGCGAGCATCGGCGCGATGGGGGGTTCGACCACGGCGTCCTCAGACTAACATCAGGAGAGATGGACAGCCCGGGCCAGCTGACCAGGTTCGGCGCGCTGCGCGTGCCCGCCTACCGCCAGTACTTCTCCTTCACGCTGCTGTCGATGACCGCCGACAACATCGAGCACGTGATCAGCTACTGGGTGATGTTCCAGACGTTCCGCTCGCCGGCGCTCGCGGGCTTCGCCGTCATCAGCCACTGGCTGCCGTTCCTGCTGTTCTCGCTGCACGCCGGCGCGCTGGCCGACCGCTACGATTGCCGCCGGCTGATTCAGATCTCCCAGGGACTCTTCATGGCCGCGTCCGCGGCGTGGGGCCTGCTGTTCCTCACCGGCACGCTGGAGATGTGGCACGCCGTCGTCCTGCTGCTGGTGCACGGTTTCGCCGGGGTCCTCAACGCGCCTGCGCTGCAGCTGATGATTCACGACATGGTGCCGGCGCAGCATCTCCCGAGCGCGATCCGGCTGAACGCGAGCAGCCGGCAGCTGGCGATCCTGCTCGGGCCCGCGGTGGGCGGCGGCCTCATGCTGCTGTTCGGGCCCGCATGGGGGCTGCTGGTCAACGTCCTGATCTACTTCCCGTTGACCATCCTCCTGATCCGGATTCCCTACAACGGCCACGCGGAGCTCGGTCCCGCGAGGGTCTCGCGGCGCATCGGCTTCATCGAAGGCGTGGATGCCGTCGCCGCCGCCCGCACCGATCCGCGCATCATGACGATGATCGTGCTCGCGGGGGTGACGTCGTTCTTCGTCGGCAACGCGTTCCAGGCGCAGATGCCCGAGTACGCGCTGGCGCTTGGCGCGGATCCCGACGGCACGTGGTACAGCATCCTGCTGGCGGCCAACGCCGCCGGCGCGATCGTCGGCGTCATCCTGCTCGAGACGTCGCACCTCCTCCGCCCCAGCGCGCGGAGCGCGATCGTCTGCGCGGTGGTCTGGGGCATCACGATGGGACTCTTCCCGGTCGCGCGCAGCTACGGCCTCGCCATCTCGCTGCTCGTCGTGGCCGGGATGTTCAACATCGCGTTCACGTCCATGGCGCAGACCGTGGTGCAGGTGCTGGCGCCGGCCGCGGTGCGCGGCCGCATCGTCGGTCTCTTCAATACGTCGCTCCTCGGGCTGCGCGCCGGCGGCGGGCTCACCGTGGGCATTCTCGGCGCGCTCATCGGCGTGCGCCTGTCGCTCGTGCTGTCGTCGGCGGTCGTCGTGGTCATGTGCGGCGCGCTCTTCCTCTGGGAGGCGCGCGCGGAACAGCGGCTGACGGATGAGCTCGCGGCGGACAGGTTGGCACGAGTCTCGAAATAGCCGCGGTGGATGAGCAGCGCGCGGCAGGCGCGCCGGCGCAGCGATGAGCCGGCGTTGGTCGAAACCGGCGCTCGTATCGAGCAACTGGCCGCCGCGATCGCCCAGACACCCTGCCAGAACGTCAGTTTCAGGAACCCGATCGTGAACAACCAGCCCGCGGCCCACGGCAGCCCGCCGATGCTGTGTGGTTCGACCTGCAGCTTTTCCATGATGGCCTCG
>Ga0194131_10006648_pt1 | contig 15976 bp, 11 predicted proteins | sample TA2KigO120mmetaG_FD_148631 | JGI IMG/M metagenome (GOLD analysis project Ga0194131, IMG submission 148631) | Freshwater microbial communities from Lake Tanganyika, Tanzania - TA2015053 Kigoma Offshore 120m | ecosystem: Environmental > Aquatic > Freshwater > Lake | place: Tanzania: Lake... | reverse complement strand
TCTCTATGCGTAAGTACTTTTTTTAAACTTTCAAGCAGATGTTTTAGAGAAACTTGTTGCCCTGCTCCGTGCTTCAAACACAACTCCACAAATCCCTCCTGATCCCTCATATGGGGACCAAAAAAAACAGGGGTCCCTACCTGGATAGGTTCCAAGATGTTGTGTCCTTTTAGGTGAGGAAAGAAGCTCCCTGCTGTAACCGCAAGATCTGCCATTTGATAAAAAGTAAGGAGTTTTCCCATCACATCGCCAAGAATGATGCGTTCCTTTCCTGTCATCTCTTGTTTTTGAGAGTAACAAACATGGGGAACGGTCCCTTTAGCCAGAACACCTTCTACTTGAGAAAATCTTTCAGGATGCCTTGGGACTAGAAGGATCTTAAGACGTGGTATGCTTTCTATAAGGGGAGCAAGAACCTGTAGAAGAGCTTCTTCTTCTCCTGCATGTGTAGATCCTATAGTCAAAAGAAACTCTTCTTGATGGATGCCAAGCTCTTGCCGGAGCTCATCCCTTTCTTGAGGAGATAAACTAGGGGGATTGGCATCCCACTTGATATTCCCTGTCGTGACAACATGTGTCAACCCAAGCGCGCGAAAACGTTCTTCTGAGCTTGTGTCTTGTGCACAGATCTTTGTAAAGAGAGAAAAAAGTTGCTTTGCTAGGGGGCGAACCTTTTTCCAACGCAGATAAGATATTGGGGAGAGTCTTGCGCTCACAAGAAAACACTTAGCTCCTCGTGAACAAGCCTGTTGTAGTAACTGCCACCAGGGGTCGCTTTCCATAACAATTACAACATCTGTCTCAAGACGAGCATGGAGCCTTCTCATGAGGAAAGCAAAGTCTAAGGGAAGAAGAAAGCATCGATCAGCCATCTGCATACACCGTTTGCTCTCTTCATAGCCAGTTCTTGTACGTGTGGCGATCGAAAGAAAAGCATGGGGATCGTGTTCTTTGATTCTACGACTTAAAATAGCTGCAGCTCGCACTTCTCCCATAGAAACCGCGTAGATCAGGTAAGATCTTCCCTCTCGATCTTTGGCACAGGGAAGATGGAGGCCCAAATAAGAAGAAACACAGGTATGAAAAGGAGTTTTCCGAAGAAAACTCCCAAGACCCCTCAATAAACAAACTAGCAGAGCTACGCTTTGTAAAAGACCGTAGAAAATGCCTAGCATTAAACAACCAGGCTGACAAGTTTATGGGGCACGAATACTACCTTCTTGATTTCCCCTGTGAGATATTTACGAACTTGTGGTTGCATGAGGATAAAGGAAACAATCTCTTCTTGACCTGTTTCCTTAGGAAAAGGCCACTTTCCTCGTAGCTTACCATTAACTTGCACAACATAAAGAGCCACTTGATCCTCTAAATATCTCTCCTCAACTTCGGGATAAGGGATATGCGTTAAGCTCTGCTTTCCTCCTAGGTATTCCCATGCCTCTTCTGCTAAGTGAGGAGCGAAGGGATAAAGAGCCTGAGTAAAGAGCTGTAGTGCCTTTTTCGGGTGTCTTGGCTGCTCATATAAGTGATTGATACATTCCATCATCTTGGCGATAGCTGTGTTGAACTGTAGGGATTCAATTGCTTGGGAAACAGCATAGACTACTCTGTGTACTAGTTTCATAGCCTCTTCATCTTCTTCTTCACATACCGTATCTGCATAGATAAGATCATGAAACTTTGTAAGGAAACGCCAACAACCTGTGATAGAGTGGTGGTTCCAGATCTTTTCTTTGTCAAAGGGTCCCATGAACATCTCATAAAGACGCAGGGTATCAGCCCCATACTCCTCGATAATCTCATCAGGAGTTGCCCCGTTTAATTTTGACTTGGACATCTTCTCCATTTGGCAAGAGAGTTCTTCTGAAGTTCCCTTACGAAAGAACTTCCCCTCTTTTTCCTGAACCTCTTCCGGATGTACGTATCCACCCCCCTCCTTTTGGTAAGAAGGAGCTATGACAAGACCTTGATTTCTCAGTGTTTTGAAAGGCTCTGGAGTAGTGACAAGACCGCAATCATAGAGAACTTTATGCCAAAAACGTGCATAGAGCAGATGAAGAACCGCGTGTTCCACTCCCCCCACATAGAGATCAACAGGCATCCAATATTTTTCAGCCTCCTCTGACCATGCTTTTTCGGAATTAAAGGGATCACAAAAACGCAAGTAGTACCAGCAAGAGCCAGCCCACTGAGGCATAGTATTTGTTTCACGCACAGCGCGCTTGCCAGTTTTTTGATCCACGATATGAACCCAGTTTGCCACCCTGGCAAGAGGGCTTTCTCCTGTAGAGGCAGGCTTGTAATCTGCAAGTTCTGGAGGACAAAGAGGGAGTTCGTGTAACTCTAAAAGACGCTTAGTTCCATCTTCTAAATGCAAAATAGGAAAAGGCTCTCCCCAATATCTTTGCCTAGAAAATAACCAATCCCGAAGCTTATAGGTGACAGTTCGCTCCCCCATACCTGTTGTTTCTAAATGACAAAGAATCTTCTCCTTTGCTTCTTCGATGAGAAGGCCGTTTAAAGAACAACCAGGTCCTTCACTATTCTTCATCGTCCCGCTTAAGAAAGACCAACACGCTCCCTCCTCAGCGTCTTGAGAATCGATCACAGAAAGAATAGGAAGGGAGAATTCTTTTGCAAAAGCAAAATCTCTTTCATCGTGTGCTGGGACAGCCATGATAGCTCCAGTACCGTAGTGTCCAAGCACATAGTCAGAAATCCAGATGGGAATCGGTCTACCTGTGACGGGATTGATAGCCATAGCCCCCGTCCAAATCCCTGTTTTTTCTTGTACATCGCTGATTCTTTCCCTATCTGAACGTGCATTTACTTCCTGACAGTAGGCAAAAACTTTTTCTTGCTGCTCTTTTGTTGTAATTGTAGGAACTAGAGGGTGTTCTGGAGCTAGAACAAGGTAACTAGCACCAAATAGGGTCTCAGGACGTGTTGTGAAGACAACGATCTCCTTCTTAGTGGCTTCCTCTTTAAAGATGACTTTAGCCCCTTCACTTCGGCCTATCCAGTTGGTTTGTAACTTTTTCAGATGATCTGGCCAATCCAGTAGATCCAAGTCCTGTAAAAGACGATCAGCATATTCGGTGATTTTTAATATCCATTGACGTAGAGGCCGTCGCTCTACGGGGTATCCGCCTTCTTTGGCTTTTCCTGATTCCACCTCTTCGTTAGCAAGAACTGTACCAAGAGCTGGGCAGAAATTCACCATCACCTCTGCTTCATACGCAAGGCCCTTTTCATAAAGTTTAGTAAAAATCCACTGCGTCCATTTATAGTAAGAAGGATCACTCGTAGCAAACTCACGGGACCAGTCATAGCTGAATCCAAGAGCCTGAAGTTGTCTTCTATAAGTTGTAATGTTCTCTTCTGTCGTCTTAGCTGGATGAGTTCCTGTGCGAATAGCGTATTGCTCTGCAGGTAATCCAAAGCTATCCCAACCCATAGGGTGTAAGACATTAAACCCTCTTTGTCGTTTATGACGAGCCACTACATCCGTTGCTGTATACCCCGTCACATGTCCTACGTGGAGCCCAGCTCCCGAAGGATAGGGAAACATGTCCAAAATATAATATTTAGGCTTTGAAGTATCGACCACTGCGCGAAATGTTTGCTGGTCTTCCCATGCTTTTTGCCATTTCTGCTCAACCCTTTGATGGTCATACCGCCGCTTTCCCATATAATCTCCTTAAAGTATAAACAATTCTCGAAACATCTTAGCAAAAAGACGGCATTTTTACGAAAGACTAAAACGTTCTGCTTTTTTCTATGTTAAAAAAAGGTATTGTTGATTATCATCTAAGGTGGTGCCGGTTGCCAACATCTTAAAATTATAAGAGTTCTTATGCATTGTTTACTTACAGAGGTCAATTCCCCCAGGAAAAATAAAATTAGTTTGACAGACTACGATTATCAACGAGATATCCGTAACCGCCTATTACTATCAGAACTCTCAGACCAAGATCTCGAAGTCTTAGAAGAACTTCTCTACAGCCCTTTACAAGTTACTGTAGCTGAGCTTGCCCGAAATCTTGACCTTATTCCTGATCAGCTTTTGCTCATCTTAGATAAGATTCGTCCCTCTGGACTCTTCATTTTGGAAGGGCAGATGATCACAATGCATAAGGAGATGCGTAAGTACTTTGAAACTCAGATGCAAAGATTTGATGCCGATTTCAAACCAGACATGGAGTTTTTACAAAGCCTTTTGAAAAAGCCTCCCATTCATGTCTTGCCCACCTGGTATGCAATCCCCAGGAGCTCCGATAATATCTTTGCTTCTTTGATGGAAAAAAATTTCAAGACCCCTATGCATTTCCAACGCTATATCGCAGAGCTTAACTTTGGGGAGCCTGTTCTCCATAAGATTATTCAAGATGTCTTTTCTTCTCATGATCTAGAACTCTCCTCAGCTGTAATCATGGCTAAGTATGCCATTACAAGAGAACTCTTTGAAGAGTACATGCTGCACTTAGAATTCAACTTTGTCTGCTGTCTTGGGTATAAAAGAGGAACCCAAGGGTGGGAAGAAAAAGTTACGCCTTTTCATGAATGGGCGGAATACTTACGCTTTTTGCGCGATACAGAGCTTACCCCTATCCCTACAGAACTTATTACCTTTCCAAGTCTTGAAGAGTACGCTTTTGTATCAGATCTTACATTCGTTCTACAGGAAATACAAAAAGGACCTGGCGGTATAACTGAAAAGACCCTCATTAAAAGGTTCTCTCACCTCACGTCCTCTTACTTACAACAACTCCTGTCCAAACTCTCTATGCTTTCCTTAGCCGCTGTTCAAGGAGAGAAGATTTCCATACAAGAAACTGGGTCTACCTGGCTACATATGGCTCAGGATGCCAAGGCTATGTTTTTGTACCGACATCCCTATAATCGTTCTTTGTATGCGGACAGGCTCGTTCGCGATACTGAAAAATGTCTTGTTCGAGCACTAAGAAAGGGCTGGGTGTTTTTTGATGACTTCTTAGCCGGAGCTCATATTGAGATAGGAGGGCAGACCACCTCTCAACTCTTACGCAATGGGCGCGGATGGAAGTATTCCCTGCCTAACTATACAGAACAGGATAAAGAGCAGATCAGAGCTCTTGTATTTGGGCTATTTTTTGAAGCTGGACTCGTGCAAATAGGAGTTGTGCAAGAAAAAGTGTGTTTTCGCGTCACATCCCTTGGCCACACGTTATTTTCTAGATAGGCATTCTATGGCGGCAAAAAAACAAGATCATGACCTTGCCTCCAACAACAAAGCCTTCTATCATTATGAAATCATTGAAATGCTGGAAGCTGGAATTGCTCTCACTGGAACAGAAGTCAAGTCCTTACGAGATCACGGGGGAAATATCACAGATAGCTATGTCATTGTCTCTTCAGGTAAAGCTATATTAAAAAATGCATCGATTGCTGCTTACCGTTTTGGCAACATTCATAACCATGAAGAAAAAAGAGAAAGAGTGCTGCTTCTACATAAACAAGAACTCGTACGACTCGAGAATGTTACGCAACAAAAAGGTCTAACGGTCATTCCTCTTGCTCTCTATCTCAAAAAGGGGAAGATCAAGGTAAAGCTTGGTATTGCCAAAGGGAAGAAAGCTTATGACAAACGAGAGTCTATCAAAGAACGTGAACACAAACAAAGCATGGCAAGAGCTATTAAACAAGAAAGAGAATAGTTATTGACGATCACTCTTGCATTACGCTATGATCCCGTAGAACAAAGGGGGGTTTTATGAAGATTGCATTCTCTAAGGAAAGCGTATTGTCCGTTGTACAAAAACTGCAGGGATTTATTCCCATTAATCCCCCCTTACCTCTTCTTTCTAACGTGTGTATTGAAGCCACACAAGAGGGTGTCTCTTTCTCTATATCGGACCTAAACATCACTGTAAAAGGCTCACTGAAAGCAAAAGTAGAAGAAGAGGGATCTCTTCTTCTCCCCGCTAAACAGTTTTTTGCTCTTTGCAAGGAGTTTATCTCTCCTGAATTTACTCTTTCTAGTTCCTCTACTTATCTGACTATGATCAAATCAGGGGGCTCTCAATTTCGCCTGGCAGGAGCATCCTCAGAAGGGTTCCCTAAGCTCCCTATGCAAACTCTTCCTATTGTATTCTCATGTCCTTCCATTTCTCTTAAAGAAATGCTGATGAAGACAGCCTTTGCAGCAGGCAAAGACGAAGCTCGTCCTATCTTTAACAGCCTACTACTACAAAAGCAAGGTAGTACGACCACAATCACGGGAACGGATGGAAAAAGACTTGCAAGAACATCTTCTCACACTTCATCTTTCGAAGGTTGGGAGGGGTCTCTTGTTCTCCCTTTACGGACAGTACAAGAAATGATACAGCTCCTAGATAATAAAGATGAGCAAGTTTCCCTATCTCTTCACGAAGATAAGCTTTTCTTACAAATGGGATCTTTTTTCTTGCAGTCTAGACTTCTAGTTGGCGACTACCCTGATGTGAGCAAAATCATCCCTTCGAAGACAGGATCTTCTATTCGACTTCATAGAGAGGAACTCACCTCGCTCCTACGTCAGATCGCTCTATTTACGACAACAACAAGTCATTGCGTGCGCTTTGCCTTTTCTCCAGGAGAATTACAACTTTCCGTTGCTAATGCGGAAGCTGGTGAGGGAACGGTCAGCATGCCTGTGAATTTTCAAGGAGATCCTTTGCAGATTGGCTTTAATCCACATTTCTTCCTCGATGCACTGCGCCATGTTAAGGAAGAGACTGTGGATTTAGAAGTAAAAGACTCTTACAGTCCAGGCCTTATTACGGTAGAAGCTTCAGATAAACCATCTTCCCTTTTTGTCTTAATGCCTATGAGGCTGGATACATAAGAGTTTCTTGTGCATATAGAGAAGATCTACCTGCGGCATTTTCGCAACTATACACAAACCGTAGTCCCTTTTCACTCTACAACAAACTGCATCATAGGAGATAACGGAAGTGGAAAGAGTAGTATACTGGAGGCTCTATACTTTCTAAATACAGGCAAGTCTTTTCGTACGCATCGCCTTCTAGACCTTATCCAACATAATGAGTCAGAATTCCACCTCCACGCTATCTGGGTCCGCGAAGACGTCCCCCATGAACTTCAATTGAGTTTTAAAAGGGGAGAAAGACAACTGCTATATAACCAAGCAAGGCATGTGAGCTTTCTTCCTCTGATTGGTCTTATTCCCTTTGTTCTTCTATCACCCGAAGATACCGCTATCCTCACAGGCCCTCCTGCAGAACGAAGACGCTTTCTTGATATCTATTTATCTCAGAGTGACCCTCACTACCTTTATCACTTAGGGAGGTACCAAAAGGCCCTACAACAAAGAAATACTCTTTTACGACTTCAAGAAGAACGAGGGCTTGCGCCTTGGGAAGAGCTCATGGAAACGTCTGCCCATTACCTCATCTCTAAACGTAAGGAAGTTCTTACTTTACTAGAACCTCACTGCAGGGAAATCATGCAAGACCTTTCCCTCGGGCAAGAACAGCTCTCTCTTCGTTATACATCCACTCTCCCTCCTTCAGGTAAGTGGGCACTTGCATGGCGAGAGATGAGAAAAAAAGAAATAGAGATTGGCTCTACTCTTATCGGGCCTCATCGAGACGATCTTATTTTTATTCTTGGAGATAAAAATCTTTCTACCTATGGTAGTGAAGGACAAAAACGCTGCAGTCTCGTCGCTATGCGGCTTGCTCAGTGGCGTATTTTGCGGGATTGCCTAGGCTATGCTCCTATTTTTGGCATTGATGATTTCGGAGCTCATATGGACCCTAAGAGAACTGCTTTATTAGAAAAGCTGCTCATACCCATGGGGCAGATCTTCCTCACAGCCCCTACGCCTTCTAAACAGCTCTTCACAACTTCTTTTTGTCTGCAAGCAGAGCAAGGAACTATTCATCCTGCCCCTCTAAAACATGGCGAAAATAAGCCTGACCTAAAGGAAAGCTCTTCCCCCCCGCTCCCTTCTTCCCTCTCTTTTCTGCAAAAAGTTCCGTAAACTGCACTGCGAGTTTTTTCCCAAGCTGTACTCCCTCTTGATCAAAGGAGTTGATATCCCAAAGAAATCCCTGAAAAGCCACGCTGTTTTCATAATAAGAGAGCAGCATCCCCATCGTATGAGGATCTAGTTTTCTTGCAAGCAAAATGCGATTCGAACGATTACCAGGAAAATGCTTATTGGGGTTTGTACACTTTTGCCCTGTTGCGAGAGCAAGAGATTGGGCAAAGAGGTTAGAAAGCAGTTTTTCTTGGCATGTCGTCCCTTGAAATAGAGTATCCTCTTTGTACTGACTTTCTAGGAATCCAATGAACTCTACCGGGATCACAGAGGTCCCTTGATGAATCATCTGAAAAAAAGAATGCTGCCCATTAGTGCCTGGCTCTCCCCAGATAACCGGACTCGTATCAAAGTCTACAGCACGTCCCTTCTTATCCACTCTCTTGCCGTTGGATTCCATGGTCAGCTGTTGTAAATGGGCTGGAAAACGAAAAAGAGCCTGGGAATAAGGAATCACAGCAGCCGTTGCATATCCAAGAAAATTCCTGTTCCAAACATGTAAAAGAGCCGATATGAGAGGCAGGTTAGACCGCATATCTTGTCGTAGAGCCACTTTATCCATGCGACTTGCCCCTTGAAGAAAATCCAAAAAGCGATCCATCCCAAGGGCAAACGCTAAAATAACCCCGCCCACCATAGAGGTAACCGAATACCTCCCTCCAATAAAATCCCAGATATAGAAAGAAGCAAGGTAGCGAGAAGGATCATCCATGGGGCTTCCTTTTCCTGTTACAGAGATAATATGATTTTTGGGATCAAGTCCTGCCTTCACAAGTCTTTCTCGAACAAATTCCTCATTGGTAAGAGTCTCTAATGTTGATCCTGACTTAGAAACAACTACAAAAAGAGTTTTCTTTAAATCAAGTTCATGAAAGACATCTGCCCCATCATCTGGATCCACATTGGAGAAAAAGTGTGCTCTCCTATCTTCTTTCTTATAGGCTTTGAGAGCGTGATAAACCGCTCTAGGACCAAGATCAGATCCTCCTATGCCTACTTGTACCATATCCGAGAAGAGCTCTTGCACTTCTAGATCTTTTAGAAACTGTGTAAGCTTTTCTAATTCTTGATACGCTAGGTGACTGGCTTCTTTTGCTTGTTCTGCACTACTTGGCTGTTCAAAGAAATCGCGCATGGCTGTATGCAGAACTTTGCGATTTTCACTTTCACACCCTTCAATGAAGTTCATGACCTCACCAGCTTGCATAGAGCGCATCTTGCTAAGAACATTGGCTTCCTCAGCTAAGCTCTCCAAAGCTTCCATCGTGGTATTTGTTACTCTTTCCCCCGCATAGAACAGCTTCATTCCCAGGGCTTCGCTGACTAAGGCATCCACACGTTTTGGGGTAAAATTTTCTTCATCCGTAAGATCAATAGGCTCTTCTGCTAATTCATTTAAACGCAAAACAGATTTTCTCTGGGGAAAAGGTACCATGTTGCAACTCCTTATCTCTTTTTCATAAAGATGGCAGATTGTCTATTTGTTCGTAAAGAGCTCTTAGAGAAAAAGTGTTTTCTGTAAGTGCATAGAGTCTTTAGTCTTTTAGCAAGTCTTCTAAGGTAATCGTATGCTGCACGACATCTTCAGACCAAAGAGTGGATTTTACTCCTTGAGTAGTGATTAAAGCCACTTGCACCTGTTTTTTTTGTTGAATAGAGGAGGAAAATAGTTCTACCTTATGAAGGATATTCATAGCTTCAGACTTTTCTAAAGCGAATATTTTTTCAGAGTACTTGATTTCGCATAAAGTGACGACTCCATCTTCCCTATCAAAAATCAGATCAATCTGGGCCCCTATAGCATCTTTCTTACCTCTAGAAGGGAAATATTTCCAACTTCCTATTTCACAAGAAATGGCCTGTAAATCTAAAGCCCTACGAATTTGATCCACATGTTTGAAGCAGACATTTTCGAATGCATACCCAGCCCAAGCAAGAGCTGATTGTGTTTTCCCTTTTGTTTGCCAATATTCTTTTCCTCCAAGAACTCCTCCTCTTTTAAAGGGTTCTATCCAACGAAGATAAAAATAACAGTATTCATCAATCACTCGGTAAGTACGATCCTTAACCCTGCGACCATAAGGAATATACCCTTGAATAAATCCAGCTGATTCTAATTCCTCCAGTCTCTTCGTCAGGGTACCCCCTGAATGCATGTTTATGGAAAACACTAATTCTTCCCTTGAAATACCATGTTGGTGCTTAGCTATAGCTTTAATGATTTGTAAGCTATCCTCTGCTTGAGCAAATAATGATTGAAACAATCGATCGAACTCATCATACAGCAAACCATCCGGTTGAAAGCAGACCCTATTGATGTTTTGTAAAGCAGATTTACCTTTCTCGATTTGCTTGAGGTAATGAGGAATCCCGCCGAATACCATGTAATGATCCAAAATCTGTTTTGGAGTCAGGTGAATACCGTGATGAGAAAGAAATTGCCAAACTCCTCTTAAATTGTAAGGCTTGAGCAGGATAGTTTTAGTTAATCGATTGTGTAATCCTCCTTTGGCATTGACTAAGTTATCCAACATCCAAGAAGCCGCCGAGCCACAAACAACACATATGAGCTGAGGATATCGACTCCAAAATCGGTTCCAATAATAATCCAAAGCCTGCATCACTCCTGATTTTTTTGTTGCAAGCCAAGGCAGTTCGTCAAAAAAGAGAACAACAGCTCGAGACTTGCTAAGATTCTCAATTTCCTGCGTGAGAAGGTCAAAAGCTTCTTTCCAACTAACTGGTGTTCGAAGAGGGAGATTTCGAGTAAATGTTTGAGAAAAAACATGAATAAAATTCTCCAATTGTTGTTGGAGACTACCATCTTTCTGGCCTGTCACTTCAAAATACACACATTTTTTTTTCGAAAAATACTCCCTAATTAGATAAGTCTTCCCCACCCTACGACGTCCATATACAGCAAGAAATTCGGCCTCAGAAGACGCCCATAGAGTGTCCAACAGTTTGATTTCCGGTTCTCTTCCAACAATTTTCTCTATACCTGTTGCCATTATTTTCTCACATTTGGCTGACTATACCATCACTATACCCAGCCAAATCTTTTTCTGCCACAGAGATTTGGCTGGGTATAAAAAAATAAAACAGCTCGATACAGATACTAAAAACCACTCTCTCTACAAAGCAAGTTTACATAACCAGGCTACCAAGAATATTTCCACTATTGCAAAAAAAAGACCGTTTACGTAGAATCGCTGCCATAAATCGGAGTATAGCGCAGTTTGGCTAGCGCATCTGCTTTGGGAGCAGAGGGTCGGGGGTTCAAATCCCTCTACTCCGATTTCTTTCCTTTACAAGAGAGCAAGAAGATCTCCCTCGGTGATCACCCTTCCACCAGCTGCTAAAAATCCTTTCACCTTACGAAGCCCCTCTTCTTCTAATAATTCACTGCATACAATAAGATCATCAATACCGTCCCAGCTTTCGTGTAGATACCGTTCTTCTACAATGCGGTATGATCGTCCAGAATGAGAGAGCTTTTCTAGTATTTCGTCGATCTGATGAAAATGACTCCAGGAGAGTTTTTTATTTTCCAAAGAGGGCAAGCAGAAAGCTATACTAACCCCTTTCTCTTCTATGAGAGGGGGCTTACTTCTCCCGATCCATCCACCCAAAGAGAGACCCTTCTCCCAGGAAAGCTGACCAAAAGGGAACCAAGCCCCCTTGACAGCCAATAGAACATAGGGAAACCGATCTTTAGAAAGCAAAAAAGCAGAAGCAGAAGCACTAGACATAGAAGTAACATCAAAACAGCAAATAGCCGGTAAGGTATCGGGAAGAACAGAAGTAAGGCGATGCAAATAATCTGAGAACACATCAACTGCAAATATTTTTCGTAGGAAGTCGTGAGCCACCTCTTCTTGCGAAAGTATAGCAAAATCCTGCATCCTTTCTAGGTAAAGCTGCTCTTGCTGTTCTGTCCAAAGAAAATATTTAGCCACATCAACATCCCCGCGAAATAGACAAACAGCCAACGTATGCTCTTGAAAAGGCTTCCATAAAGTCTCTAAAAACTCCTCTATAAGCAACGTAGCAGCAAAAAAAGTTGCTGTATCTTGAAGAAATATGGGCTTATGCGCAAATCCAAAATCAAGATCCCAAACAAGGCGTTTTCCAAGAGTTACATGACTCTTTGCTTGATCATGAGCAGATTGCCATAAAAGATCTCCTTGAGAACAGTCAAGCCTAAGTAAGACCGCATTCGCATCTTCGTCATAGTCCCCTTCTTCTTGGATCACAGGAAAAAACTTTTCATGATCTAGATATATATAACTATGATCGAAGGTGATCATGCAGAATCTCCTTTTTTGTTAAATGGCATATAACGGATTTCTTTCCCCTTTTGCTTCCAAAGCAAAGCAAAAAACGACTCCCCGTAATCAAACCACTCTGTGGTATATCCAGGAGATGCAATTTTTGATTTCCAATTACCCACCTGCATCTGCTCCAGGACTTGTGCGCTATAGGGAATATCGTCTGTTACTATAGTGACTTCGCCTTCTGCTTTTGCAATGCGATGCATCTCATGAACAAAAGAACGTTGCAATAAGCGGTGCTTAGCATGTTTTGCTTTAGGCCAGGGATCTGGAAAGTTAATAAAAATATTATCTATACAGATAGAGGGTAAGTAATGAGCAGAAAACACCTCGGCAGCTCCGCAAACAACCACTAAATTAGATAGGGAAAAGTTATTTTGTTTAGACCAAATTTTGCGTACACGATCAAAACGTTTTTCCACAGCGATCCATAGAGTTTCTTGCGCTTTTTTCGCTTTTTCTGCTATCCAATCCCCATTTCCTGCACCGAATTCAACATTGACCGAGGGATAAGAGGCAATAATAGACAACCACTCTGTTGTATCCCATTGATTATGATGCTCATAATACTTAGGGACGAAAAGGACTCCGCGAGAAAAAAGAGGCCTCCTCTCATTCCAAACAAAGGGAAAAGATAAGTCTTTTGGTTTCATGACGGAGATTATAAGAGAATCTACAACAAAATGCAATCATTGAGAATAAGTCATTGGTTGCTGTAAAATGGCCCACCTTTAACTTTACAAGGAAAAATCGATGACACCTTTACCCCTCCCTACGCATGTTTTCACTTAAAAAACTAGAAAACAGCCTAGAACTCTTAGTTGATATCGAACCACCGAATCCTATAAACGCCTCCACCAACGGACCTTTAGAAGTCATCCTCCTTCACGCAATTCAAAAAGGAAGTTTACACATTGTACGCTTCCTTTTGCAAAATAAAACAAAAGAACAGATCGACTGTGCGCTTCATTGCCCGCACAAATTAACCCCACTCCACTTTGCTATCCTAGAACAACAAGAAGCACTTATCCATTATCTCGTTTCGCGAGGAGCCAGTATCGACTCCCCCGATATCCACGGAGAAGAAGCCTTACCAGCTCTTGTTCTAGCACTACAATCACATAAAGGCTTCAATGAGTCCTCAACATCCATCGCCCTTTACCTCGCAAAACATGGAGCTGCCATCAACGATCCTCTATTTTTGGCTACCTCTGAAAGTACTCGATATATAACACCCTTCATTTATGCTATTCAGCACTGTTCTTATGATATTATTACTTTTTTTGCGAAAGAGCTAGGCGCTAGTATGCACGCCAGATGTGAAGATGGGGATACTCCCCTCTACTACTTTCTACAAATGCTTGCTGATAAAGAAGAACACTTATCTCCTTCCGAACAAGCAAAAGCAAGAAGTCTTTTTCATCTTATGGTCAATCTTGGAGCCAACCCAAGTGAGGTAGATGAAGACGGAGACTCTCTCTTGATGCGCATATGCGGCGAGGACTGTACGGATCTTTTCCCTATATCTTTGCTTGTAGAAGGAGGAGCCGACCTTCATATAGTCAATAACCAAGGGAAAACTCTACTCATCGATCAACTAGACGTCCTTAGTTTTTATGAAGAAAAAAATACTGCAAATAGCAACTTTTGGTCTCATCTCTCTAAGAGAAACCAACAATGTTTAAAAAAACAACAACTCCTACAACGGCGCACAATAATTACACGGCTTTGCCACCTACACAAGCAAGGGTTGAATATAGAACAAAATACACCACAAGGGCACACACCTCTTATGTACTGTATTCAGGAGAACAACCTGCTAGGCACCCTCGCCCTTTTGAACCTTGGAGCTAATCCAAACGCTCTTGATGCACAAGGGAAACAAGCTTGGCTATATGCTCTTACAACGACAAGAGCGCAAGAGATGATGCAAGCGTTCGCTGATCATCAATTAGAAGGAGCCTCCGAAGCTCTACAATCCTTCGTCCAAGAAGGAAATAATGCCGCTGTAGGGTACTTGCTCAAGTATTGCACTTTCTCCAAAGAGGTTCTTGAGCAAACGCTTTTACTTATTCAAACTCGGAAGAATGCTCTTCCATTCATAGAGTCCTTTGACTCTGTTCTTCTCTGCATCAAAGACCTTCTTCAACAAGAGACTTTTTCCTGCCAACAAACTAGTAAGAAGGCTAAGCTTACGAAAGAGGTGTGATGCGTGTAGCTTACCTTTGAAAATATTTTAATCTCTACGCGAATAGCCCTTGATCATTTCCCTAACTCTTGTTAACCTGAAAATTCCTTATTTTAAGCATCTAGGAGTTTTATTTATGAAGCGCTTCATAGTTTGTACAGTTTGTCTGTTTTCTTCTCAACTAAGCTATGGAGAGGATGTCTCTCTTGTCTTGGAACCTGCTGTAGAAGAGTCTCTCTTGTCAGAAGAAAGCTCTTCACTAGAAATTGAAAAGGAGCTTCTTTCTCTGGAAGACGAACTTCTTCATGTGGAAGATAATCTGGAAGTCGCCGTTCCTTCTTCTGAAGAATCAAAAGCTCCAGAGCATATCCTTATCCCTGTCACTGATCCCATGACTGAGTTACAAGCAGAACCCCTGTTATTAGAAGAGCCTTTTTTAGCAGAAGAGACTCTCCAAGAACAGACAGTTTCAACACAAGAATCCCCCCAAGTAGAAGATCCTTTTACTTTGCAAACACAAGAAGCTAAGGTGCATTTTTCTCAGGTTTTTGCGGGTTCTCCTTGGATCTATCTCCTACTCTTTGGTCTTTCCTCTGCTGCTGTTAGTATCTGTTTATACTCCATTGTTTCTCTGCGAAGACAACGTCAAGACGCCTTTTCTTCAGCACAGAAGCTGAAGGAAAAGCTATTAAGCAATAACTTTGCTTCCGCTAGCGAATTTTGTCAAAATACAGGGAATCTTCTTTCTCAAATGATCGCTGGAGCCTTAGCTTGTAGAAAACATGGACTGCAGGCTATGATGGAGGGCATGCGAGCGGAAGGCAAAAGAGCCTCACTTTCATCTTGGCAACAACTTAGTCTTCTCCATGATATCGCTATCATTGCCCCTATGCTTGGACTTCTTGGAACAGTTGTTGGTCTTTTTTATGCTTTTTACGACATTAATCGTTCCGTAGATAGTATCAATAACCTCCTAGATGGGCTTGGGATCTCGGTCGGGACAACGGTTGCCGGTATCGTTGTGGCTATCCTTGCTATGATATTACACTCTCTTGTTAAGTTTCGTTTGATGAGAACGCTTGCAAGAGTTGAAGCTGAAGCAGCATCGCTAACACATCTTATGCAAGAAAAACAGTAAAGGAGCTTTTTATCATGAGTCTTATTCCAGAGGAAGAGCTATCCCCAAAGGGTTGGATGAACCTGACACCCATGGTGGATTTTTTATTTTTGATCCTTGCAGTCTTTGCGGTCCTTGCTATGACAAGGACCTCTCTATTTACCACAGAGATTCACTTAGCTAAAGTGCAAGATGCTAAAGCTGTTCCCCCTCTTGTCGATCTCAATACTTCTGTTGTCAATCTTTCTGTA
>Ga0194131_10006647_pt1 | contig 15976 bp, 13 predicted proteins | sample TA2KigO120mmetaG_FD_148631 | JGI IMG/M metagenome (GOLD analysis project Ga0194131, IMG submission 148631) | Freshwater microbial communities from Lake Tanganyika, Tanzania - TA2015053 Kigoma Offshore 120m | ecosystem: Environmental > Aquatic > Freshwater > Lake | place: Tanzania: Lake... | reverse complement strand
CCCCACCGATTCGTGTACCATGGAGCACGTACATCGGGGGCGTCACGGCTTCGACGTGTCTGGTGAACGTGGAGTAGCGTGCCGAGGACCCGGTCCTCGTTAATCCTCGGGAAACTTCATAGCTGCCAACTCAAACCTGGCGCTGGCCGCGTAAGCTTCGCTTACAAGCCCGTCTCTTGGATTGCCCGCCCGAGGCGGTCCCTGAGACGACGACGAGTCGGGCTGGTCCCCGGGCTGTGCCGCCGAGTTCGGGGATGAGACACCAGGTGGCTGGTTGCGGGGTCGGCTGTTCGCTGGCCGCCTGCGACGAGACCAATAGCGAGCTACGCACGTAGCGACTCTGCGGGACCCTTTCGCGGACGCGGGTTCAACTCCCGCCGCCTCCATGGTTGGCCCGGGGCCTCTGGCCCCGGGCCTTATCGTTATTCGGCGGGAGGCGAACCCGCGCGGACGGAGCGAAGCGACGGACGCCTGGCGTGTTCGAGCCGACGAGCCGAGGCGTCAGCTTTCAGTCTGGCCGCCTACCGAGGAGACCATCGAGGATCGGCGCGCAGCGCCGACCGCAGATCACTCCCGCCGCCTCCACTGATAAAGAATTCGAACCGCCGTCCGGGGCCGCGGCTCCGGGCGGCGGTTCGATTAGTAGGGCCAAGCAGTCGAGCGAGGTCCGGGCCATAGGGACTTCCTCCGTCCAACCCCCTTTCCCGGGTCACCGCGCGTGATGCGCGTCGTAGCCCACGGGTCTCCCGTCCGCGCTCAAATACGCAGCGTTACGTATGTCGCGCCTACACCCCGCCGAATATGCTCAGGCAGGCGGCGGTCACCATCGGGATCAAGACGTTGTCGTCGTGGCGGCCGGGCAGCACTTCAACAGACGCAGCCGCGACCGCGGTGGGGAGCGCGACCCCGATGCCGACGAACGGAATGAGCACGAGCAGGGCCGTGGCGGGGAACGCCACGGAACCCTCCAGGGTGCCCTTTCCCACGCGGCGCCTCCCCCACGCCCTCCCCACCACGCTGGCCGTGGGATCGGCCAAGGCCAGGACGAGCAGCGCTGGGACGACGGTCCGGACAGGAAACCAGAGGACCAGGAACACACCCAGAAGGAACCATGTGAGTGAAGGTCGGTCTGCCTCCCGTGGGCACAACAGTGCGGAAAAGACGCGGAAGGCGAACCGATTGAGCTCGGGCGAGCGGAGTCGGGCCAGGTCGCCCGCGCAGGCGACGCCGAGCGCGGCGCCGAAGAGCCACCGGGTCGACTCGGCGCTCGGACCGAGGGCGTAGACGACCCATGCGACGCCACACCCGCCCACGAGGTGGAACGCCCGCCGCCACGGCTGCGCGCCGTCGGTTCGCCGGACCAGCTCTGCCAGGGGCTGATCGGATCGCGCTTCGCTCATCACCCCGCAGCTTTCTCGAGAGGTCGCGTTGAACTCCGCCGCGAAGTCCACTACCGCCACTTCGTCGGTCCTGGACGTGCTCCGCGCCAACGCGGAGCGGCATCCGGACAAGCTCCTGTATGCCTTCCTCGACAAGCACGGACGGACGACGGAGTCCTACACGTACGAGTCGCTCCTTCGGCGCACGGAAGAGATCGCTTCGCACCTCTATGCTACGCACCGGCTCGAGTCCGGCCAACGAGTGATCCTGGTATATCCGCCGGGACTGGAGATGATCTGTGCCCTCTTCGCCTGTGTGCGGCTTGGAGTGATCCCCGTTCCGGTCTATCCGCCGGCGAGCCACGGCTTCGCGGCAGCCCTCTACAAGATGGACTTCATCGCGAAGGACTGCGCGGCGGCGGCGGCTTTGACGGACCGCTCCTATCTCTGGTCGCTCAAGCTGCATCGGGCGCGCCGGAGCCTGTCGTCCCTCGCGACGGAACGGAGCTACACCGCGCGACTTCCTTGGATCTCGACGGACACGGCCAAGGGGGACGCGGGCGTCGCCCCTCCTGCAGCTCACTCCGAGATCCTCTTCCTCCAGTACACGTCGGGCTCGACCAACGACCCCAAGGGCGTGATGGTCACGCATCGCAACGTGATCTCGAACTGCGATGCGGTGGTCCGACCACGACCAGTGACGGTGTCCTGGCTGCCCCAGTACCACGATATGGGGCTGATCGCCTTCTACTTCTTCATGGCGCTGAAGGGTGGCTCCAACTACGGCGCGTCACCGCTGGACTTCATCCAGCGGCCTGTGCTCTGGTTCGAGGCGATCAGTCGCTACCGGGCCACCGCCTCGGCTGCGCCAAACTTCGCCTAAGAGTACTGTCTTCGACGCGACAAGATCGACGACGCGGAGCTCGCCGGTATCGACCTGAGTTCGCTGCGCGTTCTCCTGAACGGAGCCGAGCCCGTGAAGGAGCACGTGTTCTGCGATTTCCTGCGGCGGTTCGAGCCGTGCGGCCTGAAGGCGGACAGCTTCTCCACAGCCTACGGCCTCGCCGAGTACACCCTCGCGGTCACGGGTCGTGGGCGCGACATCCAGGCGGTGGATGCCACAAGCCTCACCGGTGGCGCGGCCCTGCCCGTGGTGCTCGGCACCCGACCCGGACAGGAGAAAGCGCTGGTCAGCTGCGGGAAGGCGCTCGGCTCGACGGAGATCAAGATCGTCGACGTCGGCGCTGCGCCCAGCGAGGTCGGCGAAGGACGGGTCGGCGAGGTATGGGTCAGCGGTCCCAGCAAGTGCAACGGCTACTGGGGTCGGCCGGCGCTGAGTGACGAGATCTTCCGGGCTCGACTGCCGGGCGACTCGGATCCCGACCGCACATGGCTCCGGACCGGCGACCTCGGCTTCGTCCGAGACGGCGAACTCTTCATCTGCGGACGCGCCAAGGACGTGATCATCGTCCGCGGCGCCAACTACTATCCCCAGGACCTAGAGTCCATCGTCGAGGAGGACGCTGCGATACGGCGCGGTTGCGTCGCGGCCTTCCAGGCCGCTGACGACGGCGGCGACGTCGTCGTCGTGGCGGAGCTCAAGAAGCGGAACCACCGCCCCGACACGAAGGCATTGAATCAGGAGATCCGGAAGCGGCTGGGGATCACGGTCGACCTCTTCCTCTTAATTCCGAAGCGCACGCTTCCGAAGACGAGCTCGGGCAAGATCTCCCGCCACCGGGCGCACGGCCAGTGGCAGGCGGGCACCTTCTCCATTGTCGAGCGCGTGGAGATGCGCCGGACGCGCGAGAGCGACGATGCGGACGACGCGCTCGGCTGGGAGAGCAATCTCCAGCGGCTCTTCCAGCGGTACGGACTCACCGGCCAGGAAGACACGACCGTCGCCGAGGCTGGCCTCGACTCCTTGGCCCTCGTGGACTTCGCCCTCGATCTCGAGAAGCACGTCGAGGCCCGGGGCACCGGGGACCTGGCGAACGGCATCGACGTGCGCTGGCTCCAGAAGATTCCCGTCTCGGAGCTCTACGAGCTCGTCGGCCAACTGAGCGAAGCGGGGTCTCACTCGAAGCTCCGTTTCCGACAGGCGTTCTCGGCGCTCCGGCGCGCGCACCTGGAGGACGAGGGCCGCATGATGCGCCAAGACGCGTTGCTCCGGATCCAGAAGCCGTCCACCAACGGGTCGGTCCCGGGCAAGAGGGCGGGCCCGGGAGTCATCCTCCTCACCGGGGGCACCGGCTTCTTCGGACCCTTCCTGCTGCGGAGCCTGCTCGAGCAGACGGACGATCGCATACGCGTGCTCGTGCGTGCCGAGAGCGGGGAGCACGGCCTGGAGCGCCTCGAGTCGGCGCTCGCCGGCCTGGGGACCTCCGGCGCGGAAATCGCGGCGTGCCGCGGGCGCGTCGTCCCCGTATGCGGCGATCTCGCACGGCCCTCGCTCGGGCTGGACCCGGTCGACTGGGCACGGTTGAGCGAGGACGTGCACACCATCTACCACAACGGAGCGCTGGTGAACTACCTGCTCGACTACGCCAGCATACGGGACACCAACGTGGGCTCCACGAACGAGCTGATCCGCCTCGCCTGGAGCGGCCGGCCCAAGGTCTTCAACCACATCTCGTCGACGTTCGTGTTCGGCTGGTCGAGCAAGGAGATCCTCTACGAGAGCGACACCAACCCTGACATGGAGCTGCTCGACTTCGGCTACAGCCAGAGCAAGTGGGTGTCCGAGCAGCTCGTGCTCCAAGCGCTCGGGCAGGGCCTGTCCGGGCGCATCTTCCGGCCGGCCCTCATCGCACCCTCGACATCGGGCGGTGTGGACAACTTCGACATCGCCATCCGCCTGTTGGCGTTCATGCTGAACCACGGGATCACCGCGGACACGCAGAACCAGGTCAGCCTGACGCCCGCCGACGTCGCCGCCAACAACATCGTGGCGATCTCACGGCTGCCGGACACCATGGGTCGCACCTTCCACGTGACGCGGGACGCTTACTCGAGTCTCCTCGACGTCACCGGCCTGTTCGGGCAGCTCACGCAAACCGAGTTCTCGCTGCTCTCCGTGCAGGACTTCGTGCCGACCATGATCGAGCGGTGCCGGAAGGGGGACTTGCTCTTTCCCCTGGTGAACTTCTTCGTCCACTCCATCGACAACATCACCGCCATGGAGTTCAAGCGCTACGACAGCCTGGGCTATCAGGGCGCGCGCGGCCGGACGCCGTACGGCGTACCCGATCCGCCCCTCGAGGACGTCGTGCTCGGCATTCTCCGATTCATGGCGCGACGCGGGGTCATCGAGGGACGCAAGGCCGAGCTAGTGCTCGCGACCCGGTGAGCATGGCGCTTCGCTTCCGCATCACGAACGTGCCGCACGTGCCCCGCACCCGGGCGTTCCGAGAGGCGTGGGCACTCGTCAGGAATCCCGTCGCGGTCTTCGAGCAATACAGACAGGAGTACGGACGCACGTTCAGCGTGCACCTGGGGGGTGCCCGTCCCGCTATCGTCTCCACCGACCCCTCCTTCGTCCACCACGCCCTTCGCGACGTGACGACGTATCACGTGTCCACGGTGCGCGTCGATCGTATGGCCGAGTTCCAGGGCGAGGGGCTCATCAACAGCCACGGAGACGTCTGGGTCCGCAAGCGCCGACTCCTCAACCGCACCGTCCGACAGGAGCGACTCGCTCTTCTGCTGCCACGTCAGGAGCGACTGCTGCTCGACCTGCTGACGCGCTTCGAGGCGCAGGCCGGACTGGGCGCGGTCGACATCCACCAGCTGATGATCGACCTCACGTCGCATCTGGTGGCGAGATCGATCTTCGGTGCGCGCATGACCGACGCGCAGATTGATCACATCGTCACCGGCATCAGGACCGTTCAGAGCCTCGTTCTCCAGCAGATCTTCCAGCCCTACCTGATTACCTGGAACCGCCTGAGCGGACGGACCCGTCGCTACCAGGGGATCCGTCGCGTCGCCGACCAGATCGCGCGTGACTACATCGCGGCCCGTGCGCAGGACCCCGGCGAGGACGACGGCGAAGACGACGGCAACGTGTTAGCGACGCTGCTGACCACTCCCACCGAGGAGACCGGCGCGCCGATGGACAGGGAGCAGATCCTCACCGAGTGCATGCAGTTCTTGGTGGCCGGCTGCGAGACGTCACCGGTCGCGCTCTCCTGGACCCTCTACCTGCTAGCCAAGCACCCCCAGTTCATCGAGCGCATTCGCCAGGAGACCGACTCCGTCGTGGGAACCGGGCCGATCACTGTCGAGGCGCTGCCCCGGCTTCGCCTGACGCGACAGGTGATCGACGAGGCCATGCGCATCTACTCCCCGTTCTGGATGATCGACCGCCTCGCCGTCGCCGAAGACGTGATCGACGGCGTGCGCATTCCGCGCGGGGTCATGGTGCTGCCCTACATCTTCGGACTCCACCGCGATCCCGAGCTGTGGCCAAACCCTCTCGTGTTCGACCCGAGCCGCTTCGAAGACCAAGCCGTCGCCAGTCGCCACCCCGCCGCCCACATCCCCTTCGGCGGGGGACCGCGGAAATGCATCGGCTCCAACATGGCACTCCAGCAGATGCTGCTCCTCGTGGCCACGTTCACGCGTCGCTATGACTTCGAGCTCGCGACCGACCGCGAAGTCGAATTCGAGCCGCGAATGATCCTGCATCCCAAGGGGGCGATCGAGATGAGGGTTCGGCCGCGCTGAGTGCCGGGGGCCAATGGGCCCTGCCAGAGGCTCGCTTCGGAGATGCCGTCTTGCCCGAGGGGGGGCGATGGAGGACGCGCGCGCTGACATAGTAGTCCGGACGGACGGGATGCGGCGGGCCAGGCGCCATAGGAGGGCGTAGGTACTGGGCGGGAGTCAATCCCCCCGCGCCATCGAAGCCTCCCCGAGCCGAGAATGCCGGCCCGTGCTCCGTCGCTCGAGGGCCCGATCGCTTGGGGGTGGCCTACCCCCTACCTGCGCTTGTCAACCACATACCAGCCGAGAATACCGGACGCATCGGGCCGTCGTGTGAGGTGGCAGGCAAGCACGGCGTCGTGATGTGCGGCGCCGCATGACCGGCGTGGTGGGCGCGCGCGGCTCGTGCGGCGCCGGGCTCGTGTCGTCGTCGCGAATCGCGCGGGACGGGCTCGACGGATGGCGACGGTGCCGGGCGCGATTGTCGCCGCCGCCCCGAGCGCGATCACGCGAGGGGCCAGAGCCTGCGCAGCAGGAGGCGCTCGAGACGGTCACGCTCGCGCAACGGGAGACGGAAGGTGGCGTGGATCCGTCGCGCGGCGCGTCGAGCGAGGTCGCGGTGCTCGGCGGCGTCGCGCGCGGCGACGAGCGCGGCGGCGGCGCCGATCCAGAAGTGCCGATCGACCTCGCGGTCGGCATGCACGAGACGGTCGACGATAGCGTCGAGGGCGAGCGGCGCGTCGAGCCGGCGCGCGAGGAGGTCGTCGCGGTCGCGGACGAGCGGCGCGAGGAAGCGGTCACGCGCATCGAGACGTTCGCGCAGCAGTGCCTCGGTGATCGCGTCGGCCTGGTGAACGTGGTGGAGGTTGCGCGTGATGCCGAGCAGGTAGCGTGCGTCGGCGTCGGCGGGCAGCGAGCCGCGCTCGCGCTTGCCGGCGAAGATCGCGAGGGCATCGACGATCGCGTCGCGCGGGTAGCACGCGATGGCGTCGCGGACGTGGCGCTCGGGGTCGCACAGACCGAGGCGCACGAAGGCGTCGTCGAGGTGCGCTCGCACGAGCGGGTCGAGGCGCGCGGCGCGCGTCTGCCGCGCGAGCTCTTGCCGGCGCAGGCGCTCGCGCAGCGCCGCGCGAGCAGCGTCTCGCTGCTCGGCGGTGACGTCCTGCGCGTAGAGGTCGGCTCGGCTCTGGCCGCCGCGGTCGCGGCGGGGCGCGCGGTTGAGCGCGCGGAAGAAGGTCAGCGCGACGACGGTCGCGACCGCGCGCGCGAGCTCGCCGGGCTCGCGCGTGCACAGCTCGATCGGCGGGACCTTCTGCGCGAACAGGCCGAAGGCGCCCTCGACGTGCGCCTTGTTCTGGGGCCGGCCTTCGGTCGCGCGGATGCGCATCGTGTCGCCGAGCGCCGCGTCGACCTCGGGCGTGTGATTGGAGGGACGGTTGTCGAGCAGCACCGCGAGCGGCGCCTGCCCGGTCGTCTCGGCGCCGCTCTTCATCGCGTCGGCGACGGCCTGGCTGTCCTCCTCGTCGGTCACGGCGACGCCGACGGCGGCGTCGGTCGCGGCATCGACGACGAGCTCGAGGTTGCTGCGGAAGACCTTGCCGTCGACGACGACCTGTAGTTGCTTGCCGTCGCCGACCCAGTGCGCGTCCGGGAAGAACGTCTCGAAGGCACCGCGAACCGCGTGCTCGTCGCGGCAGCGCCGGGGCCGGCGCGCGAGCTGCCTCGCGCCGTGCTCGAACAGGATGCGCGCGATCGCCGACGTGCCCAGCTCGATCCGGTGCTCGCGCCGCACGTGCTCGCAGAACGCGCCGAGGTCGCCGTGCCAGCCGCGCCACGCCGCGAGCACCGTCTCGACCTGCGCGATCACCGGGTCGCCCTCGTGCGCCTCGTCGTTGTCCGGCACGGGCGGCCGCTCGGCCACCTCCGGACGCGGCGCGCGAAGCCAGTCCTCGACCGTGCCGAGCGGCGTGCAGATCGCTTCGGCGAGGTCGCCGAGCGACACCTCGGGGTTTCGGTCACGCAGCTCGATCACGAACAGCCGCCACGCGTCGCCGTAGCGCGCGCGCTCGCCTTCGATGCGCGCGCATCCGGGGTGGCGCATCAGGAAGCGCAGCGCCTCGCGCTGGATCTGCGACAGCGCCGAGGCCGGTGGCTCGGCGCGCTCGGCGCGCGGCCGGCCCGGCGGGCGCGCGAGCGCCGGCAGCAGCGTGCGTAGCTCGGCCGCGATCTCGTAGGCGCAGCTGCGCGTCGCGTGCGTCGCGCTCAGGATCTCGAGGACGGATGGGACCGGCAGCTCAAGCCGCTCGCCGACGCGGCGAGCACACAGAAGAAGGCCCGCCGTCACGTTCGGCGAGACGGCGGGTGGATGATCGTGTAGTTGCAGGGGGCGGTCTCCGGCGGTGCGTGGGTCGAAGGTTCGGCAAACTCCTCCTTCCCCGGATCGACGAAGACCGCACCCACTTTCTACGTGCCGAGCGGCACGTTCAGGCGCTGCCCGAACAGCCAGACCTCGGGCACGCCGTTCTTGCTCACGACCTTGAAGAGCTCCAGGGCGCGCTCGCGCAGGTCGAGGTCGTCGCCCTCGCGCTGCGCGCCCGCCTCGATCCGCGCGAGCACCTCGGCGGCGCGGCCGTAGTAGCGGTCGGCCGGCACGAGCAGCCCGCCGAGCGCGTGGTGCGTGCGGCCGTGGTTGTACCAGTGCAGGTGCGCCGACAGCCGCCGCTTCATCTCGGCGACATCGTAGAAGCGGTGCTTGTCGAACAGCTCCTTGTGCAGGTTCGCGTTGAACACCTCGACCTTGCCGTTGTGCTCCTTGTGCTGCGCGACCACCTGCTCGATCTCCATCTCCTCGAGCAGCTCGGTGAACCGCGAGATCCCGCGCCACGACCAGAACGCCGCGCCGCGGTCGTGCATCACGCGCTCGGGCTTGCCGTGCCGCTCGACCGCTTCCTCGAACGTGCGCACGACCATCTCGCTGCGCTCGGCGTCGTCGACGCCGTGGCCCGTCACGTAGCGCGCGCAGTCGTCGATCAGGATCAGCGTGAACGTCGAGGCGCGGTGGATGTGCCGGTGCACGAAGTCCAGGTGCCACAGGTGGTTGGGCCTGACCGCCTCGAAGCGCTCGTCGTGCGGCTCGCGGCGCACCTTCGGCGGCCGGTAGCCCGCGTCCTGCATCACGCGCCGCGTGGTCGACGTCGACACCCTGATCCCGCGCCGGCGCAGCTGGTTCTTGATCTGGCTCGGCCCGAGCCCGGGGTGCTTCTTCCACTCGCCGAGGATCTCGCCGTCGCGCTGCTTCTCGATGTCGCTCGGTGACGGGCCGCTCGTCGGCGACGGGCCCTCTCCCTTGGCTGCGGTGGCGAGCTTGCGCTTCCACTCGTAGATGGCGAAGCGGCTCACGCCGAACTTCTCGTGCGCCGCGCTCACGCCGTCGGTCGCCGCGTGCTCGATCACCTCGGCCTTCTCGCTCGGCGTGTAGCGCCGCGCCGGCCGCGCCTTGGGTCGCGCTCGCCGCGGCGACGTCGCCGGCTTGCTCGCCGTCGCTGCCGTCGGGCTCTTCGCCGCCGCCGCGACAGCGGCTGCGGCGGCGCGCCTGATCCACGTGCTCACCGTCGTCTGCGGCACGTCGTGCTGCAGGCCGGCCTCGACGACCCCGACCTCCTTCACCGCTGCGACGACCTTCGCACGCTCCTCATCCGTGTACTGCCGCCGCTTCCGCGGCTCGTTCGTTGCTGTCATGCTCGTCCTCGTGGAGCCGAGCGCTGAACCTCAGACCGTCCGGGGTTTCAGGCCTCGACCTCCGTGGACGATGATGGGCAAGGACAGTTAGGGCCGCCCCACCCGCGAAATCCTGGATTCCGTTAGACTTGTGCGTTCGGACTTCGAGCTTTCCGAGCCGACGTACTCCTCCTTGCTCGGAAGAACTCCTGTGCCGCGTACTCGAGCGAAGAAGCGAAGGATCCCAGGCGGAGAGCTGCCGACCTCTCCCGAGATCCAAGAGGTGTCTCGACAGCTCGCCGGGCTCGCGGTTGCCCAACAGCGGGGTCCTCTGACTCACCGTCAGAGGGAGGAGCTCCGGAGGGCACTGGCCACGGCCGGTGAGGCACTGGGATGGTCCGATACTCGCGCGGGTAGCGAGGATCCAGTCGCCGCGGCGATGTTGGACGTCATAGCGCTGACGAACTGCGGAGTCGATTCCCTGGAGCAGGAGCTGGCGGAGGAGCGAGTCAGGAAACAGACCGAGATCGCTCGGCTCGAAGAAACGGTGGCATACGCGCGGGAGTTGGCCGGGAACGGACGGTCCATCTACCCCGCTGAGATCACCTACTCCTACACCGCTCGCGACTCATTCCAACGCCTGGTCACCAAGACGGCGACGAGTACCGTGAGCGATCCGTCTGAGGCGCTTGGCATCGCTGTAGCACTGCAGAAGAGCATCGAAAGCCGGACCAAGCTCACCGACCTTATGGTCGTCGACCTACAGGAGCGTCGCGCCTCCTTGCGTGACATGAAGCGGAGTGTTCCTGATTTTGCCAAGTTCTCCCGGGAGCTGCTCAGCGAAGTAATTGCCAACCTCGCCTAGAGCGCTCACCAACGCACCACCAAACCACTCGACCCACCAACCCCGAGGAACCCGAAGATGCCCGAAAAGGCCAAGCGCAAGCCGAGTGCGGCATTCATGAAGCCGATGACCCCCGACGCCGCCCTGGCTGCCGTGATCGGCAGCAAGCCGATGCCGAGGACCGAGGTCACGAAAGTGCTCTGGGACTACATCAAGAAGAACGGACTCCAGGATTCCAAGAACAAGCGCATGATCAACCCCGATGCGAAGCTCGCGGCGGTCTTCGGTGGCGATAAGCCGGTGAGCATGTTCGAGATGACGAAGCTCGTGGGGAATCATCTGAAGTAGCTCTGTGGCGGTAGGACTGAGGATGCCCGAGTCGACCCGTTCGACTCGGGCATTCGCGTTCTTGGGATGTGGTTCGAACGATGACCACGGACTCCTGTTGGTGTGCCGCCCTGGCGTGCGCTCCAGGAGCCTGCCTACTCTCCTTCGCCTTGGACTCGAACGCCACGGAGGTCCCTCATGATTTCGCACCACCGCGTAGGGTGCTGGTCGAACTGCCATCGCGCGACCTGGGCGGCCGCGCTGGTCCTGGCCGCCACCATGGTGGACGTGCTGGCCGCCCAGACCAGGCTGCCCGCGATACCGGAGAGTCAGCTGAGCGCCGAGCAGAGGGCGGCGATCGCGGAGTTCCGCGAGGTTCGTGGTGAGCTTTCGGGGCCATGGCATGCGATCGTGCGGAGTCCCGGCATGCTGAACCCGGCGCGCGCCCTCTCCGACTACGTGAGGTTCAACAGCTCGCTTCCGGCGAGGCTCTCGGAGTTCGCCATCCTGATCACCGCCCGTGAGTGGTCGTCGCAGTACGAGTGGAACGCGCATCACGGCCTCGCCATGCGTGGAGGGCTCCGGCCCGAGATCGCCGCGGCGGTGGCGGAGGGCCGGCGGCCCGAAGGCATGGCCGCGGACGAGGCAGCCGTCTACGATTTCTGCATCGAGCTGCACCAGAACCGCAGCGTCAGCGACGCGACCTACGCGCGCGCGCGCGAGCTTCTCGGAGAGCAGGGCATCATGGACGTCATCGGTCTGAGCGGCTGGTACACTCTGGTGTCGATGGTGCTGAACACGGCGCGCATTCCCGCGCCGGAGAACGCGACTCAGTTGCTGGAGCCGTTCCCCCGCTGAGCCGGGGCCGGGATGCGCGCGCGCGCACCGCGCGCGTCGAGTCCGATCGCGGGAGGAGATCGCAGCCCACGTCCGGCTGCGTCATCGCCGCTTCGGGCGCCGCGCCTCCTTCAGCTCCAACCTCTTCGTCACCATGGGCCGAGTCAGGTCCTCGAGCACATCCTTACCGATCCAGCGCTTGGTCTTGTCGCTCGAATTCGCCAGCTCGTCAGCGAGTGGCAAGACGGCCTCGTGGCATGCGCGACTACGAGAGCCCATCGCGCGCATGGCCCAGCTCACGGCCTTCTTGACGAAGTTGCGCTCGTCGTTCGCCGCGGCGAGACACAGCGGTAGCAGGGCGATCAGCGACGTATCGGGGACCTTCTTATCGTGCAGGGCGACGCTGGCGAACAGCGCGAAGGCGGCACGCCGCTCGAATTCCGGCCTGCGTCTGGCCCATTGCTCGATCTTGGCGAGCGCGTGGGGCGTCTTGTCGAAGAGGACGAAGCACACGGTGTCGCAGTCCGCCCAGTTGCGCATGACCTTGCACCACCTGTCCATCATGGCGGGCGTCACCCGCTCGGGATCGGCGACGAACGCAGCAAGCGCCTTGGCTTCGTGCCAGCCGGAGACCCATAGCGCCGGCGCCAGCGCGTGGTTCTTGACGATGCGCTTGGCTAGCCGCTTCACGTCCGTCATTGACGTGCCGAAGGCCTTGTCTGTGACAATGGCGAAGCGAGAGGCGAGCTGATCTCTGTGGCGCTTCTTGCCGTGGCGCTCCAACCAGGCAAGGCAGGTCGTGAGGTCGAGCGTCGGCTTGTGGACGTTCATGGGGCGATCTCAGTTCCGGATGCCGAGTTACCAGCCAATGGGCTCTGCCTCGCACGCCCGGGCAAGGCGGGCCTGGTCCTGGGGGTCCGTCTCGGAGGCGGAAGGGGGGGCGGCCCCGACTCCTCCTGGACTCCGGTCGGGAGTTTTTCGACCTTTCTTCCGCCTTTTCCACCCCAGATCTGATCAGACCCGAGGATACGAGGCGATGAAGCGCAATTACACCCAGCTGCCGGCCCTCACCCTGCTGGCCGTGCTCGCGGCCTGCGGCGGCCAAGAAGCGCCCGCTGACGACCAAGACATGGGCGCAGCACCGGAATCCGTTGCGTCGGCGCCAGCCGCCGCGGGCGGGCTGAGCTGCTATCTCGCGGGCGCTACCCCCGAGGAGGCGCGTGCGCGCGTCAGCCCACATTCCAGCTTGGGCTTCAACATCGGCCCCAACCCCGCGCTCCTTTGCTACGGCGCGCCCTCGGTGCGGGACCGGGACATCATGGGTGGCCTGGTGCCTTACGGCGAGCCATGGCGCATCGGAGCTGACGAGCCCACCACCCTCCACCTGAGTGCTCGCGCCAACGTGGGTGGGGTGGCCCTGGCGCCCGGCAGTTACTCGCTCTACGCGATTCCCGGTGAGCGCGAGTGGCAGTTCTTCATCAATACGAACTGGCAGCGCTGGGGCATTCCGATCGACGCTGCGGTACGGTCGACTGAGATCGGCAGCTTCACGGTTGTCCCGCAGGTGCTTCCTGAGATGGTCGAGCGGCTCACCTACGAGTTCGAGGAGGCCGCAGGCGGTGAGCCCGGCGGGGAGATCCTGCTCGAGTGGGCGAGCACCATGCTGCGTATTCCGATCGAGGGCTGAGGTCAGACGGGCCGGAGCGCGCCCGTTTGCCACTCCAGCTAGGCGAAGGACGCCCGAGCCGACGCGGTCGGCTCGGGCTCTTTCGTTGGTGGGTCGACCGGTTCGCGGTAAGCCGCGACCCCGCTACCCCCCGAGCCGCCCCCGCACTTCGGCGAGCCAGTTCGTAGATCTCGTGGTTCACCCGGAGTCGGTCGCCCACCCGACGCATACCTTCTAGTGCGGGTACCCCGGCCACCTCGGCTGATCCGGCTTCCAGTCCGGCAAAGGAGCCCACGCGTCCCGGTTCGGCATGACCACCTGCGGCAGGCTCTCCTGATCCATCACCGCGTCCTCCGCGATGATCCCGTTCCAGTAGAGGAGGAGCGCGGTGAGCGCGTAGACCTCGTCCGGAGTGAGCGTGCCTTCCCGGTTGAGAGGCATGCCGCGGTTGATGTAGTCCCACACCGTCGGCGCATAGGGAGAGCGGATGGGGAGGATGCGCCCGAGGTTCCACGGGTGCGTACCCTCCGGCCGGTCCTGCTTCACCAAGCGCGGCGCGCGGCCCTGCGAGCCCTCCGCTCCGTGGCAGCGGGCGCACTGCCGCCGGTAGACCAGCGCACCCTCCACGGCGGTGCCGCGTCCGGGCGGGAGCTCGTCGCCCGTGATGGGGTGAATGGAGATGTCCCAGGCGCGCACCTCTTCCTGGGTCGGAGTGCGGCCGAGACCGAACGTGGGCGACTGCGCGAGCGCGGGCCCCGCCGCCACGACCAAGAGCGCCGGGACCACCAGCGTCCCGAGACCGCTAGGCGACCGCATTGTGCACGCTCCCGTCGCGCTCGATCCTCCACGGCTGAATCGAGTTGTCTTGGCCGGGCACGCTGAGGGGACTCCCTTCGGGTACCTCGAAGAACTCGCGCACCTGCTCCCGCGACGGCTGGATCTGGCCGATCTCGTCCGTGCACCGCGACATCAGCACCGCCTCGCTGCCGTCCCAGGTCCAGTTGAAGCTGAACGCAGTATGCGCCATGCGCTGCGGCGTCCCGCGGATGTCGGCGTCGAACCAGGTGCGGCCGCCGTCGACGGAGGCCTCCACGCGGCTCACCTTGCCGCCGCCGGACCAGGCGAGGCCCCTGACTTCGTAGAAGCCGGTGCCAGGGAGCTGCTGTCCTCCCGAAGGCCAGGTGATCACCGACTTCGGCCCGATCTGGAAGCCGAGCGCGGCGTCGTGGTGCTCCTGACTGAGGTGGCCGTAGTCGTTGTAGGTCATGTAGAACTGGTCGACCACCTTGATCCGCCGGAGCCACTTCACGGACAGGATGCCCTCGAACCCTGGCACGATGATGCGCAGCGGGAATCCCTGTTGGGGTCTGAGCGGCTCGCCGTTCATGCCGTACGCCACGATGATGTCGTCCATCGCCTTGGCCATCGGTAGGCTCGACGTGCCTTTCACTTCCTCGATGCCCTCGGCGATGATCCAGTTGCCGCCCTCCTGCACGCCGGCTTCCTCGAGCAGCGTACGCAGGAGCACGCCCGTCCACTCGGCGCAGCTCGTCATCCCGTGCGACTCCACGATGGTCCTGTGCCTCGGGCTCGAGCGGTTTCCGGCGCACTCCAGGAAGTGCAGGCGGGTCACCGACGGGAAGCGCTTCAGCTCGTCCATCGTGTAGATCAGCTCGCGGTCCACCATGCCGTGGATCATCAGCCGATGTTCCGCCGGGTCGATGATGGGCACGAACGACCCGCGCGTCGTTCCGAAGTAGTGGAGCGAGGACGGTGTGATCGCGCCGATCTGGTCCTGGAGCGGGGTGCCGATGTGGAAGACCAGCCCGAAGTCGTCGGGTGAGGGTCGCCCGTTGACCGGACTCCGCACCGAGGTCACGAAGGGCGACCGCTCGCCGTAGGCTATGAGCTCGGGGCTCGAATAGTCGGGCAACTCCTGGGCCTGTGTCTCGGCCGACTGGGCAGCTGCCTCAGCTCCGTCGAGCGCAGGTCCGCCGAGTGTGAGCCCACCCGCAAGGGCCGCGCCGCGCTTGAGGAAGGCCCTCCGGTTTGGTTGCTCCGAAGCCATGGTCGATCCCTCCTAGGCTGAGGTAGGTCAGACAGCCGAGACCGTTGGCAACATACGCGGGGAAGGCGGGTTTGGCCAAACGTGCCGGTGAGAGGGGTCGAAGAGCTTGACGGCGGGGGAGCTCCCACGCCAAGCAGGCGCCGAGGCGCTGCAACCCTTAGGATGGTACGACCTCGGCCTCGGCATCTCGGCCACGACCCGCGGAGCAGAAGTCGCTACCATGACCACCGACGAGACAGGCGGATCGGCTGCCGGGTCGCGTTACGGCACCGTGGCCCGACTCTTCCACTGGGCCATCGCGGTGCTCGTCGTCCTTCAGGTCCTGGCCGGTATCGCCATGACGAGCGAGCCGCTCGCTGGCGTGGTCGAGAGGTTGGGCATCTATGTCTATCACAAGGGGGCGGGCGCCGTCCTGCTGGCGCTCGTGATCGGTC
>Ga0194131_10006644_pt1 | contig 15982 bp, 17 predicted proteins | sample TA2KigO120mmetaG_FD_148631 | JGI IMG/M metagenome (GOLD analysis project Ga0194131, IMG submission 148631) | Freshwater microbial communities from Lake Tanganyika, Tanzania - TA2015053 Kigoma Offshore 120m | ecosystem: Environmental > Aquatic > Freshwater > Lake | place: Tanzania: Lake... | reverse complement strand
CGTGCAAGCTTGGTTGAAGAAGCACCCGCGGTTTGTTTGTCAGTTCATTGCCACCAGTTCCAGTTGGCTCAACTGGGTGGAGCGCTGGTTTGAGCAACTCAGTGAGAAAGCGATTCGGGGTGGGAGCTTTGTCAGCGTGCCGGATTTAGAGAAGGCCATCGAGGAATTCTTGGCCGCATGGAATGCAAGCCCCAATCCGTTGGTGTGGACGGCGACGGTGGAACAGATCATGAAAAAGATCGAGCGGGCACGCGCCAAACTGGAAGCGATCAAGCCGGGATGCACCCAGCCGAAAGGGAAAAAGATCGCAAATGATACGTCTAGTCATTTGTGCACATACTACACTAGCTAACCATGATTACTGTCAACATGCACGAAGCCAAGACCCGCCTCTCGGAACTCGTCCAGGCGGTCGTCGAACGGAACGAAACCGTCGTCCTTTGCCGCGATGGGCAGGAGGTCGCGGAAATCCGGCGCCGAGGCCAACGCCGGCGCGCGCTGCGTGACCTGACGCACGATCCCCGGCTGCGAGTCCAATTCGCGCCCGGTTACGATCTGGTCGAACCGCTTTCCGAAGTGGAGTGGCCGGCCGATTTGCGATGAATGTGCTGCTCGACACCTGCGCGTTGCTGGCTCTTGCGCGCGGGGATTTGCCGGAAGCTGCGGCGGCCGCTCTGCGCGCCGCCCCGGAGGCCTGCGTTTCGGCGGTCAGTCCCTGGGAAGTGGCCATCAAAGCGGCATCTGGCAAACTCAAGTTGAGCCTGCAACCCGCACAGTGGTTTCGGAGCGTGGTTGAGCGCTACCGCCTGCGTGAGATTCCGCTCGAGGCCAAGGTGGCCTGCGCCGCCGCCGCATTGCCCGCGATCCACCGGGATCCCCCCTGGTATCCATAGCGCAGACTTTCCAGTCTGCGGTCCGCTGGATTTGATGATTTTGTCCTCCATGATTTTGTCCGCTGCTCCGTTCGGAACGGAGCAGCGCAACCGGGCTGCCGGGAGCGCGGTGGAAGGACAAAAAACAAATTGTCTTTCCTCGGCTCAACGGCGCCAGTACGATTTTTGACGTCAGATCGAAGTCAACGGCTTCTTTATGGCTTATGGGCCGGGAGGAACCGCGGCCGCCTGCCTGTCATTCTTGCAGTCACGCGGTGCTGCGCACGGAAGGCAGGCGGCCGTTAGGTCTCGCGCCGTTTATGTACTGCGACATTCGCCCGGAGATTATTCGCCTCAACTATGACTGCTAGCGCAATTGAATTGTTCCTCATCTTCATCTTGCTTGTCGCCAATGGAGTGTTCGCAATGGCGGAGATTGCCATCGTGTCGGCACGAAAAGCGCGGTTGCGCCAATTGGCGGAGGGCGGCGACTCACGCGCTGGCATTGCCCTCGAACTGGCGGAATCGCCAAACACATTCTTAGCCACCGTGCAGATTGGCATCACGCTTGTGGGAGTGCTGGCAGCGGCCTTCAGCGGTGCGACCATGGCCGAAAAGCTTTCCGTTCCATTGCAGCAAGTTGCGTGGCTTGCGCCTTACGCCGACAAGGCAAGCTTCGCGCTGGTCGTTACCGCTCTTACCTACTTCACGCTTGTCATCGGCGAGCTCCTGCCGAAACGGCTTGGTTTGGCGAATCCGGAAGGCATTGCGCGCGCGCTCGCTCGTCCTATGCGCGGTCTTTCCGGTATCGCGTCGCCGCTCGTAGCCCTGTTGAGTGCATCCACAGACGCGCTGTTGAAGCTGTTCCGATTCAAGGGCGGCAAAGAGGCGGCTGTCACGGAGGAGGAAGTGAAACTATTGGTTAAGGAAGGGATGAGGGCAGGAGTTTTTCATCCGAGCGAACCAGCCATGGTCGAAAGTGTAATGGCTTTGGATCGAGTTCCGGTGCGTGATTTGATGACGCCGCGCGCAAAAATCATCTGGGTCAACGTTTATGACGCGCACGAAGCCATCTGGCACAAGATTGTTGTCAGTGGCCACACGACCTTTCCAGTTTATGAAGGCAACCGCGATCGCGTAGTCGGCTTCATTACCGTCAAGGCCATTTATGCCAATCTCGCGGCTGGGACCGCCGTGAACGTGAAGGATTTGATGACTCCGACCCTGGTCGTGCCGGCTTCGCAATCCGCCAGCACGTTGCTGGAGAAATTCAAGCAAACCGGCAAACATGTCGCCCTGGTGGCTGACGAATTCGGTGGGATCACCGGATTGGTATCCCTGCATGACATTATGGAAGTGATCATCGGTGAATTGCCTTCAGCCGACGAACGATCCAAGCCTGCCGCCAAGCGTCGCGATGACGGGTCTTGGCTCGTGGACGGAATGCTTTCGGTCGAGGAATTTGCGCGGCAGCTGCCAGGCTTCAAGTTGCACATGCCGAGTGAGCGGGATTACCAGACATTCGGCGGGTTTGTGGTGAAGCACCTGGGACACGTTCCCCGCGAGGGTGAAACATTCCACCTGAACGGGTATCACGTGGAAGTGATCGATATGGATGGCTACCGCGTGGACAAAGTGCTGCTGATGCCGCTCAAGATGCGCGGTCAATCTGCGGACGGCCGTGCGCCGGAACAAAATCCAAATCCTCGCCCGCCGCCAGACGATCCAAACAATCAACCTGCGTAGCCATGCGAGTGTACACGCAGACATAATCTCAGCCCAGTTGGACGGATTCGACCAATTATGGCAAACCCTCGGAAGCTTTTGACGCGGGCCTTATTTCTCGCACATTACAGATCATGCCTAACCGATGGCACAACTCGATTGCGGCGATCCTGCTGATATTCTCGATTGGCGGGCATTGGGCGGTGTTGCAGTCGGGTGCTTGGGTGGGAATGTTTATCAACTTTTCGCAACACGATCCGGTGAGCGAGGCTCTGGTAAAAACTTTCGATGGGAATCATCCATGCCGAGTGTGTGACTTTGTCGCGGAAGGAAAGAAATCCGAGAAAAAGGAGGGGCCACAAGCCGTCAAGATGAAGATCGATTTCTTCTTGGAAGAAAGCACTCAGGAGTCATGGGACCCAAATTGGTCCGATGTTGACATCAAGTTTGCTTCGATCGCGTTCGAAAAGACATGCTCTCCTCCGACGCCTCTCCCGCGGTTTTCCTGAACGTTCCCAACGTCCGTCTTCAGCTTTCGCAAGCTGAAGGCCCTGACGCCCACGCCGGAGGTGCGCTTTCTTAGCTTAGCTGCTTAACCATTTATTTTGTGTCGTATTCGAACCGCAGCGGTGCGAGAGCTTTCACGCTCATCGAACTTCTGGTTGTCATAGCAATCATTGCAGTTTTGGCGAGCTTGCTTTTGCCGGCGCTCCTCTGCCGCCTCTGCCGGACGTTACGTTACATTATCCTGCCGTATTTCGAAGCGCGTATTCAGTTCGCAAGCAGGTCACCACGCTTTGAGTTTTCAATTAGCCCGAAACAACTCAACGGCGCAATGTGCTGCCGCTTGGTTGGCTGGGAAAATCTTATGTCACTGCTCAGCTCAGAGGAGATCCAAGAACGCATCCCGCATTGGTGACAGATGAGAAGTTCGCCAAGCCACAAACAAATCACCGCGCGGCGGCTCAGTGAGCGGCCGGAAGACAACACCCGGATGTGGCATCGCGCGCAAGGGTTCGGGCAAGAGGACAACACCGCAATTGTCGGCCACCAACCCGAGAATCGTGTAACCGCGCTCAGCAGTTTGCAGGGTCTTCGCACGAAATCCGGCGCGCGCGCAGGCTTCGAAGACCGACCGAGCGGCGCCAGGATAACTCTGTTCGGAAATCACTAAGAAAAAATCTTCAGACAGGTCAGCAAGCGAGATTTGCGGCTTGCGAGCGGCCCGATGTTTCTTCGGCAGCGCCGCGACAAAAGAACAGGTTCCGATTTTCCGTTTGGCCAGCCCGGCTTCGTCAGCTTCGTGGGCAAATGCAATAAAGCCCAGATCCAACCGTCCTTCAACGAGCGCCGCCGCTTGTTGGGTCGCGGTCATGTCCAGCAGATTCACCGCGATGCCGGGAAACGCTGCGCGGAAACGCTCGAGCATCGCAGGCGCAAGCGAATGAAAGAGGCCCCAAACATAGCCGACATTGAGCTGGCCGCGGCCAGCTTGGTCGGTGGCTTGCGCGACTCGGATGGCTTGGTCGCTGCGATCGAGAATGGATTGCGCCTCCCCCCAAAATGCCTGGCCGGCCTTGGTCAGACGCACGGCACGCCGATTTCGTTCGAGCAACAACACACCCACTTCATCTTCCAATTGCCGGATTTGACGGCTCAGCGCGGGTTGCGCCACGCGAAGTTTCTGCGCCGCCTTCGTGAAGCTGAGCTCGCGCGCGACTCCGACGAGGTAGCGCAGGTGCCGAAGTTCCATGCGCGGCACGATAGCGGAAAGTTATCCCTGTGCGAACTAAGAAGTATTGGCGCGGCAATCCGCTCCCAGGTCAATATCGTGCGAATATGAAAGGGCAACTCGCATACTATTCCAACAAGCTCGAGTTCGAAACCGACTCGTGGGACCTGAAAACGGCGCTCGAAAAGGGAGAGAGAATCGTCGTGATTGACGCGCGTTCGGTCGAGAGCTACCGGCGCGAACATCTTCCTGGCGCCATCAACCTGCCGCATCGAACGATGACCGCAGACTCCACCAGGCATTTGGACAAGGAGATCCTGTACGTCATCTATTGCGATGGGGTCGGCTGCAATGCCTCGACGAAAGGTGCTCTCAATATGTGTCGCTTGGGATTTCGCGTTCGCGAGTTGATCGGCGGGATTGAATGGTGGAAGCGGGACGGTTATCAGACTGAATCCTCGTCCAGCGCGCGATGAAAACTGTCACGTCTCTCGATTGGAGGAAGCGCTTCGCTAAACGCACGGATCACATGAAACGCACGGCTGTGCGGGAGTTGCTGAAGTTAACAGCCCAGCCCGGAATGATTTTATTCGCCGGAGGTTTGCCTGCGCCCGAATTCTTTCCCATCCAGCGAGCCAAGGCTGCGGCGCAGCGGGTGTTGACTGATTTCGGCAAGCAAGCGCTCCAGTATCGTGAAACTGAGGGCGTCGCGGAATTGCGCGATTGGATTGCAAGGCGATTCTCATGTTCTGCCCATGAAACGGGCCGTAGGACAGGCGTCCCACCTGTCCAGCATTTGCGTACACCCGACACCATAGACAGGCGGCAGGCGCTGTCCTGCGAGGTTCATGGCAGCAATACGTCGAAATGCTTTTCGGGGAAATCTCATTTTCAACTCGATCGATCGCGCGTCGTCATCACCAGCGGCGGGCAACAAGCGCTCGATTTAATCGGGCGTGTCTTGCTAAACGAAAACGACAAAGTGGCCGTTGAGAATCCGACCTATCTTGCGTTGCTCTCGGCATGGCGTCGGCTCGGCGTTCAGTTCTTGCCCGTCTCTTCAGATAACGATGGCATGCGAGTGAACGAACTCGAAGCGGTCCTGCAAGGCCGTCCGAAGTTGGTGTACAGCGTGCCGACTTTCCAAAATCCACAAGGCACAACGCTTGGCTTGGAGCGACGGCTCCAATTGGTTGAGCTGCTGCGCGAATATGACGTTGGTCTGGTCGAAGATGATCCTTACAGCGAGCTGCGTTACAGCGGCGCCGCGATGCCGACAATCCTGGAGTTGGATGCCAAGCAACAATGGAGCGATCGGCAGGATGGAAACGTCATTTATGTCGGGACGTTTTCGAAAGTGCTCATGCCAGGGCTGCGCGTGGGCTGGATCATTGCGCCTGAGGAAGTGATTGAAAGAATTGTTCGAGCGAAACAAGCGGCCGACTTGCACACGAGCACGCTCAGTCAGCATATCGCGTGGGAACTGGCGCGTGACGGCTTCTTGAACGAACACATTCCGCTTTTACAGCGAGCTTATCGCGAACGACGCGATGTCATGGTGGCCTCGTTGGAGAAACATTTTCCAACGGAAACGAGCTGGACACGCCCCGACGGCGGAATGTTTTTGATGGTGACCTTGCCAAAAGCATTCGATGCTTTCGATGCATTGAAGGAAGCGCTCAAGCATCATGTTGCCTTTGTGCCCGGCGAAGAGTTCCACTTGCAGGGACTGGGTCGAAAAACTTTTCGGCTAAACTTCTCCAACGCGCAACCCGGGTTAATCGAAGAGGGCGTCAAACGCCTGGGCAAAGTGCTGAAACAAATGATTGCTCGTTGACTGAGGCCGAGCTCCACGGTCGTTCGGCTAGGCATGAACGCGATAGGGGCGGGGACAGCCTGTCCCCGGTGCGATAGCGTCGGAATACGAAGACAAGCTGTCCGCGCCCTATCGCGTTTATGGGCTCAATGCGTGTCCCGAATATTTGCGGTTGGCAATCGCTCCGGCTAAAGCCTTTCGGTAATTCAAGCTGCTGTGTGCGAATCGCTGTCCCGTAGGGAGAGGTGCCTTCTGAATTACCGAAAGGCATTAGGCTGAAGCCGGGACTACGTACCACAACAGCCGGTTCATGGGTGCAATGCGTGTCAAAAAGAATGGAAGCTTTCCACGAGCGCGATAGGCGCGGGGATAGCCTGTCCCCGGGTGCGGTAGCCTCGGAATACCGGGGACAGGCGCTGTCCTGCTTGGCTTATGGACGGTTAGAGCGGCGCTCTAAACCCTCGGCGCATCCAAACCGGCCATCAACCGCATAAGATTGGTCTGAGAAAAGTCGGCGCGCCGTAGCTCGCCCATGATTTGGCCCTCGCGCAGGACCACGATTCGTCGGCTCATGCTCATTAATTCTGGCAGCTCCGAGGATATCATCAGGATCGACAAACCCTCGCAGGCCAGTTCATCCAACAGATGATGAATCTCCGCCTTTGCTCCGACATCCACGCCGCGCGTTGGCTCGTCGACGATCAGGACTTTGCATTGGCGTGCGAGCCACTTCGTCAGCGCGATCTTTTGTTGATTGCCACCGCTCAAGGAAGCCACGGGCGACTCCATGCTCGGGGTTTTGACGCGAAGTCGCTGCAAATATTCTTCGACCAAGGCGTTTTCCTTGCCTCGTTGAACGAACCCATTCCGCGTCAGTCGATTCAGGGTCGCCAGGGAAGCATTCTCCCGGCAGTTCATCGTCAAGACCAAGCCCTGCCGCTTGCGATCTTCCGGCGCCATGCCAAGGCCTGCCGCCAAAGCCGCGTTAACCGAGTGAAGGGGCAACGCGCGATCGCGCACCCAAACTTGTCCAGTCGCCGTGGGATCAAGCCCAAAAATCGCTTGCGCTACTTCGCTGCGGCCGGCGCCAACCAAGCCCGCGAAACCGAGCACTTCACCCGCGCGCAATGTAAGATTGATGCCGTGAAACTTGCCGTGCGACGCGAGTTGCTCGACCTTCAGCAAAACGGGGCCGAGGTCTTTTTCCAAATGGCGCGGCGTAAAGTGGACAACCTCGCGGCCGATCATTTGTTGAATGACGCGATCGGAACTCGTTTGGCTAGTGTTTTCCGTCGCGATATGCCGGCCGTCACGTAGCACCGTAACCGTGTCGCAGAGCAGAAAGATTTCCTGCATGCGATGCGAAACGTAGATGACCGTAATGCCGCGTTGCTTCAAATGGCCGAGCAACTTGAAGAGATGCTCGCTTTCGATGGCCGAGAGTGAGCTCGTCGGTTCGTCCATGACAATCACCTGCGCATTGGTTCCCAATGCCGCAGCGATTTGCACCATCTGTTCCTGGCCGGTCGAAAGTTGCGCAATCGGCACATTGACATCGATGTCCGCTTCGATTTCACCGAGCATGGACCGCGCTTGAGCGCGCATTCGAGAGCGGTCTAACCAACCGGCGCGTTGCGGCAGATTACCAAGGCAAAGGTTTTCGGCCACCGTGAGGTTCGGGCAAAAGGCCAGTTCCTGGTGAACCATTGCGATGCCAAGCTGCCGGGCGGCTAGCGGATTGCTGGGATGAATCAGCTTTCCATCGCGGTGGAGTTCCCCTTCATCTGCCGTATAAACGCCAGCCAGGATCTTGCCCAGCGTGCTTTTGCCCGCGCCGTTCTCACCGATCAAAGCATGGCAATGGCCGCGCTCGACCTCGAAGCTGACGTGATCGAGCGCTAGAACGCCGGGAAAACGCTTGGTGATGTTATGGAAAGAGAGGAATGACATCGACTCCTCACTCCATTCGCTTGAGAACGGAGTGGACGTCTTGTGCCCCGTGCAAGATGCGCACGATCTCAACGCCACTTTCGTTCGGTCGGCAAAAAACTAGGAAATTTTCGAAGCCACTTATTGGCCAAAAGCGTAGGACTGCGAGGCGTGCCTCGCGAAAACGACAAGCCGTCCCCAATTCGGGCATCTTGGCGAGGTTCTCGAATGCTGCTTCTGCCGCGATCAGGAAACAAAAGCCTGCATCTGGATTCCGCTGAGCAATGTAAAATGATTGTTCATCAAGGTCGCGTTCGGCCTGACGCTTCTTGATGACAGCGTTGCTCACGTAGATTTCGTTTGAGCCAGGCGCCGCCGAAGGTTTTCGCGAAGGTTTTGCCAGTCTTGTTTGGTCATTGGAGTGGACTCTCCACTATTAATCCCTTCCAAGAGCTTCGATTCCAAGTCGGTTGGGGTTTTCCGCTTCTGGTCTTCTAGGACGAGCGCCTGAAGGTATTCGCTCGCAGTGCGAAAGTCGCCGCGAGCCACTTGCCCCTGGACAAACGCTTGGAGCGACTCTGGAAGTGTGACATTGAGTGTTGTCATATTTCTGGCCGTACTATCGGCAGGATACCGAATGAACTTTGTCAAAACTACAGCATCAAACACTCACTTCGGCAACCACTTGTCCCAGTTCTTCGCAAACGCATCGACATTTTCCTTCGTTATCGGCACGAGCGGACTGACGTCATGCAGGACAGTTGGATTCTTCTTCAAATGAAGTTTGTTAATGAGATGTTCCACTGAGCGGTGGCCCCATTCATAGACTTGCTGAGCCAGGAGCATCTGAACATGTCCGCTGCGCAAATAAGGAAGCTGGGGAGGAAGCGCATCGACGGAAACACATTTCACCGAACCTGGCGCCCACTTGAGCGCATTGTCCGTGAACAATGGCCAACCGCCGATCATACACCACCCGGTGATGTCTGGATTGGATTGCATGACTTGCTCGACTCGCGCGGCGGCATCCTGCGGAGTTTCCTTGTGATAGTAAGTATCGCGAATCTTGATGCCCGGATATTTCTTGGCGGCGTTCTTGGCGCCTTGCACACGCTTCTGCAAGTTCGGTGCGTTTTGGTTTCCAGCCAGAATGGCGACGACGCCTTTGCCCTCCATAATCTTGGCCAACTCGTCCATCGTCTGCTCGCCGCACTTTATATCGTCCACGCCAAAGATGACGAAACGTTTGCTGGCGGGCGCATCGGAATCGAACGTAGCAACCGCGACGCCGTTCCGGACCGCCGAATTGATCGCGTCGGTCAGCTTGTTGGCGTCCGAACAACTCACCGCAATGCCGTCGGCGCCGCTCAGCGCGAGTTGTTCGATGGCCTCCGCTTGTTTTTGCGCATCCTCTTCATTCGGCGTCCGCCAATCGATCTTGATCGTGATCCCGTACTTCGCGCCCAACTCTTTGGCCGCGTCATTGGCCCCCACTCGCGCAGCCTGGAAAACCGGATTGCCCTGCGACTTGGCCACGAGGCCGATGGTGTAGGATTTCTTGGCTTGAGCGATCGCATCTCCGCAAATGAGCAGGCTCACGCAAGCAGCGAAAATGAATTTCATGGAGTGGCTTTTCATAGGTGATTAGTGCTTCGCAGATTATTAGGTCGTGTGGGATGCCGCAAGAATGGTTTTGCGAAGCGAGCGGTTCTCGGTGCATCCCTAAGTTGTCGGCACAATCGTAGCGGCCGGGCATCCTGCCTGCCGTAGAGCCAAGGCATCCTGCCCGGCGGACCACGCGCACGCACTAGAACGCAGCCTCCTCGTTTCAAGCATTGCTCCGGACGGCAAGATGCACGCCCTCTGCGGCAGGCAGGATGCCCGCCGCTATAGACAACTTCGGGATGCACCGGGAATGTGGAGACGCAAGCGAAATTGCTTCCCGGCTCCGTAAATGACGCGAGTAACGCAACCACGGAAATAACCAGCGAAACCCTTGGCACTATTTTCATGGACCAACTTGCTTTGTGTAGGCCATCATCTCCACAATTATGAATAAGAATCACCGTTATACCCGGCGCTCGTTTCTGAAGGGCTCGCTTGCAGGACTCGCAACGATCAGCATTGTGCCTCGCCATGTGCTGGGCGGCCCCGGCCAAACACCGCCGAGTGAAGTCCTAACTAAAGCTGTCATCGGCGTCGGCGGAATGGGCAAAGGCCACCTCAAATCAATCAATCCAACCGCGAAGCTGCTTGCGGTGTGTGACGTCGACGACGCGCATTTGCAGGAGGCCGTAAAGATGGGCGGTCCGGAGGTAAAAGGCTACAAAGATTTCCGCGAGGTTTTAGAACGGAAGGATATCGATATTGTCCATATTCCCACGCCACCCCATTGGCACGCCCTGATTTCCATCGCGGCGGCCAAAGCCGGAAAAGATATCTGGTGCGAAAAGCCGATGACACGCACGATCGGCGAAGGGGAAGCTGTCTTAAAAGCGGTTGCCGAGCATAAGCGCATTTTTCGGCTCAACACGTGGTTCCGCTTTGAGAGCGGATTTTACGGAATGGAAACTACGGTCAAGCCAATCAAAAAGGCCGTGCAAAACGGTCTCCTCGGCTGGCCGTTGAAAGTTACCCTGAATGCTTCGACCGGTTTTGACTGGAAATTCTATTGGGTGGGACGAACCGATCTCATCCCTCAACCAGTACCCGCACAGTTGGACTATGACTTCTGGCTTGGACCGGCGCCGTTCAAACCCTATCACCCCCACCGCGTTCATGGCACTTTTCGCGGTTACTGGGATTACGATGGCGGCGGGCTGGGAGATATGGGCCAGCATTACCTCGATCCTGTCCAATACATCCTCGGCAAGGACAACGAAAGTCCGACCGAGATTGAGGCCGACGCGCCACCGCAAGACGCCGATGCCGTCGGCACGTGGCGGCGCATTCGGATGAAGTACGCTGACGGCTGCGAAATTATTCTCGATGGTGAAAACAAGGAGACGGACGCCGCTTTCATTGCTGGGCCAGAGGGCAAGTTGTTCAAAGGAATGAAATCAGACATCGCCAATTTCGAGGCTAAGTTAGCCCAGCTTCCGGACCCTGAACCGCAAGTCACTGATTTTGTCGAGGCCGTCAAAACGCGGAAGAAATTCGCCTTAAACGAAAGCAACGGCCATCGTTCGTGCACGCTCGTGAACCTCGGCAAGATCGCGCTGCAAACTGGGCGAGTGTTGCGTTTCGATTCGAAAGCGCAGCGATTTGTGAATGACAAGGACGCAAACAGCTATATCAACCAGCCGATGCGAGCGCCCTGGAAAATCTAGCGCAAATTTCGGTTCGATCCGTCATCCAATGAAGATTCATGACTTAGACCACGTGGCGATCCACGTAAAAAACGTGGAACCGAGTTGCGAGTTTTACCGAACCGTCCTTTGCTTGAAACAGATTCCCCGGCCAGCCTTTACCTTTCCCGGCGCCTGGTTTCAGCTTGGTTCGGTTCAGGAGTTGCACATTATCGGCGATCGCAAGGACCCTGTTTTCTCTCATAATCGCGGCAATCACTTCGCCCTCCGGGTGGATGACTTGGATGCGTGGGAACATCACTTCCAAGAATTGAAGATTGAATATCGCGAGCGTCGAAGCCGTCCCGATGGCGCTCTCCAGATATATGTTTCGGACCCGGACGGGCACTACGTCGAATTGTTCACGCCACCTCCGCCCGGAAATTCCACTTGAACATAAAGATCGCGAAGACCGCGAGGATCAGAATCAGAATGCGCCTCCGTCTGCTTCAGCAATGACGTGACTGATCAGTTTAGTTTGTTCTTCGCGTCCTTCGCGATCTTCTGTTCCTCAAGTCACTTCGGCGGCGGCCCCGGCCAGACGCAGCGAAAGCCTGTATGCGATAAGCCTGTGTCAGGCGAGCTCTTCATGCGTGCGCTCGGGCGGTAACCGGTGCAGTAAAGGTCGCTACAAAGATATGAACCGCCTCGCATGACGCGTTTGGCCAGTCCGGGTTCGTTCGGGTCAAAGCTGTCGAGAGGACCGAAAGGGTTGGCCGCGGGACTCTTGGCGTAATAATCCGGCCGATACCAATCCAAGCACCATTCCCAGACATTCCCGGCCATGTCATAAAGACCAAAACCATTCGGCGCAAACTGCGCTACTGGCGCGGTGGCGCGAAAACGGTCTGCCATCGTGTTTTCGTTCGGAAATTTCCCTTGCCAAATATTCGCTTGCCACTGGCCGTCCGGCGCCTGCTCCTTGCCCCAGATATAAAGTTGACGATCTTGTCCTCCGCGTGCGGCGTATTCCCACTCCGCTTCCGAGGGCAAGCGTTTGCCACACCATTTCGCATAGGCGATGGCATCCTCCCAACAGACGTGAACGACAGGATGTTTCTCGCGGCCTCGAATCGTCGTATCGGGACCTTCTGGGTGCCGCCAATTTGCCCCCGGCATGTACTGCCACCAAGCATAATGGTTCTCCAATGAAACATCGCCAGGCGGAGGAGTGAACACCACCGCTCCGGGAACCAACTTGTCAGAAGGAACTCCGCGAAAGTCTTTTGGGTCTGGCTTTCGTTCCGCAACCGTAACGTAGCCAGTGGCGCGAACAAACTTCTCGAATTCCTCATTCGTAACTTCAGTCTTATCGATCCAAAAGCCATCCAACCTCACTTGATGCACTGGCTGTTCGTCCGGGTTCCCGCCTTCCGATCCCATCCAAAATGTTCCGCCCGGAATCCAAACCATATTATTCGTGTTCGGCGCGCTTGGAACGTCGTGACCGAGCGCCGTCGGTCGATTCCGTGGTCTAGGTCCCTCGTGCGATCTGGTCAGAAAGTATCCAACAGCAACGCCCGCCAGCACTATTGCCAATGCCACGGCGAATTGCCGCGTTGCCTTCGCGGTGTCGCTCTCTTTGCTCATTTGGTGCCTTAAAGTGTCGGGGTGAAAGGCGTAAAGTCAAGGTCTGGCGGATTTCGATCTTCCGAAGAACGCAAGTAGGACAGCGCGTCTCGCCTGTCTACAGGGTTTCTCGAAACAGATTTCCGGACAGGCAACGCCGCAACCCGGGACTTCATGGCGATTTGTATCCCGGCTTCTTTCGCTCCTCATACTCAGCAAGCTTGTCGGCTACGAGACCGCGTTTGATAAGTTCTCTCTCCGGAATTTCTCCGAGGTCCTGAGTTTGTTTTAACCATTGATCCAACGCCGCCCTCAATTCATCAAGTTTCTCCCGGTGCTTGCGGGCATCGATCAAATTATCAATTTCATGCGGATCAGCGTCTAGATCGTACAATTCTTCCTTCGGCTTGGTCGCAGCGAAAAAGATTCGTTGCGCCCCGGTCAAGCTGCCCTCGGCATTCAGCCGCCTCCATGCTTGCATTGTCGGCATCATTTCCATGTAGGCGATCTTCTGCGCGTACGGCCATTCAGGATGAAAATTCCGAATATACTTAAATCGCTTCTCCCGCACGCAGCGAATGCGGTCGGGCGCTTCGTCCATCCTGTCCCGGGCCGCAAAGATGTATTTCCGTTCCAGCGCGGCGCGCGCCCCCAGGAACACTTGTCCTTGAAAGCGAGCAGGAATCTCCGCTTGAGCCAGCGACAGAACCGTAGGCGCAAAATCAATGAAAGAAACCAAATCCTCGCGCACGGTTCCGGGCTTGATCTGTCCGGGCCACCGCACGATCAGAGGGACATGAATGCCGCTGTCGTAAATCCAGCGCTTGCTGCGTGGCAGTCCGCGTCCGTGATCGCCGAAGAAAAAAATCACGGTGTTCGTCGCGAGTCCTTGTCTTTCGATCTGATTGAGAAGTTCACCGACCTTGTAATCTACGGCCGTTACTAAATCGTAATAGTTCGCGAGATCGCGGCGGACCTCGGTCGTGTCGGGATGGTACGGAGGCGGCTGCATTTTTGCGGGATCATGCCGCTCGCCGGGTTTTAGCTTCGCTGTGAGTTGAGCGAAGCGCGCCGACTCGGCCCGAATCTGGCTTTCGTGAGAATCGCCAAAATTGATGTAAGCGAAGAACGGCTGTTTCGGAAGATTGGTCGTCCAATTCTTCATCGAATCGAAAGCGTTGGTTGGGACGGTGAAGTTAAAATCCGTCTTGCCCGGCCACGCGACGTAATAGCCCGCTTTGCGCAGAATCGATGTGAATGTCTCGGGAGGCGCTGGCAACTGCGACCGCATATGGTGGGTGCCGATCGTGACTGGGTACATGCCGGTGATTAACCCGGAACGGCTCGGCGCGCAGACGGGAGCATGAGTAAAGGCGCGTGTGAAGCGAACACCCTCGCGAGCAAGCCGATCCAGATTTGGCGTATGGGCCTGAGCATCGCCGTAGCACCTCAACTCCGGGCCCATATCCTCACCGACAATCCAGATGAAATTGGGACGTTCCGCAGCAGCCGCTACACCTATCGCCAGCGTCAGGCAACGAATAAGAAAAATCTGAAGCAGGGCTCTCACGGGGTCTTTCGTTCACCAGGCAAAAAAATGGTGCGCGATAGTGGTTTCGAACCACTGACCCCTACCGTGTCAAGGTAGTGCTCTACCACTGAGCTAACCGCGCACAAGTGTATGGTTTACAGAGACTTGAAAAGACGATGAAAGCGGCGATAGTTTAGATTTGCAACCCGAAGTTGTAACCCTGTGATGCTCGCATGCTTCAAGATCAAGAGACAACCCCGAAACCGGCCTTGCAGCCGGTCTTTCACAAAGTCGCAGAGAACCTGTATCGACTCGATTCATCAGGTGCATACTATGCCTTAGTAAAAAAAGGCGGCAAGCAGTTTCGCCGGTCGCTCAAAACTAAGGATCGCAAACTGGCCGAACGGCGGCGCAAGGAGATTAAGGACCAAATAGGCAATCTTTCAGCCAGCGACGATGCCAAGCTGCCGTTCGCCACCAAGGCCAGGTCCAATTCGCACGTTCGAATAAAATTGAGAGCCTCAGATCCGTCGCTGTCGGTGCCCACGCAGCGAAACTCAGGCGAATAGCGAAGGAGATTCCCAATTGCCTCACGCATGCTTTGATTCGGGTCGGTGACCCATACTCCCGGTATCCGTGCGGGTTCCTTCTCTTCGGCCAAACACGACCGATCGCACTCCGCCTGGTTCATCTGTTCCCCGCCCTTAAGCGCCGATTCGATCGGCTTGCCTGGTTTATGCGGCTAGTGCGTTTATCATTACCGCCGACGCCTGTCTATCTACCAAACAGTAGAGACGAAAAAGCTCGCGCGGATTGAGCCGCCTGCTACTTTTTTGCGCTTAGGAAACAACAACACGGTCATGAAGGGCTTCAAGCTAGACGGTCACCTCTCTAATTCGTTTATGAAATGTTCAACTCTTCTGCTCGTTCTCGCGTTGGCTGCACTCGGCGGGAGGCATGCTTTGGCCCAATCGCCGCAATCGCTGCGCGGCCTTGCCAACTATACGTTTGAGCCGGGTTACAAGTTTGTGGCGAATCAATACAAGACCGACGCCAACACCGTGGCCGAGGTGATTCCTCAGCCGGCCGAGGGGACCGAGATTTACACTTTCAGAAACGGCACCTTCGTCACGAACACGTTTGGTTCAGGTGTATGGAAGAATCCGAACCAACGGCTCGTTTTGGGTGAGGGCGTCATTGTGCTGAATCCGACCACGCGTCGTTTTGCAGGATCGGTGAACGGCGAAATCCCGCAAGGGAATTTGAGCAATCGCCTCCCGGTAGTAGGACGCGTCTTTTCTGTTTCCTAAGTCGAGCACGCTCGGCAATTTGGCGTGAATGAGCGCATGGAGTCGTTCGCGTCCGCCATGAGCGGATTTGAACCGGCTTTGAAAGGCCGGGATCTCGTTGCTTTTGCGGGCCGTCACCGTGCTCCCCAGAAATCGACCCTGGGAATCGGCC
>Ga0194131_10006643_pt1 | contig 15987 bp, 13 predicted proteins | sample TA2KigO120mmetaG_FD_148631 | JGI IMG/M metagenome (GOLD analysis project Ga0194131, IMG submission 148631) | Freshwater microbial communities from Lake Tanganyika, Tanzania - TA2015053 Kigoma Offshore 120m | ecosystem: Environmental > Aquatic > Freshwater > Lake | place: Tanzania: Lake... | reverse complement strand
TAAATACCAGCGGACGCACAACACCACGATCTCGGCATCGAAGTGGCGGCCGCCGAACAATTCCTCGACCGGAGCAAGACGGGCCATTCCTCTATCCTCGTCCATCCTGCCGATTTGCACCAGAGCCATCGATACCACCGAACCGCTCATGCACGGCGCGAAAGACGTCGGAAACGGCGGACTCGCTGGCGACATCCAAGTGCCAAAACGAAGCGCTGCCCCCGGCCGCACGAATCTCTTGCGCCAAGGCCTGGCCCGGTTCGTCCAGCACATCGGTGACGGCCACGTGCGCCCCTTCGCGGGCGAGCAGAATGCAGGCAGACCGGCCAATGCCAAGAGCCCCGCCTGTTACGATTGCGACTTTGTCTTTAACTCGATTCATTTATGCTTCGCAGTAAGCACCTAGACTAGGCGCTCACCGGCGCTCCTTCCTTCTCTGGTTCTGGTGGTTGCGGCGGACGCTTGCGCCCTGCCGAAGTGAACATCTCGAACAGATCGATTGGCAGTGGGAAGACGATGGTCGTGTTGTTTTCGCTTCCCACGTCGGAAAGCGTCTGCAGGAAACGCATCTGCATCGCCATCGGGTGTCCTTCGAGCGTGACGGCCGCATCCCGCAGATTCATCGCCGCCTGCCGTTCGCCTTCGGCGTGGATGACCTTGGCGCGCCGCTCGCGCTCACTTTCCGCCTGCCGCGCCATTGCGCGTTTCATGGTTTCCGGCAGATCCACGTGCTTCACCTCGACCATCGATACCTTGATGCCCCAAGGATCGGTTTGGAGGTCGATCACCTCCTGCAGGTGGCGATTGATTCGATCGCGTTCCGAAAGCAACTCGTCGAGTTCGCCCTGGCCGAGGATGCTGCGCAGCGTGGTTTGCGAGAGCTCACTGGTGGCGTAGAGGTAGTTCTCGACTTCAAGAATCGCGCGGTGCGGATCAACAACACGGAAGTACACGACAGCGTTCACCTTCACGGAGACGTTGTCTCTGGTGATCACGTCTTGTGCCGGAACATCGGTTACGTGGGTACGCAGACTCACGCGCTTCATCTCTTCCACCGGCCAGAAGATCATCGTGATGCCAGGGCCTGTTGGCACCGGGATCACGCGGCCCAGCCGGAAAACGACTCCCCGTTCGTACTCCAGGACGATTCGAACACAACTCAAGAAATACAGGGCAACTAAGGCAACAAATGCCCCGAGCATGAGGATTGGCTGGTTGAGGTTCATCTTGATTCGCTCCCTCTAGGCTGTTCTTCGAAACACAGGCCCGATCCTGGCGACCGGTGGCTCACGGAGAGGCTCCACATGCAGAAGGAGCCCATCCCGGCGGAGGATTGCCACCGCCTGGCCGGCCGAAACGGGTTCATCACTGGTTGCCGTCCACAATTCACCGTGCACACGCACGAATCCTTTGAACTGCCCGCCTGCACCGGCAAACTCTCCCTCGACTCTTCCTACGGCGCCCGTTCCTACCTGCTCCATCGCGACCGGTAGGCGCTGAGTGCGGGCGACGCCCGTCATCAGGAACAGCGTGACAGCCACGATTGCGGCGGCCACGGGAATCAGGGCCAAGAGCGACACCCGCATGAAACCCTCCGGCGAGTTGATCAGCATGAGCCCGCCCGTGATCAGGCAGATCAGGCCACCCAGGGTGAGCAACCCGTAGCTGGTGACAAAGACCTCCGCTACGAGCAAGCCCAAGGCGATCACTACGAGCGCGAGTCCAACGAAGTTTGTCGGCAGGATCGCGAGCGAAAAGAAGCCCAGCATGAGGCAGATGACGCCAACAGTTCCGGGAACACCCCACCCTGGCGTGTAGAGCTCAAAAATGATTCCGTATACGCCGAAGATCAACAGGAGGAACGCTAAAGTCGGATTGGCCAGAGCCGCCAGGAAGCGCTGGCCCCACCACATCTGTTTGGTGATCACCTGTGCGTTGGCTATCTGTAGCGTTACTAAGCCGCTCGCAGTTCGGACCTCACGCCCATGCAGTTTCTGAAGGAGTCCGTTAAAATCATCGGCAAGCAGGTCCACCACCTTCTCCTTCAAGGCTTCGTTCGCCGGGACCGATGCGCTCTCCTTAACGGCACGAGCCATCCACTCGGCATTGCGCCCCCGGAGTTCGGCTAGCGAACGCGCCCATGAGACCGTGTCATTCAACACTTTCTGTTCCATCGGCGAAGCTCCACCGGCACCGGGGTCCGGTTTGTCCTTGCCAGCGTCCTTCGGCGCAGGATCGCTCGGTACGCCAGGCAGTCCGCCGACCGGCACCGGATGCGCGGCCCCAATCGTTGTGCCAGGAGCCATCGCCGCGACATGAGCGGCCATGGTGATGAATGTTCCCGCGGAAGCGGCGCGAGCCCCCGCTGGACCGACATAAACGACTACCGGTACCGGACTCTGGAGAATCGCCTTCACCATGTCCCGCGTTGAGTCAACCAACCCACCCGGTGTGTCGAGCACCACAACCACTGCGCTCATGCCTTGCTCGTTCGCCGATCGAATTGCCCCGCTGACGAACTGCTCCGTTACCGGCGTGATCGCTTCATTTCGCAGGTCGATGCGCAGAACGCGGTCCGGCCCGGCCGCAAGGGTGGCGGCCGTGATCAGTAGAAATGGGGCAATGCGTAGGTTCACAACCGCGCCTCTTTCAAGCAATACACTTGCACCTGAATGGCCAACCGGAATCAGGCCGCTTCCAAGCTATCCTTATCCGGACGCTGCTCATCGATCCGCTCTTGGCACCGGATGCAGTTGCCCGGATGTCACGAAAGATCTCGCTAGCCCGCATCGACGTGGTGATGCTCTGCTCCCGATCCAACGCCTGGACCAAGTTGTCGATCACGTCCCCGTGCGTCTGGATGCGCCTGTGTTCGAGGAATCTCGTGTCTTTCGTGCTCAGATCTCCGGGTTCAACATCAGAGTAGGCTTGATGCAGTTTCGTTGCGATCCTTTGAACAATAAGGCGGGAACCTCGTTCGGCTGAGCGTGGCCCTACCTGCTCTTTTTGCCCACGCCTTTTTCACTTTTGCTGCGAATTCTTGCGCCGCGCGCCTCCGGGACGCGTCATCCCCTTGCAGCGCGAAACTGTGAGAGGCGATCACCTTGTTCCGCTCGACGTCGCGCAACTCCAGGCGGTGCGTCTCATTGCGGCCGAGCTTGTGTTTGTAGAGGATCTCTCCATAGGCGGAGTGCATCTTCGCCAAGCCCGCCTTCAGTTCGGGCTGCTTTTGCTCTTCTATGAAATCGAAGGGCAACTCCGCGGCTTGAAGCGCCTGCTCGACGAACGGCTCCAGACCCTCCATCTTGTCGACGTAGATCGTCTTTCGGTCCTGCGCTCCAACCGGGATCGTCAACGCGAGAGCGAGCATGGCCAACCATGGTTTCTTCATTTCTTGTCTCCTTCTGCGGAATCATCGGCAGGTTCCGGCCAGCTTTCCGTGGGAGTCCGTGACCGGAAGGCAGCCGATGTTGTGGGCGAGCATGCAGCGTGCGGCGTCCTCAAGGGTGCAATCCTCGCGGACTGTTCGCACGGGGTGCGTCATGATGTCGCGGGCTTTCATTGGATGCTCTTGCACCCAGGCTAGTCGAATCGCGGAGAATGTGGAATACTGCGTTTAGGTGAGAGCGACGACGCCAGCCAGGCTCAGGGCCTCAAGAGCAACTGCGTCACCAGAAGTTGCACGGGTTGGTGAACCATCCGAACTTCCGGATCCGGTTCGTCACGGCCCATGCCCACATGTGGGACGGATCGGGCCTTTAGGCCTATCTTCCGTATATTTTTCCCATTGTTGCAACCTCTGGCCCTCCCGGTCCATCTACTGAGAAACGGTTGCCGATAGACTCGCGTCCAAGGGCTCTCGGCATCTCTTCGGGCGACTCGTTCCGCCGAAGATTGTCCCCAGTCCGGGCAGAACCGCCGGGACAGTCCATTCTCGATGAACTCATCCAGGTCTACTCGTGCAGCGCTGTTGGCGCTCGCTTTTTTAATCTCAGCAAGGAGCTTCCCGGCGGACTTGACGCTCGAGCGGGCGCTCGTGCTCGCTGACGAGAATCACCCGGCGCTCCAAGCGGGGACCGCGCAGCGGCAAGCGGCGGTGGCGGGAATCACGACAGCGCGCGCGTATGCGAATCCGGAAGTCTCCGCGCTCGGGGGCGGGCAGTATTACCGGGTGCCGGAGAATGTCGCGGGCCCGGTCAGTTGGTTCGCATTCTCCCAGCCCCTCGAATTGGGGAAATTGCGCCCCACACGGATCCAGTTGGCCGAGCGAGGGCGTGACTCGAGCGACCAAGCGTACGAGGTAACCCGGCTCGGCGTGCTTTCGATGGTCCGGCGGAACTTCTTCGCCGTGCTTCGGAAGAAAGCCGAACTCGAGATCCTGAGCGAGAACCTGCAACTCGTGGAGGAATTCCGTAAGCGAATTCGAGTCCGGGTGGAGGTGGGCGAGGCGGGACGGCTCGAACTGATTCGAGCCGATTCGGAGGTGGCGACAGCCAGAGCTGCTTCCAACTCTTCGCGACTGCAGCAGGTGGTGGCGCTATCACAGCTTCGCGCGGCGATCGGCGCAAGCGTCGAAGGCGATCTCGCGATCTCTGGGCAATTGGATCCAGCCATCGTCCTGCCGCCGCTCGATGAGTTGAGGAAGGAAGTTGCCGGCCGGCATCCGTTGCTCGCTCTCGCCAAGTTCGAAGTTCGCCGGGCCGATGCGCGAGTGGCCTACGAAGTCGCGCAGAAGCGGCCGCAGCCGGCGCTGCGCGTCGAGTATGACCGGCCGCCAGACACGCCCACCTATCGAGCGGGAATCGTCGTTCCGCTTCCGTTGTGGAATAAACGCGAAGGGCAAATCGGCGAGGCGGTGGCGCAGACCCGGCAGGCAGCCGCGCTCGTGCGCGGCCGCGAAATCGAGCTATTGGCGGCACTCGAAAGCGCCTACGGCCGCTACCAACTGGCGACGCAGCAGTTGGCGGCCTATGAAGAGGGGCTGATCCGCGAGGCGGAGGAAGGGTTGCGAGCGGCCGAGACCGCCTACCGGCTCGGCGAGCGCGGCATTCTCGAGGTGCTCGATGCACAGCGTACGTTACGCACTGTCCGGCTGGACCTGCTCAACGCACAGTATGACCGCCAAGCGGCGCTCGTCGATCTCGACGAAGCGCGCGGCGTGGATCCGAGAAGGGGGCAGCAATGAGATGGCCGTTTTGCGTACTCGCGATCATAACGCTCGCGGCTTGCTCGAAGATCAAGCAAGCCGGTCAGGCCGACGCCGCGGCAAAGCCAGCCGCCCCGGCTTCGGACCCGATGGAGATCGTTCCAAACAAGACGCTGCTCGATCGTTTGAGATTGGTGAGCCGGCCTGGGCCGAGGTCGGAGCCAGCATCACCGTTGCCGCGACGGTCGACGTCGACGATACGCGCATCACCCGGCTCGGTTCGCCCGTGATGGGACGCATTCTCACGGCTCCAGTGCACGAAGGCGAAGACGTGACCAAGGGTCAGGTGCTTGCGACACTCAACAGCACCGGACTTTCCGACGCGCAGCTTTCGTTCCTCAAAGCCGTCTCCCAGCGGCAGTTGGCCGAACGCGCGGTGGAACGCGCCAAACTCCTGGTCGAGGCCGGCGTGATCGGCGCGGCGGAACTCCAGCGCCGCGAGGCGGAGTTGGCGCAAACCCTCGCGGAAATGGCAGCCGCGCGCGATCAGTTGCAACTGCTCGGAATGCCCGTCGAATCAATCGCCGAGTTCGAACGGACCCGCGCACTGAACTCCGTCTCGCGTGTGTATGCCACCATGGACGGCACCGTCCTCGAGCGCAAGGTCACGATTGGCCAAGTGGTGCAACCCGCCGACACGATCTACGAGATCGCCGACCTGTCGAACGTGTGGCTGGTCGCCGACGTGCCCGAGCAAAACGGCGGAAATCTCAGGCCGGGCCAAACGGTAGAGGCCGAGATCGCCGCATTCCCCGGCCGCAAGATGCACGGCAAGCTCTCCTTCGTAAGCCACACGGTGGATCCGAAGACACGAACCGTGCGGGTCCGCATGGACGTTCCGAATCCAGCCAGAAAACTGAAACCAGCGATGCTCGCGACGATGGAACTGAAGGAGCATACCGAGCGAAAGATGCTCGTTCCGAATTCGGCGGTGCTTCGCGAAGGCAACGAAGAGTATATTTTCATCCAGCGGGGCCAGGCGTTCGTGATGCGAAAGGCGAGTCTCGGTGCCGAGTACGGCGGAAGGCGCGTGGTGACGGAAGGCATCAACCCTGGCGACAAAGTCGTCCTCGATGGCGCGTTCCACCTCAACACCGAGCGGAGAATGCGGACGTTGCGAAGCGGGGAAGGTTCCTAGGTGCTGGCGCCGCTGGTTCGCGGCTCGCTCGAACAGCGGGTCGTCGTGGTGGTGGTCGCGCTCATCGCTTTGGCGGCCGGCGCCGACGCGGCACGCAAGCTCGCCGTCGACGCATTTCCGGACGTGACGAACGTTCAGGTGCAGGTGGCGACCGAGGTTCCGGGCCGTACGCCGGAAGAAGTCGAACGGATGGTGACGGTGCCGGTCGAGATCGGCATGACCGGCTTGCCGGGTCTCACGGAAATGCGGTCGCAGAACGAGCCGGGGCTGTCGATCGTCACCCTCGTGTTTTCAGACGACACGCCGGTCTACTTCGCGCGGCAGTTGGTTTCCGAACGCCTGGGCGATGTCCGCGGGCGGCTGCCCGAAGGGATCACTCCCACGCTCGGTCCAGTCTCGTCGGCGTTGAGCGAAGTCTACCAGTACACGATCGAAAGTCCGAACGACGGGAAGCGTCCGCTGACCAAGCAGGAATTGGTCGAGCGGCGGATCGTGCAAGACTGGGTCGCGCGGCCGCTGCTCCGCTCGATTCCCGGCGTTGCCGAGATCAATTCGACGGGCGGCTACGTCAAGCAGTATCAGGTGCTCGTGGATCCGATCAAGATGCGCTACTACCGCGTCACGATTCACGACGTGCATGAGGCGCTCTCGCGCAACAACGCCAACTCGAGCGGCGGACTCCTGCCGCGCGGCCCCGAGATCTTTCTCGTCCGCGGTGTTGGGCTGATTCGGAATCTCGATGACATCCGCTCGATCGTTCTCAAGGAAGTCGGATCGACACCGGTTTATATTCGCGATGTCGCCGAAGTCAAGATCGGTGAGGAGACCCGCTACGGAGCCGTGATCAAGGGCGGATACACGGAAGCCGTGGGCGGCATCATGATGATGATCGCCAGCGGCAACGCGAAGGAAATCGTGCAGCGCATCAAGGATCGGGTGGAGGAGATCAACTCGAAGGGCATGCTGCCCGACGGGTTGCGCATCGTTCCCTACTATGACCGGTCCGAACTGGTGGATGCCGCGCTCGCCACCGTCAGCAAAGTCCTGCTCGAAGGGATCGTGCTCGTCGTGGTGGTGCTGTTCCTGTTCCTCGGTGACCTGCGTTCGAGCCTCATCGTCATCGCCACGCTCCTGCTAACGCCGGGGCTGACGTTCCTGGTCATGAACCGGCTGGGAATGTCGGCGAACCTGATGTCGCTCGGCGGTCTGGCGATCGCGATCGGGCTGATGGTGGACGGATCGGTGGTGGTGGTGGAGAACGTCTTCGCGCAACTGAGCCACAACCGCGACAAGCCGAGGCTGCGCGTGGTGATCGATGCGGTGCTCGAAGTTGGTACTCCAGCCGTGTTCGGAATCTGCATCATCATTCTCGTGTTCCTTCCGTTGATGACTCTCGAGGGCATGGAAGGCAAGATGTTCGCGCCGCTTGCCTACACGATCGCGATCGCTCTGGCGATTTCGCTCGCGATTTCCCTCACCGTGACCCCGGTGCTTTCCTTTCTGATGCTGAAGGCCAGTGGCGAGCACGATACGATCCTGGTCCGGATCCTCAAGCGGCCGTACCTGGCGATGCTCCGGGCGGCGGCGCGAAACGGCAAGACCACCGTCGTTCTCGCCTTGGTGATGTTCGCGGGAACGATGTCGCTGTTTCCCTATCTTGGCACCTCGTTCATTCCGGAGCTGAAGGAAGGCACGATCTCGCCGAACGCCGACCGGGCGCCGAACATCTCGCTCGATGAGTCGATCCAGATGGAGATGGAGATCCATCGTCTGGTCCGGAACCGGCCGGGCGTAGAGCTTGTGGTGTCGCGCCTCGGCCGTGGTGAGTCGCCCGTCGATCCAGCCGGGTACAACGAGGTCGACATGATGACTCAACTGACGCCGCAGGAGCAGCGTAAGGATCTGACTCAGGATCAGATCGCCGAGGATATCCGGCGGTTGATCGCCACGCTGCCTGGCGTCAACCTCGTGATCGCGCAGCCGATCAGCGACCGTGTCGACGAAATGGTGACCGGTGTTCGGGCCGACGTCGCGGTGAAGCTGTTCGGCGACGACCTCGACACGCTGATCGCGAAAGCAAACGAAGTCGTGCGTGCCGCCAACACCGTGCGCGGAACGGCCGATGTGAAGATGGATCGGGTCGCGGGCCAACACAACCTGACTGTCACGATCGATCGAGGCGCCATTGCTCGCCACGGACTCAACGCCTCCGATGTCAACGACTCGATCGAAGCGGCTGTCGGCGGAAAGGCCGCCACCGAAATCTACGAAGGAGAGCGGCGGTTCCAGTGCGTGGTCCGGTATCCGGAGCATCTGCGCAACACCATCGCCGACATCCGGAGCATCCTGCTCACCAGTCCCGACGGAGCACAGGTGACGCTCGGCAGTCTCACCGAGATCAAGATGATCGAGGGAGCATCGCAGATCAAGCGCGAGATGGCCAAGCGGCGCGTGGTGGTGGGCGTCAATGTGCGTGACCGCGATCTCGGCGGATTCGTGGCGGAGTTGCAACAGAAGGTCGAAAGGCAGGTGAAGCTGCCCTCCGGCTACTACTTCGAGTGGGGTGGACAGTTCGAGAACATGCAGCGCGCCCGCGGACACCTGATCATCATCGTGCCGATCACGATCGGCGCGATCTTCTTCCTGTTGTTTCTGCTGTTCCGCTCGATCCGTTTCGCAATGTTGATCATCTCGGTACTGCCGTTTGCCTCGATCGGCGGCGTGGCGGCGTTGTTCTTCACCGGCGAATACTTGTCCGTACCGGCGTCGGTCGGATTCATTGCACTGTGGGGAATCGCGGTGTTGAACGGCGTCGTTCTCGTGTCGTATATCCGGAGCCTGCGCCAAAGCGGCATGCCGCGCGCAGAGGCGTTGATCGAGGGCGGCCGGTTACGCTTCCGTCCGGTGATGATGACGGCCACTGTAGCGGCTCTCGGGCTGGTGCCATTCCTGTTCGCCACCGGTCCAGGATCGGAGGTGCAGCGGCCGTTGGCAATCGTGGTGATCGGGGGCCTGCTCAGTTCGACCTTATTGACGCTGGTGGTGGTGCCGGTGCTCTATCGATACTTTGACGATCTGCCTGCCGAAGCGGTAGCACCCGAGGAGCCGGGAGCGTTTTGAGCATTGCTACTCGAACTTCTGAGCCTCATCCGGACCTGGCGTTGCATACCGCGGGTCCTTTGCACGGATGAGAAGCTGGCCCCGGTCGAGCCGGACGTCGAGCGGCACCAACGTCAGCCCCTGCTGGTTGATCGTCTGAGCGTCACCTGAAAGATCGCGAGTCTGAATGCCGGCATCCGGCGCCGGCGGGACGTTGGCATTGTAGAAAGCCGTGCACCACCACCGCTTCCTCTTGTCCTGGAACGGTGTCCCGTGGCCGAGGAAGCGGCCCACGAATTTCCGTTCGCTGTAGGGACCGGTGATCGCGTCCGCCACCGCGTAATAGAGATTGTACGAGCCCTTCCGCATCTTGCCGGTCGACCAGCCAGTGCCGAACAGCACGTACTGGCCGTGGATCTTGCGCATCAGGCATCCTTCGTGGCCCATCCTGGCGAATTCACCGGCTGGACCAATGGTCACGGGCGGATGCGCGAAGCCGCTCAGGCCGGTCTTCAACGGTGCGATCTCAGTCGCGCCCCAGATCATCCACCAGGTGCCATCGCTGTCCTCGAACAGGGAGGGGTCGTGGCGGTGCCCGATCGCCGTTCCCATCGGATGCGACCATGGGCCTTTCAGCTCCGGCCCGGCCGTGAGTGCAAAGTTCGAAGACCGGGCCGGCGCCGGTGACGTGTGGACCATCGCCCAGCGTCCATTCATCCAGTGCAGCTCGGGCGCCCAAAGCCGCCATTCCGGTTTCGGTGTGCTTGCGAATTTCGCCTTTTCGGCCGTGGCCCACACGCCCTGCTCCAGCGAGAAGGGCGAGCCGAGCGGCTCCCAGGTAACAAGATCCCGGCTTCGCCACGCCTGCATATACCAGCCGACTTTGCTGTTGGGACCGAGCCCCGTGTTGTAGAGATCTTCGGGCTGGCCCGGCGTCTGCGTGGTGCCCGTGTAGTAGTAGTGGCCGTCCGGAGCCAGAACGATGTACGGATCCCGAACCCATCCATCTTTCACCCAGACCGCGCGATTGTGCCGGTCGAGGGCGCGTTTGACGTCTTGGGCATTCTCCGCGGCAAGAGCAGCCGCGGCTGTGGCGAGGAATTGCCGGCGCTTCATGAACGCGAGCCCATCGGTGCGTAGGCAGGATCCCAGATCCACGGGATCACCTGATTCTGACGGGCCCATTGTTCCCATTGCGCGGCCATCTTCTTGACGCGGCCGGGTTGGGCGGCTGCCAGGTTGTTGAGCTCGGAGCGGTCGGCTTCAATGTCATAGAGCTCCCAGCCTCCCTGCGGATAGACGGCGGTGAGCTTCCACTTGCCGTCTCGAACCGCGCGGCTGCCTTCGTGTTCCCAAAAGATGGGACCGCGGCGCGTGGGCTTGCGCTCGAACGCGGCGGCCATGTTCTCACCGGCGATTCCGGCGGGCGCCTGGGCACCCGCGACATGGGCGAGCGTGGGCAACAGGTCGATGAAGTGCCAGGGGCGGTGGTCGGTGCCGGGTTTGATCTTCACGGGCCAGTGCGCGATGCAGGGAGTCGAGATGCCGCCTTCGTGCGTGTAATGCTTGTAGAGCCGCCACGGCGTGTTGGAGAAGTTCGCCCAGGCGGAGCCGTAGGAATGATAGGTTCCCGGCTGGCCCATCCCGGCGAGCTTGGCCCCAGTATGGAGAACGTTCGTTGGGCCGCTCGAAACGTCGAATCCGTAGGGATCCCATTCGGCGCAAGCTCCATTGTCGGAACAAAACAGGATGAGCGTGTTTTGGAGTTCGCCCTTGGCTTCGAGGTCATCCAAGATGCGGCCGATGCCGGAATCCATCTGTTCCACCATCGCGGCGAACGTGGCCATGCGGCGCGCAAGATCCTTGCGGCGGTCCTCGGGGAGGGTGTCCCATGCGGGATTCTGTTTCGGCGCCCAGCCGTTGGGAGTGGAGACGCGATTCGGTCCAACGACGCTGCGCGGGGTGAGCTTGGCGCTCTTGCCGAGCAGCTTGGTCTGGCGCGCGAAGCGTTGCTCGCGGAGAACGTCCCAGCCCTTCTCATAGACCGGTTGGTATTTGTCGATCAGTTCTTTGGGCGCATGGAGCGGGAAGTGTGGGGCGTTGTAGGCGAGATAAAGGAACCAGGGTTGCGGCTTGGCGCGCGCCTGTCCAATGAAGTCGAGCGCGTGTCCGGTGATCGCATCCGTGGCGTGGAACCTCGCGAAATTGCGCGTGGGGCGGCCAGCCGGCAGGCGCGTGTACTTTGACGAGTCCCAGAAGCTGTCGAATCCGTGAATCATGCCGTAGAACTCGTCGAAGCCGCGGGCGACCGGGCCCGGCTGGCCCAGGTGCCACTTGCCGCACATGAGGGTCGTGTACCCGGCCTGCTTCAGAACAGCGGGGAGAAATGGCGCGTTCTCATCGACGCGGCCGGAGTAGCCAGGAAAGCCTTCGCGGCGCGGATTGCCGGTCATGTTGCCCATGCCGACCTTATGCGGATGCTGTCCGGTCATCACCGCGGCGCGCGATGGGCAACACCGCGCGTTGTTGTAGAGCTGCGTGAAGCGGATCCCGTTGGCAGCAAGACGGTCGAGGTTCGGCGTTGAAATCTCGCCGCCAAAGCAGCCGGGATCGGAAAAGCCAAGGTCGTCGGCCAGGATGAGCAGGATGTTGGGCCGCCTGGCTTGGGCGGAGAGTGCCGGAGCGGCGAGAGTCGAGAGGAGGTGGCGTCTGGTCATGGGGCGGCGAAAGACCGGCTCAGGGTTGCATCCCGATCAAACAATCCCAACCTTGACGTTATGAACCGGCGGCAGCGAGTCGAACAGACACTCCCACCGTTCGCCGCCCTCCCGGTCCATCCACAACTGCCCCGTTGTCGTGCCGAAGTACAACGCCGGATTCTTCAGCCCGTCCATGTCCATCCCATCACGCAGGACCGTGAAGTAGGACTGCTTCTTCGGCAATCCGCCCGCCAGCCGTCCCCACGACGCGCCGCCATTCTCGCTGCGCCATACCGCCGGAGCCGCGCCGGGACACGAGCGCGTGGCGGGATCCAGCGGAAGCACATAAACCACATCGGGATTGTGCGGGTGGACCACAATCGGAAATCCGAAATCCGATGGCAGGCCTTTGGCGATGGACCGCCACGTGTGCCCATAGTCATCGCTACGAAGGACTCCGATGCCGGGGCGCGGCCCGCCGGGCCCGGTCCAATCCGCCCGGCCGCCATGATTCTGCATGTACAGGCGGCCCGGCGCCGCGTCATGCCGGGCGATCTTGTGAACGCACTGCCCGAACTCCGGATACGGATCCGGCGCGAAGCCCGCGCCAACGCCGTTGTTGGCCGCGCGGAAAGTCTCACCGCCATCCTCGCTCAGGTAGTGGCCGCCGGTCGAGATTCCCAGGTGGACACGCTTGCCGTCGCGGATGATCGTATGCATGCACAGTCCGCCGTTGCCCGGCTGCCACTTGCGCGCGTGCTCGTGGTTGCTGATGCCCGCCACCATCTCCCATGTGTCACCGCCGTCACGGCTCTTGAACAGCGAGGCGGGCTCCACGCCGCACAACAGGTCCTTCTTGCCCGCGCCAGCTTCGATCGACCAGATGTTGGCCAGCGCGCGTCCATCGTCCTGAGGGAACGCGGGAGCCGACTTGGTCTCCTTGAAACTCTTGCCCAGGTCGTTTGAGCGCAGCACCTTCATGCCGAAGAACGGATTGCAGCTTCCAGCGTAGATCCGGGGCGTGGCGCCGCGCGTGTCAATGAACGTTGCATAGACGGGAACTCCGGGTCCGGAGGGTCCACGCAACGTGAACGCGCGCCGGGTCTTTGACGCCTCCGCGACGAAGACGCCCTTCTTGGTGCCGATGGTTAAAATCACTCGATCGGGCATTTGTCAGCCTCCTGAAACCGCAGGAAGAACCGTGACGAGGTCTCCGGCCTTGAGCGGTGTGTCAACGCCTTTGAGGTCCCGCACGTTGTCCGAGTTCACGAAAACATTTAAGTGCTTTCGTGTTTTGCCCGTCTCGTCGCAGATGTTGCGGTACAGGGCAGGGTAGCTCCGGCCGATCTCGTTGATCGCATCAAGGACGGTGTGTGCGGTAATCACCAGTTCCGTCCTGCCGCTGCAATACGGGCGAAGAGGGCCAGGGACATGGATCGTGATGGGCGGGGCCGGTTCCACAATCCTTCGCAGGTTACCACCGCGGGGGCGTCCGCACCACCGCTCTCAACCGCCACTCCTCATCGAACAATCCGGCCGCCGCGGCCTCCGGAACCTCCGCTTGCCCGGTCTTCAACACCGCCCAATCACCCAGCTTCGGCATACTGTAGTCGGACTGGTACTCCCGCTCATCGATCGTCAACCCGGAGTTGATCACCACGTATTTCCCCGGCCGCAACGGATTCGGATACACCAGCACGGGCAGGTGATCCGCTCCTGAATAGCTTGCTGCGCCGGCCTGGATCGAGTCCCTGCTCCACTTCACCGGCAGCTTCCCCGCCACCTTCGCGATCCAGCGGTTGCTGCCCGGATCTCCGAACAGCGCCACGTTGTACCGCGCGAAATCGGCATCCGTGACATCCTTGTCATCCTTGATCCGCGGATGCGACCGGTACCAGCGCGCGTACACGCGATCGAACCGGGCGAGAATCCGCATCGCCTGATCGTGAGCCGCCTGATTCCACGGAGTTCCCGTTGGCCGGACCAACAGGAACGGATCCAGAAACGCGTCATCAATCGGACCCTGCAGCGCATGCGACTTTCGCAATCCGGCGGGCTTCCCTTTGGCCATCCGCCACCGGCCCGCCGCCTTTTCCAGGTCCACCGCCGGACCCTTGCCCTTCACTTCTTGCCCGTCAATCCGGATCACTGCCGCACCGTTCACCTCTCGCACCGCCAGCCGGCTGACGTTCTTCGTGGTGATGTCGAACGCCGTCCGCCCGTTCGCCCGCCGCGCGTTCACTTCGGCGCGCTCGTAGTGTTGCTCGAGCCCATCCACCGAAATCCAGTGCGACCGGTTGTAGCGTGCCGTATACGTCACAAACCGCACATGATCCGGTGACACGCGCCCGCGATCGCCGTGCTCCTTCAAGAACCCATCCACGCGCTGGCGCACCAGCGGACTCACGCTGTGCCCCGTGTTCAGCGAGATCAGAAAGACCGACGGCGTGCCTTTCACTCGCAGGAAATCAGGATCGCCCTCGGACACGAAGCCTTCCTTCTCCAACTGGCCCCGCACCCGCAACGATGACTCCAACTGCCCCCGGTGCCTGGTCCCCGGCGGATCCGGCGGAATCGCCGCCACGCCCGTGTCGTTGTCACCGTCGTGGCCCGCGATCGGAAGCGCCTGCGCGTTGAGCGACCAGTCGATAATGTTTTCCCAGATGCGGAGCGTCGCCGCCTGGTGCGGTGGAAACCCGGGCATTGTAGACCGGCGCGGATAGGTTCCCGCGCCGATCTCGGCGGCGGCGAAGAAGCTGGGATGGTGCAGCGCGATGTGCCAGGCGCCCGCGCCTCCGAGCGAGAATCCGCGGAGGATGATCCGCTCCGGGTCGATCTTGTAGCGTTGCTGCACGGCGCGGATCGCCTCGAACACGTCCACTTCACCGGCCCAGTGATTGGCGTTGTTCCAACGCCCGTAACAGTCGATCGTGATCTGTCCCACGTCGGCGGTGACGTAGGTCGGACTCTTGGAACGCTGCGGAAATCCGAAAATGAAATTCGCTTCGCTGAGCGTCTGGTTACGGCCATGGAGCCAGACGTAGAGGCGCACGGGCTTCGATCCATCGTAGGACTCGGGAATCGTCACCCCATACGGCTGCACCGAGCCGTCAAGTGCCGAGTAGTATCCGTGGATCTTGCGGCCCTTGCCCGCCGTCCATGGTGTCTGCCCGGAGGCAAGCTGGCGCGCCCGTTCGATGCCCTGGCCGGCGACCGCCATTGCGTGATCGATGCCTGCCTGCGTGAAGAACGTCTCCGGGAACTCAAGCAGGAACCGGCCCGCCTTCAGATAGACATCCACGTCGGCCACCAGGTGCTCTTCGCCGCGCCTGGCCTTGACCGGCTTCAGCAGCGTTTCCAGCTCATCGGTCATCGCCTTCAACCGCTGCAACTCTTCGGGCTTCGGCTGGATCGGCGGAGCGAACCCCTTCTTCTGTTGTGCGGGCGCGATCCATAGCAGACCGGTCGCGGCGAGGATCCATGCGTGCCGGTTCATAGCCGGATCAGATCCCAGGGCTTGCGCGGCTCGCGGCTCAACAACTGCGATGCTTCCGGTGCGCCATGGAAGTCTTCCTTCTGCGCGTCCCATCGCAGCTTCAGTCCGGTGCTGAGCGCGATATTGCCCAGCAGCGCGACGCTCGTCGAGCGGTGTCCAATTTCGATGTCGGCGTTGGGCGCCTGGCGCGACCGCACGCACTCAACGAAGTTCGCGGCGTGGGCGCGCGTCGGTTCTTCCACGTTCTCCCAGAATCGCTTCACCGGACGCGCGGGCTTGCGGCGCGGAGTCTCCGGCTCCGGGAATACTTCCCATCCGATCCGCTCGGCGAAGATCGTTCCGTCCGTTC